>Ga0210021_1000344_pt1 | contig 53710 bp, 46 predicted proteins | sample CryGeymeta201517_FD_183981 | JGI IMG/M metagenome (GOLD analysis project Ga0210021, IMG submission 183981) | Groundwater microbial communities from Crystal Geyser aquifers in Utah, USA - Crystal Geyser metaG 2015-17 (SPAdes) (version 2) | ecosystem: Environmental > Aquatic > Deep subsurface >... | reverse complement strand
GGGGGAATCTATGCGAAAAACACAACAATTGCTTGACTGATTTCGTCCACTTGTTAATCATGGAATTATCCGGCGTCGCTTCGCTCCGAAAGTGGACGGAATGAATCGGAATCAGTGGTCGGAATCGTCGGAATACACACCTGATAACGCTTTGCCCTGCTAAGCTCGGTTAAAAGCTGTTGCACGAGGTACCTGTGGTTGTAGAGCTGCGTGAGGTCGTCGGTGATCGAGAGCAGTCTTGTTTCCTCAAGAAGCTTCGCTTTCTCGATTGCCATGGCCGCATATGTCGACAACAGCGAGATGATAGAGATATCGTGCTCGGTAAAGTCCCTTGGGTTGAAGTCGTCGACATAGATGATTCCGACTACCTTTTCATCCAGCGTCAGCGCACAGGCGATAAGCGACTTTACCCCCTCGCTCACCAACTCTGGGTTATGGAACTCCGGGTGGTTATCCATATTGGATATAGTCACCGGGCCCTTGTGGTTCAGGATATAGTTAGTGAGGCCGTTTTCTCTCGGCTTCCAGCTTTTCTGGATTGCAATGCCGCTTCTAAAGCCGGTTGAGGCCGAAAAATACATTTCGTCCGGCTCCTCGTCGTAAATCGCAAGACTGCTGGCCGGTGCATTGGTGAGTACCGTTGCCTGCTCGACAATCTTTTGCGAGACTTCGGCGAGGTCTTTAGCGGAAGAGAGGCTGATACCGATCTCGTAAAGAGACCAGTGCTCTCGAGTTAGCTTATCAATAAGGTCGTAAGTGCTCCTGCTTTCAGATTGAAGAAGACGGCAGAGCAGCTTCGCGGTCGAGCGGTCGATAACATCGACGCCGACGGGTTTGCGATCGCAGTTTTTCTTGCCGACACCGTCCGGTTCGGACAGGTCGACGATCAAGTCAATATCGGTTTTTTCTGAGAGGTCGCCGCAATCGTGAACGATGGGGATGTTAAATGCTTCTGCAAGTTCGATTGATTCTTCGTCGTAGGGTTCGATTACAATGCCGAGTATTTCGATTGATGTCGTTTCCGCCAGCGTCTGCAGCGTAGAAGTCTCGTTTCTACCTCCGCCAATAATAATGATTTTCATAGTATTAAGACAATAATCATAAAATTAACCACCTGACAGGGTTTGATATCGACAGTATTCGGGGATAACTTTAGTTGTTCAGAAGCCCTGGCTGTTGCTTGACTTCAGGTGGTTTTATCTGCTAATCTGCTAGTAGAAACGCATTAAGCCAAGCACATTGACAACCGCCGGCAGGCGGCATACATATCGGCTCTTATCCAGAGAGGTGGAGGGACTGGCCCTGTGAAGCCTCGGCAACCTGGAAACGGGTTCGTAAGCGTAATCCGTTTTTAAGGTGCTAACTCCTGCAGACTGGGAAGGCATCGCCTTTCCGCAAAAGGTTTCTGAAAGATGAGAGAAGGTTTATAAAGTTAAGAATGTAAACCCTCGTGCTCTTTCAGGCCGAGGGTTTTTTTATTAGAAAAAAGGGGGTAGTAAGTTGTCTAGTAAGAGGTATTTGGTAACATCGGAATCGGTGACGGAGGGACATCCGGATAAAATCGCGGATCAGATATCCGACGGTATCCTTGATGCCATCTACAAGGATGATCCGATGGCGCGAGTTGCCGTTGAGACGCTGGTAACGACGGGGTTGGTTGTTGTGGCCGGCGAGGTCACGACAAGCACATATGTGGATATCCCGAGCGTGGTCAGGTCGATCATCCGCGATGTGGGCTACACCAGGGCGAAGTTTGGCTTTGATTGTGACACCTGCGGTATTATGACGAGCATCGACCCGCAATCACCCGATATCGCCCAGGGCGTCGACAATGCCTATGAGAACCGTGTTGTTGGTGCCGATGAGGATTTGGATAAACAGGGCGCCGGCGATCAGGGCATGATGTTTGGATATGCCTGCAACGAGACACCCGAGCTAATGCCGATGCCGATTCTGCTTGCGCATAAGCTTGCATATAAGTTGTCGGAGGTCAGGAAATCCGGCCAGCTGCCGTACCTGCGCCCGGATGGTAAAACCCAGGTGACGATAGCATATGAAGACGGTAGGCCGGTTGGGGTAGATACTATCATTATCTCGACACAGCATGCCCCGAATATCGACATAGACGGAGAACTCAGGCCCGCACTCATCGAGAAAGTCATAAAGCCGACCGTGCCGGCTGAGTTGATCAACTACGACACGGTTAAAATCCTGGTTAACCCAACCGGAAAATTTGAGATAGGCGGTCCGCAGGGCGATACGGGGCTTACCGGTCGCAAGATCATCGTAGATACCTATGGAGGTCTTGGTCGCCACGGCGGCGGCGCGTTCTCCGGAAAAGACCCGACAAAAGTTGACCGCTCGGCGGCATATGCCGCAAGGTACGTTGCAAAGAACGTCGTAGCTGCGGGCCTCGCGGAGCGTTGCGAGGTGCAAATCGCCTACGCGATCGGTGTTTCTCGCCCGGTCTCCATCATGGTCGAGACTTTTGGTACCGAGAAACTCCCGACCGAAGAGATAGAAGCGCTCATAGGCAAGCACTTCGACCTAAGGCCTGCGGCAATCATCCGCGACCTCGATCTCAGGCGCCCGATTTACAGGAAGACGGCGGCTTACGGTCACTTCGGCCGCGAGGATGCGGACTTTACCTGGGAGAAAACCGATAAAGCCGCTATTCTTAGAGAAGAAGCGGGCTTGAAGGATTTGGATGAGGAACTTACAACCCTGGGATAGGTATGTCTGTTATTACTGAAGTCATCGTTGACCTTCCGGTAAGAGAAGTCGATCGTATCTTTGATTACCTTGTTCCGCCAGTGCTTGCCTCGAAAATTAGCGTTGGCTCGGTGGTGTTAATCCCCTTTGGAAGAACGAGACAGATCGGCTACGTGGTCGGTTTTACCGACACCTCGGAGGCAAAAAAGCTCGTTTCGATTGAGGCGGTTCTTAACGAGCGCCCGGTTTTTGATGAGCGCATGGTCGATGTGTGCCGCTGGATCGCCAAACATTATCTTTCGACGTTGGGCGAGGCGTTAAAGCTTGCCATCCCACCCGGTCGCGGAAGCAAGATTATCCAATTGATCAGAATTGCGGGCGCCGCGCCGGTGAATGTGACTCCGCGACAATCCGAAATCATCGACGCATTAAAGGACCTGGGCGGGGAGGCCCCGATCGAAGCTTTAAAGTCAGCGACCGGCGGTAAGGATATCTCGTCGGTTGTAAGCAAACTGCAAGCGCTGGGCCTTGTTGAGCGCATTTACGAGATCGAGCAACCAAAGGTTAAGGAATATACGGCACGCTATGCGGTTCTTGTTGCGCAGAGCAATGATCGGGCCGAATCTGCAACGGCCGAATTCAAGCGTGCGCCGAAGCAGCGGCAGATATATGAGGCACTTGTCATGTGCGGTTCGCGGCAGGTGGCAAAGCTGCTGGCGGATTCACAGGCCCCGCATTCGTCGCTGCAGGCGCTGGTCGAGCGCGGCCTGGTGCGGATTGAAGAACGTGTGGTTAACAGGGAGCCCGAGCAATACTTCTTCCATAAGGATACGACCTTCGAGCTTACCGACGAGCAGGAGGGCGCGCTTTCCGCGATTCTGCCCGCCATCGATAAAGGATCGAGCGATGTATTTCTGCTTCAGGGTGTTACCGGAAGCGGTAAGACGGAGGTCTATCTGCGTGCGATTCAGCGCGTGCTCGAACAGGGTAAAGGGGCTATCGTTTTGGTTCCGGAGATCGCGCTTACCGCACAGGTGGTCGCCAGGTTCAAGGCGAGGTTTGGCGAAAATGTCGCAATCTTGCACAGCGGCCTCGGAGGGGGCGAGCGGTTCGACCAGTGGCGGGGCATCCAGGAAGGCAGGTACCGCGTTGTGGTCGGCGCCCGCTCGGCGGTATTTGCCCCGATTTCCAACCTTGGCGTCATCGTCGTGGACGAGGAGCACGAGGCCAGCTACAAGCAGGGTAGAAACCCCAGGTATAACGCGCGAGATGTTGCGATAAAGCGGGCCGAGGTTGAAGGCGCCTGCGCCATCCTTGGAAGCGCTACCCCGTCCCTAGAATCCAAATGGCGCTCGGAGAATGACATCTACCGGCCGCTTTTTTTGCGAAGGCGCATCCAAAAACGGCAACTGCCGCGCATCGAGATCGTCGATATGCGCGACGAGCCGTTCCAAAAAATACGCCCTATCTTTAGCGGGCTTTTAGTAAATAGACTCAACGCAACCCTGGGTGCCGGCGGCAAAGCGATTCTTTTCCTGAACCGCAGGGGATTCTCTAATTTCATAATTTGCCAGGATTGCGGGTTTGTGCCAAAGTGCCGTAACTGTTCTGTTTCGCTTACCTACCACTCCGTTAATCACAGCCTGCGCTGCCATCACTGTAACTTTGCGACAAGGGCGCCGGATACGTGCCCGAAATGCGGGGGCAGTGAAATTAATTATCCGGGAGTCGGGACCCAGCGCGTCGAGGGCGAACTCGACCGTCTGTACCCGGGTGTGCCGGTTATCAGGATGGACGCCGACACCACGTCCCGTAAAGGCGCCCACCAGAAGCGCCTGGCGATGTTTCAAAACGAGAAGTCGGCGATTCTTCTCGGAACGCAGATGATCGCCAAAGGACTGGATTTTCCCGAGGTCACCCTGGTCGGGGTTATCAACGCCGACACATCCATCCACTTGCCGGATTTTCGCGCCGCCGAGCACACGTTTCAGCTTCTCATGCAGGTAGCCGGTCGCGCCGGGCGTGGCGAGCAACCGGGCCGCGTCGTAATCCAGACACATACGCCCGAAAGCTATCCTCTCCAGGCCGTGTTAACAGCAGGATACGACGAGTTCTACCAGACGGAAATCGAGTTCCGCCGGGAACTCAATTATCCCCCGTTTTCAACCATCGTCAGAATGCTCTTTTCGGGCGCCGAGCCCGAACCGGTAGTAGGCCTTGCCAAACGGGCCGCCAAGATCATAGCCGCGGCGGGCCTTGATGAGGCCGCCGATATCGTGGGGCCATCGCCGGCCCCGCTCCTTAAGGTCAAGGGCGACTATCGCTGGCACATATTACTGAAGGTCCGTGACGACTTGACAATAAAAAGCTTTTTGGAAGATAATTTTCGTCGATTCGTTCCTGAAAAGTATCAAAACGTAGTAATCTTATCTATAGATGTAGACCCCGTTTGGGTACTCTAAAAGAAGCGTTCAGCATTCAGTTATCAACTAGAGCAGTGAGTCTAGATGCGGGTTTAGAGTAGGCAGTAAGCAGTAGGCAGTAAGCACAGATAGTGCGCATCGGGACCATGGTACTGCTGGAAACCGGAGAGGCAGTAAGTAAGCAGTAAGCACTAAGCAGTATAAGGGTTGAGCCTGTGGGTTTATAAAAGTACTCCTAGGTGTCATTCTGAAGGAGCGAAGCGACTGAAGAATCTTGGATGCAGTCTCTTTGTTAATAAGCAAAAGAGTCTAAGCTTAGATAAAGCATCCTTATGTATAATGGTTTTAGCTGAAGTCTGGATCATGCTGAATGCTGATAGCTATAAAAGAAGAAGGTTTAGCTGACAGTTGAGTGCTGAAAGCTATACATAAAGAAGGGTGAAATTTAGACATGGCGGTTTTGCCGATTAGGAAATTTCCCGATCCGGTGCTGAGAGAGAAGACGTTGCCGGTAGAGAAAATAGATGATGAGCTGCATAAATTAATAAAGAACATGGCCGACACGATGTACGCCGCGCCGGGGGTCGGGCTTGCCGCAAACCAGGTCGGAATTCTAAAGAGCGTAGTCGTCGTCGATATCGATGAGGGCCTGATGGTATTCCTGAACCCCGAAATTACCTGGTATGGTAATGAGACCGAGGAGGGGGAAGAAGGATGCCTCAGCGTTTATCCCCAGGAGATTCAGGTAATGATCCCGCGGTCGACAAAGATACGATTTAAGGCCAAGAATGAAAAAGGCGAGCCGGTCGAGTTCGAAGCCGAAGGGCTTCTTGCACGTGCGCTCCAGCATGAGGTGGACCACATACATGGTATCCTCATCCTGGATAGGACGAGCCCGGAGGAACGCCGCCGGGCCTTAAAGGATCTGGCGGGGAAGACGCTGGTATAAAGTACGAAAGGTAACGATGCGCGCATTTTTCATGGGTACACCGCAGCTTGCGGTCCCGGTTTTAAAGAGGATTGTCGATTCAGAGCATGAGGTGGTTCTCGTTGTGAGCCAACCCGATAAACGCTCCGGCCGCCGGCAGAAAATCGGCGCTCCCCCCATTAAGCTTCTAGCGCTTGAAGAGGGCATTCCCCTCGTCCAACCCGTAACCTTAAAAGACGACCGGTTCAGGATACAGATGGAAGAGCTACAGCCGGATATCGGTGTGGTGTTCGCTTACGGCAAAATCATTCCCCAATGGCTTATCGATATTCCGAAATACGGGGTTATCAACGTGCACGCATCGCTGCTTCCCAGATGGCGCGGCGCCGCCCCGATCCAGCGCGCGATAATGGAAGGCGATACGGTGACCGGTGTCACCATAATGCAGCTTGTCCGGGAACTCGACGCGGGCGATATCCTCCTGCAGCAGGAAATCGAAATCGAGCCGCAGGATACCGCGGAAACTCTGGCTTTGCGGATGTCTACCGTCGGCGCTAATCTTATAATCAAAGCGCTTGCCAGGATAGAAAGCGGCACCATCCAACCCACAAAGCAGAACCCGGCGGAAATTACCTATGCCGGTAAAATAGATGATGAAGACCTCGAGATAAGCTGGGCAAAACCGGCCGAGGCAATTTTCAACCAGATAAGAGGTCTCAACCCAAAGCCCGGCGCCCACACCCATTTCGACGACACGTTGCTTAAGGTCTGGTGGGCGGCAAAAGCCCCGCAGGTTATCCCGGACACCGCCCAGGCGGAGCCCGGCACGATTATCCATATCGATAAACATACCGGTCCCTACGTCGCCACCGGAACCGAGCCGTTACTCCTCGTCGAGGTCCAGCCCGCCAATAAGAAGAAGATAAGCGGTGCGGAATTTATGCGCGGCTATCGTCTCAAAGTCGGCGACAGGTTGGGAACAGTGGTTCGCAGCCAAGGGCTCGGGGATTAGCCAATGGCGAAGACGGCGCGCGAAATCGCACTTGAAGTCATCCATCGCGTCCATAAAACGGGCAGCTATGCCAACCTTCTTCTCCCAAAAAAGCTACGAGAAAGCGACCTCGACAGGCGGGATAAAGCCTTTACCACCGAGCTTACCTACGGTACCTTGAGGGCAAAAGGGACGCTCGACTGGATCATACAGCAGTTCTCAAAACAGAAGCCGGATAAAATCCCCGATCTTGTGCTCGATCTTACCCGAATGTCCGTCTACCAGATCATGTATATGGATGTACCCGACCATGCATCGGTCAACGAGGCGGTTCTTATCGCAAAGAAGAATTTCCATCCGGGCATATCCAAATTCGTCAACGGTCTCTTACGTACAATAGCGCGTGAAAAAGATAATCTACCCTGGCCGGATAAGGAAAAAGACCCGGCCAGGTATATATCGCTTAAATATTTTCATCCCCCTTGGATTGTTAAGATGTGGATTGAAGAATTCGGCATCGAGCAGACCGAAGCCCTCTGCGAGGCGGATAACCGCCCGCCCAAGCTTGTGATCAGGGTGAATACGCTCAAGATAACCCCCGAGAAGCTAACCGATGAACTCAAGGAGGCGGGCTGGCAGGTGGAGCCTGGCATGTATATGCCGGAAGCCCTGGTAGCGAAGGATGCTGGGGATATCACACGCGTGCCGCAATTTAAAGAAGGCCAGTTTTATGCCCAGGACGAAAGCTCGATGATAATCGCCCACGTGGTCGACCCCCAGCCCGGCGAGACGATCCTCGATGTGGCGGCTGCCCCCGGCGGAAAAACGACCCACATGGCCCAGCTCATGCATAATAAGGGCCAGATTTTGTCGGTCGATGTTAATCCGAATCGCGTCAACCTGCTCAAGCAAAATATCCAAAGGATGGGCGCCACCATCGCCCAGGCGATAAAGGCGGATGCAACCAAGCTCAAATCGGTTGTTAAAAAGCCGGTCGACAGGATTCTGTGCGATGCCCCGTGCTCCGGTCTTGGAGTTTTGGCGCGCCGGCCCGATGCCAGGTGGACCAAAAAGCCCGAGCAAATCGAAGAACTTTCCCACCTGCAAACAGACATCCTTACCTCGGTGGCTGACTTTGTAAGACCAGGCGGCGTCCTGGTTTATTCGGTATGCACGGTGACCAGGCAGGAGACCAAGTTGGTAGTTGAGCGTTTTTTGCGGATCAGAGAAGATTTTTATGTGGGTGACGTCGCGCCTTATCTACCTGAACCGCTGCGTGCGGATGTGCGCGATGGGATGATACAGCTGCTGCCGAGCAGACACGGCATCGACGGATTATTTATCGCAAGGCTGCGGAGGATGGAGTAGGGCTTCGGTGGGTGCTAAAGAGCCCGGCCTCACCCTTAGAATCCCTCTGATTGGATAACCCCTTGTAGCTGAGTGTATTGTCTTTAAAATCTGCATTTATCCCCATAATCTACTAGCACACACCACCGATAATGTATTAATATAAGCAGGTATGCTAACAGTGCAGGTATGCTAACAGTGCAGGTATGCTAACACTAGCAGCTACGTTACTTTGTGATTGCCTTTCATTTGAAATTCGGCATTCGCAATTCGAAATTCCATGGGGGTTTGAATGGAACGCGAATTACTGATCGCACCGTCGATTCTTTCTGCCGATTTTTCATGTCTGGCAGAACAGGTTGCAAAAGCAGCCGAGGGTGGAGCGGATCTTTTACATGTTGATGTGATGGACGGGCATTTCGTTCCCAACATAACGATTGGACCGCTGGTCGTTGAGTCCTTGAAGCGCAGCACGATCCTGCCGATTGACGTTCATCTTATGATAGACAACCCCGAGAGGTATCTGGACCAGTTCATCGAGGCGGGAGCCTCGTGGATTTCATTTCACGTTGAGGCTACCAACCACTCGCACCGGGTAATCCAGAGGATCAAGGAGTATCCGGGTGTGAAAGCTGGGGTTGCGTTAAATCCCGCTACCCCGGTAACCTATCTTCACCATATACTGGAAGACCTCGATTTCGTGCTGATCATGTCGGTTAACCCCGGTTTCGGGGGACAAAAGTTTATTCCAAACGCCCTGGAGAAAATCGAGGTCGTTCGGCATATGATCGACAGTAAAGGCCTGGATGTAAAGATACAGGTCGATGGGGGTATCTCGGCGGCTAACGCGGATAGGGTTGTCCTAAAAGGAGCCGAGATATTGGTGGCCGGATCGGCGATATTCGGTGCGGAAGATATACCCCAGGCGGTAAGGGGTATACGGAAGGCCGCACCTATTTAGCTTGCAAAACACAAACTAATTCTGCTACAATTGCTACAATTAGCAATAATTGAATACAGACCTTCGGGGCAGGGTGAAATTCCCGACCGGCGGTAAGCCTTAAACAGGCTTTTGAAAAGCAGTTTTAGGTAAGCCCGCGAGCTTTGGATTGGTTGTACACCAGCCAGGGCAGATCCGGTGAGATTCCGGAGCCGACAGTATAGTCTGGATGGGAGAAGGTTAAGGCTAAAGTATACATTTATGTATGCATTTGCACTGCGCCTGGCTTTCTCCGAGGCGCTTTTTGTTTTCCCCGGGCTCTATTCTAGATTCTAAGTTTAGGGTTAGACTATTGTAAGCCGAGTAATTTATAAGCCGACTAAGCAACAAGTGAGTTACAAAAGTGACAACTGAGCACTGGCTGATTAATAGCTGATTAATGGCTAAATATAAAGAAATAACTAGCGCAACATAGCCAAATAATAAATGATTAACCGGTAGGTTGTTAAGGAAATGATGGAGAACACGGCGGTAGATTTCAAACAGTATATGAAACGGGCGGTTGAACTTGCAGAGATGGGCCGCGGGACGACCAGTCCCAATCCCATGGTAGGGGCTCTTATTCTTAAAGATGGCAGGGTAATCGCTGAAGGTTATCATCAAAAAGCGGGCGAACCCCATGCGGAGATAAATGCGTTTAATAATGCGACCGAAGACGTTGAGGGTGCGACGATGGTTGTCTCCCTTGAGCCGTGCAACCATCACGGAAGAACCCCCCCGTGTTCCGAAGCGATCATTAACGCAGGCATAAAGAAAGTAATTGTCGGCATGATCGACCCCAACCCCAAATGTGCGGGTGGCGGCATAAAACGCCTCCGCGATGCGGGAATCGAAATCGAGTACGGCGTACTTTCCGACGTAGTCGCAAAGCAAAACGAAGTCTTTATCAAATATATTACGACAGGGCGCCCATTCGTGGTACTTAAAGCAGCGGTAAGCCTCGACGGCAAAATCGCGCAATCACCCGAAAGGGCGACCGCGATTACGGGTGAGGCGGCAAGAAAAAGGGCGCATGAGCTGAGGAACCAATATGACGCCATCATGGTCGGCATCGGCACGGTTACTGTAGATAACCCCCAGCTCACCACAAGGCTTGAGCGTGAGAATACAAGAAATCCTGTACGTATCATCGTCGACTCGAAAGCCAGAATTCCCTTAAGCAGCAAAATCGTGAGTACGGCGCACGATGTTAGGACAATCATAGCAACGACATCCTTTGCTTCATTGGCGAACATTGAGGACCTAAAAGTAAGGGGCCTCGAGATAATCAAGCTCGAGACCTGGGATGGTACGGTCGATGTTGAGCTTTTACTCGAAGAGTTGGGGTCCCGCGAAATCTCAAGCATCCTGGTCGAGGGCGGAGGCAAGCTCGCCGCATCGTTTGTTAAAGCCGGCCTGGTTGACAAGTACATGATTTTTATCGCGCCAAAATTTATCGGCAAACAGGGCGTCGACCTGATCGGCGGCAGGCTGGATGTTATGAAAGAACTAAGGATCGAAAGCATCGAGCAATTAGGTAAAGGCAAAGCCGAAGATACGGTTAAAGACATTAAAGATGGTATTGAAGATATATTAGTTGAAGCATATCCAAAAAAGAAGGGTTCACTAGATGTCATTCTGAGCAATAGCGAAGAATCTAGGGCGCAAGAGGCTTTTCTTGAGAGTGAAGGGTTTAAGCTGCAATGAGCGAAAGTTTAGCAGCAGTATCTTAGGATAGTGAGGGTAGATATATGTTCACAGGAATAATCGAAGAACTCGGCAGAGTAAAAGCGATAAAGCGTGGGGCGAAGGAATTCGTCATCGAAATAGAGGCGCCCAGGCTCACGCCCGAAATCCAAATAGGCGATTCCGTTGCGGTCAACGGTGTGTGCCTTACCGCGACCACAAAATCGGCCAACGGTTTCACGGTAGACGTTATGCCCGAAACGGTTGTGAAAACCGACCTCGAGGAGCTAACGCGAGGAGAAACGGTGAATCTTGAGCGGGCGATGACGCTCTCAAACCGCCTGGGAGGGCATATGGTCTCGGGGCATGTGGATGGCGTGGGGATCATAACATCCAAAGCGGTTCAACAAAATGCCCTTCTAATAAAGATAGAAGCCCCCGCCTCTGTCACCCGCTACTTAATCGAACGGGGGTCGATCGCCGTTGACGGGATCAGCCTTACCGTAATGGATTACGGTGTTGGGTATATCACCGTCTCCATCATTCCGCATACGGCAAAGATGACGACGCTTGGCTTTAAAAGCCCCGGCGACCGGGTGAACCTCGAGGCCGATCTCATAGGCAAGTATGTCGAGAAGTTTATCAATAAGAAGCAGGATGGCGAAAAAAGCCCCGGGCTTACTATTGATAAGCTCCGCGATATGGGCTTTGCTTAGATAGATAAGGAAAGGTGAAGGCGTATGTTAGACAGTATCGAGGAAGCCATACAAGACATAAAAGACGGAAAGATCATCATCGTAGTCGATGATGAGGATAGGGAAAATGAAGGCGATCTCATGATGGCCGCCGAGAAGGTCACCTCAGAGACCATCAACTTCATGGCTACAAACGGGCGTGGTCTTATCTGCATGCCGTGCGTGGGCTGGAGGCTTGATGAGCTGGGTATCCCGGCGATGGTGCAGAATAACACCTCCGAACAGGGGACGGCGTTCACCGTTTCGATTGGCGCCAAAGGCAAGATCACGACCGGTATTTCTGCAAAAGACCGTGCGGTAACGGTGCAGACCGTAGTCGACCCGAACAGCAAGCCCGAGGATATCTCGATGCCGGGCCATGTCTTCCCGCTAAGAGGCAAAAAGGGTGGGGTTCTGGAGCGTGCCGGCCATACCGAGACCGCCGTTGACCTCGCCAAGCTCGCCGGGCTCTTCCCGGCCGGGGTTATCTGCGAGATCATGAACGAAGACGGCACCATGGCCCGCCTGCCGCAGCTTCGCAAAGTCGCCGATAAATTCGGCCTCAAACTGGTAAGCGTCGAGGACCTGATCAGGTACAGGCGCAAGACGGAGAAGCTCGTCGAGCGTGTCGCGGAAGTCAGCCTGCCAACCAACTTCGGTGATTTTAAGGCGATCGGCTATCGGTGCAAGCTCGATGGTAAGGAATATTTTGCCCTAGTCAAGGGTGAGGTTAACGGACAAGAGAACGTCCTTGTCAGAGTGCACTCCGAGTGCCTGACGGGCGACATCTTCCACTCGCTTCGCTGTGATTGCGGCGACCAACTCGAAGCCGCCCTTAGAATTATCAATGCAGAGGGGAAAGGCGTTATCCTTTACATCCTTGGACACGAGGGACGGGGAATCGGCCTTCTTAACAAGCTGCGTGCCTACGAGCTTCAGGACCACGGTCGCGATACCGTACAGGCGAACAACGACCTTGGCTTTCCTACCGACCTGCGAGACTACGGCATGGGTGCGCAGATTCTCGCGGATCTCGGCTTAAGCTCAATACGCCTTATGACCAATAATCCCAAGAAAATCGTGGGCCTTGAGGGCTACGGTTTGAATGTTGTGGAGAGGGTGCCCCTGCAGGTAAAACCGACCGATTACAACATCCATTATCTCCAAACCAAGAAAGAAAAAATGCACCACATACTTGAAAACGTCGATCGTGCGCCGGAAAAAAGCAGTAAATAGGAGGTTGATATAATGCAGACTTATGAAGGCAATTTAATTGCGAAGGATTTGAAGTTCGCCGTAGTCGTTGGCAGGTTTAACGAGTTTATCGGAACACGACTTCTCGATGGGGCGATGGATGCCCTGAAGCGCCACGGCGCAGCGGATGAGGATGTGCACGTCGCCTGGACACCGGGCGCATTTGAAATCCCGTTGGTAGCAAAAAAGCTTGCGGAGAGCGGTCGCTACAACGCCATCATCTGCCTTGGTGCCGTCATCAGGGGTTCCACCCCGCACTTTGATTACGTTGCAGGCGAAGTTGCAAAAGGCATCGCAAGGGTAAATCTCGACTCGGGCGTCCCGATTATCTTCGGTGTAGTGACTACCGACAGCATCGAGCAGGCGATCGAGCGGGCCGGTGCCAAGCAGGGCAATAAGGGTTGGCAGGCCGCAGTATCGGCAATAGAGATGGCCAACCTTGTAAAGGTAATTTAAAGGAAAAAATATCTTTTTATTTATCAAGCTACGCTTGTGCTATGACTTTATAAGTGATTAGATGGTAACTGGTGATAGTTTATGAAAGTAGAAAAACCCTGGGGTTTTTACAAGCAATACGCACACAACAAAACCTGTTCTGTAAAGCTTCTAACATTGCATCCGCGCCAGGAGACCAGCATCCACTGGCATAACCTTAGAAGTGATGCCTGGGTTGTTTTAGATGAGGGTGTTAGGGTTCAGATAGGCGAAGAGCTACACGACGCTAAGGTGGGCGAGGAGTTCTTTATCCCATCCGGAACAGTGCACAGGCTGATATCCACGAACGAAGTGCCATCGCGGGTTCTCGAGATAGCCTTTGGCTATAACAACGAAGACGACAACCATCGCCTGGCCGATGACTACGGGCGCGAACTGGATATCTAACAGAACGGTGCGTTGTAAAAAGCATAAAAACCTAAAGCTCCGGCACCGATCGGAGCTTTTACGCGTTAATTTTTAGTATATTGAGAAATCTAATAGAAACACAACGCCCGAATATCTGCTACTATATAAAAGTTGGCTCAACTTGATAGGCCTGGAGGATATATGGACGGCATAGTAAGGGTTAGATTCGCGCCAAGCCCGACCGGATATCTGCATATCGGAGGGGCGAGGACGGCGCTTTTTAATTGGCTTTACGCCCGCCACCACGGTGGTGTTTTTATTTTACGAATCGAGGATACCGACCGCGAGCGCTCAACTGAAGAAGCGATCAACGTTATCATAACGGCTATGCGTTGGTTGGGGCTTGACTGGGATGAGGGGCCGTTCAGGCAGATGGGCAGGCTTCCGCGCTACGAAGAAGAAGCGCGAAGGCTTCTTGAAACGGGCAAAGCATACAAGTGCTACTGCACGCCGGAAGAGCTTGAAGAGCGAAGAAAAGCCGCGCTCGCACGCAAGGAAACACCCAAATACGACCGCCGCTGCGCCTCCTTAAGCGAGGCCGAGCGCCTGGCCTGCGAGAAGAAAGGGCTAAAACCGGTCATTCGCTTTCTTTGCCCGGATGAGGGCACTACAATAATAAACGACCTGGTGAAAGGTGAGGTAAGCTTTGAAAACGCCAACCTCGACGATTTCATCATGGTGCGTGCCGACGGCATCCCGACCTACAATTATGCGGTGGTTGTCGACGATCATGATATGGATATAACCCACGTGATCAGGGGAGACGATCATCTCTCCAATACCCCGCGGCAAATCCTTGTTTACCAGGCACTAGGATATAAAATCCCCGAATTCGGGCATCTTTCGATGATACTCGGCCCGGATAAAACCAGGCTTAGCAAGCGCCATGGCGCTACCGCTGTCGAGGCATACCGTGATGAAGGATACCTGCCCGCAGCGCTCATCAACTACCTTGCGCTTCTTGGGTGGGGCTTTGAAGATCAGACCATTTTCGACCGGCAAGAACTGATCCAAAAATTCGGCCTCGAAGGCGTCGGTAAGTCCCCGGCGGTATTCGATTCCACAAAGCTTGCGTGGATGAACGGTGTCTATATCCGCGAGTTATCCGTTCACGAGCTGGCCGGAATGATGAAGCCGTTTCTGCAAAGGGCGGGCCTTGCCGTCGAGATGTACGATGATACCTGGTACAACCGGCTTGCTGAGATTACACGGGAGCGGCTCGAAAAACTCGGCGATATTGCGGAACTAAGCAGCTTTTTCTTCCACCGTGTCGAGTACCGGCCCGAGGCGGTCGAGAAAGTCCTTAAAAAAGAAGGCGTGCCTGATATCTTACGCAAAACTCTAGAGGCGCTCTCGGATACGTCGTTCGAGTTTTACTCCGAACCTATCGAAAAGCGTCTCCGCGCTCTTGTTGAGGAAACCGGTCTTAAAGCGAAATTCGTGTTCCAGCCGATCAGAGTTGCCGTCACCGGTCGCAACATAAGCCCACCGCTGTTTGAAACGATCGAACTCTTAGGTCGCGAGGCTACGCTCGAGCGCCTCGGCGAAGCAATCCGTTTACTTGAAATGGCCGGCAATTCGTGATAGTATTTCATCTGTTCGATCCGCCGAATCGAGCTAAAACTTCATAATGGGGGATCGTCTAACGGTAGGACAACGGACTCTGGCTCCGTATGTGAGGGTTCGAATCCTTCTCCCCCAGCCAAGTAGTTCTTATTCGAACTCGGAGAAAAAATAACATCGGTATAAGAATCAGTGAACTCATGTTTGCTGATTTTTTTGCCTTTAATATAAGCCTTTTTGACGAAAGCTTGATTAAACATTCTTCTTGTCTGGGGCAGAGCCATTCTATAGCCCTCATGACAGTTCGAAGCGATGGCAAGAATCAGTTCAAAAACTTTCTCGGCCCTAGAATCCTTTGCGTCGAGTCTTGATAATTTGTCTTCAGCGTCAGCTAGCTCTTTGGCAATTCGTTCCTGCTCTTTTCTGTAAAGTGCAAAAGGCGTGGCTTCTTCGTAGTAGGAATAGAGAAGTTTTTCCTGCTGTTTTAAAAGTTTGGCAATTCTTTTGTTGTGGAACTCCTTTTCTTTCGTAAACAGAATCCCTTGCTGGGCAAATTCTTTTCTGAACTTATCCTTAAGTTTGTTTGACTTAGCTTTGGGGATCTCGATTTGAAGGTAAAGCTCTTCAATCTCTTTTTCAATCGTATCAACCAAAACATACTCTTGGTTACAGCCATCATTGCGCTTTTGCCCGAGACAATAAAAGTAAGGGTACTGGCCTTTGGCTATTGTAATTGACATGCGAGAGCCGCATTCACCGCAGTAGATGGTGCCCTTTAAGTAATGCGGGTGCTTTCTTTTACGTTCACCGGCCGTGTTGTTAATTTTTAATATCTCTTTTGCTTTCTCAAAAATATCCTGAGAAATGATGGGCTCATGGTTGCCCTTGGCTATAATGCTCTTCCATTCGACTATGCCGATGTAGAATTTGTTTTGAAGCACTTTTGCCAAATTGGACTTGCTCAAAGGCTTGTTTTGATACCGTCTGCCATTGGTTGTGAAAAGCCCCGGGTTTCATAGAGACTTTGAACCTACAGTTTCCAATGTTTTTTCAGACACATTTTCACTTTTTTCAGACATGATTTCGCTATAATACATCGCCTCCTTTTCCGCTGGGGGAACATGACCGATTCCTTCATGAAGCCGTGAGTTATTCCACCAATCTATCCACTCAAGTGTTGCCAGCTCGACCTGCTCTGGTGTGCGCCATGGTCCTTTTCTATTGATAAGCTCTGTTTTGTATAGTCCGATAGTCGTCTCCGCCATAGCGTTATCGTAAGAATCACCGACGGAACCGACGGAAGGCGCGATACCGGCATCATCTAATCGCTCGCTATAGCGAATCGAGGTATATTGCGAGCCGCGATCCGAGTGATGCACCAGGCCATCGAGCTTAGAATTACGACGCCAGATAGCCATCTCAAGAGCATCGAGCGGGAGCTCTGTTTTTAGGTGTGTTGCCAATGACCAACCGACGATAAAGCGACTATATACGTCAATGATAAATGCCACGTAACAGCGAGCCGAATACGTTCGGACATACGTCAAATCTGCTATCCAAAGCCTATTTGGTCTTACTGCCGTGAAGTTGCGATCAACCAGATCCGATGGACGAGTAGCTGTATTATCCGGTATTGTCGTCTTGTACTTCTTGCCTCGTCTTGCACCTTCAAGGCCGTGAATGCGCATCAGGCGCTCAACGGTACACCTGGCAACGGTTATTCCTTCACGGTTAAGCTTGCGCCATACTTTGCGAGCACCATAAACGCTAAAGTTATCTTCAAAGACTCGGTTAACCTCAACTGTTAGCCAATTATCTCGCAGTTCTCTATTTGAAGGTTCTCTATTGCGCTTGGCATAGTATGTTGAAAGCGCAAAGTCCATGACCCGACATATGGGCTCGACTCCGAAACGACCTCTTGTCTCATCAATAAAGCGGGTCATCTCGTCCGGGGACGGTCGAGCTCCCGTGCGAAAAAAGCCGAAGCCGACTTTAATATCTCATTGGCTCTTCTAAGCTCTGCGACTTCTTTTCTTAAGGCTTTAAGCTCATTGATTTCTTCGTCCGAAAGACCCCGCTTGCCGCCTTTGCTTACCGGGGTGTTTTTAACCCAGTATCTAACTGTCTCCCGGTTTACGCCAAGTTTCTCGCTAACGCGTTTAATCGCATCCGGGGAATTCATCTCTGCAACCATTCTTACTGCTTTTTCTCTAAACTCTTTCGGGTATTTGTTTGGCGTTGGCATAACTCTCCTTTGGTAGCTTAGTTGCCTCCATTATACCCGGGGCGCTTCATTTATATGGGTCAGGTGGGTAGCACTATTTCTCCTTGGGCTTGACAAAACCCTCGTAAGCGGCAAGCATCGTGGCTTGGATGCGGTTTTCGAGCTGTAGCTTGGAAAGCATATTGCTTACATGTTTTTTGATTGTACTCTCGCCCACAAACAGCTTTTTAGCGATTTCTTTATTACCTAGACCTTCAGCTAAAAGTTTCAGCACTTCTTGTTCTCTCTCAGTAAGCTTTGCAATAAAAGAGGGTGGTCGTTTTTCCGGTTCTTTGCTTAAGTTTCTGAATTCTTCTAAAAGGTCGGCGGCCATTGCTGGGTTTATGATGCTTTCTCCTTTATGAACCGCCTCGATTGCTTTAACAAGATCGCTTTTCTTGACTTCTTTTAGCAGGTACCCTCTAGCGCCTGCTTTGACTGCTTTAACCAGATCTTGCTTATCCTCGGATACTGTTAAGACGAGTATTTTAACACTAGGATTTACGGTTATGATCTGCTCGGTAGCGGAAACCCCGTCAAGGCCGGACATTTTCAAATCCATAAGGATTACATCAGGCATGAACTCTTCTGCTTTTCTTACGGCCTCATTACCGTCTTCTGCTTCACCTATTACTTCGACTATGGAAGAGTCTGAAAGTATGCTAAGGATTCCCGCTCTAGCAATCAAAGTATCATCCACAACCAGAACTTTTATTTTATTATCCACCGGTTCTTTCTCCTAACCCTTTAAAGGTACTGTGAGCTTTACTTTTGTACCTGCTTCTAGAGCCGAGATAATCTCGATATCTGCCTTTAGTTTTTCAGCGCGTTCGCGCATGCTTAATAGGCCTACTCCTTTGCTAATTTTCGCCGCCTCAAAACCAGTACCACGATCCTCTATATAGACTAAAAGCTTTCTGTTTTCTTTTATAGCCTCAAGCTTTATGGTATCGGATCTTGAATGGCGAACGGAATTGCCTAAAGCCTCCTGGCAGATACGAAGAATTTCAAATTTCTGCTCGCCAGAGAGGTTAACGCCATCGATATTGAAATATGTATCGATCTTACAGCCGTTTGGAAAAGGAAGGCGGCGACAAAAATCGGTAAGCATTTGATCTAACCCAAGTTCGATATTTTCTGGTCTTAAGGCAAATATAGCGTTTTTTAGATCTTGAAGGGCGTGATCGATTAGCTGGCAGGCATCAAAGGCCTGGTCAGCCATTTTTCCGCTTAGTTCTTCATATAAGGTGTTGGTTTTGCTCTTAGTTACCGAAAGTAACTGAGCAAGATTATCGTGAAGTTCTCGGGCAAGCCTTGCTCTTTCTTCGGATACGGCCTCTTTTTCGGTTTTTTCCTTAATTATTGAGCGCTGTCTTATGACCTCATCAAGTAGACCTGCCGGATAAACTAGCATAAAGCCAACTGTAAAATAGGCTGTTATCTGACCCAAAAAAAGCGGAAAGTGTCCAAGGGAGAAAAACTCATTCATGGTAGCACCGTGAACGAAAACGGAAGCTAGCTGACTTAAGGAAAGAATACCGCTTGAATAAACTGCACCCTTAAAGCGAAACATCATTGCCGCTGGTATAACCGGTGAAATGGAGTAGTAATAAAATGGGGAATCCCCTGCACTATATGCAAACAAAAGTGCTACGCTTACAAAAATGTCAAATCCAAGGCTTGTTGGATGCTTAAGGAGAAGGGCGTACATTTCATGTCGCTTTATGTAAATTGCTATGGTATAGAGAAGTATGCCTAACCAGATAAAGAGCCCGAATGTATAATTAGCTCCTTGGCTAATTTTAAAAAGCAGCCAGATCAAACCAAACGCAAGTGCTATCACCCTAAATACAAAAAAGAACTGAAATAGATGCCTGTATTCATCAGGTAACTGGAATAATCGTTCCCTATCCATGAAAGACAACCCCTTGAACGCTTATTTAAATATATTATCATACGGGGTTGCCATGATACCACAGTAAGCTTGCTTGGTAATATTCAAAGCGCACTCATGGATTGTAATCAAGGAATGTAGCTATGGATTTCACGGATTCTTTTAATCTAGAAAGATCTCCCTGCCCTTGCCTCTGTCCTGATTTCGGTGTCCAGCATTGCATGAATCCGTTGCTTATTAATGTGACTCAGAATAATCTAAAAGTGTGCCGTTGTGATTACAGTTGTGAAAGCAGCGGTTCGAATCCTTCCAGGGTTCAAGTTTTTGGCATCCCCAAAATGGCTTGTCAAAGCCATAATCAAGAGGGTTATAATTTGCTGGGGAGGAGGGATTCGAACCGGATATCTCAAATGATAGGAGGGTGGATACCAGATCCGCCCTCTCTTGCACTTATTATGATTATTTTCCTGAAGACCTCTTTAAGCCGCCGGCTTCACCGCAAATGTTATGCTTCCATCAACTGCATCGACCATAACGCTATCGCCCTCTTTGATATCGCCCTCGAGGATCTTCAGTGCGAGGCTGTCCTGCAGTTTGCGCTGGATAACGCGCTTGAGCGGTCTTGCTCCAAAGACAGGGTCGAACCCTTCCTCAGCTAAGAGTTCTTTGGCGCTATCGGTCAATTCGAGCGTTATGTGGTGCTCCGCGACGCGCTTTGTCAGGTGGGCGATCTGGATGTCGACGATGTGCTTGAGGTCTTCAAGGCTTAAGCGATTGAAGATGACGATATCGTCCACACGGTTTAGGAACTCGGGCCTGAAATGAAGCTTCATCGCTTCGTCGACTTTTTCTTTAAGCTCCTCGGGATCGACCACCTCCTGGATGTACTGCGAGCCCAGGTTCGATGTCATGATAATAATGGTGTTTTTAAAATCCACCGTCCTGCCCTTGCCGTCGGTGAGGCGGCCGTCGTCGAGGATTTGCAGGAGCACGTTAAAAACATCGCTGTGGGCTTTTTCTATCTCGTCGAGGAGCAGGACCGCGTAGGGGCGGCGGCGAACCGCTTCGGTGAGCTGGCCGCCCTCATCATAGCCGACATAGCCGGGAGGCGCGCCGATCAAACGTGATACGGTGTGCTTTTCCATATACTCGCTCATGTCGATGCGAATCATGGCGCGCTCGTCGTCGAAAAGAAACTCGGCTAGCGCCCTTGCAAGCTCGGTTTTGCCGACGCCGGTCGGGCCGAGGAAGATAAACGAGCCCAGCGGGCGGTCGGGGTCTTGCAAACCGGCTCGCGCCCTGCGAATTGCGTTTGAGACAGCGGAAACCGCCTCATCCTGGCCGATCACCCTTACATGCAGCCGTTTCTCCATGTTGATGAGTTTCTCTATCTCGCCCTCCATAAGGTTGGAGATGGGCACGCCGGTCCATTTGGAGACGACTTCGGCGATATCTTCCTCGTCGACCTCTTCTTTTAACATCTTCTTGACTTTTTGCAGCTCCAGAAGGCGGCTGTTTTTCTCGTCGAGTTCTTTTTCAAATGTGAGGATATCCCCGTAACGCAGCCGCGCCGCAAGCGACAAATCCCCCGCACGTTCGGCGTTGGTTGCATCGACCTTGGCCCGCTCGATGCGCTCTTTCAGGTCTCGGATCTCCTGGATAACGCCCTTCTCGTTCTGCCAGTGGGCCTTCATGTGAAAGCTTTTTTCCTTAAGCTCGGCCAAGTCTTTTTCTATATTCGCAAGCCGCTCAAGGGCGGCCTTGCTCGTGTCGTTTTTAAAGGCCTGGCGCTCGATTTCAAGCTGCTTGATTTTGCGCTCGACCTCGTCGATTTCGGTCGGCATGCTGTCGATTTCGATGCGCAGGCCTGATGCCGCCTCGTCCATCAGGTCGATTGCCTTGTCCGGCAGGAACCTGTCGGTGATGTAGCGATTGGACATAACGGCCGCCGCAACCAGCGCAGAATCGGTTATGCGCACACCGTGGTGTACTTCATAGCGCTCCTTAAGACCCCTCAAGATCGCAATGGTATCCTCAACAGAGGGCTCGCCGACAAGAATCGGCTGGAAGCGCCGCTCCAGGGCCGCGTCTTTTTCAATATACTTTCGATACTCGTCGATGGTTGTTGCGCCGATCGCCCTTAACTCACCGCGCGACAGCGCCGGCTTGAGTAGGTTGGCCGCATCGACCGCGCCTTCGGCGGCACCGGCCCCGACCAGCGTGTGAAGCTCGTCGATAAAAAGGACGATCTCGCCCTCAGAGTTAGTAACTTCTTTTAGAACCGCTTTCAAGCGATCCTCGAATTCGCCGCGGTACTTGGCGCCGGCGATTAGGGCGCCCAAATCCAGGGCCACCACCCGTTTTTCTTTCAATCCCTCGGGGACGTCGCCGGAGATTATCCGCTGTGCGAGCCCCTCGGCGATGGCGGTTTTGCCGACGCCGGGGTCGCCGATTAGCACAGGGTTGTTCTTGGTACGGCGCGAGAGCACCTGGATAACCCGGCGGATCTCGTCATCGCGACCGATGACCGGGTCGAGCTTGCCGATTCTGGCAAGGCGCGTTAAATCGCGGCTGTATTTCTCGAGCGCCTGGTATTTTTCTTCGGGGTTTTGGTCGGTTACCCGCTGGCTTCCTCGTACATCGACGAGGATTTTTAAAACCGTGTCCTTCGTTACGCCGAGCGCGCGCATGATTGCGGCGGCGGCGCCATCGACCGAGACCAGCGCGAGAAGCAGGTGCTCGGTGCTTACATACTCGTCTTTAAGCTGCTCGGCTTCCGCAAATGCGCCGTCTATCACTCTCTTTAGGTCGGCCGCAACGTACGGCATAGCGGTCGCACCCGAGACTTTCGGCCGTCTACTCAGCTCGGCGTTGATCCGGTTCGTAACCGTGCCCGGGTCGACGCCGAGCTTCTGTAAGATGGGGACGACGATCCCGTCCTGCTGGCCGATGAGCGCGAGAAGCAGGTGCTCCGGCTCGACCTGCTGGTGCCCCATCCCTTCGGCAAGACGCTGGGCCTCCCCCAACGCTTCCTGTGACTTTATCGTAAACTTATCCAACCTCATAGTTTCACCTCTACTCCCTGAACAGCTCCGACTTTCTCAGCACGACATGGCCGCGCCGCATGGGCACGAGTGCGTTTTGCTGGACCTTTTCAAGCTCCTTGCCCAGGTTTTCCTGAAGGTCCCCGACCCGTTTCTGGAGTTCGCCGATGAGGCATTGCGCCTGCTCGATCTGGTCTTGCAGCTCGAATATCTTGATAACCCCGGCGAGGTTTACCCCGAGTTCCTGGGTAAGCGTCTGTATCAGCTTCAAACGGTCGATGTCACACTGGGAGTACAAACGGGTGCTCCCCTGCGTGCGCTTGGGTTTGATGAGCTTTTTCCTCTCATAAATCCTCAGCGTCTGCGGGTGCATGCCCGCAAGCTTTGCCGCAATGCTTATCATGTAGACCGGCTCATCATACATCTTGTTTCACTCCAGATTCTAGGCTTCTTAAAGCCCTAGTAAACTTAGAACTAAAACTGTTTTCTAAAGGCCTGCCTTGGATCGTCTTTTCTGCTGCTCGCAAACCTTATCAACAACTCTTTTTCGTCGGCGGTGAGTTCTTTCGGCACTTCGATCTTAACGGTGGCGAGCATATCGCCCCTTCCGCTGGCCTTTAGCTTGGGCGATCCCTTACCGCGTAGTCGAAACACCTGCCCGTCTTGCGTACCGATGGGGATTTTTAGGGAAACGGTACCGTCGACCGTCGGGATTTCGATACTTGCCCCGAGCACCGCCTCCACGAACGTTACCGGCACATCGAGCAGGATATCGCCGCCGTTTCGCTTAAAGAACGGATGGGGCGCAACTTTCGTTATGATATAGAGATCGCCGGGAGGGCCGCCGTTTTGGCCGGCCTGGCCCTTCCCCTTAAACTTGATCTTACTTCCATCGGCTGCGCCGGCGGGGATTTTGACCGTCTCGGTGCTCGGACCGCCCTTTTCCTCCCGGTTGATCAATAACTGCACGGTTTTTTCCTTGAGGGCTTCGTCAAATGAAAGATGCGCGTTATAGGTGATATCCCCGCCTTTGGCACGCATATTCGCCCGCTGGGCGCCGGCACCTCCACCGAAAATATCGAAGATATCCCCGATGTTTCCGGCTTGAAACCCGCCGCCGAATCCTGAGAAGTCGTTAAATCCCCCCGCACCGCCAAAGTTGCCGGTGTCATAGCTATAATTGTGGCCGCCGGGGCCGCGGGCATTGAAGAAACTGCCCATCTCATCGTATTCTTTGCGCTTCTTGGGGTCCTTTAAGACCTCATACGCCTCACTTACTTCTTTAAACTTTTCCTCGGTCTCGGCCTTGCTCCCTTTGTTCGTGTCGGGATGGTATTTGCGGGCAAGTTTACGGTAGGCATCCTTTATCTCCTTTTTGGTAGCATTCCTGCCAACCCCAAGAACCGCATAATAATCCTTATATGTTCTGCTTGCGCTCATTTATATCACCGCTATATCACCGCTATATCACCAAAAACTGCTTTATCCCCGGTCCCCGGACCCCGGACCCTGCACTTACTTCGCAACTTTAACCGTCGCCGGGCGCAGGAGCCTGCCCTTAAGGTCGTACCCTTTCTGCAGCACCTCGACTACGGTGTTTTCTGCGTGCTCATCACTTGCCACCTGCATAACGGCCTCGTGCTTCATGGGATCGAACTCTTCGCCCGCGGGGTCGATTACCTCCACGCATTCCTTGGCAAGCAGGCCTTTAAGCTGCGTGTAGATAAGCTCGACGCCCTCTTTAAGCCGTCCGCCTTCAGCGTCGGCCCCGGCCGCATCGAGAGCGCGCTCCAGGTTATCGATGACCGGTAGAAGCTCCAGTATTACAGTTTGCACAGCATACTGGATGATTTGCTCTTGCTCCTTTATCATCCGCTTGCGAAAGTTCTCCATCTCGGCTTGCAGCCGCTTCAAGGTATCCAGGTATTCAGCGGCTTCAGCTTCTTTTTGCTCAAGGCGCTCTTTGAATTCCATATGGTCGAGACCGACTCCATCGCCTGTGGCTTTTTCCTTCGTCAACACCATCACCTCAAAATAATCGAGAAGAAGGGGTGCTGTGCCCCTCTTTCCGTATGTTTATGGTTAGCGGGAACTATTTCCCTTCGTCTTCCTCGCTTACGACTTCGTAGTCGGCATCGACCACGTTCTCGCCGTCGTGCGAGCCGTCCGCCGCACCGCCGTCGGCCGATGCCTGGCCCGCCTGCTGCTGCGAGTAGACCGCCTGGCCGATTTTATACGACTGCTGCAAAAGCTCCTCGTGCGCGCTCTTGATCCGCTCGATATCGGAGCCCTTCAGGGCGTCTTTTACATCGGCAAGCGCCTTCTCAATCGCTTCTTTGTCGGCCGGGGAGAGCTTGTCGCCGGCGTCTTTTAACGTGCGCTCGGTCGTGTAGGTGAGGTTGTCGGCGTTGTTTCTGATCTCCGCTTCCTCACGCCGCTTGTGGTCTTCCTCGGCATGGCTCTTGGATTCGCGCACCATCCTGTCTATCTCGTCTTTATTAAGCGCGGTCGCGCCGGTTACGGTAATCCTCTGCTCTTTTCCGGTGCCCATATCCTTTGCGGATACGTTTACGATACCGTTTGCATCGATATCAAACGTAACCTCGACCTGCGGTATGCCCCTCGGCGCCGGCGGGATATCCACTAAGTGGAAGCGGCCCAGGGTCTTGTTATAGGTCGCCATCTCGCGCTCGCCCTGCAGGACATGGATCTCAACACTGGTCTGCCCATCGGCAGCAGTGGTAAATACCTCGCTTTTCTTTGTAGGGATGGTCGTATTTCTCTCGATCATCTTTGTAAACACGCTACCCAGAGTCTCGATACCCAGGCTAAGCGGGGTAACATCGAGAAGCAGGATGCCCTTAACCTCGCCCATCAACACGCCGGCCTGAATCGCGGCGCCAACGGCCACGACCTCGTCCGGGTTTACGCCCTTATGCGGGTCTTTGCCGGTTAAATCCTTTACCATCTCCTGAACCGCCGGCATCCTGGTCGAGCCGCCGACGAGGATAACGTGATCGATGTCCGATGCGCTGACCCCCGCGTCCTTCATCGTCTGCTCCACCGGCTTGCGACATTTATCCAAAAGGTCTGCGGTCATCTTCTGGAACTCGCTCCTTGAGAGCGTTATGTCCAGGTGTTTCGGACCTTCGGCGTCCGCCGTGATAAACGGCAGGTTGATATTGGTTGAAAGGGTCCCTGAAAGCTCCATCTTGGCCTTCTCCGCCGCCTCTATCAAGCGCTGCAGCGCCATCTTGTCGTTTCTTAAATCAATGCCGTTTTTGGCCTTGAAATCATCGGCCATCCAATCGACGACCTTCTTATCCCAATCGTCGCCGCCAAGGTGGTTGTCGCCCGCGGTTGCCCGCACCTCAAAAACGCCGTCGCCGATATCGAGAATGGAAACGTCGAACGTTCCACCGCCAAGGTCGAAGATGAGGATCGTCTGGTCGTGCTCCTTATCAAGACCGTAGGCAAGCGCAGCCGCCGTCGGTTCGTTGATGATTCGCAAAACCTCTAAGCCCGCGATTTTGCCGGCGTCTTTTGTCGCCTGACGCTGGGCGTCCTCAAAGTAGGCGGGGACCGTGATTACGGCCTGGGTGATCTTCTCTCCCAGGTACGCCTCGGCATCCCTTTTTAGCTTCTGCAGGACGAACGCCGAAATCTGCTGCGGCGTGTAGTCCTTGCCGTCGATATCGATTTTCCAATTCGTACCCATCTCGCGCTTAACAGATTTAATTGTGCGATCCGGGTTTGTGATCGCCTGACGTTTCGCAACCTCCCCGACAAGTACCTCACCGGTCTTCGAAAACGCGACGACCGACGGGGTTACCCTGCCACCCTCGGCATTGGCGATAACCTTTGGCTCGCCAACTTCCAGAATGGCCATACACGAGTTGGTTGTTCCTAGGTCAATCCCCAAAGCTTTAGCCATTGTTCAACACTCCTTACGCTGTAATTTAGTTCTACTATATAATCTAAGCCTGGTATTGTCAAGTTTGTTAACAAAGTTCTTGTAAAGTATATCGATACTCTTAGTATCAACTTTAACGCGAAGCACTCTTTTTGCAAAAAAACAGTGCGCCATGACGTTTCTCTACAGCTTGCCGCTCCATCCAAAGCCGAGCGGTGATTTGCCGGACTAAGCCACCTCCGTGTAGCTTGGCTGACCGAGCGTATCCATAATTTACTAAAATGCTTTGATTAAACCTCTTTACAAGCTGCGAATAGTTTTGTATAAGTTGTTTTAGTGCAAGATGAAGGCTATTTTGAGAAGGAGTTTTTTATGCCTAGACCAGTAGTTGATGTCGACGAGTACTCCGGGTGCGGAACTTGTGTTGACAGCTGCCCCAACGGTGTGCTTGAGCTCGTTGATGACATCGCCAAGCCAGTTAACGAGGAAAACTGTGACGGTTGCAAGACCTGCATGGAAGAGTGTGCAATGGAAGCTATTGAGGTAGAAGAAGACTAGGGAGCTACCCGATTGCTTAGCGACGGCGCCGGATATAGTTCTGATTATATCCGGCGCCTTTATTCTTTCCCGGTCTTTTCCGGTTCTTTGCATAAGCCCGCCTAAAACGTACTCTATTGCCTTTAATACTGTTAGCATGCATTATATAATGTAATAAATATGAAATATAAAGGGATGGAGGCTACATGGTGAGAAAAATATCAAGCGGGATTCCGGGATTAGACGAGCTGCTTGATGGAGGCCTTTACAAGCGAAGCTCAACCGTTATCGCCGGTCCTCCAGGAACCGGAAAGACCACGCTCGGGACTCAATTTGTATATAACGGCGCAGTTAAGTTTAACGAACCCGGTATATTTATAACATTCGAGGAATTTCCGGAGATTATCTACCGGGACGCGATGAATTTCGGCTGCGACTTAAAGAAACGCGAGGCGGAAGGCAAGATTAAGGTGATATTCACGTCACCTGCCGTCCTTAAGAGCGAGCTTGAGAAAGAGAGCGGCTTTTTGGACACGCTCGTCGAGCAGATGGGGGCAAAACGGATCGTCATCGACTCGATTACCCTGATGGAGCAACTGACCACCGACGCCCAGGAACTCAGGCAAATATTTAACAGTCTGGTGAACGGGCTTAAACGGCTCGACCTTACAACCATCCTCACCAGCGAGATTCCTTTGCTTTTTGGGCAGGACAGCTCGTTTGAGACCAGTATCGGCTTTGTCGTCGACAACATCTTCTTCTTGAAATACGTCGAGATAGAGAGCGAACTCAAAACCGCGCTTACCATTCTTAAGGTAAGGGGCAGCAAACACGCCAAGGATATACGGCGCTATGAGATTGCAAAAAATGGTGTCAATATAGAGACCAAGTTCACGGGGCACCAGGGGGTTTTAACCGGGTTCCCCTCCCGCGCGATAACCGGAAAGACGCTCCTTGAAGAAGGACTAATACGCAAGAAAAGGTAGTACGGATGAGCTTCGTAGCATTTGTCGAGATAATTAACTTCTTCCTGGCAAGCCTGGCCGCCATAATTTCGCTGGGGATTTTGCGGAAAGTGGCGGGCAACTTGGCATTAAGCTGGAAATATTCATTTGTTGCATTTCAGGTTCTAGCTCTGGCAACCCTGCTCACGGCTATTTACGAACTCGGCACCCGTTTTGTGGCGGGCATCGATATGCAGTTGCTTGGCAACACGGCTCACTTCATCTTCGTAATACTTGCCTTTTTCGGCCTTCTGCGGCAATACCAGCTACTTAAAGGCCTTACCAACCGGGGTGGTTAAGTGGTATCCGTTGACATTGTCGCCATAATCATTACGATCATCGGTCTGGCAGCCGCCCTTACCGCCCGCAAAACCTGGCTACTGGTTGAGGGTGACTTGGCCGAGAGCTGGCGTTGGATACTGCCAAGCGTGCCCATATATGCTACATCATTTATCGTTCTTATCTTGCACAATTTCCTGCAAAGGTACGCTGTTTCGAGGCCGGTTGTCTCGTTAGTCGTTAATCTTAACTTGGCGGATAAACAAACAGGGTTTAAAATGCAAATTTGGGAGCCGATAATACTAGTGCTTAAAAACATTCAAGTTCTTTCAGAATTATTATTTCTGATCTTGGTGCTGATCGGTCTTACGCGGCAATACAGGCTCTTTAAAGAATTATCCAGTAAACAGTAGCGTTGGTGAACTAAATAATGAGTAAAAATTGATGAGTAAAAAATTAGAAAAGATCATAAAGAATTTTAACTGTAAAACAAAGGCCTTGGCCTTGGAGATACTCGACTCGCCGATCAAATGGGATTTACTTAACTTCTACCAGACGAATCCCTTCTCCATTCATACGGCACAAGGCTTGGCGAATATCATCGGCCGAAGCCCGGATCAGGTGTTTATAGAGGCCGAGGAACTGGCGTCCGCGTCTGTCTTAAAGCGAATCTCGCGCAACGGTGATAAGTCTTCAATTTACTCCTACGAGCCGGCTGCGAAAGTCGCCTCGCTTATAAAAATATTGTTTGAACTGCATAACGAGGAGCACGACCTCCTGGATAAACTCGAACAGCTGATAAAAGACAGCCAAAATAGGTGATAGCAAGCCTGGTGGTCTTACCGCCGCTTGCTCTATACCTTCATAATAACAACGCTATCCAGCATCTAAAGGCCCCTATCAGGGGCTTAGTTTATGTCTACCAGGACTTGGCAATTTATCCGATTGCCTGTAAACTAACATAAATATCCAGATTATTTCATCTCGTAGGAGGTTAATGTGGACGAGCACGATTTTGCCGAGCTAATATCCGTGTTTTTAAAAGGTACTGAGCCGGATGAAGCCCCTGAGAGCAAGGCGAACAACGAAACCGGCGCCGCCGAAACGAAGCAGGCATCCAACAAAGCCGAAATTCGAAAGAATATCATTGAGGCCCTCGCAGAAAAAATCAAGGGCTCTCAGAGCGCCGAGGATGCGGACATAGCATCCCAGAGTAACGACCTGGAAGAGCCGGAATCCACAGAAGAGTTCACGGTAAGCGAGCCCGCACAAAGCATTTCCGAAACCCTCGTCACAAAAGAAGAGGTCGATAAGCTTCTCAACAAGGACGAGCCTGAAGAAATCGTCACATTGCAGCAGATATTGCACCGTTTCACCGATCTGGATGGGGTCATAGCCGTCCTTCTTGTAACAAGGGATGGCTTCACGGTCGATTTTGCCTCCAACATCGAACTCGACCTCGATATGATAAGCGCGGTTGTGGCAACCGGGTTCGGTTCACTCGACAAAATCGGCTATGAGCTTAACCAGGGTGCGTTACAGACGGCAATGCTCGAATTCGAAAACGGCCCGGTGATAATCGCACCGATCGTGCCCGACATTGCGCTGGTTGTCGTAGCCTCACAGTGGACCACCCTGGGCCGCATTCGTTGGGAGATTAAAAAGCACCGCGACGAACTCATTGCGAGCCTGTAATAGTAACGACCGGCCTGTAACTCTATCGGAAAATATGGAATGTAAAGAGATTGTAGATTTGCTAACAGAATATATAGATGGCGAACTCAGCGAGAGTGAGCGCCGGGCCGTAGACGAGCACCTAAAGGGCTGCCCTGAATGCCGCGCTCGGCTTACGGCGATAAAGAGCGCCGTATCCATGGTAAAAGGCATCGATACCCTCGAGGTTCCTGCCGGGCTTTCACGCGCTCTTCGTCAGATCGCGCAAGACGGCGCTACAGACAAAGCGCCCGGGCGGGTTCAGACGACCGCAAAACCAGTAGCGCCAAAAACCGCTCGACCTGCGGCACGAAGGCGTGGCTTCACCCTACCTAAACTGCAATACCTGGTGGCCAGCGCCGCTGTTGCCGCCATCGCCCTTATCGTGCTGCTCACGCAAATCGATCTTGGGAGCCTCGAAAAAAGCTCAACGATTAACGGGGCCGGCCAAAAAAGCGCGGGGCCGGCCGAGAGACAACAACTGCCGGCTACAAATCAGGCGCTTGAGCGCGGCGGCCACGATATCGACTCGGTGAGCGGCAAAGCGACGGATTCATTGGGCGCGGGCAAAGCCTATGGGGACGGCAAGGCAAAAAGTGCGCCTAAAAACGGCGAGCTTCTGTCAAGGGGCCTTCCGGACACTACCAATGATGCATGGCCCAAGGTTGTGGTTTCAAATAAGACCTACGGCACCGAATCCGCAAGTAACCTGCTCGATGATATTCGGAAGAAGACCGACGGCCTTTATATCGTAAAAGATGCACAAACCAAGCGCGCTGCAGTTATGAGTACGCTGCTTAAGCGAATCACCGCAAGTGGCGGCAAAGGCGAGCTGCTGCGAAGCCCGATCAATTCTCTCCTCGACGAGACGAAACGAGCCGCCCTGCCCGTTTACCTGGAGCGAGCCAAGTTCGACAAGCAGGAGTGCATGCTCATCATCATACGCTGGGGGTTTGGCGGCGATAAAAATAGCCTCTACAAGGCAAGTCTCTACGTCACCGACCTCTCCGGTTGGAGCATTATTCACTACGAATCGAAGTAGTATCATAGGGGACGTTCTTAATTTGCGCAATTTACTCGAGTAAATTGCGCAAATTAAGAACGTCCCCTATGACCCTATGACGGCTGATGCTGCTCCAGCATATTCACCCTGTGAAACAGCGATTTAAGGTCGCAGGGGATTCTGATTTGCGTTACGTAAACGCCTTCCGGCGCTTCAATTATTACCGATGGCGTCAGCACCAGGATGCCCTTTACGCCGGACTGGGCGAGGAGGTTGATGCTGTGCTGAACCCAGCTCGGGTGGGTTACAACCACGGCGACTTTAATTCCCATGGCGCTTAACTCGGGAGAGACCGCCTCGACAGGCTGGACTTCCCTTCCGTTAATTACCGCTCCTCTATCATTTGGGTCTTCAGAGAAGAAAGCGGCCGATATAAACCCGTACTTTTCAACCAGGAAGAAGCTAAAAATAGAGCTTATTACCTTGGCCGATCCTACGAATGCGACCGGCGCGAATGATGGCAAGGCCAGGAACTCGCCCAGCATTTGCCGTAGCCCATCGATACTATAGCCCACGCCGCGCTTTCCGGGCGTCTCGCTCATAAACGACAGGTCATTTCTTACCGTTACTTCATTTAAACCTAAAGCACTTGCTATTTCTCTGGATGTTATCGCACCTTTCTTGCCCGCTAAAAGCCAATCGGTTAGCAGGCAATGGTAAAGGGCGAGTCGATGGAGCACTGCTGCGGGCGTTGCTTTTGTTTTTTGCAATTTACTCATGAGTAAACCACCGCCAATGTAGTTTAATTTACAATCCTTAGTAAAATATATACCAGGCCTTGATAAAAAGCAAACATTATTACGGTAATTTGACGCTTTATCCCCATGAAATGCCGGTATTTTTTACCATATGACAAGTTTTATTGACAAACTCCAGCGCTTGTTTTACTATTTTGTTAATAAAATATCATACTAATCTTGTTGTTTCTTTACTAGAAGTTAAAAATCTATATATCGGGGGCACACCAGCCACAAGCTTTAAAATTCGAAACCTCCCAGGTTTCGGCTGTCAGGAATAGCTCTGTGGCTGGTTTTTTTTATACGATACTTTTACTTTGACACCGCGTTCACAATCTGTTAATAATAAAAGAGCAATAAATAGTTTAACCTGCTTTTAAGCAATTTAGCAGCGTGCCTGCTAAACATTTGGAAACAGATTGTTAGGCGTGATTTAGTGGAAAAGAAAGCTTCTCAGGCAATAGATTTATTTGACGGCATTATTCGCTGGTCATTAATTATGGCGGTTGCACTCGTCCCTCTTATTATCTCTCCGATTAGTTTCGATTTGTTTGACCTTCCAAAGGCAACGCTTTTGTATGTTCTTGCGTTGGCTGCAGGCGTGGGCTTCGTAGCCCGCTCCTTGCTGTCGGGAGAACTTGTTATAAAACGGACGCCTCTTAATAAACCGCTGCTTGCATTTGCTGCAATGGCAACGATTGCAACAGTGGCATCGCCTATGCCGCTCATAAGCCTGATCGGTGAATACGGGCGCTATGAGAACCTACCGACGCTCTATAGCTATATAGTGCTTTGCTTTCTCGCAACCCAATTCCTGAACGATGCGGAATCGCGAAAAAATCTCATTTCCATCTCGTTTATTTCATTCGGAATAATAAGTTTCTACGGTATCTTGCAAGCGCTCGGTTTTGATATTTTGCCGGCGGCTCTGCGTGATTTTTCGGGCAGGGGCCGTTCCACCCTGGGCAACCCGGTCTTTTTCGGCGGCTATCTTGCGATCATGATACCGTTGCTTCTCACCTATCTAATCGGCGAGGATACCCTGCCCTCGATGCCAAAACCCGCCATTGGGATGCTTCTGGTAGTGGGTCTTGCCGGTGCGCTGCTTTCCCAGTCACGAGGCGCATGGCTCGGAGTCATAGTAGGTATTGTTGCCGTCGTCGTCATGCAGCGCAAAAACCTGGTCCGAGGGGCCGGAACGGCGTTTGCCATGTTGGTCTTCGGAATAGCGTTTGCCGTGCTAATCATGGCTGCTTCCGGTACAGGAAAACTGCAGACAACCGTCACATCTATCGAGAATAGGCTCGTGTCGGCGGCGAATGTTGGGCAAGGAACACAGGCAACCCGAATAGAAATATGGAAAAGCGCGGTTGAGATGATCTCCGTGCGTCCGCTCGAAGGCTATGGACCAGACCAGATGTACGCCTGGGCATCCGCATTCACAACGCTCAAGAAAGCTCAGCTCGAGATAAATACGATTCCAGACAGAACACATAATATATTCCTTCAGGTTGCGGTAAACGGGGGCCTAATAAGCCTACTGGTTTTCCTATGGATCATTATCGCATTGGCCGGCATGGGCTTTAGGGTACTGAAGAACAACGATGGGCCGGTTCATACGTATGCGGCCGCAGTGTTATCAGGATTAATCGCGTACATAGCCCAAGGCTTGACCGGGGTTGATGTTATCGGAGTCTCCGCTCCGGTCTGGGTGCTGGGCGGAAGTGTCGCCGCACTGCCATATGCATGTAATGCCGAGCAGATTACGGTGTCTTTGAAGACTAAACGGCAGGTTGAAATAATCACAGCCGTGGCATTGTTCGCAGCGGTTCTCCTGGTGTTTTCCTTTAAGCCGCTGGTAGCGGACACCTATTATTTCAACGGCATTGCCTACAAGCAGGTCGGGTTAACGGAACAAGCAACAACACAGTTTGGCAAAGCCGTCGATATGGATCCATACCAGGCGCAATACAGGCGGGACCTTGTAATGGGCCTCGTAAATCAGGGCAATTCGTTAAAGAGTACATCGCTTATCGAGCAGGGTATATCGGCTGCTGAAGAAGGCCTAAGATACAACCCGGACGATTTCGATTTGTTGCTGACACAGGCGGGGGCGTACAGAATATACGCTGGGCTTGCGAACGACCAGGCCCTTGTCGGCCAGGCTGAAACGTATTACAGCATGGCAATTAATAAGAATCCATACTCCACGAATCCACGAAGAGGGCTGTTGGGCCTATATATGATACAGGAAAAATATGCAGAGGCGATAGAGCAGGCAAAAGCAATATTACGGATAGACCCCACAGACGGCGACGTAACGTTCCGCCTCGCTCAGGCATACGAGAAAAGCGCAAAAGTCGGACGGGCAAAAACGCTTTACAAGGAACTTCTCAGAGTAAATCCCAATCAGGAGGACGTTCAGGCCGCTCTTGACAACCTCGAGTATGGCAGCCAATAAACTGCTATAATCTACTACAGATAGCTCAATCGCTTTTAAAAGATAAATCCGACCGTGTACGGTCGGGGATAAATAAAGGGTTTAAATGGTTAAAGTGGGAACCAAGGGTCGATTTCTTGGAGACGCCGGAAATCAAACCAAAGCTTTAATACTCCTTGCCGTTTCGCTTTTTTTGTTCCTGGGCATATCAATCCAGTTCTTTGCGGAGCGAGGGGTCCCCTGTTCCGCGTGCCATGCTACGCGGCAAGAGGTCGGCTCATGGCAGTCCTCTCCCCATCGATCGGTATCATGCATTGCCTGTCATCAAGATCCCGGCTATTTTTCTTTCCTAAATCTAGAACTTAGAGTAAGCAAAAACTTCACAGCGTGGTTGTTTCGCTCCTACCAGGATCCAATAACCGGTCAGGTGAAAAACGAGAGTTGCCTCGGTTGCCATGACCGCGAGATCAAAGACACGGTCGTAAGCAAAGGCATCCGGGTAAGCCATAAAGAGTTTTCAACCTACCTCTGTGTTGATTGCCATGCCGAAGTAGCCCATAAAATAGCAAAGCGGATTAGAAACCAGCCCGATATGGATAGTTGCTCGGGCTGCCACAACTACACGGAGGGCGATGTCACGTGTGAAAAGTGTCATCCGCAACGCGCTCAAAGCGATGAGCTTTCAACCGGCGGCCCCTGGAAACTAACCCACGGGCCGAACTGGAAATCAACGCATGGGATGGGCGATCCTAAAACGTGCACAACGTGCCATGATGCAAACTTTTGCATGGCATGCCACAAGAGCGAGGTCCCGCACACGGAGCCTTGGTCGTACCTGCACCCAAAAGCCGCAAAGCTTAATGTCGAAGGGTGCTACCAGTGCCATCGGAAAAGTCTCTGCACGGATTGCCATCGCATAGAGATGCCGCACCCTCAAGGCTTTATCAAAAATCATGAGTTTGAAGTTAAAGATCACGGCTACGACCTTTGCTGGCGCTGCCATGTGTCGGATGCCTGCATATCCTGTCACCTAATGGCGGCCCATACGAATACGCCAAAGAAGTTTTCGCCTGAATCAAGAGGCAAGACCAGACCCGAGGTACCTCTCCTCAAAGCGATAGAAGGGGGGTTTTAGCGATGCTGTGGGATAAGTTGGGCCTTTTAGGCGCGTATATCTATATAGCTGCAACAACGCAATCTGATTCGCTGCTGGGTAGACTTGCGAACGACGTGGCGAATTGGAAAAAATATATGCCGCTCATCAAGAGTCTGCTTGGCCAGGTAAAAACGATCTTTAGAAATCCGCGTCGCTATCCCCGTGAATCCGTTATCGTAATCTCTGCGGTAATTTTGACGTTTCTAGTCATCATGCTGCTCGTGATGACCGTCTTATCGCTTAAGAGGCAATACAAGATTTACAAGGCTTCAAGAAGAGTCCGAAAGAAGCTTCCCCGAGAAGAAGTTATAAAACGGCTTTCAATAACCGGCGGAGTGCTTGCGGTCGTCATGTTAGCGATAGCAATCGGATCATCACAACCTGCGTTTTGCTCGAGGTGTCACTCGATTGAAACCCACTACGCCACATGGCAAAAATCGGCCCATAAGGATAGCACCAGTTGCCTTAGCTGCCACTACGAACCCGGTGTCTTCGGGTTTCTCATCGGAAACGTCCACGGGGCGCAAAACTTGCTGGCCCATTTCGTCAAGGGAGACGACATACCCAGGGCGATAGTATCCAATGCGGCGTGCCTGCAATGCCACCGGGACATTTATAGCCGAACTATAACCGACGAGCGTGAAATAAAAGTGCGGCATAAGGATTTGCTAAGCGGCGGCTTGATCTGCACTAATTGTCACCCCGACGTTGCTCACTCGGTTAAGGCAAACCGGACGTTTGCGATGAACAGTTGCGTCACCTGTCATAACAATAAAACTGCAAGCTCAAAATGTAGCTCATGCCACAAGCAGGATATCGCATACAAACCCGACCGGACACTCGACGATTGGCCCAAGGTAAAGGACGTTGGGTTGACCTGCACCGGTTGTCACAAGCCGGTCACAACGCAGCGATGCGTAAACTGCCACGGCTTGAGCCTGCCGCATGCGGCCCAGTTTAGGAAACATCACCCGATGGAAGCCGAGACGCGCAACGGTCTCTGCTATAAGTGCCACTGGCAGAAAATGACGGAAAACAGGATGTGCGGCTGCCATGACCCTGGTGAGATACACGGCAATACCGAGAACTGGTATTACGGTCACCGCGCGGTTGCCAAGAAAAACGGCGCCGGCTGCAACTGCCACGGTTTGAGCTTCTGCGCCAGGTGCCATGACGATGCCGATAAGGTCTACCCATCGGGATATGCCGGCGGGGGCGGCGCGAACCAGATGCACGGCGGCTGGAATACTGGAATGCAGTAAATACCCTACCAAACCCTACCTTTTGATTTGAAATTGGCAAACCCCTATACTTGTAACTAACTTACTTGGTAGCTGTAAGCGGTGCTTGATGGGAAAAAACGCGAAACCAAAAGAAAAGAATACCTTTCTGGATGACTTGCCGGTTTTGATCCTATCGCTGGTTCTAACCCTCCTCCCGATCATCATGTTTCCTTACGGCGAGGACATGTACGCTCTGCCGAAGGTTACGTTTCTGTATGTAGCAACCCTGCTTCTCGCTATCGTATATGTCGTGCGTTCTGTCAAAGATGGAGCGTTTGTGCTCCGCAGAACCCCCCTTGATATACCGGTGCTCCTAATCGTCACCTATGCGGCAATCTCTCTGCTTCTCTCAGATGGGCCCTTGCTCGGATTGGTCGGCAAATATAAGCGCTATGAGGGGCTGCCCTCCTTAATTTGCTATGCGCTTATTTACTTTTTCACAGTTCAATCTATCAAGGGAGAAAAGCACCTGGAGCGCATGATCAAGATAATGTCTGTGGGGTTTGCGCTTGTGTCGTTCTACGGCCTGCTTCAACTATTCGGGCTTGATTTCCCAACCGTTCTACATTTCGGGTCCAGGGTGCAATCAAGTTTCGGCAACCCGATTCTTTTCGGCTCATATCTGGTCGTTATGCTACCACTGCTCTTCGTCCTAGCCAGAAACTCTGACGAGGAAAGGTGGCGCCTCTTCTCATGGTCATTAATAGCGCTGGGTAGCATCAACCTTATCTATACGGAATCCAGGGGAGCTTGGCTGGGCCTGCTTGCTGTTGTTATTGCGATAATCGCTAAACCGAAGAAGCCCGGTGCATTAAAAAGCAAACGCCCAAAAAAAGGCCGGAGCAAAAAGCAGACGCTTAAGTCTCTTAAGCCTAAAAATAGATTTACCGTGATTGTGGTGGCAGTTGCCGTTTGTGCTGTGGTTGTGGGTTCTTTGTTCGCAGCACCAAATAGCCATCTTGGCCAACGCCTGGTATCTACGTTTGCTTTCTCGGAAGGCTCGGCGGCAACCCGGATCGAAATATGGAAGGCTTCTCTTGCGATGGTATCCGATAGGCCGCTCTTCGGATACGGCCTCGAGCAGATGGGCTACTGGTTTCCCCTCTATAAAACCGCGCAGCATGTGAGCCTTGCGCCTAACGGCATAGCCGATCGCACGCATAATGATTTGCTCCAAGCGGCAGTAGATATGGGCCTGCCTGGGCTTCTATTATATATGTGGATATTTGTAATAGCCGTTCTGGGGTTATTCAAAAACAGGGGCAGGCTGCATGAGACCCCCTACTCAACAGGTCTCTTCGCGGCACTAATCGGCTACTTTGCGCAGGCGCAAACCGGTATCCCGGCTGTTTTTATAAGCCCTCTCGTCTGGTCGATGCTTGGAGCATCGGTTAACATCAGTTATCAGGGCAAGGAAACAAGGCTTGTTGTTCCCAAATGGCTCCGGCTTAAAGCAGTTATACCTGTGGCGGTAGTCATATTTGTCGCCTTCTCGCTACTCGCAATACGCCCGATGGTTGCCGATATCTATCTATTTAAGGCAGAGCAGCTGGCACGGGTGTCGCCCGATCAGGCGGAACCCTTATTCGAAGCCTTGACCACCATCTACCCGTATCAAACCGAATACCCAAAGCGCGCTACCGAGTTTTACCTTGATTTTGCCTCGTCTTCTCAAAACAATATATTCGCCCGCAGGGCTTCGCTCATTGCCGAGCAGGGCTTAAACTACAACAAACGCGATTTTGAACTGGCCTATTATGTCGGCGAGTCAAGTCTGCTGGATTACCGGTTTACGCAGAATCAGATGGCCCTTACACGGGCTGAGGAATATTACGAGCTTGCGCAAAAGTTATGGCCCAATCTCGCACTCATCAAGAGCAGGCTCTTTGATATCGCAACGCTAAAAGGTGATTCGAAGCGGGCGGCCGCTATCGCACAGCAGCTGATTAACATGGGTCAACAAGATCCAAAGTTTTATTATGCGCTCGCAACCTACGCGCAAAAAACCGGCGACGAAGGCGCCGCCAAACGATATTTCAAAAAAATCGAAGAGATAGATCCCGGCTTCTTGTTGAAAACAAGCAATAATTAAGAGGGCCCGGCCGGCTCGCCGGTGTCATCGTAGCAGCAGACCAAATTCCGCCCGCGCTGTTTGCAGATATAAAGAGCCGTGTCGACGGCGCTCATTAACTCATCGCGATCCGGCCCGAGGCTTGGAAATTCCGCTATACCAACGCTTACCGAAAGCCCGATCTCTTTGCCATTGCCTTCGACAACAAGGTCGTTCACTTGACGCCGTATGCGGTTTGCCAGAACCGATGCCTGCGCGCAACTCGTACTTGGTAAGATCAGAGCAAACTCATCGCCGCCATACCGGGCTTTATAATCCGTCTGGCGCGAGCACGAGCGTATCGTATCCGCAATCTTCTTAAGCGCCCAATCGCCTTTTGCATAGCCGAGGTCATCGTTTATGTAGTTAAGGTTATCGACATCCATGAGAAGTACGGCAAAATATCCCTCATACCTTTGCGCTCGCATAATCTCGCCATCAAGCGTAGTGAAAAAATGCCGGCCGTTATTAAGGCCGGTAAGGCTATCGGTGACCGAGAGTTCCTCGGTTTTTTCAATAAGCAAGGCTTTCTGCAGTGCAAGAGACGCCTGCCCCGCAAATGACGAGAAGAGCATTACTTCTCTATCAGAGAACTTCCTCGGTTTAAAATCGCCGACAAAAAGAAATCCGATCACATCATCGGCTTCTTTTAACGCCGTAGCCAATACCGATATCGTGCCCTCATTCATTACGGGGTTATCAAAAAGCGGCTCTTGGTTAATATCCTGGATAAGCAGCGGTCCCTTCCCGTCAAGAAGGCTCTCGGTTATCCCGCCGGGCTGCAGCTCCCACACAAAATCGCCGATATTCTTGGAGTAACCGACGAGGTCGGCAAGCCTGCAGGTTTCCGTTTTTTCGTTGAAAACGACCACGCTGCCCGCGGCGCATCCCGTTATCTTTACGGCATGCTCTACAATCGTGCGGTAGATTGCCTTACTATCCTTTTGCGAGGCAAATTCATAGCCCACCGCAAGGATGCTGTCGATATCCTCGCCGTAGCTCTTCTGCCAAGCCAGGATGTCCTTTATAACATCGGCGCTCTTGCCTTTTATAATCTCAACCGTACCGAGGCTTTCCATCTCACCGACTATAATAGCCTCATCGGCGGCATCGATAATCAAGTCCACATCGCCGATGGCCGGAAGCTCTTCGATTTTATCAAAAAGGGGGATATTCATTTCTTGCGCAATCAAGGCGTTTGATGTATCCCGCCCGGGGTTGCAGAGCCCGATTATATTAATGGATGGGCAATCGTTTAACATCGATGCAAGGTGGGCACCTTCATCTCCTGCGCTGATTATTGCGACGTTTATGGATTGTTTAGCTTTCATTGATTGCAACCCCCTCGACTGGTTTTACGCTTACCTGCCTTAGCACTTTTATCGTCTGGCCCATACAAAGCTTTAGCAATACTATAGCAATCCCGCTCTGTAAAAACCAGCTTCGCATCAGCCCTGCATACGCGGCTACCAAACTGTCGCCGGGCAAAAATAAAGGCGTTTTTAAAGGTAGCAAACAGCTCGCGTGTATGTCATAGTAGAGTCATCACGGGGAATGCTTCTTTAAGAATTATGACGGATACAAGCGACAAAGAACAGCTTATTGCAGAGATAGACGATATCATCCTTTGGGGAACGATTGCTGCGCCGTTCGTCGTTATACTCACCTTCTCTCCATTAAACCTGGACTACTTTGGGCTGCCCAAACTCACGGCCCTCTACCTTGTAACCCTGTTTCTTATCTACCTGCAGGTGAGAAAGTGGCTTGCAACCGGCAGCATCGAGATACCGGTCAACGCGGGCCTGCTCATATCCGGCCTGTTTGTGCTGGGGGTAACCGTCACCGCCCTTACCTCGGCCAGCCCGCTCGCCAGTTTCATCGGCAGATTCAACAGGTATGAGGCCGTCCCGGGGATTATGTGCTACGCGATTATCTTGTGGTTTGCGTATAAAGCAGCCCAAGATAGGCTATTTGCCAAGCGCTTCGATCCGGTGCTTATGGGCACATTCGCCATCGTTACCGTCTACGGGATGTTTGAGGTTTTTGGGTTCGACATGCTTCACTCTCACTTCCAGACGGAGGGCAGAATCAGTTCAACGCTCGGCAACCCGGTGTTCTTCGGCAGTTTCCTGGCGGTATCGCTTCCCATGCTCCTGGCGAAAGCCCTCCTCTCGCCCCGTGACGACAAACGCGTCTGGGATCATCCGGTCGTGCTATACGGCCTCCTCTGCCTCGGGACGGCGATGCTTTTTAGTACTATATCGCGGGCCGCCTGGTTAGGCGTCTTCGCCGGCTCGTCGCTAGTGCTCTACCAAAAAATCGTAAGCAAAAAAGAATTACAGGCGCCCAAAAAAAATTACTGGATGCTCCTAATCGTCGCTGGTATTCTGCTTGGCGTCATCTTCTCCGCCTCTATAAACTCAGGGGTTACCCGCGTCTTTGACAAAGCACGGACGTCCGGCTCGCTTGATAGCCGCGTCGAGATATGGAAAAGCTCGCTTCCCATGATCGCCGATAGGCCTCTTTCCGGCTACGGGTTGGGGCAAACCGGCGACTGGTTTAACAAGTACACAACTTTGGGGCTCGCGCGCCTTGAGAACTCCTATAACGACCGGGCGCACAACATCTACCTGCAAACGGCAATCGACGGCGGGCTCCTGTTGCTACTCATCCAACTCTGGCTTGTTATATTCGCCATCTCCAAAGGCGCAAAGGCGATGAAGCGGGGTGAGAACCGTATTGCGGTTGGCCTGGTTGGAGGAATCATCGGTTATCTCGTCCAGGGGTTTTTCGGGATTGCGACTATCGATTTAAGCATATTCTTCTGGTTCATTATGGGCGCCGGCATCGGTACGGCGACAAAACGGAGTACGTATACGCTAAGGCGGCAGCTACGCAAGGGACTCGCGCTAAGGGCCACGGTCTTGCCGTTGCTGCTTATCCTTGCCATGGTAGCGATCGCCCCTTTGATAATTGAGGGGCAATACTACGCCCTTTCGGAAGAAGCCGATTCCACGCTGAGCGATTCCGCGCTGGACAAAGCGTATGCATTCAGCAAGTACTGCGCGGTACAGCCGTACTACCAGTGGTGTCTAGCCAATGTGTGCTTGGACTTCACCGAGGGACGGGACGATCCGAAGTATGCGCGGCTTGCGATAGAGCCGGTAAAGCGCGCCCTGTACTATAATCCCCACTACACACAGCTTCTGCATATTCTCGGTAAGGTCTACCTCGTGTCCGCCCGCTACACCAAGGACAGGTACGAGTTAAATCAAGCGGAGTTCTACCTTAACCGCGCACGGGAAAAGGCGCCTATGTTCTTAGGAACCCGAACCGCCTTGCTGGAGCTGTACCTGCAAAAAAGGGAATATGGTAAGGTCTTCAAAGACTCCGACTTCATACTCACGATAGATAAAAACAATGTGGAAACCCTCGTCATCAAGTCGATCGCCTACGAGCTAAAGGGCGACAAGACAAAGGCCAAGGCGCTTTTATCAAAAGCGTCCAAAGTGGACCGGAGCGCCGAGAAATTGAGGCTCGATATGCTTCACTTCATTATATGACAACTACTGCAACCCCCGCTGCAAGAGGTCGGTCCGGGCAAGCCCGCCGTACAGCGGGGGCAGACCGTAATTAACATGTTATCCGTTTTAAACCCACAGACTTTACAGACCTTGGGTTCCGGTTTCGCTATATTACACTTCACCTTAAAGCCCCCTAATCAGAATTTGGGCGAGGATTCCGCCAAGGCCGAACGCTAAAACCCAGCTTCCGAACCAAATCGGTACGGCCTGTTTCCAGCCGCGCTCCTTGAAAAGAATCATAACCGACGCGACACAGGGCACGAACAGCGTGATGGTAACCAGCGCAACCACCGTCTGCATCGGGGTAAGATGCATGGCGTAAAGCCCGGCCGCCCCGAAGTCCCTTCTGACAAGGCCCATAACAAAAGCGGTAGCCGTTTCTTTTGGGAGCTTGAGCCATCCGGTCGTAATCGGTTCCCAGACGTTTTGCCAGGCGGTAAGCATCCCGGAAACCTGCATCAACGATACGATAAGAGCGCCTAAAAAGAACCAGGGAGTTGCCTCCTTCATGAAGGCAAACGATCTTGTCACCGCTTTTCTCACGACGTTGTCGGGTCTCGGCAAACGCAGCGGCGGCAGGTCGATTAAGAGCGGCGAGGTTTTGCCGGGAAGCCACTTAGAAAGCACCGTCCCGATGGTCACCAGCGTTAAAAAGATGAATGCGGCGTAGAGCAGGGTATAGAGGCCGCCGATTGCGCCCAGCAAAACCGCGATAACCCCGATCTGCGCCGAGCAGGGAATGGCCCACTGCAGGATTGCAGTAGCAATCGTTTTCTCGCGTTCCGTCCCGAGCAACCTCGTTGTAATCGTTGCCATTGTCACACAGCCAAACCCGAGGATGATCGGCACGACCGCTCTGCCGTTAAGCCCGATGGTATTGAGCGCTCTGTCTACCAGCGTAGCAAGTCTCGGCAGGTACCCTGAGTCTTCCATCAATGCAAGCGCCAGGTAAAACCCTAAAACGAGCGGCAGCAGTAATCCCAGAAGATACGTTATCGTCATCGTCAAGATACCGAACTCACCGATGAGTATCTTGCCGAGCGGGGTGCTTTGACTGACGACCGGCGAGACAATACCCCTGATAAACGGCTCCCAGTATCCCTTCATAATCGTGCCCTCGGTAAGCCCCACGATATCCTGCGCAACCAGCACCGCAACCAGCTCATAAAGACCAAAGAGTATAACTGCGAGAATCGGGACGCCCGTAATCGGATTGAGAACAAGACGCCCGATCTTCTGCCGGATGCTCTCGGCCAAATCAACCTCGTGCACAACGTGGCCGACGATATCGTTGACCCGCTCACGGCGGTGGACGTAAATTTCTTCCCGGTCATCAACGGGCTCAACCCCATGCCGCGCGGCGATATAAGGATCGCCCTCTAACACCATCAACGCTTCGGGCTGCGAGCCGACGCGGGAAAGCATCTCGTGGAGGCGTTTATGTAAAAACGGGTCCTGGTGACCTTCTCTCGCCTCGGACAGGGCCGCTTCGACATCCATCAACCCCTGCTTTTTAACCGCGGCCGTCGGGATAATGGATACCCCAAGCAGATCGGAAAGCAGGTCCGAATCGATTATAATATCCTGCGCCCTCGCCTCATCCATAAAGTTAAGGGCGACGACGATCGGTAGGCCCATATCGATGAGCTGCAATGTTAAGAATAGATCCCGCTCGAGGTGAAGCGCATCGACCACGTTCACGATTTTATCCGCGCTTAAGATGATATCGCGGGCGACGATCTCCTCATCGTTAAACGAGGATACGCCGTAGATGCCGGGTGTGTCGATGATGGCATTGTCGCCGTAGCGGGCCTGGGAAATCTCAATCGTGGTGCCGGGATAGTTGGACACATCGACGTAAAGCCCGGAGAAGAAGTTAAAGAAGACGGATTTGCCTACGTTGGGGTTCCCCACGAGAACGATCTTTTGACAGTTCGCGGGCACGTCCAGCGCCAAAGCGCCGGTATGACAGTGGCCCCCGTGTGTGGTCTTAACCGCGCCGATGTCCTTTTCCACCGTTCCCTCTCCTCTCAACCCTAATGGTGCGCGCAAGCTCGCGACCTACCGCAATTTCTTGGCGGTTTTTCCTTAAAACAACCGGGCCGAAAGGGATCTTGGTGTGGCAGACAACGGTGCTGCCCTCTCCTATGCCAAATCTAATAAACTGGGTTTTAGCCATGCTGTCGGGAATCTCTTTTATGATAATCTCATCGCCGGTTTTTACTTGATCAAGACACATTGTACCCTCCCTAAGATTGCGACTCCATCTCACTCTCTATGCAAAAAAATTTATCTCTTTCCGGTCGTGCATCCCCTGCAATATCCGTAAATGTTCAGGCTATGGCCGGTTGGTTTAAAGTTCGCCTTTTCACAGGCCCATTCCTGGAGCTGCTCGATCAACGGCTCCTCAAATTCCTGCACGCTTCCGCACTTTAGACACACCAGATGATCGTGGTGCGGGTGCCCCGCCGTGTGCTCGTACACCAAACGGCCTTCACCCAGGTCTATCTTTTTAACAAGCCCGCTTTCAACCAGAAGGTCTAAAGTACGGTATACGGTCGCCCTCGATGCCTTACTGCCCTTGGATTTCAAATGCTTCAAAAGTTCTTCGGCATCCATGTGGTTGTGGCTTGCGAAGACCTCTTCGGCAATGCATTGGCGCTCCGGCGTAAAAAGCAGCCCTTTCGATTCGATATAGTTCTTAAACTGCAAAGACTCGCTGTTCATATCCCATCTCCATTGAGATTATATCTCAATCTTAGTTGATTAAGACGGCCGTGTCAACCCCGCGACATCTACTTTCTGTGCATGTCATTCTGAAGGAGCAAACAGCAAACGGTGAACGGCGCTTAGTTGTCATTCTGAAGGAGCGATTAGCAAATAGTGAACGGCGATGTCATTCTGAAGGAGCGATTAGCAATTGATTGTCATTCTGAAGGAGCGATTAGCAAATGGTGAACGAGCGATTAGCTGTCATTCTGAAGGAGCGAAGCGACTGAAGAATCTTGGGTGCGGAAACCTTCTTCTTGTGCGGGAGGGTCTAAGCTTAGACGCACTTAAGTGACAGAAGTACGTGAGCGCCCGCTAGATTCTTCGCTTCGCTCAGAATGACAATTGCCGGCGTTCACCATTCGCTAATCGCTCGTTCAGAATGACAATTGCCGGCGTTTAGAATGACACAATAATTATGGTGTTCCGGCACTAGAGCGCTCCCGTTTTTCTTACTGATAATTTACTTACCGATAATATAGACTTTGTTCATGACATCGTAGTGCCGGATCTTATCCACGACATCCATGCCCTCGGTTACTTTGCCGATAACGGTAAACCGCCCATCAAGTTTGGGCTGGTCGCTGAGGCAGATAAAGAACTGGCTGCCACCGTCAGTAGTTTTTTCGTTATGTACCATCGAAACCGTACCCCTCAAATGCGGAACATCGTTGATTTCCGCGGCAACCGCATATCCCGGCCCGCCGAATCCATCGTTGTCCTGATTGTTGTCCCTGCTTAACGGGTCGCCGCCCTGAATGACATAGCCCGGCACAACCCTGTGCCACTTGATCCCGTTGTAAAAATTGGCATTTGCGAGCCGTATAAAATTCGCGACGTTCTTTAGGGCTTTGTGGGGGAAAAGTTGAAATACTATCGTCCCCTTATTCGTTTCGATTACCGCATAGGGCCACTTCGATTTTTCGGACTCGCCCGCCGCACCGCCTTGCGGTTGCGAGTCGTTGGTACTATCCGGCTGAACATCTGCCTGCTTCACATCGTCCGCGGAACCGCCTGCATCGGCGGCCTTTCCGCCGCGCGAACAACCTATGCTGCCGATAGCAAGTATCGCAACGAATAAAACAATAAGGCCGAATTTAATCCGGTTCATCAAATACCTCCTTGTACAAATACAAACATGCAACCATAATAATACAAAATCAGCCGCATTAATGCCAGCTCACAGACAACAAATACTCATTTTGCAACCTTGCCTCTGTAGACTCTGTGTGCTATCATTTGAATCGTTCTTTTTTTAGTTCACCCTTGTGAAAAGGGTCACCATAAAAGTTCAAAGGTTTGAAAGGAAGTAGTATGGAAGGTAACGTCAGAAAGATTTTAGTATATCTAACAATCTTTTTAACCCTTGCGATTATTGTAGTCCTCGGATTTATGCTGAAGGACGTATTTACCGGCTCCGATGTACCTCAAAACCCGGCAGAACAGGCATATGTCATTGCAAAAGCAGCCGTGGCTAAGGATCCGAAAAACGCCGACGGGCTCTTTAAACTCTCCAAAGCAGAAGCGGACCTCGGAAGAATTGGGGATGCCGTGCAGCATATTAAACGAGCGATTGAACTTTCGCCTTCAGCACCGATGCTACACTACACGTTGGCTCAAATCTATATGGATAACGGACAAGAGAATGAAGCCATCGAGGAGCTAAAGGCGGAGCTAAAGGTTACCGAGCAGAAAAACGAGTTGGCCTGGTACGACCTCGGCGTTATCTTGAACAAGAAGAAAGACTACAACCAGGCCGCCTTCTGCCTTCAAAAAGCTCTGCAAAGGATGGATGGCGGTGCGGATGCCCATTACCAGCTCGGCAAGGCTTATGAGGGTCTTGGCAGGTTCGACCTTGCAATGAACGAGTACCAGCAGACCCTTCGATTTATACCTGATCACGCTGATGCTCAGATGGCAATTCAGCAATTGCAGGTAAAGTTGCTTCGTCAAAACCAGGCAGCGCTCGGTGTGAAAAAGAAATAAGATTAGCCAGCGAATGAAAGCTAGGAGGCGTTAAGTTGGTTAGAACTAAGACCTTGATTATTCTGGTAGCAATATTGCTCCTGACGATGGCTGCCCTTGCATATTTCTACTTCTATGTACTAAACAATCCAAACGATCAAGTCGAAAACCAGGGCATGACTCATCTGTTTAGCATCTACGGTTGGGGCGACAAACCCGATGAGCTAATGAAACGACCGACCGGTGTAGCCGCCGACGACAAGGGCAACATTTATGTCACCCTGCCCAGCAGAGGCAAAGTCGCTGAATTTGACAACAACGGCAACTTCATCCGCTCCTTCGGAAGCCAAGGTATGGCGCCGGGGTCGCTTCGCGGACCGATCGGGGTCGCGGTCGACTCGCAAAGGGGCCGGGTTTATGTGGCCGATAGAGAGCGCTTTAGGCTGGTAATCTTCAACCTGCAGGGCAAGTACATCTCGGAAACCACAATCATGTCGCCCGTTACGCCCGCGGTTGGCAAGGACAGGATATATTTGTCCACCTTCGGCCCGATCGCGATACTCAGCCTCGATGGAAAAATCCTTAATAGCTGGGGCTCGCGAAGCCGTGCGCTCGGCGGATTTGATTATCCGCACGGTGTCGTCGTTGATAACCGCGGCAACATTTATGTATCGGACACTAATAACACACGGCTTGTTGCATTAAATAAAAAAGGCGATGTCCTCTGGACAAGAGGAAGACCGCCGGCAGCCGTACTCGATCCTAAGAAGGGCCTGAACCTTCCCGCCGGGTTGGCGATGGATGAGAAAGAGCGCATATACGTCGTTGACGCCTTCGACTTTGCAATCAAGGTCTTTAATACCAGGGGAAATCAGGTAGCGCAGTTCGGCGGCAGCGCCGGTAACCTTGAAGGGCAGTTCAACATGCCCGATGGAATCGCATACATGGGAAACAAGGTCTTCGCAATTGCCGACAAGTTCAACGACCGCGTCCAGGTAGTGCGGCTTACGATACCCGGTGAAGAGGGTCCGTTTGATAACTTCCCGTGGTGGCTACTGTTGCTGATACCGCTGCTGATGGCTCTGCTGCGCCGCAAGAAGTTCATCGCCAACGAGGATTTCATGGAACTCGTCGTACAGGACCAGAAGCTGAGACTTCTCACCCAGGTGGCAAAACGGGTACACGTCAGCCAGCAAGTCTTCGACCGGTTTGCGGATTACGAGGAAGATGCATTAAAGTTCGCGGATATCGCCATCGTTCGGCAGTATAAGCAAGAAGAGATACGGGAGCTTGTCGAGAAGCACGACGTCACGGAAAATACGGCTGCCTTCCTTGCCTTAGCCAAAAAGAAGCTGGCCGAGAAGATCCTGCTGGGCAGGCTTACCCTGGCCTTTGAAGACGAAAAGGTACGGGAGGTACTTGAGGGCAACGGCAAGAAACCGCCAAAAACGATAAATTACCAGGAGTTCCTCGATAAGTATGAGGTTGAAGAGGAAGAGGCGGCACCCCAAGCAACGTAAGGGGATAGATGCAACCGATAAAAGGTGGGCCAAGCGCCCACCTTTTTTGTGTGCGCCCGGCACCCCTTTCGCCCCATAGCTCTACAAGAATTTTAAAAACTAGTTAAAAATCGCTTGGCTAGTGCACCATTTATTGGTAGATTAGGATTGTGAAAGATAGGACAAGCAGTCTTTAACAGTAATTTCACCAATAAGAGTCTTTGAAAACTATAGCAAGAAAACTCCTTTGGTAAGCGCACTATTATTCGGTAGAAATCTTCGCAGCACTAAAAACACTTTATGCCAAACCTTGAGAAATAAATACTCTCTACTTCCTCGCCTGGTATGCCCTAAGGGAAAGTGCTTTGGTTCACGAGCACATTCGGGCAAGCACCAAAGCTTTAAAAGTAGGTTCACGCAGAGCAAGATAACCCCCAAAGGGTTTCTTATACTTATTCTATAATGAAAGGAGGTGAATTAGATGAAAAAATATCTAGTGATTCTAATGGCCGTAGCGATGTTATTTGCCATGACCAGCCTCGCGTTCGCCGCTCAGGATCCAGGTGGTGCAAAAGGTAATATTACCGCAAACGAGTATACGTTTGGTGCTGACTGGAATGATGGGAACGGGAACACGATGGCAATCGGTGCTAAGGACTGGAGCTACAAAGAGCAGGGTACTGCCGTTACTTCAGGCAGCTACACCGGTGCACAGGGATTCGCCAGCAGTACCCACGTCTACGGTACCTGGAACAGCCCGTATACCTATGGTATCGATGGTTACAACTATAACGATGCTCAGGATTATACGGATACCGGTGCTCAGGTAGGCGTAGGCCAGCATGTGTACTATCCGGCTAACGGGGCCTTTATCACAGCTTTCACAAACATGGGTATGCCGTTGGTTACCATACCTTCCGGCCAGCTATATGAGGGTCAGAAGGGCGTTGAGACAACGCTCACCTCGACCTTTACCTCGGGCCCGCATGGCGGCTACCTCACCAGCACCCACAGGTGCCGTGAGTGCCACGCAGTCCACCGTGCAGCCGGTAAGTTTAAGTTGTTAAGATCTGATACAAGGTTTGAGGCGTGCGATTGGTGCCACGGCACAGGAGCCGGCTCAGGCTTTAACATTCAGATGGATAACGACGACAACTATACCACTGAGTACAACGTTGGACATACCATGGGCTTTGGTATTAGCTCAGGCAAGTGGAAAGCGCCAGATGATACCTATCCGGCATTTACACCTAACTACTGGATGGGAGGATTCTCCTGCTTCGACTGCCACAGCCCGCACGCCAACCCGGCGAGGATCATGGGTTACGACCAGAACGGTAAACCGATCCAGTCGATCGTCAAACTAGAGACCGGTGAGGTCTACAACATGGGTAACCCGGGCCACGACCTGGGTGATGCCGGCGGCAGTGGCTTTGCAGATGCGGAGTCCGGTGACGGTACCTACTGGGTACCGGCTCTTGGCGGTCCGCTTCCGAAGTCAAAACCATACTACCTCGCAGGTAGCTGGCTTCTGATCAAGAACCCGGACCGTGAGATCGCACAGACCACTGAGACCGTTAATGGAATCAAGGTCTACCAGCAGCTATCTAACATGACGCAAGAGCCCAATACTTGGGTTGACGGCCACTATGTCGGTGGTAGGGATAGCGGTATGTACTGGGGTGATTTAGTTCAGGACAATACAAATACGATTACCCTTAACCCGGGCGATGAGATTCTGGATAATGTTGACCAGGTTCTTAACGAGTTCAGCACCAACACGGCGTATCCTGTCAACAAGCAGCCGACCGATTGGAACAACCCGATCGGTAGCGCAAGCATCCAGGACTTCACCAACATGTTTGGGTTTGCAGCGCCGAGTTCAGACTACGGCAACAACGTCCGTAACCCGTTCTGCAAGTCGCTTATCGCTGATGAGTTCTGCACCGACTGCCACGATGGTAACGGTGGTCTCCACACGGTACAGGCCCCGCTCTTTAGCGAGGACCGTGCTCTGAGGAACCAGACTGTAACCAGCAATAATGCTGCAACGGATACCGCTACAAGTGACAGTACGAACTGGAAAGGCTCCTACGACCTGGCCTACGGCCACGATGCTGCGGTGCGGCACTGAGCGCGCCAAACAAAATTCAATCCGGAGGATGGATTTAATTCAGGACCGAGGTGCCGTAACTGCCACAAGGGTTCAAGCGGTTGTGGTGCATGCCACAACACCAGCCCGGTATTAGACGGTATCAACACCGATACCGCTGCGCCGGTAGCTGCTGCAGCCGATAACGGCCGCGCCGCGATCACATGGTTGTTCGCGTCCATGATGGACATGGCGGCAACATATGATTCGACGACACTTGCGGGCATGGGTTGGTATGGCAACAATACCACTCCATGGGCGCCAATGTTCGCGCCGCTCACCAAGTACGAGATGCAGACGACCACCAATGGTTATGCCAACGAGATCGCACAGTCGCTTATCACATCGACTACTGCCAATAACGGTCAACCGACTGGAAATTTCGTCGGTCAGCTTAAGAACTCGCGTACAGTTGATTGGTCAGTAGCTAACTGGAGACAAAGCGTAGACCCGGTTAGCGTAACCTGCGCTGATGATGGCGTAAGCTTCCCACACCGTACACTCGGTTGGAAGATGCTCAAAGACGACCTCTTTGGTATCGACATCGGTGTACCTAGCGACGCCGACAAGAGCGACAGCGAGGTTGTTGCTGCAGGCCAAGCCAGAAGTGGTGCTTACGGAACTGGCGTGAAAGCGCATGACGTAGACAGTGTCTGCTTAGATTGCCACAATCCGACTGTTTGGAATGCGACAAGCTCAAGCAACCATACTGACATCGGCGGCAATACTATCTACAATGATGACGTAATTCAAAGAGGCTTGCCGTAAAGCCAATTCTTACAACGTATGACTTACAACTTGCTAACAAGGAATTACTTACAAACTACATACAACACACAAGAGGCCCGTTTTAAACGGGCCTCTTTCTTTGTTTCTTTATTATTATCGAGCCGGTCCTAATAACCCTGCATAAAACTGGTTTCTTAATCACTAAGCTGCTAAAATAGTACCTAAGGATAGCTTTCACAAATGGAAGATCGTATGAAGAGGTGTTAGTAATTGGCAAAATCCGTTACAAAAAATAAGTCGTCAAAAATGGCGGTCTTTGCGTTTGCATTCTCCGGTATGGCCGCGCTTATTTATGAGGTGATCTGGACACGAGAGCTCTCTTTGGTTTTCGGGTCAACCGTTTACGCGGTCTCGATGATGCTTACCGCCTTTATGTCCGGCCTTTCCCTCGGCGCATTTCTCGGCGGCAGATGGGCGGACAGAAGCAAAAACCTGATAGCTCTCTTCGGAACGCTTGAACTCGGCATCGGCATCTTCGGCTTATTGACGATTCCCCTTATTCAAGTGCTCCCGACCCTTTACTTCCTTGTATATAACACACTGAAGCCGAGTTTTTATTTGTTCTTCTTCTTCCAGCTGTTGCTGTCCTTTGTTATCATGCTTATCCCAACAACGTTTATGGGGGCGACGTTCCCGGTGGTTACCAAGATCAATACCGCCTCTATCGAAAAGCTTGGCAATGACGTAGGAAACGTCTACTCCATCAACACGGTCGGCTCGATCCTCGGCTCCCTCGGCGCAGGGTTTTTTCTTATCCCCCTCATCGGTGTAAAAGCAACCACATTTACGGCGGCAGGGCTGAACCTGCTTGTCGCATCAGCGATGATTTTCATTTCAAAATCGGCGATGGCGAAGAAGTGGCTCGGGGCCGGGGTAATGATTCTTGCAGTAATCGGTACGACCGCGGCCATGGTTAGACCACCGGCCATCGACCACAACTTCTATAGAATCGCCGACTACTCGTCGTATGACGAGTATAGGGAATATGTTAACGACCTAACGACGCTTTTTTTTAACGACGGTCTCTACGGACGGGTCACCGTTTTCCAGGGGCCGAGCGGTGAAAGGTCGCTGTCAACCGATGGAAAAGTCGAGGGTTCAAGTACCGAGTACGACAGGCAGGTGATGTCTCTTTTTGCGCTCATTCCCGATGAGAGCTTAAGGAGCGTAAGAGACCCGAAATCCATACTGGTAATCGGGCTCGGTACGGGCTATACGGCATACGCAGCCCTGTACGGAACGAACGCCAACATAGATATCGCCGAAATAAACCAGGCGGTTTTAGACGCCTCGAAGTACTTTGTCGGAGACTCTATCGACACAAACCCCCGCGCAAAGTTTTATTTGAACGACGCGCGCAACTATCTTTACATGACGAACAAGAAATATGACGTGGTAACGTCCGAGCCCAGCTATCCCGTTTCAACGCATATCACGCCTCTTTTCACCAAAGAGATGTTCCAGATTGTCGCCAAGCACCTAAACAAAGACGGCGTGTATTGCCAGTGGGTTCCCCGCTATATCATGCGGGACGATGATATGCTCATGATGTTTAAGACGTTTACCTCCGTTTTCCCCAATACATATGTCTGGGGATCTAACTATGGGGCCAACCAGGCACAAGATGTTTTAATGATCGGCATAAACGGCAACAAAAAGCTCGATGTTAAGCAAATCGCCGAAAACGTACGCAAGGTAGGGCGCGATAAGCTCAAGTTCTCCAGCCTCGATTTTAGCTTTTATGCGTATCCCGACACGATTGTAAAGCTAGCCAAGGGAACGCTCTCCGACGGGAGCCCGATCCCTTTTAATACCGACGACTGCCCGCTTCTTGAGTTCCAGGCGCCAAAGAACCACATCGACTTCTTTCGAGAAGGAACCAGCGCATTCAAGTAAAGGGTACTGTAAATTCTTAGTAGGCAAGTAAGGTCTTGCAAAATAGATCAAGACCTCGCATTATCTCGTTAGAATCACCAAACGGGAGAAGGAGGTCTTG
>Ga0210021_1000335_pt1 | contig 55166 bp, 72 predicted proteins | sample CryGeymeta201517_FD_183981 | JGI IMG/M metagenome (GOLD analysis project Ga0210021, IMG submission 183981) | Groundwater microbial communities from Crystal Geyser aquifers in Utah, USA - Crystal Geyser metaG 2015-17 (SPAdes) (version 2) | ecosystem: Environmental > Aquatic > Deep subsurface >... | reverse complement strand
TCTTTAATACCTAATAGAAATAGCAAAGTATCTTATGGGTTGACAAATGCAATGAATCATAAAACAATTAATTAATGGTATACAGTATGAAGCATTTCTCTAGAACCTTCATTTTTACCTCTTACAAATTCTGCCTCTAGGACAATTTGAAGATAAACCCTCATTCCTGCTCTAAAAGTTTGATTATCAAAAAAACTAGTATCCACGCAAAGTCCATCAACAAGCAATCTCATTGTATTTAGAATTTCATCTGTTTTTTTTGAAAATAAGCCCTATCTGTTTGGGGTGGCATTTAAATCAATAATTATAATAGAGAATCACTCTTTTATCCCTTACCCTTAATACCTAATAGAAAAATAACTATGCCATAAGCAAAAAGGCGGTAGAAAAAAACAATAGACAACATGTTCACAATATTGATGGTCTTTGCCAGACTCGAAGAGATATATCCGCTTGCAAATCGACTACATAAACACTGTACATAAACCGAACATTATTGGATATGCTCGAGAAGGGATTCGAACCCTCGACCTTCACCTTAGGGGGGTGTTGCTCTATCCAAACTGAGCTACTCGAGCTTATGAAATAATCCCAATAATTAATGGATTTTAAAGAAATAAAAGCGCTATTTATTCTAGAATTTTAGCTTATGGTCAATTCCCCTGTAAAAAGGCTTATTAATACTCAAAAACCCCTTATATATAAATAGGATTAGTTATTGGGAATGCAAATTTGCAATTCTGATTCTTTTCAAGGAAAATTAATTCGAGTTGGTAATATGATAGATAGAAATGAAAAATGCAGTTTTTGTAATGGAACCCATTTTATTCTTTCCACCCAGAGAGAAGGCAAGAATTGGGTCTGCGAAAGGATATGCAAGAGCTGTAGCAAGAATAACAGGGATATCTCAAACAGGCATGAATTCATTGGAATTGGCGGATAGTAAAAATAATATATTAAAGAACTATTTTCCTGCTATTCACACTTTAAACTGGGATATTATTTTAATGGTTTTTTAAGCGCGCCTATACTCTTCAATACCTTAAGCAGGTGATTTATAACATATTCCACATCCTCAATCTTCCTTGTGCCGGCGCAGATAATTTTGCCAGAGCCAAACAATAACAACGCAGCCTTAGGGTCTTTCGTCCTGTAAATTAAACCGGGAAATTGGTTTGGCTCATATTCAGAATTTTCCACCTCAAATGCAATTTTATCCAGGTCAAGCCTTGCTGGGATTTGGGCTGAGGCAACAATATTCTGGACTTCAATTTTGTATTTTTTAGGGCTGCCAAGCTTCTTTTCCTCCAGTACTTTAACAACTTTTTTAATGGCAGTATTAACATCCTTAACGCTCCTTGCTCCAGTGCAGACAATTTTGCCGGATGAGAAAATCAATGTAGCAGATTTGGGGTCTTTTATCCTATAAACCAATCCAGGAAACTGCTCAGGCTCGTAGTCGCTTCCTTCCAGGTGTTCAACCATTTTCTCTAGGGATATTCTGATGCCTAAAGCTGCTGTAGCAACGATATTCACAATTTTAATATTGAAATCTGTCATTTTTCTCAAAACCCATGTTTTTTATATGGTTAGTTATTCTTTTAAAAATATTAAACTAGAGTTTTATCAATATTTAAAAATAAATGCCTTTTCTACTAGAAAAAGACATTCATGCGCAATAATCTATTTTAATCTTGCAATTACTAACGGTAATAATGATATCAAAAGAGCCTCTCCCTCATGGAAAGCAATTCGACATCATCCTGATAACCGGGGACATCTATATAGACCATCCTCTATGCGGAACAGCAGTAATAGCAAGAGTACTCGAAAAGAACGGCTATTCTGTCGGCATAATCGAAACTCCAGACTGGAAGAAAGACAAAGATTTTAAAAAACTGGGGAAACCCAATCTATTCTTCGGAATATCATCTGGTTCGATGGACAGCATGCTTGACAATTATACCCCTCTCAAGAAAAAGAGGTCATTCGACAAATACAGAAAATACAGGCCGAAAAAGCCAGACAGGGCTGTGATTGTCTATGCAAATATGGCAAGAAAAAATTTCAAAGACTCGCCTATTGTTATTGGGGGAATAGAGGCTTCTCTAAGGAGGTTTGTTCATTACGATTATTGGGATAATGACCTAAGAAAATCCATTCTTTTAGATTCAAGGGCAGACATTCTTGCATACGGATGCGCAGAGCATTCAATAATAGAAATTGCAAAAAGATATGAAAAAAAACTCCCGGTTGACGGCATAGATGGGACATGCATCGCTGGAAACACAGCGCCGACCACCTTCAAAATACTGCCTTCATTTGATGAGGTAAAAACCGACAAGAAAAAGTTCTGCGAATTCCAGATGATGCTGAACAACAGCATAAACCTCGCACAGAAGATCGGCGACAAATACATTCTGCAATACAAGAGCCATGAATATACCCAAAAAGAATTGGACCGAATTTATGGACTTAACTACTCAAGAGATATCCCAAAGGAAGCCGGTTACTTCAAAGGTATGCAATTCAGTGTTGTTACGCACAGAGGATGTATAGGAGAATGCAGCTTCTGCTCAATATCCCTTCATCAAGGCAATCACATAGTCTCAAGATCAGAGCAATCCATTCTGAAAGAAATAGAGAATCTGACTAAGCACAAGGATTTCAAGGGTTACATAGATGATTTAGGCGGCCCGTCAGCGAACATGTACGGGATGGACTGCATGAAATGCGGAAATGACTGCATCTTCTGTAAGAGCTTAGACAGAAGCCATTCAAAACTCATAAAATTATTGAGGAAAGCCAGAAAAATAAAAGGAGTCAAAAAAATATTCGTCAGGTCAGGGATAAGGTATGACATTGCTGCGGATTCTGAAGAATACATAAAAGAAATATCTGAAAACCACACTTCCGGCTATTTGAAAATTGCGCCTGAGCACAGCAACCCTGAAGTATTAGAATTGATGAACAAGCACTTTCCTGGCAGGCTGGAAAAGTTCGTTGACTCTTTCAAGAAGATAAACAAAACTACAGGCCAGTATTTGAGGTACTATTTTATTACTGCACACCCAGGAAGTTCAGAAAAAGAGAACAGGGAATTGAAAATTTTTTTGAAAGGCATTAAAGAAAATGCAATAATCCAGGTCTTTACGCCTACGCCGATGACAATGAGCACATGCATGTATTACACATCTATAGACCCTAAAACAGGGAAAGCAATATATGTCCCTTATACCTACCGTGAAAAGAAAGACCAGAAAAGCGAGCTGTATAAAAGCATCAGATAAGAGCTTCAAGAACATCGCAGTATTTAACCACAAATTCCCAGCAAATTAAACGATTGAAATGTATGGTCAACCGAGAACGCTATATTCAGAACAGGCTTCAACTTTAGATATATACAGGCAACCATTAAGCCTAGGTTATGTAAGACCTGAATGTTCCAGTTACAGGAGCTGCTGCACATAAAAGTTGTTTTTCCCTCTAATACCTTCATCCCAGCCGAAACATAAGCTTATTATATTTAACTGCTAATCTATCTTCAAGACAAGGATTAGTTTATTGCGGTTAATGAGTCTAATTCTTTGTAAAAATGGAGTGATTTCAGATGTGTAGTTTGACTATAAAATGCGGCATTTGCGGTCAGTTAGTTAAATCTAGCAACTCTTCCTGGGCTAAAACCTACGGCACAGTGCATAAATCATGCTATGATACTTCTAAAAATAAAGAAGATAAATGGTTTAACAACAGAAGGAGGTGATATATTGAAGGGAACTGTAAAGTGGTTTAACGCTATGAAAGGCTTTGGGTTCATAACGCCAGAAGAAGGAGGAAAAGATGTTTTTGTCCACCAGTCAGCTTTAGATCCTGAAACCGTTTTAGCTGAAGGAGATGAAGTTGAATTTGAAATTGGAGACTCCCCAAAAGGGCCACAGGCAAAAAACGTTAAGAAATTATAATTTCGAATTCTTTGTAACCAATTAGAAATATTTTTGAATATTCTATTTTAGGTTAGTGTAGGGTTTGGAATAAATATTCAGGCTATAAAATACATGTTAATGCCTAATCTAACCATAGAGATAAAAGCTATACCAAACTCACCTTTATTCAGAATAGAGAAGAAAAACAATCAGGTAATAATACACTGCAAATCCCCACCAGAACAGAACAAGGCTAATCTTGAGATAGTCAAGGAGTTAGGAAGGCTGACTGGATCTCGAGTAAAAATTGTTAAAGGGCTGAGATCTAAAAGAAAGACTATTGTGATTGATGACATCAGCGAGGAAGAGTTCTTGAAAAAGCTATAATTTTATCATAAAAAAATTATCCAAATTATAATAACGTTTATTGCTAAAATAATAAGAGTGATCTTTATGATTCAAGACTTAATGCAAAGAATTGTTGACATTCTTGGCGATACTTATTATGGGGATGTCAGGTATGAGTCCAGCCAATCGACAGGGATAGGAAAAAACAAGAGTGAAGAATCAATTTCCACAGGGTCATCGAACGGCTTGTGCATCCGTGTGATTTCAGATAACAAATGGCACTACCTAGGCTTTGATACACTTGACAAAGAAAAAATACTTGAAGAGGTTAAGAGGCTGGTCATGAGAGTGGGAAACAAGCCATCCAAACTATGGATGCAAGACTCCTGGGAGCTGGATAAGGAGGTTCCAGTAAAAGAAAAACCTGACAGCATGCCTGTTGAGGAAAGAATGCAGACTATCCGCCAAATATTCAGCCAAGCGATGACCGACAAGAGAATAGTCAACGCAAACATAGGAATGGGGAACGCAAGAAGCGAAACAATATTCATGAATACCGAAGGCTCTAATCTAAGGCAAGTCCTGCCATTCTTCAAATTTGTAATGTCAGTGACATCCAAGCAAGGCAAAAAAATGGAGAACGATTACTTCGTTCTTGCAAAACAAGGCGGATATGAGCTGCTTCGGGGAATAAATGCTGAAGATGAACTCAATAAAATTGTTAAAAATTCCATAGCAATGCTTGATGCAAAGCTGATTAAAGGAGGGAGATACGACATAATCATTGACCCGGAGATTTCCGGTGTTGTTGCGCATGAATCTTTCGGACATGGATTAGAAGCTGATCAAGTCATGAGGGACAGGTCTTATCTGGCTTCACTTAATGGGAAAAAGATTATTTCTGATCTGGTTTCTATGCATGACAATGGCGCTTTGCCTAAAGAGAGAGGGTCATTTCTTTTTGATGATGAAGGGATAAAAACCAGGGACAACACTCTGGTCGACAAAGGTGTTTTGAAGAAGTTTATGCACGACAGGCAGTCATGCATGCTGATGAACTCAGAGCCTACAGGCAATGCTAGAGCCCAGGACTTCTCGAGGAAGGTATTTGTGAGAATGACCAACACATATGTCTCGCCAGGGGAATGGAAATTCAAAGAGCTGATAGAAGACACAAGCTCAGGCTACTACCTGATTAAGAACCTGACAGGGATGGAGGACCCATTGGGCGGGAACATGCAGATGGTGATACATAGCGCGATGCAGATAAAAGATGGGGAACTGTCAGGCTTATTCAAAGGAGTGACGATATCAGGCAAAGTCTTGGAGTTCCTCAACAATGTGGATGCGGTTACTGATGATTTTGATATTCGCGGAGGCGGATGCGGGAAAGGGAAGGAAGATTATATTTCAACAGGCACAGGCGGCCCGTATATGAGAGTGAGAAATGCGGTGATTGGATGAAGCAGGAAATAATTGATCAAACTAAGAAATTGGCGAAAGACTATGACATCTACTTGCAGTCTACTGAAATCAATGAGGTGCATCTCGAGAAAAACAGGGTAAATTTTGCAAACAAGGTCTTCGACTCAGGATATGGTATACGCATTCTTAAGGGGGGAATAGGCTTTAGTGCGAGCAACATCAAATCCGATGAATTAATCAAAAAAACAATCCTTAATGCGATAAAATCTGCTGAGATGACAGAGAAGGTCAAGTTTGAATTCCCAAAACAAGGAAAATATCCTGAAGTTGAGGTGGTAGGCAGGAGAATAAAAAACAAAGGAGAGCAAGCCGTGCAGGAATATGCTGAACAACTGCTGAATGAGATGTCGAAGGATGTCTTGTTATCTTTCGGCAAGGTCAGGTCATACGACAGCTTCACAAACATAATCAATTCTGAAGGCCTTGATGTCCAGAAAGAGGACACAAACTTTATGGTAGAGTTATCGCTGATAGTTAAGAAAAATAATGTGAGGATGGAATTCTGGCCGCATGAATATAGGCGAAGGATGCAAGATCTGCCGATGGAAAGAATAAAGAAATGGATACAGATCGCTAATGACCAGACAATTGCGAAAGGGCCGAAGACCGAGCAGACTACAGTAGTGTTCTCTCCTGAAGTCGTGCTTGATGGGTTGGGGACAGTTCTAGGCAGCCATGCTACAGGCTCTGCGAAAGTGAATGACGTCTCCAGGCTTGCTGTAGGCGAGAAGGTCGCAACTGATGAATTAACTATTATTTCTGATGGATTATACCCTTTCGGCTTAGGCACCAGCGGGTTTGATGATGAAGGCGTTGCAGAGAGAAAAATCCCAATCATTGAGAAAGGCGTGTTCAAAGGGTTTGTTTATGACCAGTTTTATGCTTTGAAAGATAACACCAAATCAACAGGCAACGGCTTGAAACAGAGCGATGTGTTCTTCATGTTTGACGGTAAGTATGGAATGGAGCCTGGAAACCAGATATCCAACTTCTATGTCAAGCCAGGCGATGCCAGCTATGAGGAGATGATTGAGGATATTGATCATGGGATACTGGTTGAACAGTTCAGCTGGATGGACCCTGATGCTATCACTGGCAAGTTCTCCTCGGAGATAAGGGCTGGATATTATATTAAGGATGGTGAGATTGCTGAGCCTATTAAAGGCGGTCTAGTAATAGGAAATATCTTTGACATGATTCAGAAGATTGAGAGTATATCCGATAAGTCTGAAATTACTTCGGCTTCTAATGTTCTTGCTGGTGTTTGCCCGTACATAAGCTTCAGGGATGTTCAGATCGCTGGGAAATAGATTTATTGTCAGGATTCTAAATTAATTCAGAGAATTATGGCTGATGATAGAGATACAGAAGATTACAAGAAAATTGAATTAGATGATCTGGATGAATTCGACTTTGATAGGCGGGCTTATGATTCTTTGATTCAAGAGGCAGAAAGAGATCTAAAACGAGGTGAAGATGCTGCTCCCGAAAACTCAGGATTAGGCCAAGAAGAAAAATTAGTCATATCAGTTGTAGCAGCCATAGGCGCACTGACTTTGTTCAATATCTTATCTATCCCTACCGGAACAGCGAAAGTGATGCTTTCTGACCCGTCAACAATTGCAACTCTTCTTGGAATAGGAGTTATGTTTCTGATAGCTTTGCCTATATTTCTGTTCAGGAGAAGGAATTAAGCATACTTCCCAGATTCTCTCTTCTCAAACAAATCATACATTCTCATAATCTTGCTTTTAGCTTCCCTCAGATCATCATTAGTCGGCAGTTTTTCCAGGAATGATTCTCTTCCATAAGGCTTTAATGCATTTTTTAGGCGTTTCATTATCATCCCGCTTTCCCTGATTCTCGGGTAAATCATCAATACCAAATCCAGTTCTGCCTCAAGATATCGCCGGAATCCTGCAACCCACTTCTGATGTTCTAATTCAGATTCAAATTCTCTTGTTTTAGGTCTGCTATCAGTGTAAAATCTTGAAGCCAGCGCTGCAACCATAAGCTCTGTGTTGTCGAACAATCTTTTGATCCTGTTGTCGGCGGTTTCGCTTATGCCTGCGATGCTTTTTGCAATGTCAGGAATCTTTCTGTATCCATCCTTTAATTCTCTTATTTTTCTGGAAACATCTTTCGGGTTGACGCCGCTTAAATGCCTATAAATACCCTCTATTCTTGAAATGTCTTCTTCAGGAAGTCGGTTGAATTTTCTGACAGCGCTTCTTAAGTCAGGGTCAAACCCATACAATTTTTCTATTGTAGACTTCATGTCAAATTCCGGAAGAGCCATAACTAATTCCTAGCATTACAGGATTTAAAATGATTGTATGTGTTTAGCTCGATAAAAATGAGCTCAATCTTGCCTTCTTTTTAGCAAAAATTTGGAAAATCTTGGAAAAGGAGGTCAAAATGACCTCCGTTGGAAAAGTAGCTAAACACGTACAAATGATTTATTTTAACTAAAACCAAAATAGTATTAAATACGCGCTGATATCTATGAAAGAATCAAAAACCCGAGACTTCCAGTCCATTCTAGAAAAACAAAGACTAGACGCATCCATCTTCCTCTGCTCCGAGCCTATCCACGATTCAAACATCCAATACTTTACAGGATTTCAGCAAACAAGATTCCATGCATTCAGCTGCCTGATAATAACCCAAAGTGAATCCATTCTTGTTTCTTCAAGGCTGGAATACGACCGTGCGGTGAAAGAAGCAAAAGCAGGCGAGATAGTCAACCTCAAGGAATATGACAACAGCCTGACTAGGGTTTTGAAAGAGAAACTGAAGTACGAGAAGAGCATCGGGATAATGGACAGGATATTCCCTTATAAGCTCGCAAAAAACCTAAAAGGAAAAAAATTCCAAGACATCTCAAGCCTAACAGACGATATCAGGAGCATAAAAACCAGGGAAGAAATGGGCCTGATCAAAAAATCCTGCCAGATAGCAGACCATGGGATAAAACTAATAGAACAGGAATTATCAACCCGAATAACTGAAAAAGAGCTAGTGCTTATTCTTGAGCAGGAGCTTATCAGACGGGGAGCATATGAGATAGCCTTCCCAACTATTCTTACATCCGGTGAGAGGTCAGCGTACATACACCCTGAGCCAGCATTCTCGGATAAAAATGTGCAAAAAGGCTTAGGCTTGATAGACTTCGGCGCCAGATACAAAGGCTACTGCTCAGATATCACAGTCCCATTCTCGATCGGGAAGTTGAATGAAAACCAGAAAAAAATCATCAAAACAACACAGGAAGCATATCAATGCTCGATTGATACTTTGGAAGAAGGGATGCCTGCATGGAAAGTCTTTGACCTCGCAAACAAAGTCCTTGAGAAGCATTCATTTGAATTTAAGCATTCGTTAGGCCATGGCTTAGGATTGGATGTCCATGAGTCGCCTAGCTTATCTCCTAAGCCTCAAACCAAGCGAGAATTGAAGGAATGGGAAGAAGCCAAACTAAAAGAAGGGATGATTTTCACGATTGAGCCTGGTGTATATGTTCCTGATGTAGGTGGATGCAGGTTAGAGAATGATGTTCTGATGACTAAGCGGGGAGCGGAAATTTTAACTAGGTCGAAATTAATAGAATTGTAAGGAGATGAAACATGAAAAGAAAAAAAGTAATCATAATGGGTGCAGCAGGCAGGGACTTTCATAATTTCAACGCCTATTTTCGAGGCAATCCCAGATACAACATAGTCGCATTTACAGCCACGCAAATACCAAATATTGCTGGGAGAAAATACCCAAAAGAATTGTCAGGCAGGTTCTATCCTAAAGGCATTCCTATTTACCCCGAAGAGCAGCTGCCAAAACTTATCAAAGATCTGCATGTGGAAGAGGTTGTTTTTGCTTATAGCGATGTTTCCCATGAGTATGTGATGAACAGATGTTCTATTGTCAATGCTGCTGGAGCAGACTTTAAGCTCATGGGAACTGATTATACCATGCTTCACTCGGAGAAGCCTGTGATTTCAGTATGCGCTGTGAGGACAGGATGCGGCAAGAGCCAAACCTCAAGAAAAATAGTCGACATCCTCAAGAAAAAAGGAATAAAAGTTGCTGCTGTCCGCCACCCGATGCCATATGGAAATTTGGCTGACCAGGCTGTCCAAAGGTTTGAAAAATACGAAGATCTGGTTGAAAATAAATGCACGATCGAAGAGATGGAAGAGTATGAGCCGTACATTGAACGCGGGTTAGTCGTCTACTCAGGCGTGGATTACCCGAGAATACTTGACAAGGCAGAGAAAGAAGCCGATGTTATAGTCTGGGATGGAGGGAATAATGACACTCCATTCATCAAGCCTGACATGCATATAGTTGTTACTGATCCCCACAGGGCAGGGAATGAAAAGACCTATTATCCCGGCGAGACCAACTTCCGGATGGCAGATGCAATCATAATAAACAAGATGGATACTGCTGACCTAAAAAATGTGAAGATCATCCTAGACCACGCTCAAGAAATGAACCCGAAAGCAATCATAATAAAAGCCAACTCTAAAATAACAGTTGATGATCCAGCATCAGTAAAAGGCAAAAGAGTCCTTGTTGTTGAGGATGGGCCTACATTAACCCACGGAGGCATGACATTCGGGGCTGGAGTGGTTGCTGCTCAGAGGCTTGGATGCGAGCTTGTAAACCCTAAACGCTCTGCAGTCGGCTCAATCAAAAAAATACTGGAAAAATACCCTCATCTTCAGAACCTGCTGCCTGCTATGGGATACGGAAAAAAACAGATGAAAGAGCTGGAAGATACAATCAACAAAATAGGATGCGATGCTGTTGTTGTCGGGACCCCGATTAATCTCGAGAGGCTACTTAAAGTTAACAAGCCATTAGTAAGGGTGAGGTATGACCTTGAAGAGATAGGCAAGCCTAATCTAACAACAATATTAAATGCATTCATAAGAAAACATATGTAGGTGATGATTATGGGAAGACATCCAAGAGACCATAAAAGGAAGACTATGCTCGCGAAAGCCAGAAGCAAGAAAAGGGGAATGAAAGGCTGGAAAGATTAAGTAATTAATTTAAGGGAAGAAATCTATATTTTATCTGTGAATAACAAAAAACTTTACTTTGGATTGTTCTTGCTGTTGATCATTTTAGCGATTGGCTTAATTGTTTTGAATTCTAAAAATAGTATTCCCGTTGAAGAAATAGAAAATGAGGAATATACTATCTATTCAAGCTTAATCGATGGAATGTATGCCACTGATCAAGTAGATTTGATTGTTATTATGGATCATGCTTCATTGGGTGGTCATGAATCTTTGGATCAGACATTGAATTATGTGAGTCAGCAGATTCCAGAAATAGAAAAAGACACCTTAGATGATTATAAAATCAAGAATACACAAAATTATCCATTGGAAAATTCATTTAATATTAAAGCAAAGGTCATACTTATAAGTCAGGTTGATTTTGATAGGATTTTTCGTCCAGATATAGACGGTTGGGAACAGTTCTATAAAATCTACCCAAAGTCTCAAGGTATTATGACTCTTTCAAGGGTTGGATTTAATAAAGAGAAGGATCAGGCATTGGTTTATGCAGGAAATCAAGCACATTATTTGGCTGGAAGAGGTTATTATGTGTTATTAACAAAAGAGAATGATATATGGGGTATTAAGAAGGATGTTATGACATGGATATCTTAAGGCCGATTTCTTCTACAACCTCAGCTTCTTCTTCATAATTCCAGATGTGTTTAGGGTATTTTTGGATGAATTCTTTGAATTCTTCTGATTCGAAGGTTTTCTTGAGGTAATAAACATACTCCTGAAATGCTTTGCCCCCGACCATTTTATTTATGCCAGGGCAATTCTTGAAAACGCCAATCACAGCTTTGCCTTTCTTATCCCTCATCAAGATGAACGGATACAAGGAGCAGTCAAAAGGCTTGCAGCCATTTATTCTGCATTCCCAATTCTTCCTGCCCAGAAAAGGGCACACTAAATAATCCTTTTCTTTCTTTAGTATAACCGTGTATAAGCCTTTATCAACTTTCTTGAAATTGTCGTTGTTCAAACCTCTTTTCAAGGCTTCATCCTTCTGTTCCTTCGTAAATAGCGGCGAGAAGTAGGAGCATTCCGGGCTAAACTCGCAGCAGTATTTGCAGGAAGAGCAACCTCTCGGCAAAACGAGCTGCTTCATTTTTGGCGGGAGCATATTTTCACTTTTGTCTTATGGGATAACTGGGATTTGAACCCAGGTCGCAAGCATTCACTCTTTAGTCAATCCATACTTCATTTGCCGTGTAGTTAATTTTATTTTTCCCAAGAAAATCTTTGAATTCTTTGCTTTTCGAAGATGGGATCATTAAGACACTTTTTTGTATTTTTTGGCCGTTTATTTCTTTTAGAAGACCTTCTTTTTTGTATTCTTTACCTCCAATTTTCTGTTTATATCCATACAATTTTCTCCATAAACTAATTTTTTCAGGTCTTCTCAACCTCGAGAAATCCAGTCTAAATATCAGATAAGGTTTCATATTTTCTGGCGAGCCTGTGTTAACACTGTAGACCAGGATGCCATTACTTTGAATTTCCCTTCTAAGTTCATCCCATTTTTTATCGTTTAACTTGCCCACTATAACTGAAAGTTCATTTTCAACGCCTTTTAACTCCCATTTTTCCCTGAAATTTTTCTGAAACAGCGATATAATCCTCCTTACTTCTTCTTCTTTTGCTTCATCAATGTCGATAAAAACATCAATATCACTTTTTTCATCAAATTCGCCTGATGCGACTGACCCATAAATGATTACCTTTTGCGGTGAAACTTTATTCTCAATTATAAATGATACTAAATTCAGCACATAGGAGATAATTTTATTTCTCATTTTTCATCAACTCTTTTATTGTTTTTTCCAATTGATTAAATAGTTTTATCGCATTTTTAATCTCTTTTTCTGACTTTTCTGACCCGTAGCTTAATTTTTCTGAAGCATTCTCCAAATCAATCATCTTTGAAAAAATTGTTTTCTTATTTGGAAAATCTGGCAGCCTATCATAAACCTTTTCCGACTTAAACCATCTGTGGTTTATCTGGACCCCAGAGTCAATTTTATTGATTTTATGCAAATAGGCTGACAATAATTCTATTATACCTCTGGATGTGTGCAAACCCAATATTCTTTGCGAATCTTTTATCCCTCGGTCAATGCTCCAGTCTATTACAGTTCTATGCTCTTCGAAAGCCTTCAGATGTGTTTCTTTTTTCATAAACTTATTTATGTTACTGAGTATATAAATTTTATGGTATAGAGTAACATATGTTACTGAGTATATTATTTCTATGCTACTCTGTCTACTAGTGGGATAACTGGTCTCAAACATTGGATTTTGTTTGATTTAAGGGTTTTATAGAAGTGCTTATATATCAGTTCGTTATTATAAGCATGGAGACAATGCATGACTATCACGCAGTTTGCTGGGTCGGGGCTTAAAAATATCGGAATACCTGTAAGATACAGAAACGGAGGATTATCTTTTGGTAAGTGGATATTATACGAACCAGAAATACCAGAAAGAACTGGGAATTTTGTTTATTCATGGCAATTAGTTGACGGCATTAAAGATGGTTCAATACCACCTGAAAAAATAAGTAATTTCGGAAGAACCGCTTTTGGGGAACCAATAGTTGCTACACAATTAATTAGAGATGTTTTTGGTTTGACAGGAGATGAAGTAACTCCATGGGCCGCCAGAGAATTGCATCGTGGGATTGAAAGGAATCCAGATGTTTTTTAGAGCTAAATATCCAGAATCCAAGAAGACTTCAGCAAATAAGAGAAGACGGAATAGTTGGCTACAGGATGAAATAATCATCCCTGATAGAATAATTTTTTTATTACATGGGATAACTGGGATTTGAACCCAGGTCGCAAGCATTTTGTCCTCAGACCCCAAGCTTGAAGCCTAAACCAAGCTAGCCGATTACCCCTGATTCACTCTAGGAATAATTGTTGGAATGAGTGTATATATTATTAATCTGTTAAAAATTGTTGGATAATATGGATTGGGACTTGAGACGTAAGCCTTTGGATGAGTACGCAGAGAGAGAGAGTACTGGAATACCTTCATATAGGAGGTTAGATAGAGAGAGAATATCTCCATTTTATCAGGAGTTATATTCTTGGATTGGAACTGTTTTATTTTATATTGGCGGGAAGCCAGACACAGAGGGTTGGAGAGAAGAATTTGCTGCAAAAGAAATGACACAAGAAGGAACAGATTTCTTATCTATTAACGGGAGAATATACCCAATGTGGGCTATACTAGAAATAGAAGAACTGCATAGAAGATATCCTGAATACTTCAAGCCTTAACAATAAACATTAAAAACACAAAAACTAGAGAATTATAGCATGGCTAAAAAAACCCAACCGAAAAAACCAATGTCAAAAACCATCGCTTTAGTCTTCGTTCTTCTAATGATGGGGTCAACAATAGGGTTGTTTGTGGAGATTATCTTAAGGCCTTCCAACCAGGTCGAAATCCCCCAGAGCAGAGTCATTAAATACCATCTCACAGAGGCTCAGGTCAAGATATTGCTTGCAAACTATCAGACCATTCTTGAGTATAACTATCCACCTAACTGCTTCGACTGCAATAGTTTTTTAACATCTTTGGAACAATGGACCATGTCATCTGATGATCAGATCTATCTCCAGGAAATCCAGACAGATGGCAGTTCTAGTAAACTCACGATTGTAAGCCTGCGAGGTCAGAAAACCCTATACGATCCTACTAAGGATGATGCTAGGGCTGAGATATGTGATTTGCTTATATCTAGGAGTTTGTTCTGTATATGAGGTAATGATTACTTTTTGAGCTTTTCATCCATTTCTTTTATCTCGCTGGCAAACCTTTGGATTACTCTAGGCAGGTCTTGAGGCTCAACACTTAGAATGCTTGCTGATTGCTTGAGCAGTTTTTCTTTTCTCTTGAGCTCTTTCCATTCTTTTTCTGATATTTGCATGAATAGTTATTGGAGGGAATGGTTAAATTAATTGTTATGGGATTAGTCCCTACGGGACACGCCGCAGGCGGAAGTTGAAAAATTTCCAATATATTTAAATTCAAAAGATGAATATAGCTAGCCAAGGCAAAACACAGAAAGAAGCGTTAAAAAATCTAAAAGAAGCGTTGGAACTATATTTGGAGGATGAAGATGCAAAAATTCCTGCTAGAAATTTTGAGCCTGTTTTAACCTTTGTTAGAGTTGATGATTTTTGCCACACTACACGTTTTTGACTAATTTTCTTTTCTCTTTCCATTCATTAAACAACTGTTCCACTCTTTTAGGCAGTTCATCTTCCTTCACTTTGAGAACATCACAAGATTCTTTCAGCAGCCTCTTGCTTTCTTTCAACTCCTTGACTGCAACATCTCCAGCAACAAACTCCAGCCTAACAACCCCGTCCTGCACTCTTTTGGTCTTGGCAATAGAAATAAAACCTATCTCGCTTGTATTGTCAACATGCGTCCCCCCACAGGCTTCATGATCTAGTTTGTCAATCGATACTATCCTCAGCATCTTCTCAGGCGCTACACCGCCCTGATAAATCCTGAACCCATACTTCTTCTCGGCTTCATCTCTTGGTAGGACTTCTTTTGTGACAGGATAATTCTTCTTGACGATTTCATTTGCCCTGTCCTCTATCTTCTGGATTTGTTCATCTGTTAGCGTGTCGTAATGTGTTATGTCTAGGCGGGCTTTTTTTGTTGTTTTCTCGGCTGAGTGCTGCCATACCCATGATCCAAGAATGTCTCGGCAAGCTGTGTTAATCACATGAACAGCTGTATGGTGTTTTGTTAATATTTCCCGATTGTACAGGTTGACCTTGCCTGTGATTTCTTGGCTTTCTTTAAACGTGCCTAAAATCCTGTGGGCAACAACACCTCCGAACTTCTGGGTATCAGAAACAGGAACATCGTCAATAAATCCTAAATCCGCTTTCTGGCCCCCGCTCTCTGGATAGAATGCTGTCTGGTCTAGGACAACCCATTTATCATCTATCATCTTCAGGACTTTCGCTTTAAATTCGGTCATTTTCGAGTTCTCATAAAAAAGAAGCTTAGTTTCAGACAGCCCTTCAACATCCAACTGTTCCGTATCGATCTTCTTAGGTGGGTTTATGTGCTTTTCCGTGACTTTGATGTAGAAATCCTCTGGCGTTTTCACGTCAGGGTTGAAGTCGTTTATCAGCTCGGGTGTTATCCCATCAGAATCATACATTCTAACCATTTTCTCCTCGGTGAATTCTTCTCCGTCTTCGACCATCTTTTCGACAATCCTTTTCGTTCTAAGCTTAGTCTCGTGGAACCTCTTTCTCTCTATTTCTAGAATTTTCTTGACTGATTCTATGTTTTCTTTCAGTTCAGGTATCATAGGCTTCAGGTGATCAGCATGCATTGAGCAAACATCTGACAAATCGATATTCCAGTGATTGTCGTCTATGAATCCTAAAGCACGCCTTAGAATGACTCTAAGATTGTATCCCCCGCCTACATTGCTCGGCAGCATCCCGTCAGAGATAGCCATTGCTAATGCTTTAGTGTGGTCGCAGATTGCATACAGTGCTTCCATTGGTTTTACTTTCTTATCCAGGACATCTACACTCACTCCTAGCTGTTCTGCCACTTTTTCGCGGGCTTTCTTTATGCTTTGGACTTCATCTATGTTCAAACTCCCTGCTAATTTCGAGTATTTCAGGAAAAAATCGTGATCATAATCTATCCCCGCCTGTTCCTTGAGTTTCTTGAGTACTGGCCCGAAGACTATGTCGTAGCTTGTTGGAGTTCCGTTGCAGAGCCAAGGAAACCTCTCTAGTCCTGCACCCATATCTATCACTTTGTTTGTCATCTCTTTGACTACTCCATTGTTTTCTATGAACTCAGTGAAAACAGCGTTTCCCAACTCTATTCCTTTAACAAAATACTCCATGGATGACCCGAAAGCCCCATAACCAACCCATAGATCCTCGACAAACACTACCTCTTTCTGGGGAATGCCGAAAGTCTGCGTTAGAAGATTGTAATCCAATTCTATGCACTTCTCCTTCCAGTAGCCTTGCTTGCCGTCGTAGATTGAGTGTTGTCCGACCATGCAGAAATTCGTGTAATGTTTTCCCGTGACTCCGACGTTAGGTATGTCCGGGAATCTCAAGCAGAACTGCGGCACGATCAACGGGTTAGCAGGCATCTGGAAGACTACCTGCCCCTTTTCAACCCTCTGGAAGTCGATTATCGATGCGATTGTGAAGAACAGATCAGGCCTCCACCTGCAGACAATCGGGTATTGCTTAACACTTGTATGACCATTTTGTTTGAAGAATTTCTCGATTTCCTGCCAGGATTCGATGTAACTAAACCTCTTCTGGGTGGGCGGATTCCCGAGGAATTCGTAGTCTTGGCAGGGCTGATCAGGGCAGTGGTTTCTCTCAGGATCGGCGGTCCAGTAACCTTTGCCGCATTTAGGGCATATTTTCCTCTGGAAGCCTTTGTTAACGAGAAAGTCGATTTTGTAGTATTTTTCCCAGTCTTTTTGGAATTGTTTTCTGAGGGTTTTTTTATCGGGCATAGCTATAATTAGGTTGGGAGAATATTTAACGGTTTAATCAACATTTCTTTGATGTTGGATTACTACTTATTTGCAGGTTCTATTGAAAATAACTAAATATGTTACAATAAAATTATCTATATTGACTATTCAATCTTTCTTTATGATTAGGATCAAGTAAAACTAATGCTAAAAGACTTAAATATTCTATAGGTTTTAATGTAGCCCTAGCCCCTCTGGCTTTTCCTGGTGAGTCGATATATGCTGCGACTTTAGGTCCAATTCTATCATATATTCCCCTTATCACTTCATGAATTCGCGGAAATAATTCCATTAATAATTGCTCGCCAGCGTTAATTCTCTGTAGTTGAGCTGTTACATCAATTGGTTCCCCAGATCGGTTTCCTATATATAAAAAACCAGAAGAAAAACTATTTGCTGCAGTCACACAATAATCCCTTTTGGGACCTGTTGCAACAGGCGCTGCTTCATATCCACCTTCCTCACCAGATTCGACAGTTTCTGCTACTGTACGGAGAACATCATCACTCACGATACTTAAATCATGTCTACTTAAAACACCTTGTATATGACGGCAACCAGTGGATCTAACATAATCTTCCATCTCTTCTCTAGACATATTATCTAATTTACTCATAAAATCACTCTAATGGTTTAGACATGAAATTAAATCTAATAGAGACCATAATATTTAAACATTTCTATTATTTACCACATAGAAGTAAATACTACCCAGCGACTCCCTGCCTCTCAGAAAAGAGCATGATTTTACCTAACTCTTCCATTAGCTTAGGCTCAACAGAAATAATATCAGTAGTAGTAATGATTCCAACCAACTGCCCTCCATCAAGAACAGGCAGCCTTTTGATTTTATGATCAACCATTGTTTGGCATGCATCATTGAGCTCTGCATCCGCATCAATAGTTATAACATCTTTTGTCATCATTTCTTCAACTAATGTCACAGACGGGTCTAATCCAGTTGCAACAACTTTTCTTATGATATCGCTTTCAGTGATCACGCCGACTATTTTCTCGTCTTCAACAATAATTAAAGATCCGATCTCATGTTTAGTCAATGTTCTTGCGGCTTCTTTGATTGATATGTCTTTGCTGGCTGAGATGACCTTTGGGTTCATCGCATCTTTGACTTGCATAGATAGTAATTGAATTGTATGAATAAAAAGATGTTATTTTCTAAGTGCTCACGCACACTCCGCAGGAGGAAGTTGAACGAGTTTAGCAGACTATTCTAAGCATTGAGCAAAATTTTTATTAACTCAAGAGGCAAAGATGAGTTATAACAGGGTTTTCTGGCATGCTTTGGGCTATATGGTCAAAATTGAGTGATCTCAGTATGAAGATTGGAGAAATTTCTGGAAGGATAAACAGATATATGAAAAGAAGAAGAAAGTAACTAAAACCCAACTTCAACTACTTTGTCTTTGAATTTCAATTCATCTTTATTCTTGCCTTCAAGCTTCCCAACAAGTACTTTACCAGCTCCAACATCCTTCTCAAGCTTGGCAGCGAACTTCTTCAACACTTTTTCTGTTCCAGTGTCAGATTTAATTGTCAATTCAATTTTATCGCTGACAATCAACCCTTTTTTCTTTCTCATAGCCTGAATGGTTCTTGTCAACTCCCGATATAGTCTCTCTTGAGCTAGCTCTTCATCTTCTGACAGGTCTAAAAATAACTTTCCTTGGTCGAATTCTATTGATGACAATTCTCCTTCTGGATCTTTCTCAACAACTTTAACGCTCTTGGCATTCGCCATTTTTCCTAAGATGTTGCTTAGATTCTCAACCGCATCCTTAACTAATTTTTCCTTTGATACAATTATCATCTCTTTGACAGGCCACTTAAGCTTGAGATTAACTTTCTGCCTGGCGGCTAAAGAATTCTCGACTAGAACTTGCACTAATTCCATCTCTTTTTCTAATTCTTTGTTTAGCATAGTCTTATCAACTTCCGGCAGGCTAAACAAGTGAACACTCTCTTCCCCCCCGATCAGCGCTTTAACTACATCCTGATAGCCTTGTTCAGCAATATACGGGCATATAGGAGCAAGCATTTTTGTCAAAGCATCCACAACCGTCATGATTGTATAGAATGCTGACTCTTTATCTTTGCCTTGATAGCCGGGCCATGTTCTTTCCCTGATTAATTTGATATACCATCTGGAGTAATCGTCTAAGATGAATTTCTGCAGCGCTTCAATTGACTTGTGGTTCTGGTATTTGCTGAAGTAGTCGTCATACTCTTGGATAGTTGAATGCAGCCTGGAAAGAAGCCATTCATCCTCTTTCTCTAGTTTAGGCTTATTTTTAGGAAATTCGGTGACATAGATTTTGACGAATTGAAATGTATTCCTAACTATATTCAGGGTCTTCGCAGCAGTATCAACTTCAGGCCAGTTGAAGTAGAAGTCATTCCAAGCAGGGCTTGAGAGGAAGTAATACCTGAGTACATCCCTTCCATACTTTTCGATTATATCTTCCGGAGCTACAATATTGCCTTTGGACTTGCTCATCTTGTTGCCGTGCGCATCTAAAACAAATCCATGAAATAGAATATTTTCATACGGTCTTCTATCAAATGTAATCACACTGGTTATCATCTGCGAGTTCCACCAGCCTCTAATCTGGTCAGGTCCCTCCAGGTTAAAGTCATTAGGCCACAATTTCTTAAATAGATCCTTTTTTTTCGGATATCCAAGGCTAGCCCAAGCAGCCAATCCCGAGTCAAACCATACATCTAGAACGTCAGGAATCCTTTTCATCCTGCTTCCGCACTTATCGCAATTGAGGAAGACTTCATCAACATAAGGCCTGTGAAGGTCTTCCAGTCTTTCAGGCAGTTCATCAGATGATCCTATAACTTTTGTGTATTCGCATTTCCCGCATTCCCAGATTGGCAGCGGTATTCCCCAGTATCTTTGCCTTGTAACAGGCCAGTCTCCTAATGATTCCAGCCAGTTGTTGAATCTTTTGCCAGCCCATTCAGGAATCCAGTTAACTTTTTTGTTTTCTTCAATTAATTTTTTTCTTATTTCAGTTACACGAAAAAACCACTGAGGCACAGCCATGAATATCAGAGGCGAGGAGCATCTCCAGCAAAACGGATAGTCATGCGATATCTTCTCGGCTGCGAACAGCATGCCTCTTTCGCTGAATTCTTGGGTCATATCAATGTCAACATCTTTAACAAACCTTCCAGAGTATTTCCCGCATTCTTCATTGTATGTCCCGTTCATATTCAACGGAGAGACTATCGGCAATCCATTCTCCTTTCCAACCTTGTAATCTTCTTCCCCATGTCCAGGGGCGCAATGGACTAGGCCAGACCCATCCTCTAGTGTAACGAATTGGTCTGATAATACGACTCTCCAGGCATTCTTTATGTTTTTGTGAAAAGGAAATATATCAGAAAGCGGATGAATGTATTCCATTCCTTCAAGATCTTCACCAAGAACAACTTTTTCTGTTTCGTATTCGGCTATCTTTGCTTTTTCCATAACTTTGTCTACAAGCGCCTCGGCAAATATCAGTGTATCATTTCCCACTTTTACATAAGAATATCTTGCATCTGGCTTAGCTATTATCCCTGTGTTTGAAGGCAGAGTCCACGGGGTAGTGGTCCAAATCAACAAATAAGTTTTTTTTTCTCCTTTTACAGGAAATTTAACGTATAATGAAGAATCAGAAACATTTTGGTATTCAATCTCGTTATATGCTACTGCTGTCTCGCAGTGCGGGCATACTGTCACGGAGTATTTGTCTTTGTAAAGCAGGCCTTTGTCAAACCCAACTTTAAATGTGTACCATGCGCCATCAATGTAGGATTTGTTCAGCGTCAAATACGGGTTGTCCCAATCCATCCATACACCCAGGTTAAAGAATTGATTATTCATGATGCTTATGAACTCTGTTGCGAATTTTCGGCATTCCTTGTTAAACTCCTCGACTCCCATTTTTTCAATATCCTGCTTGGATTTCATGTTGAGCTTTTTCTCGACTTTATTTTCTATAGGCAAGCCATGAGTATCATATCCAGGCTGCGACCATACATCAAAACCTTTCATTCTTTTGTATCTCAGAAACGAATCCTTCAAAACCTTGTTCCAGGCTGTGCCTAGATGAATGTAACCTGTGGCGTAAGGCGGGCCATCAAGAAAGTAGAATTTCTTTTTTCCTTTGTTGGTCTTTAAAGCCTTTTTCGGGATATTATTCTTTTCCCAGAATTTTTGGACTTGCTCTTCTTGTTCCTTGACTGTAGCCATTATTCACACCATACAAACAAAAGATTAGAGTTTAAAGTAAATAAAAGCAAGGATTCAGATGCCAATCCGGTCAACACCCACTAATATCACTGGTATAATTAGGAAAAGAAGATACTTAAATGTTACTTGAGAGAATTCTATATTATTATCATGAATTCTAGGGTTTCTCTCCAATAACAATTATATCATGCCTTCTAATTTTTATTCCTCTTTTTGTGCTGAATTTTTTTTGGATCTCATTTAATACTTTAACGTCTTTCTCTTTAGAAAAGTTCCTAACAGTGACTTTTACTTCCTCCAGCAAAAGGATTAAATCATCAATCGTAGGATAGTAGCAGTCATAAAAAATCGACATGCTTCTGATCTTGCTAAAACCTAATAATTTCAAATCTCTTTCTAGCAGTTTTAATTTCCCCCCCTCTTTAATATCACATTGATGACCTCTTGGTCCTTTATCGTCGCTCCCGAACAAAAGTTTCATATCCCTCTTATCCATTTCACCTGGATATTCTATATAAATTCTTCCTCCAGGTTTTAAAACTCTGAATACTTCCCTGAAGTCCAATCTGGCCAAAAGGACTGTTGCTAAATCAAAGATACTACCTCTAAAAGGAAGCTCTTGAGCGATACCTTTAATAAAACTAACGTTATTTGTCATATTTTCTTTTTTGTTTTTTCTTGCTATTTGAAGCAATTCGAAATTCGGGTCTAGGCCATAGAAATGTTTGCAAAATTTCGCAATGGGTATAGTCTTATATCCAGTTCCCATGCCAATATCCAAAACAACTGATTCTTTGTTAACCATTTTTTTCAGTTGAGGTATTCTCTCATATGGTATTGCATCAGTATCCGGTTTACCAGATACTTTGGCATATTTTGACGAGTAAGGCCTTATTTTGTCATCAACCATACTATTATTTTAATCATTGAGAAATATAAAATCAAAAAATGAAGGTTCATCGAACTCTTTGTAGATAATTTTCATAGATTTTTTCAAGAAAATTAAGCTTAATTATTCTTTGCAACTCTAAATGTTTCAAAATATCGTCTATTTTAACATCAATACAATATCCATCTTTAGAAGAGAAAAAGATTAGATTTATGCTGTTGGGATTAATGCCTTTTAGCGGAAGCAAGGACTTTCTTCTTTTATACTCCAAACTAATTTCCTTTAACTCAGATTGAATACCCTCTTTAAACCAATCAGGAAATAATAACTTACTACTTTTTTGTGCAAGTATATTTGTCGATCCTATAAAATCCCCTCTACCAGTCAATGCTAACTCAAAAATCATATTTGAAGCAACATCAAACCCATACTTTTCCGAAAATTCGTTTAAAAGTGCTTTTTTTGGATCTAATTCCATATTTTTTTGAATTCCGAAAGTTTCCATGGGTGTTGTATTCACGCTCAGTATCCCGTCATCAGTCAGCTTCTTTCTAATTAATAAAAGGAATTCAGTTAAATCATAACCTGTTCTCCTCATGTTGCTCAGCAGAAAATTTGCAATAATTAGTGGGAATGTGTCTTGTGTTTCCATTAAATATTGAACAGCATCTTGGCAAATGAAGGCAACTCTTTTTCTTGCATCGGAAGTTACACTAAATCCATTTTCATCCAGACAAATTCCATATCTTGCTAATTTATTCAAATGACCGCTTAATCTATCTGTACTCATGTCTCTGTTAGGTTCATCAGGATCCTTGCAAATACTGCTTATTTGAGACCAAGGAATTTTTTCCCCTTTTTGTAGTTTGTGAATAATTTCCCATCCTTCCTTGTTCTTATCAACTGCCACTATTTTGATATCTCTTTTTCTTATTTCTGGATTCATTGCTAAAACAAAAGGTTCAATTGGACCAGAACCCAGCAACAATATTGATTTTGCATCAGGAACTAATGCTAAAGCAACCAGAATTGAAATATCATTTCTTCCAGGATATGTAAATGTGCTTGGAGAATCTAATGTATGGGGTTGGATCATAAATATTATCCTCTAAACTTAAAGTTTTATATCACATATTTTTTTGGCGAGCCCAATGTAATTCTCAGGTGCCAATTCCAGCAGTTCTTTTTTAACTTCCTCAGCAACATTCAGGTTTTTAATAAATTTTTTGATATCATCTTTTCCTATTTTTTTCCCTCTAGTCAGTTCCTTCATTTTTTCATAGGCTCCTTCTATTCCTTCCCGGCGAAGAATGGTTTGAATCCCTTCAGAGATAATTTCAGGATAATCCTTCAAATCTTGACTAATTTTTCCTTTATTCACTTCTATTTTTTCTAATCCTTTTAATGTGCTTTGATATGCAATTATACTGTGTGCAAATGCAACACCTATGTTTCTGATAACAGTACTATCTGACAAATCTCTTTGTAATCGAGAGATGGCGAGTTTATTGCAAAAATAATTCAACAACGAATTAGCTACCCCAATGTTTCCTTCACTATTTTCAAAATCAATCGGGTTGACTTTCTGAGGCATGGCTGATGAGCCAATTTCATCTTCTTTAACTTTTTGTTTTAGATAATCCATACTGATGTAAGTCCACAAATCCATGTCAAGATCAAGAAAAATATTGTTAATTCTGATTATGTTGTGGAATATTTCTGCGAAATTGTCGTATGGTTCTATCTGAGTAGTGATTAAATTCTCTTCTAACCCAAAACTTCTAATAAAATCTTTTGAAAACTTTATCCAATCTACTTTCGGGTATGTTGCAACATGAGCATTATAATTTCCTACAGCTCCATTGAACTTTGCAGTCAATCGAATTTTTTTAAGTTGGTTAATTTGTCTTGTTAATCTATGAGCAAACACAAAAATTTCTTTTCCTAATGTTGTTGGGACGGCTGGTTGGCCATGTGTCCTCGCAAGCATCACTACATCTTTATTTTCTTTGGCTAGTTTTGTTAATGCCTGTTCTACTGATTCAATTTCTTTTAGAAAAATGTTTTTCAATGACTCTTTGATTGATAACGCATAGGCTATGTTGTTAATATCCCAGGTTGTTAAACAAATGTGAATTATTTCTGTGAAATCTTCTAATGATGTTCCCTTGATTTTATTTTTGATAAAATATTCAGCTGCTTTCATATCATGGTTAGTTATTTTTTCAATTGATTTTACTTCTTCACCATTCTTTAAGTCAAACTTCAAATACAATTTTCTCAAGATTTTTTCTTCATCATTTGTCAACTTCCTTACAATTCCTTGTTTTGAGAGAAATATCAGATACTCGACTTCTAATCTTATTCTATTCTTAATTAATGCAAACTCTGAAAAATATTCTGAGAGTGCTTCTACTTTTTTTCTGTATCTGCCATCAACCGGGGATATCGCTGTCAACTCATTCATCTATTCACCTCAAGTCTATTGTAAATTCTCTGCCAGCTCCAAATGAAATGAATTTCACCTGGATTCCAACATTATCTTCAATAAATTTCAAATAATTTCTAAGTTCCTTTGGCAATGTATAGTACCCTTCTTTTGCGATTCTTAACCACTCTTTTTCTGTTAGGTCATCCCATCCTTCCAGCTCTTCATATACAGGTTCGGATCCTCTGAATACTTTCAAGTCAAATGGCTGATTTTCTATTATTTTATTATTATATTTGTATGCAGTGCAGACTTTCAGTTTCTTCAATCCGCCAAGAACATCTAGTTTTGTTACTGCTAATGAACTCAATCCATTTACCATTACTGCATGCCTTATATTTACAAGGTCCAACCATCCGCATCTTCTAGGCCTGCCAGTGGTCGTGCCGTATTCTTTTCCTTTAAGTCTCATATATTTACCCTGATAATATTCATTTTCCTGATTGGCTTTCCCCAGTGCTTCTGATTTTTGCTTTTCAAAAGTTGGCTCTATTTTATCCCAAGTTCCTTCACCTTTAGTTTGCTCATCAGTCCCGAGTTCTGTTGGAAATGGACTTTTGCCAACTCTTGATGTATATGCTTTGGCTACTCCGAAAACTTTATCAATTTTTGTCGGCCCAACACCTGTTCCTGTGCATGCTCCACCTGCTATTGTATTAGATGATGTCCCGAATGGGTACATTCCATGATCCAGACATAATAAAGTTCCCTGTGCTCCTTCAAACAGGATATTTTTTCCTTGATCTAATAATTCATTGATTTTTTTGGATTCATTGCCGATATATTTAGATAATTTCTTGCCATAATTAAAATATTCTTCAAACACCTGTTTTTCATCTGATTCTATTTTTTGGTTGTAGACATATTCTAGTGTCTTCTTTTTGATTCTGTATAAATTCTCCAGTTTTTCTTTCAGGATTTCTTTATCCAAGAGATCAACAACCCTTATCCCATTTCTCGCTGTTTTATCAGAATATGTTGAGGCTATTCCTCGTCTTGTCGATCCAGCGGATAGTTTTCCTTGAGCAACATCCGATAATCCGTCCTGTTGAACTTGGAAAGGAAATATTATATGAGCTTTCTGACTTATCAACAAGTTAGGATTAATCCCTCTTTTTTCCAAATCTTCTATCTCCTTTAATAATACTTCTGGATTGATCACCATTCCTGCACCTAGAACACCGAACTTGCCTTGAACAACACCGGATGGAATTAAATGGAATTTGTAAACTTCTTTTTCAACAACAACTGTATGCCCAGCATTATTCCCGCCTTGGTATCTAACAACTGCATCAGCCTCTTCTGCTAGATAGTCGACAATTTTTCCTTTTCCTTCATCTCCCCATTGGGTACCCACAACTATTGTTCCAGTCAAATGCACACCTCCCTAAATAGATTTAATTATTCCCTCCCCTGCGATCAGCCCAGTAGCAGCAGCGCCAACTATATTACCCGACACACCTGCCCCATCCCCAGCGACAAACAAGTTTTTAACAGAAGTTTCCAGATACTTGCTTGTCCTGATCTTTGATGACCTAAGCTTGATTTCAGGAGCATAAAGAAGAGTGGAGCCAGAGTTTATTCCAGGCATAACCTTATCCAATTTCTCTAAACCTTCAATAATATTTACAACAACTCTGTGAGGCAAAGCCATTGAGATATCCCCAGGAACTACATCCTTTAAGGTAGGGTCAACTAAACCTTTTTTAATTCTTCCCCAAGTGCTTCTTCTTCCTTTCTTCAGGTCTTCCAACCTTTGAAGAATAGGCTTCCCCCCGCCTATAGTTGTAGCCAGCTGAGCTATAGATTTAGCATATTCAGTCGTGTTTTCAATAGGCTCTGTCAGGACAACTTCTGAGACTAAAGCAAAGTTGGAATTTTCTGAGAGATGATCAGAGTTGGAGTGGCCATTCACACAAACAAACCCTTCATAATCTTCTATTCCCACTAACCCATTAGGGCAAGGGCAAAAAGTCCTTACAACATCTTCAAATGTTTTTGATTGAAGCATGAATATAGCTTCATACATGAGGTCAGAATATTTTTTCATAACAATAGCAGGGAATTCAACCCTTACACCAACTTCTATCTTATCATAATCATAGGGAATCTTGTACTTTAAAGAAAGGTCTTGCAGCCACTTTGCATTAATCCTGCCTGTAGCTAGAATAATTTTATCAAACTTAAGCTTTTCCCCTGACTTTGATACAATCCCGCAGCATTTAGAATCATTTATCAACAAATCTGTGATTTGGGTTTCATTTATTATGTTGACTTTCTTATCTTCTAGGTAATCCTGAAAGCTCTTCATTATAGGCGGAAGCTTGTCTGTGCCTACATGCTTTATCTTTCTGATGACCAGCCTAATGTTGCGTTTTTTCGCCTCTTCAACAAATTCATTTGCTTTATCCATATCTTTTGGATAATACTCAGAATTCACCCCAAAATCTATGAATATCTTATCAACTTGATCAAGGTATTTCTGGTATTCAGGAATAGAAAATAGATGCAGTATTTTCTCATGGCTTAGCACAGGGCTGAAATGCAGCTTGCCGTCGGAAAATGTTCCAGCTCCCCCGATGCCGCACATAATGTCTTTGGGTGTTCTATTCTCAACGCGTTTACCCATGTCTATTAATGTGACATCCAAACCTTTTTTTTGTGACAACTTATATGCAGAAAACAATCCAGCAGGACCAGCGCCAACTATTCCTATTTTCACCAAAATGTATCCTTACTAATATTTTTGAAAGGTAGAATAAATAGATTTAAGACAAAATTTAGATGATGCCGAATAGTAGATAAATAGCATCGGTATGAAATTCTCGTATAGTACTTACCTCCCTTGGTGCTTCTGAGACGATTAATAGATTGTAGGAAAATCAGATGTACGAAAGTTAACTACTCGTGCTAAAGGTAGTTGAAATATAAATAATAAAAGAAATAATTATTTTTATGGGAAGTCTTCATCCAAGATATGCTAGAGCAATTTCCTCTGAAAGTAGAGATGCTCCTCAGGGTATTTGGCCTTTTGGAAGTCTGGTACCAAGTATAGGAATACTTCAAGAATACTATGCAAAACTGTGGGGAGTTGATTCTGAAGAAGTAAGGATTGAAGTTTTTGTTCATGGCTATGTTGCTTCGAAAACGACAAATCTTAGCTAATTTTTTCAAAAATACCGTTACCACATATATCAATTTTAAGAGCAGAGGAATACACCGGATAATAAATTAATTCTTCCCCACTAAAATAACATTAGAAGAAAGAATTTATGAGGTAGGCATCCAATGACCGAATGCACACTGTGCGGAAGGAACACAGACAAACTTTTCCTCGCTGAGGTTGAAGGGGCTCATATAGAGGTTTGCGAAGTCTGTGGCAACTTCGGGAAAATAATAGAAGAAATAAAACACAAACCAAAAACCACTTTTGTTAAAAGAGAAGCCAAGTCAGAATTAGAAGAGCCAGAAGAGGATTTCAAGCCAAATTATGGGAAGCTTATAATTCAAGCCCGCCAGAAGATAGGCCTAGAAAGAAAAGATTTTGCACTAAAAATAAAAGAAAAGGAGTCACTGATTAAAAGAGTAGAATCCCAGCAGATGATTCCTGATGCAAAACTCACAAAAAAAATTGAGGATTTTTTGGAGATAAAACTCAATCAGATTTACGAGTCAAGAAGGTTAGATCCTGCTGTAGAGAAAGGCTCTTTAACTCTTGGGGATATAGTAGTAGTGGAGGATGATTGACATGCAACTGAAAGGAAGGGATATGCTTTCGCTGAAAAATTACACAAAGGAAGAGTTGGAATATCTGATAGATCTAGGGATCAAGATCAAAAAAAATCCAGAGAAATATTACGATGTATTGAAGAAAAAGACTCTAATAATGCTTTTCGAAAAATCTTCGACAAGGACTAGATGCTCATTTGAAGCGGGTATGGCTCAAATGGGTGGGCATGCTATATTTCTGGATTGGCAGTCCTCGCAATTGTCAATAGGAGCTGAGCTCAAGGATGAAGTCCGTTCCATGGAAAGATACTGCGATGTGATTGCGGCAAGAGTTAAAAAACATAAAACCATTCGGGAGATAGCTGATTCAGTCAAAAAACCGGTCATCAACATGCTCTGCGAGAAATACCATCCATGCCAAGGATTAGGGGACATGATGACTATTAAGGAGCATATAGGTAGTTTAAAAGGAAAAAAACTCGTCTACACAGGAATTGCAAATAATGTTAGTAACTCGCTTGTATGTGCGGGAACAAAACTTGGAATGAAAGTTGTTTTAGCGATTCCTGAGAAAGATCCTGATGCAGTTGATGTTGAACTTGAAAAAAAGGCAAAAGCAACAGGACTGTATGAAGAGACAAAAGACCTTAAGTCTGCTGTGAAGGATGCTGACATAGTCTACACAGATACATGGGTTAACATAGAATTTATGAAAGACCCTAAGTTCGCAGCAGAGAAAGAGAGAAGAATGAAAACATTCATGCCTTACCAGGTTAACGCTAAACTACTGAAAGACACTGGAAGCCATGCAAAGATTATGCATTGTCTTGCTGCGCATGTTGGGTATGAGATCACACGGGATGCGATCGACCACAAAAACTCAATAATCTTCAACCAGGCCGAGAACAGGATGCATATTCAGAAGGCGATTCTTGTTAGTCTGGTTGGATAGATTATGTTTCGATAATTTTCGAAAGATTTATATATAACTAAATATAAATATTGAAACATGAAGAAGAAAGAGTGGATATACAGAGAGATATTATATCAAGTTTTAGAAGAGAAAAAGAGTTTTATTACTCAGAGCTTTCTTTCTAAAAGATGTGGAGTCTCATTAGGGAATGTTAACCATGCTGTTGAACCATTAGCATCAATGAATGCAATAGAAAAGAAGCCAAGAGGTTTTACAGTCATCGGTGCCAAAAAAATACTTCTTTACTGGGCTTCTACAAGAAATCTGGACAAAGATATTGTTTATCAAACTTTTTCTAATATATCTGTTATTGAAATCGAAAAGATTATTCCTGTAAATATGTTTACGGCTTATTCTGGTTTTAAATTCAAGTTCAATTCTACACCTTCAGATTATTCAGAAGTGTTTGCATATGGGAATGCAGAGAAAGTTAAAGAGAGGTTTGCTGAAAAAAAAGGCAGGCCCAATGTCATTGTTCTTAAGACTGATAAGCATCTTATGAAATTCAAACAAATACCTATCGCTCAATTGTTTGTTGACCTTTGGAACATTAATACATGGTATTCCCAGGAATTCTTGAAAGTTTTAGAGGCGAAGATAAATGGAATTTTGGAATGACATTGCTACAGATAAAAGCTGGAAAGTGCTCATAGAAATATCCAAAAGATTTGATTTCATAATTATTGGCGGATGGGCTGCTTATCTACACACTAAAACACTGAAATCCAAGGATATAGATGTTGTAGTTGATTTTGACACTCTTGAAAAGATGGGTATGGAGTATAGACTAAAGAAAAATACTAACCTCAAAAAATATGAGATAATAGTGGATGAAATATCAGTAGACATATATGTGCCCTTTTTCTCTAAACTTGTAGTCCCTTTGGAAGATCTTAAAAGTATGTCAACTAGTATAGAGGGGATGAGAGTTGTGAATCCTGAGGTTCTGTTGATTCTCAAGCAGCAGGCAGAGTTTGAAAGAAGAGATTCGATAAAAGGTCAGAAAGATAGGGCTGATATCTTGAATGTTCTTATTAACTCAAGTGTGGAGTTGAAGAAGTATCTCAACCTTGTTCGGAAATATAGGTTAACAGATTATCCAAAAAGACTTAGAGAAATAGTAAAAACCGCCAGAAAGGAGTTTGAATACTTGGGGATAAGGAACCCAAGAAGAATTAAAATTCTGAAGGAAGAGTTGATGAAAAAGCTGAGAGAGTTGTGAAGTCAGTAGAGAATAGCTATACTATTTGTGATTTGTTAGTATTTATTTTTTTATTTTCTGGACTTGCGTAAATTGATTTTAATTCTTCGCGACAAATTACTGGTGGGTTCTTTTGAGATCTCCTTCTATTGAATAGGAAAATAAAGGTGAAAATATGATGCATTTTGGGATTAATAGCATAGATGCAGGGCAATACACTGGTCGAAAAGGATACACAGTTTTTAAAAATTTAATCACTAGGCAATTTATCGTTGTAGCTTCTCAGGTGGATTCATTCTATGAAGTCATGGGTGAAAGATGGGGCCGAAATCAAGATGATCCTATATGGAGCAATTATGTAAAAGTTGGATAGAATAGGTAATTTCATGTACAAACTAGTGAAGAATCCCTATAGTAATGCCGTGGATTTACTAAATGAACAAGGAGGTTGGGTGAGAACTTTATATCCTGGTCATATATTACCAGAAATTTTTGCCTGTTTTTCTTTTAACGGAAGCGTGCAATGTATGAGAGATGCAGAAGATTTGGTAGATTCTGTGCTTAAAATGGATTATATTCCAGTAGAAGTTGAATATGACTCTTCTAGGTTAAACGGGAAGCATCTTTCTGATTTTAACAGGAACTAGATTTAATGTTTATATCACATCTTTTGACTTCACCTTCTTTATTCCTTTGGCCTTGTTAAAGTCCTTGTCGAAAGAAATCAGAATATCAATATTCTAAAGTAGAAAATCAATTACCAATCAGTCAGTCATCACAACCAAAAGCCTAAAAAATCCTTTAGTGCAATAAAATATTGGTCATATGAACATCTCTATCATCGGCAGCAAAGGCCTGGCAAAACAACTCGGCAAAAAAGGAACATCCTCAGACATAACTCTATACAACACATCCTTTCAAGGCAGATACTTCACATTCATAGAGCCCGAGAAATACCCAGAGAAAGTGCAAACGCTGTTCCAGGCAATGAGCATGTCGCAATTCACAATCCTTTATCTGACAGCAGACCTGCCGAAGAATATCCTAGGGGAATGCATAATCGCAGTCGACACCCTCAAGAAGAAAGGTGCTATTGTGCTTGATGTAATGGAAAAAGATGAGATAAAGCCAATATTGCAGGAAACATCTCTCAGGGATTTCCCGATTCTAGAAAACAACCCAACAAAAATATTCGAGTTTCTGTCTGAAATAGAGCAGGAGAACATCCAAGGCAAGCCGAAAGTTGTGATAGACCATTCCTTCCTTGTCAAGAGTGTAGGCAATGTTGCGCTTGGGACTGTTGCTTCAGGTGAAATCAAAAAATATGACAAGCTGACTTTATTCCCGGCGAAAAAAGAAGTGATGATTAAGTCCATTCAGATCCATGACAAAGATTACGACAAAGCGTCATGCGGAGACAGGTTAGGCGTATCTGTGAAAGGAGCGGAAGTTGAAGAGCTGAAAAGGGGGTCTGTTATATCTGATAGGATGGACTGCCTGAAAGAGCTCAGCGTGAGCATAACCAAAAACAAATTCTTCAAGGATGATATTCCAAATGAGGTTATGTGCATAATTGGGCTGCAATACGTCAGGGCTGAGATGAAGGAGAACAAGCTGTTATTCGAGAGCGAGATTGCTTATGATGGCGAGAAGATAATCATTCTGACACCAGAGAAGAAGATGAGAGTATTCGGAGTTGCTGCAGCTTTATCTGAAACATAAGTGCTCTGCTTTTTATTTCTTTAATCCATATTTTTAATTGGGGGTTGAGTTAAATAAACATGTTGCTTAATTAAGCCAACGTAATCCCAATATTCATCATGGAGGTGCATGTCTGTGATGAGCTATTCAAAACTTTCAAAAAATCCTAGGCTGTTTGCCAGATTTACCGGTCTAACCCCTGAGGAGTTCGACCGCCTTTTCCAAAAAATTGAAAAAGAGTACCCAAGATTTGAAGTGGAAAGGTTAAGCAAAAGAAGCAGAATAAATGTCATAGGGCAGGGAAGAAAATTTGACCTGCCCCTTAAAGACAGGGTTATTGTGTTCTTTGTTTATTACAGGCTCTACATAACATACGCACTTTCAGAGTTTCTTTTTAACCTCAATCAGAGCAATATTCACAGGGGCATAAAGAAATTAGAGCCGTTGATTGAGAGGTGCCTCCCTACGCCGATGAAGATGAAAAAGAAAGCCAAGAGAATAGGCACACTGGAAGAGCTCGAAAAAATATTCCCAGAGCTGAAAGCTTTTGTTGATGGAACTGAACAAGAAATACCAAGGCCGAAGAACAGGAGAAAGAGGAAGAGCTACTACTCAGGGAAAAAGAAGAAGCATACAGTGAAATTGCAGGTGATAACAAACAAGAATGGGCTGATAATCGACAAATCAAAGCACCATAAAGGGAGGGTCCATGATTACAATATGTTCGGGAAAAGAAAGCCAAGATTGCCGCCGGATGTTGAACTAGGGGGTGATTCCGGCTACCAAGGAATCAAAGAGGACTTCCCAAATCTGAAATCAAGGATTCCAATCAAGAAGCCAAAAGGCGGAAAACTGACAAAAGAACAGAAGAAGCACAACAGAAAATTAGCAAAAGAAAGGATTGTAATAGAACATGCAATAGGCAAAATGAAGAAATTTGGGATAATGGGAAAAAAATTCAGAAACAGATTGAATGGATATGACACAATGACAGAGATTGTTGGCGGATTAGTAAATTTCAAAATAATGTAAACAAGTCAAATGGATATGATTAGATTGGATAGAATTTTATGTTTAATTAAGCAACATGTCTATTAAATTGATCATGCCTGATAATGGTTATACTCTTTTTGCAAATGCTATAACTCATACTGGGGGTAAACCAGGTGTGATGACTTTATGTTATTTGCCTCCTGATATAGAAACGCTAACTAGATGGCGGGCTGAACAACTTGACTGGTATCACAATGGAGAGCTTAGATTGCCAGGAGACAATGGCGCAGATCCTACAAGTATGTTTTCTTATGATCATCGTTATACTGAATTGATGAGAATTATTCCAGAAAAACCCGTCGGATATTGGTGCAAAGTTAGCGCCGATGGTAGTGTGATAGAGGAAGGACAATTAAAACCTATTTAAGCCTTAACCTACAATACTGCTAGTATTTGTTAGAAAAAGTTGTGATTTTAAGTCTTGCTTTTCCTAATTAAATTAAAGAGTGATATGAATGAAAATAAATAAAATTGTTTGCGACACATCAGTCATAATTGACGGGAAAATATCAGAATTAATCGAAAAAGACGAGTTTGAAGGGTTAGAAGAAATAATTATACCTCTTGCTGCTCTGGATGAATTGCAGTCTCAAGCTTCAAAGGGAAGGAATGAAGGTTTTGTCGGCTTGGAAGAGATAAAAAAAGTCAGGGAGCTATGCGGGCAGAAAAAAATAAACCTAAGATTTACAGGCGAAAGGCCAACCCTTGAGGAGATAAAGCTTGCCCGAGGAGGAAGGCTAGACGCCCTAATAAGGGATGCGGCCAAGTTCGAAAGCGCGATGCTAGTGACAGCAGATTATGTTCAATCTTTAGTTGGAGAAGCAGAAGGAGTAAAAACGAGTTATCTGCCCCCCCAAGAAATAAAAAAGGATTTGACATTCCTCAAGTACTTCACCCCGGATACTATGAGTGTTCATCTAAAAGAAAATGTTGCGCCGATGGCTAAGAGAGGGAAGCCAGGGCAATTCAAGCTAGAAACAATAGACCCCAAACCTCTAACAAGAGATCAAATGGATAATATAATACGGGAGATTATAGAAGGGTCTAGAAAAGCCGAAGATACATTCATAGAAGATGACAGAGGGGGAGCGACAATAATCCAGATGGGAAATAATAGAATAGCCATATCCAGGCCGCCATTCTCTGATGGGCTTGAAGTTACAATAGTCAGGCCTATAATCAAGCTAACACTAGAAGATTATAAACTTTCAGATAAACTTAAAGAAAGGCTGAAGACGAAAGCGGAGGGTGTTCTTGTCGCAGGTCCACCTGGGTCGGGCAAGTCCACATTTACCGCAAGCCTAACAGAATTCTACTTCTCTCAAGGAAAAATCATAAAGACCCTGGAATCCCCAAGAGACCTTCAATTAGGTCCAGAAATAACCCAATATGCTCCACTAGCTGGAGATTACTTCAAGACTGCAGACTTTCTTCTTCTTGTCAGACCAGACTACACAATCTTTGATGAGATCAGGCAGCCAAACCATTTCAAAATATTTGCAGATATGAGATTGGCAGGGGTGGGCATGGTTGGTGTGGTTCATGCCTCTGAGGCTGTGGATGCTGTTCAAAGATTTATCGGAAAGATTGAGTTGGGAATGATACCTCACGTCGTAGATACAGTTATATATATTAAGGACGGGGAGATTAAGAATGTTTATGAGCTGTCATTAGTAGTCAAAGTTCCTTATGGGATGACTGAAGCTGATCTTGCAAGGCCTGTTGTTGAAGTCAAAGATTTTGAAGACGGCAAGTTGCTCTACGAAATCTATAGTTACGGTGAAGAGAATGTAGTAATACCGGTGAAAGAGGAAATGAAGGATAGCGGAGTCAAGAAGCTTGCTTCCGAGAGAATCAGGCAAGTTTTGAGGAAGTATGACCAGAATGCTGAGATAAGCTTTGAAAGCGATAACAAAATCGTAGTCAAGGTAAGAAATGACTGCATAGCCAGATTAATCGGAAAGAATGGGAGCAACATCAATGAATTGCAGGATGAGTTAGGAGTGCATATAGATGTTGAGCCGAAGGTTGCAACGACCGGGCGGGATATCCAATATGCTCTTGAGGAAGTTGGGAATAATCTTGTGTTTAGTTTTGGAAAGCCAATGGAGAATAGGATGGTTAATGTTTATGTGGATGATCAGTATTTAACATCAGCTACTGTTGGGAAGAAGAATGAAGTCAAAATCGGGAAACAATCTGACTCTGGTCGGGAGTTGGTGAAGGCGTTAATCGGAAAAAGAGACATCAGGGTTCTGGTTGTTTGATTTATCAACTGCTGAACGACAATTGTTATAAATACTGCTGGCTAAAACACAGTTAATGGCGAAAATACCGCATGGTCTAAAGGGGTATAGGAGAGATATTATTGATTTTTATGGCAATCATGCAGCAGGGTCATTCCAACAATTAGAGGAAGCTCTTAGAAATAGAGGTTATGTAATTTCAATTGAAAGTGATGATCAAAGTGTTAGAGAAGGATTGCCACCAGGATTAAGATCTGATTTATCATATACAGTAATTAGAGCAGTTGTAACTAGTACTAACCCTGATTTTGGGAATTCAGATACTAGAGCTTTGCATTCATTATCATCTCTTTCAGGAGCTCATAGTTGGACGCCATTTTATCATAATTCAAAAACACCAATACCAAAAAAAGATTTACGAGGAAAAAGAAGATAAATTCTTCCAATCCAATTACTACTTATGTTCCGACAAATGCTGGCAATCATTGATTTAATTGCAGGATTATTGCTGATTACTAGGCCAGAATTTGGCTTTGTGCGGATAATAGGCTTAATTGTACTTGGAAAAGGCGTTTGGTCTATTGTCACAAGTGGATTGCTTGGCTACTTCACAGACTGGATGGGGATGATTGACACTTTAGCAGGGGTAGGGTTGTTGGTTATGTATGGAGGCGGATCTTTTCCTCTACTTGCTCTTTTGGGAGTGGTTATTATATTCAAAGGTTTGTTCTCGATGTTTTAATTTGACAGGAGATTTGCCAGTAATTCTTTCTTAACTTCGTGCCAGTTCTTCATATCTGACTTTAGATCAACCTCAAATTTTTCAATAAAACTTGTTATACCAGCTTTTCCTTTATGTGCCATTTTAATCCCTTGATCACAATCTCAGGCTCTATCTTTAGGTCATCAATTACGTTTTTCTATCAAAACCTTCTCTTTTTTTATGCCCAAGATACTTTTCTATTTCCTCCCTTGCCGTTTTCTTTGTCCATTTATTAATATGATAACTTAGTTTAAAAAGAATTGTGACCATTCACTGTAATTTTTACAATGAGCATAATCATTAACTTTTTCTTCCAATAAACCAAAAGATTAATCATGAGATCATCATCCAAATCCCAAGAAGTGATCAAGAAAACCCAGAAGTATTGCGTCAAAAGCACGTTTGCTTATCCGCTAACCATCAAGACAGGCAAAGGATGTTATCTGCAAGACCTCGACAACAAATGGTATCTTGACTTCAATTCTAATGTGTCTAGCTGCAACTTAGGGTATGGCCATCCGGAGATAATGAAAGTATTAGAGGAGTATTCTGAAGTGGGGGCTCATAAGATCGCTGGCCAGGATTTTTACACCCAAGAGCAGGCTGGCCTCGCGGAAAAACTAATTAAGATAACTCCAAGACACCTAAAAAAAGTATTCTTCTCCAACTCTGGAGCTGAGGCTGTTGAGAATGCAATGAAATTTGCTTTTCGAAAGAAAGGCCCTCTTCCTGGTGTGGGGTGCTCTAGGGGTTTCCATGGAAGGACGCTTGGGGCGTTGACTTTCACAGACAGCAAAGCCGTGCAGAAAAGGAACTACCCTGAGATAAACCACGAGATGATTGAGTTCTGTGTGTCAGACGACGACCTTAATATTGGCCAGCTTGAGAAGCTGATTCAGCGCGAGTCCGCTCCTGCTTTTCTGCTTGTTGAGTGTGTTCAGGGTGAAGGAGGATATCGGCCTGCTGGTAGGAAGTTCATAAAAACGGTAAGTAAGGTCAGCAAAAAATATGGTTTCCCATTGATCATAGATGAGATTCAGTCTGGATTAGGCAGGACTGGCAAGTGGTGGTCTTTTCAACATTACGGGATTACTCCGGATATTATGACTTCGGCTAAAAGCCTGCAGGTTGGTGCAACTGTTGCTTCGAACAAGTATGATCCTAATGAAAGCGGAGCAGTGTCATCTACATGGGGAGGCGGGCATCGCATAGATATGGCTGTCGGGCTGAAGATGATTGAAGTGATTGAAAAAGAGAAACTGTTGAAGAACGCTGAGATTGTGGGAAAATACACTATGAAGAAGCTGAATGAACTGAAAGAGAAATACCCGACAAAGATATCTGATATCCGCGGAATAGGGCTGATGATTGGAATGGAGTTCTTCTCGAAGAAGTACAGGGATCTTGTTGAATTAAATGCTTTCAGATGCGGCTTGTTGACTATGGGATGCGGCGTCAAAACACTCAGGATTGCTCCTCCATTGATAATTAATAAGGATGAAATTGGCCAGGGATTGGATGTTATTGAGTTTTGCCTTAAAAGATGCTAAATTAATGAAGCCTGCAGGTTGGTGCAACTGTTGCTTTGAGCAAGTATGATCCTGATGAAAGCGGAGATATGTTATCTATCTTGGGATTATTACTGTCTTCTCTTGAAAAGACATTTCCAATCAGGTAAAGTCACGGTTTCATACCCTGCATATACACCATTTACATATTTGTCATGTGTTCCTTCACATACTTCACCTATACCACCGCCATGAGTGCCCCAATGAGCACCAGTTACAAAACTGTATGTAGTTTTTGCCTTTCTCTGTGCTCTATCTGCTATTATCATTTTCCATTCATAAATCGGTAATAGAGTGCCACCAGGTAGAGCCCCTCCGCCTACCACTGGTCCATCACAAATGTACATACATTCACATGTTCCATGTGTTCTTCCATCATAAGTATAACATTCTTTTCTTACACCAACCTGTCCTTCAGAACAATAATCTCCATCTACAAGAGGAGTTTGCTGACCAGCTGGTAAAGCTGGAAAAGATGAAACAGGTTTGTTCGCGGCAATAGCTTGAATCGGATTTGATATAGACAAAAGTATTGCTGCTCCATATAAACTTTTTTTAAGTATTTGAAACATTTAATCTATTAAAAATATACAATCAAAACTATAAATAATTAATCAATAACACAAAAAAGACAATTTTTGCGATTAATCAGTTTTCTTAATGAAAATTGTATGCAACACTTTATATCTATCTAAATCTCTTCCAAACATAATCCACCAAAAAGAAACAAGCAGAATAAATAGCACAAGCCAAAATAATCATCTTAACAGGGGAATAATAGTAAACCATGCCAAAATCCAGCCAAAAGCCTTCAGGCAATTTTTCGTTCAAGGCAGACAATCTCTCAGGAAGTTCAGACAGCCTCTTAAATGATTGGTAGATATGCATTCCTGCAACGAGTGTTAAGACCAAGAAAACCACGAGTAAAATTATTATCTTATTCATGATCTCACCAGTCAATTGCTATTATTAATTCTTCTTACAAATATTGCTCTTCTATAGCCTAATGCTTCACCCAAAGTATACGCATGGACATGATCCCCATGATCAATAACCCTTGGACCAAAATGAATCAATTCTTGGTAATTGGGGTTTCCATTTATACCTAAAATTTGATAATATATTGGTCTGTCTGGCTGCCCTATAAAATATCCGGTGACTATTTTTGATATAGCCCCTTCAATTACTAATCTCATCCCTGACTACTCCCATCCAACTCCTTTTACGCTGATTTCTTTGTTTCTGACCTTGAATTTAACAGGCAGCATCTTCTCGATTGCATGAATATTAGTGACAACATGGTCTGTTGCCCCCTCTATACTGACATTAGATTCCCCTCTCGCTAAAGCAAGGAAAGGCAGTATCTGGTCAGCCATATACTTATCCAAGCAAGCTCCTCTTTCGAGCGAATGCACCAGCTCTTCTGCTGCGTTTTGTCCCACTAATTCGGCCTTTAACCCCCGTTCTCCAAGAGAAGATGAGCCAAGGATAGAATTTTCACAGGCAGCATAGCAGGTGCAGCTGGATCCTGGCGACAAACTCTCAGAATTCTTAAAAGTCATGAAAATTTTTGCTTTAGGGTAATGGTACTGAAGCGTCCTTATAGCGCTTTCCCCCTGCCTTTTTGCAACATCCTTAGGAAGGCTGCCGCATGCGGAATCAATATACAGCCCCTTGACCTCGCCTCTATTCATGCAATTCCATGGCTTAAGCCGTTTGATGGGATTGGAGTCAACTCTGATAACACCCCCGCCTTTTGGGTAATAGCCGTGCTTTAAGATTTCTAGATCTATTTGAGCTCCCATACTTCTAAGCAATGGAAAAGCCACATTTTTATAGTATTGGACGGTAGGAGACCAATTAACCTCTGTTCCCCCTATAATCTCAAGGGAAATAGGTTTTTTAGAGAAAATAAGCATTGGAGTGATCGCTTGAAGCAAAAGAGCAACGCTCCCGGCAGTCCCTATATCTATTTTTGTTGAGGCGGCTCCCAGTTTTCTTGGGGTAAATTGAAGCATTGTCGAGCCCTGCTCCATGCCAGAAATAAATGCATCACAGAACTTGCCAATCGTTTTTACACCAGTTAGATGCTGAGGCTGCAAGCCAGGCTTTGTTCCAGGCCTATTTGTCCTGATATTAGTAATTTTAACAGGCTCTTGTGTAAGCGCTGAAAGCCCTATTACAGTCCTTAGGATTTGGCCTCCGCCTATCGATCCGTCTATTTCTATCATGAATAATAATTAGTAAAAGAAAGTAAAAGAAACTTACTCATCAAAATCTTTAATCACAGTATTGGCGTAATCCATGATCTTTTTGTTAATGTTGATCTGGGCGTCTTCTACTTTTTTCTTGATGTTCTCATCGTTCCCCATAGTATTTTCAATTGTCCACAAGACTATAAGGTTATTCTGTAGCTCTGACCAAAAGAACGCCTTCTCCAAAAATCTCTTGATTTTTTCAGGCTCTTTAGCCCTTATAGCTTCCTCTTTCCATGTCTGGTAATGAGGTGTGCATGTTTTAATTATTTCACGCGGTTCTAGTTTCATGTGTCACTATAAGGTAGTACTGCTATATAAGGATTTGGATATTTTGTCACTTATTTGTAGTAATATAGAAAACAAACCAAAAACTAAATTTATAATAACCCCAATAATTATTATGATAACACAGAAACAGAAAGAGCTTCTTGAAAAAGAATTGAAAGAAGTTAATATCTCGTATGTAATTGGTTTTGCTGTCTCAATAGCTGTTGGCGCGGCCGTATTTTTCATTCTTAAGCCACTGTCATCAATATCGATATTTGGTGTGGAAGAATATTTCAGAGGCTTTTGGCTGCTAGTATGGGCATTATTATTCTCATTGTTGACATTCCTAAAGTGGATTAAAGGGAATAAGCTGACAGATAGAAAAAAGGAAACTGAGTTAAAACTGGCTGAGGAGATTGTCGGCTGACTCTTATCCCAGGGCTTCAAACCCTATAATTATCCCCTCTGGAGGGGGCTTCAGCATCTATTCCATGAGACCTTAATTCCTCGGCAAAGCCTTTAGTGTTGTCCCCGTGTATACAAAAAACTTTCTTAGCGTTCACCTTTCCGATAAAATTAACAAGGTCTGTATCAGAAGCATGAGCGCTGAAGTCGAATTTCTCAACATTCATATCAACCCTGACATCAACATCATCATGAACATACCTGCCGGTCTTAAGCAGCCTGTCGCCTTCTGTATCTGGGACCTGGAATCCTGTCAATGCAAGCGAGCAGTCTTCCCTGCCATGAAGCTTCTTCAGATAATAGACAACCGCTCCGCCAGACAGCATGCCGCTGGTAGTGACAACAACACAAGGATTCTTAATTATCTTCTTTCTTTGGGCAGGATGTTCGACGAATTTAACCCCCATCCTTGTAATCGCATTGTTAACCGAGTTGTATTCTTTCTGAAGATGAGGATAATTGCTGATGATTTCAGTCGCTTTCTGAGTCATGCCGTCGATATATACAGGAGATTTAATGCCATAGCTGTCGAGGATCAATAAGGCCTCCTGCGATCTTGCAATGGCAAAAGACGAAACAATCATCACGCCGTCATTTGCAAGCGTGTCTTTGACTAGCTGGATGAACTTTCTTTCTTCCTGTTCTCTGTCAGGATGCTCCTTTCCTCCGTAGGTTGATTCTGTTATTAAAACGTCAGGCTCAGGTATATTCCAATCGCATCCAGCAATCAGGCGGGTGTCTTCTGTGTTGAAATCCCCGGTGTAAAGGATTTTCTTTCCGTTAATTTCAAGAAGAAACATGGATGATCCTGGTATATGGCCGGCATCATAGCTTGTGGCAGCAACCCTTCCGATTTTGAACGGCTTTCTGTAGCTGACCGCTTGGTATTTTTTTACTGCCATTTTAACGTCATTATTGTTGAATTTGCATTTTTCCCCCTCCATCTTTGCAATCTTGATTGAATCAAGCCAAAGCATTTTTGATAGAGGTCTTGATATCTCCTGGCCTATTACAGGGCATTTCTGGCCTTGATGGAATAGATAAGGGATTGCTCCTGAGTGGTCTAAGTGGGCATGGGTAAGAAGCACGGAATTTAATCGAATATCGACTTCCTCGGGGTATTGAATGGGTTTATCTTGGAGTTTTAGCCCGTAGTCCATGAGTATTTTCTCGGTTCTAGTATCAACTAGAATACCTGAAGACCCGACCTGATTGCATGCCCCTAAAAATGATAATTCTGTCAACAAAACAACTCCTTGAACTTATTATTGTTAGGAGTTAGAGTTTAAAAGGGTTAATCCTTATTTCCTGTTTCAAAAAATTTGCTTATTGACTCTCCTTGTGTCCGCAAGTGAATTATATATGCCAATATTGGGGCGATATCTATTATATCGAATTTCTCTTCTTCCTCTTCTGTTAACTCTATTGGAACAGTATTTGTACCTATTATATGAATATCGCTTTCCATTACTCTCTTTTTAGCCTGATCATCGATGTCTAAATGGGTTACACATGCGTAGATATCTCCTGCTCCTTTTTCTCTGAGTGATCTTGCAGCGTTTATTAAAGTTGTGTAGCTAGTAGTCACATCATCCCTTATATACACAACTTTTCCTTCAACATCCCCTACAAGATCTAGAACTTCTGACTTATCAGCACCTGTTCTTTTCTTGTGTATAATGACCATTGGCAACCCTAATAAATTAGCGAGAGATCTGGCTCTCTTTACCGCTCCTGTATCTGGCGCACATACTGCTGAATTTTCAAGCGGATAATTATCTCTAACATAATCCCCAATGATTTTTGTGGTTGGGAGTGTTTCAATTGGGCATTTAGAGCTAAAAGCCATTTGAACTTGTTCTACATGAGCATCTAATGTAAATACATGATCTATGCCGGCATCTTCATATAATTTAGCAATTAAACTTGAAGTCACAGGCTCTCTTCCAGTTCTTCTGTCCTGGCGGAAATACCTGTTATATAAATCAAATAGAATCACTCTTGAGGCATCGCTCATTTTTGCCGCTTGGCCAAGTTGTGCTGCGATCATCGCATGCTGCGCCGCATCTGTATAAATAGGATGAATAACATAAACTTCCTTTCCGCGTATGCTTTCTTGAATCTCAACCTTCTGGGACGAATCCCCAAATCTGGTTACTTTTGCATAAACAAGCTTAATATCATCTCTCCCTAATCTCTGAAGCTCTTCGTAAATCCTTTCTCCAAGATATGGGCCATTAATATCATAGTCTTCGTATGTAGGAACGAGTATGACAAGATTATCATCCATGACAAATTTTATGTTAATTCAAATTTAAGTCTCAAACCTATCTCAACAATAAATATCTTTTTCAACAAAGTATTAAGTTAAGCCTTGCATCAATTAATATTTCCTCGACTAAATTATATTTGATTCCTATGAACCTATCAGTTGGAGCAAACATAGCTGTAAAGCAATGCATGAACATTCAACCAGACGAATCAGTCCTGATAATAACAGACAAAAAAATTCCACGGGAAATACCAAAAGCCTTGTTTGAAGCCTCGAAGAAGATCACAAAAAGCACGGTAATAAAACAAATACAGCCTTCAGAAAGGGACGGGCAGGAGCCTTCAGAAGAAATGGCAAGCCTGATGAAAACGCCTGATGTTCTCCTTCTAGTAACATCCCGCTCTCTAAGCCACACAAAAGCAAGAAGAGAAGCCAGCAAAAAAGGCGTAAGAATAGCATCCATGCCGAAGATCCCGATATCTACATTCATTAACGGGGGGTTAACAGCAGACTACAAGAAAGTAAAAGAGAATTGCAACAGCATGTTTGATGCGATAAAAGACAAAACAGACATCCAGCTGACCTCAATCAACGGGACTAATGTCACAATGAAGATAGGGCGATACAGATTAAATAAAGATGATGGTATATACCATAAGCCGGGAGCATTCGGAAATCTGCCTGCAGGCGAGGTTGATACTGCTCCAGATAAGTGGTCCACCAACGGCATACTGGTCGTAGACAATATGGGGGAGTATGGAAAAAACATCAAAATCACAATCAAAAATGGCTATGCGATAAAAGTCGAGGGGTCTGAAAAACTTAAGTCTACAGTGATTAATCTTGGAAAAGACTCAAGAGTCGTCGCTGAATTAGGGATAGGCACAAATCCGAAAGCAAAAGTGATCGGAAATATTCTCGAGGATGAAAAAGTTTTTGGAACAGTCCACATGGCTTTAGGGAACAATGCATCCTACGGCGGGGACTGCGATGTCGGCTTTCATGCTGACGGCATAGTCGTTAGGCCTACGCTAAAAGCTGATGGGAAAATGCTGATAAGGCATGGAGAATGGCTGATATAAAATCATTTCTTCTCTGGCTTTTCTATTATATTTATCTGCCTCAATGTCTTATGCCGCTCCTCAAAATCTAAAAACGGGAACTGATGCGGGGCGCCATACTTTTCCAAAGGGTCTACAGCAGCAGCCCCAAATTTGCTGGATATTTTTCCTATATCTAGCCTTAAAATTCCTTTTTCTGTCTTGAAAGACGGGGTGACAATCACTATCCTTCTGTTCGGCTTTAATATTTTTATCATGCCTGATATGCTTTTTTCGTATAAATCTTCAAGGTCTTCTAGTATTTGCTTAGCTTTAATGTAGTTTGGCTTTTCTTTTAATGGCGGACCAAGATACGGCTCTGTGACTATTGCGTCTATAGATTCTGTTTCAAAACAGCTTGTTAGTTCTCTTGCATCCCCAAGCCTAATTTTTTTATCAAAATCCTCTTCAATTCCATACTCTTTTTTCAGCCATGAAAGATTTTCTAAGCAGTCGCTAATGCATTTTTTGTCAATATCTATTCCTCTTATGTCAAATCCCATAAGGGCTGCTTCCTGCAATATGCTGCCAATGCCGCAAAACGGATCCAACAGAACGCCTTCTTTCACGCCAGACATGTTTATCATGATTCTGCATAATCTAGGCGGTATCGAAAAAATAGGCCTCTGAGCGGGCCTTTTTATATCCCTTTTTTGAAATTCAAAAGGGTTGTGCACAAATAGGGTTCTTCCCAAATAGAAATTATCCCCCCCGCATGCTAGAAATTCAATTGATTGATCTGCAAGATGTTTTTTAATGACTTCAACATGAGTTAATGCAGGCCTGCTTTTAGGCAAATGTATATACCCAGGTTTTATACCATGGCTTTTCATTTTATTCTTGAAGAAATCTGATAAAAATTTCTGCTCCCCGCTAGATCTATTGTAAGAGCTTACTCCAAAAACCGTTTTATCAGGAAGATTTTTGAATAATCCTTTAAAATCTAGTCTTTTTTCAATTTCTTTTGAAATTTCTTGAATGTCTTTTCTATTCGTAGAAAACAGAACCTCCCCTATTTTTATTGTGCCGCCGAGGCTTCCAATCATATCAGGAGAAATGCTTTCCATTGCAATAACCGCAAAAGTCTCAGAGGATTCTATTATTCTTAATGGTATGGATCTTGCCTCTAAATAAGATACTATTTCTGCTAATGAAATATCTGGGTTTTTGCCATGGAGGAATATGAACTCGCTCATTTGATCTCTTTCTAAGCCTTCTCCTTAGGAATTTATATATTTTATTATTTGGGCACATAATTGAACAAATGAAAATACTCCAACTTTACCTGCACAAAAACTATTATAAAAAATAGAAAACTTTATATACAAGTAATATTATACCTAATAACATGAGAACAAAACCATTAACTATAAATCTAGAAGTTGAACAGATAGAAAGGTTGGATAAGGCCACTACTGTTCTAGATGTATCTAGATCAAAACTAATATCAACGCTCCTCAGAGAAAGTATGATAAAATTGAACAATTATTTAGATATAGACACAAGAAACTTCTACATATTCCAGTTCGTCAAAGGAAAGATTGGAGAGGAAGTATTATTCGATGTTTTTCCTAGGGAAAATGCTCTTGAAATCATAGAAGGTGTAAAAGTTGGGAAAATGGGGGCTAGAAAAGCTATTGAAATGTTATCTAGTGTTTGATACTTGTAGTATAGAAGCATTGGAGAATGTTAAGCTTCTGACAGAATTCTTACCAAAAATAAACATAAAAATTGGTGTTGTTAAAGACGTTGAAGAAGAAATAAAGAGTAAAAGAATAAAAGGGTTGATAAAACGAGGATTCATAGATATTCTAAAACCCAAGACTAAATCTAAACATATAACCGAAGTCCGAAGACTCTCAAGAATTCTGAAAACAAGGAAAAATCTAGGAGAAATATCATCATATGTTTTTGTGAGAAATCACTCGAAAGTAATTTTGGTCAGCGACAATGATCTAGTAAAAACGTTAAACATAAGATTTGGTGTTGTTCCGTGGTTTGGTTTCTCTGTTTTTCTCTACATTCTCTGGAAAAAGAAGCTGATAAATGAGAATAAAATTGTCAGTTTATTTAAGAAAATTATCAAGGAAAATAACTGGGGGAGCAGAGTAGTTTATTCTAACATAGCTGGAATCAATCAAATAGATGAAGAAATTGCAGAAAAATTATTGTAGCACTCCAACTTTTCCTGCACAGAAAGTATTTATACAAGCTACGTCACTAATATCTAGTGAAGTGAGGATGATGCCGAGCCAATATCTAAGGTCAATCTAGAAGAACAAGATAATGGTAGGCAGAATAGGATTCTTCTTGATTGCTTCAGAAAAGTCCTTGATGAAAGGCTGACAAAGAAACAGAAGTTTATTGTTGAATTTCTTCAAGTAAACAGGCCAGACAATATTACAAGATTAGCCAAATTTCTCTCTCAGGAACTGGATTGTTCTGAGTCTTGTGTTTGGAATAATCTTAATGCATTGAAGAGATGCGGCCTTGTTGTTAATGGCGAGAATAGGCCAGTTAGGCTTTCTGATGTTTGTATAGTGGTTTTTAGAGGCGATAGCAATGGGTGAATGCTTTTATCTCTTTGAATGAATTTTGCGAGGTTCTAGACTTGATTAGGATCGCCTCCATGCATACTACCGGCTATCGCAATTAATTCTAATTGGTTCCCGTGGTAGCTCAGTGGCAGAGCGTCTGGCTGTAGATGAACATATTTTTGTGTTTATCACCAGTGGATGTTCGACGGTAACCGGAAGGTTGGGAGTTCAAATCTCCCCCGCGGGATTCGAAAATGAAAGGTGAAAACAATGAGAATGTTTAGAAAATTTTTAAGAGCTTTATTAGACGAACAAATAGGAATTCCAATAGAGAGTATAGGAGAATTACAAGCAGGCACAAGAGTTAGGGTTGATAGCAGCCAGACTGAATGGATAGAAGGGAGGTACAGAGGGACTGATAGCAATGCTCTATTATTAGATGATGCGAAAAGAGTCTCTGCTTCAATTCCTTCTACAATTGGAGCAACTTGTCTAATTATTAGTAATTTGGGACCTTACCAAATGCCAATTTCAGATATAATAAGAATCGTAAAATACTGAGGTGAAAAAATAATGAACAAAGGGGAACGCCTTTACACAGATTGTAAGCCAAGAACCTTTAATTAGAAGTGTAGATTTAGGGACTGGTGATTTGGACTCATTGTACTTTGGGATAGGTTTAGGAAATCATCATACTCTAACTAATGGATTACCGTTTGATGTAATGCTAATGATATTGGCAGCAGAAAAAATAAATAGAGAGTTAGGCCTTTCAAATGTCTCTGTCTTAATAGCAGATCAGCAATCATTAACTTCTTATGCACGTGGACTATCCTATTTAGAAGAAAGAGTAAAAAAACTTGCAGCAACTAGGCAACAACAAATTTCAGGATTTTCCAATAAGTTAGGGTTTAAAAATTGGAACGTTAATTGTGGTTCTGAAATTAGTACAACACCGGAATATCAAGAAATATTAGAGGAATTAAGAAAAACATTACCTCAAGTAAGAAATCAATATGCTTTGATGGAACTTGCTGATATAGAGTGGTTCAGCAGACATAAAAGAACAGATATAAAACTTGGATGGACAGCAGAATCAATTGAGCATGACGAGAGATGGTTCGACAAACAATATAGATCTTTTCTTGGAAATTCAATGACTTTTGTATATACTGAAGCTGGTAGGACTATTGAAGGAAGTGCTGCACCACCGTACTCCCATAGTGGGGATTCATATAATGTTGCTAGCTCTGATGATAGATTATTAGTTAAACCAAATGAAGAAATACAAAAAAAATTCAGACGAATGCCTAAAAAGATTCAAAATTTCTACGGTCATCTGACAAATCTTTTCGCTAGTTTAGGATATCCCCTAACAGGTGGTCAGACCCAAGAGATATTTCAAAATAAAGATCTGATATCTGCAAGACTTTCAGAAATGTACAAGGCGATTCTATGAAAAGTAAGATAATTGGAATAATTGGTGGAATGGGACCAGAGTCAACTTCGGACTTTTACTTAGACTTAACAAGAATGGCACAAGAAAAGTGTTCATCTAGACCATCAATAGTGATACATAGTTTACCTATAAAATTCTCAATTGAAGAAAGTTTTATTAAGAACGGTACTGGGAAAAATGAATATTTAGACTGGTTAATTGGAAGTATAAAAACACTAGAAAAAACTGGAGCGGATTTTATTGTGATTCCATGCAATACGGTGCATATATTCATAGATAAACTGAGAAAAACAACAAAAATACCAATAGTAAGTATCACAGAGGAAACAGCCAAATTATGCTCAAAGAAAAATTTCAAAAAAGTAGGGATATTAGCAACAACACTAGTAATAAGAGGCAAATTATATGAAAAAGAATTCAAAAAACTTAGCATTCAAGTTGTTAATGTGAGCAAAGAAGACCAGAAATTCGTATCAAATACAATTCACAAAATAGTCACCCTTCAAGCCACAGAAAAGGAAAAAATGCTTTTAGAAGAATTAGTGGGAAAACTCAAGAATCAAGGAGCAGAAGCAATAGTTCTTGGCTGCACTGACCTGGAAATCCTGATTAAAGGTGATCATGAAATAGAAATTATTGATAGTATGCACACTTTAGCAGTGGCTGCATTTAATAAATTATTATTGAACGAAAAACAAGTGATATTATGAATAAACTTGAAGAAGTCAAACAATTCATAAAAGAGAATAAAATCCAAGCAGAAATAATAGAGCACAAAAAATCAGGCCTAACCAGCGAAGGCGCTTCAGAAGCGACTGGAGTAAAAATAGAGCAGATAATCAAAACACTGCTCTTCGTAGGAAAAAACAAGGATACAGCAATAGTAATCTGCCAAGGAAACAAAAGAGTAGATGCGAAAAAACTATCTGAAATATCTGGGCTAAAGAAGCCAAGATTAGCAACCGCGCAGGAACTGGAAGAATTCCTATCAGCAGAACCAGGAGGAACACCGCCTATATGTTTGCCAGAAAATATCCCAAAATTCATTGACAGGAATGTGATGGGGCAGGAATTTGCAGTAGGTTCAGCAGGAAATGAGTTCACAGGCTTGAAGCTGCGGCCATCAGATATCGTTAAATTTGCTAATGCTAAAATAATTGATATAAGCGAGGGATAAGGGATGAAGAAGGAGAACGACCCAGTATTTATTTTTATAGCAAAAACCGAGGGTGATTTAAAACTGCGTTTCCTGATAAACAAGGCAAGAGTCATGAAGAATCAAATGGGCGATTATGAAGGGGCGATGGAAGTTATCGAAGAAATATTGGAATTATCCCCGAATAACAGAGATGGCCTCCTTCTGAAAGCAGGTGCATTTGGAGAATTGGGAATGCTCAAGGATCAGGAAAAAATTTTGAACAAAATAATCAAACTATACCCGGAGAATGCGGAGGTCTACTGCCTGATGGCGATGAAGCATTTCAGAATTAACGAGGACGAGGAAGCTATGAAATACATTGACATGTCTCTTGAAAAGGGAGAGAATTTTGACAACCTCATAACAAAAGCCCAATTTCTTCACTTGATGAGCGGGAAGGAAAATTATCGAAAATACCTTAAAAAGGCGGAAAAAATCGATAAAAAAAGACTCGAAAATTTCATGAAAAATATCTGGATAAGTAAAGAGGAATATGATAAAATCGCTGTTCCCAATCCTAAACTGCCAGAGGAAGATCCGGATTACATAGGATTCGGTTACCATGGGTGATGAGAAAATGGAAAAATCTCAAATTGGAAGAAATGATCCGTGTTCATGTGGCTCGGGAAAAAAGTATAAGAAATGTTGTTTAATTACCAATGGTAAAAAGAATGAAGAGGAAATAAAGAATATAGGCAAACTCCCACTTTACAAGACGTTAATAACAGATTCCAAAGGCAGCAAAGTAGTCATGATTTCAAGAGAAAGATCGGATGGAAATATAGCATTTGTGAGCATTTTAATAGATGAATGGAAAATGGGTTTGAAAGATTGTTTTGGATCATATAATACTCCCAAAAGCATGCTCATGAGAGAAATTAACTCTGATCATCTTCCTTTTATTGAAGGAAATTTTGAAGAATGTAAAAAACTCATTAAACGCGGGGTATTAATCGCAGAAGAAATTGGGACAAAAATACCAGAAGAATTTGAAGGATTTAGAAAAATAATTGGTGATTTAGATAATGTTGAGTTAACAGGTTCACTCTACAAATGTTTTGAATGCGGGGAAGGAGACCTTCCTGAAGAGGTGATAAAAGTTATCAAAAAAACTACAATAGAGGATATGAAAAGAGGGATTTGCGGAAAAGAAGGAGAAATAGTGCTTCATGCTATTTGTGATGCTTGTAAAGAAAAGGGAAATGAATCAGAAGATGTATGGGACCCATGGGGTGATGATAGGGAAATATAAAAGATATTTATAAAATCACAAATTAAATGGATGGAAAATTAGCAGATAAAGAAAACCAACAAGTCAATGCTTGAAAAAAATGAGGTTATCAAAATGAAGAAAAATGGAATAATAATACTCGATAAAGAGGAAATAATAGAAACCAATAAGATATTCAACTCTGGGAAATTGATAAATGAATCCTTAGATTTTCTAGAAGCTAAAATAAAGGCAAAAAAGTTAAGAAAAGATATAAAGGAAAGCATCGCAGCCATCGCCTGCATATACTGGAATGAAATAATTATTAATCATCCATTCATCGATGGGAATAAAAGGACATCAGTCGAGGTTATGCTGAATTTTTTACATTCAAATAATTTTAGAATCAAATGCGAAATGAACTCATTAATATATATGTCTTTAAAAATTGCAAATAAAGATATACCTCAAGAAAAATTAATCGCGTGGGTTTTAGAAAAATTAGAGGCGAGGAAATGAAAGAATACTTCACAAGGCACATTAAATATCCAGACGGGACATTGGAGGAGTTAAAAGTCCCTAAAGAAGAGATTAGAAAACAAATATTAGCATCTGCTAAGCGAGACAAAGAAATGCTCGACATACTTGCAAAATTGTGATGAATATGGATATTGAAACAAGAATGGATTTAATCCGGCAGGTAGGAGAAGAAATAATAACCGAAGAAGAACTGCAAGAATTATTGCAGAGCAAGGATCATCCTATTGCTTATGATGGATTTGAGCCGAGCGGGAATTTACACATAGCCCAAGGAATAATGAGAGCCATAAACGTCAACAGAATGTTAAAGTCTGGCGTTAAATTCAAGATGTGGGTTGCTGATTGGTTCGGATGGATGAACAATAAGATGGGCGGCGACCTAGAAAAAATAAGGAAGGTTGGGGAATATCAAATAGAAGTTTGGAAAGCCTGCGGCATGAGCACAGATAAAATTCAATTTTTATGGTCGCACGATGCAATGTCTGATAATGAATACTGGAAAAAAGTTATTCAAATTGGAAGAAACTCTACTGTTAAAAGAATCATTAGATGCTCGCAAATAATGGGAAGGTCTGAAAAAGATGCCTTGAGTGCTGCCCAGATTTTTTATCCTTGCATGCAGTGTGCAGACATCTTTCATTTAGAAGCAGACATAACCCAGCTTGGCATGGACCAAAGAAAAGTCAATGTGCTGGCAAGAGAGCTTGGCCCTAAATTAGGCTTTTGGAAGCCGGTGGTTGTCAGCCACCATATGCTCATGGGTTTAAGCAGCCCTTCAACAGACCACAATGATCCAATAGAAAGGGCTATAGAAATGAAGATGTCAAAATCAAAACCAGAAACAGCTGTTTTTATGAATGACTCGAGAGAAGAAATAAAGAAAAAGATCAGCAAAGCTTACTGCCCGGAAAAACAAGTCAAAGAGAATCCAATTATAGAATATTCTAAATATATAATTTTTCCGAGCTTCCAAAAAATGAAAGTAGAGAGGCCGTCGAAATTTGGAGGCGATATTGAATTTTTTAATCAGAAGGATCTGGAAGCCAGTTTTATCAAAGGGGAGCTGCACCCTGTTGATCTCAAGAACGCAGCTGCAGAATATATTGACAAATTAATTAAGCCGGTCAGGGAACACTTCGAGAAAGACAAGAAAGCAAGAGAATTGTACGAAATAGTGAAGCAGCAGAAGATTACTAGATAATATCAAAATCTCAATATTAGCTTTCACCTGGAGCAAATAAAATTACATTCTTAGTCAAAAACAATAATCAAGCTTTTAGATTATTCCGCCGCTGTGCTTATTCAGCCATTGCTTAACCCCGACTTTAATGTCAATTACAACTTTCTCGCCTGAAGGCATTGTCCTCTTGATAGTCATCGGGACTTTAATTTCTTTGAATTCTTCTTGGGCAATTTTTATCGGATTGAACTCGCCTTCAGGCTCTTTTATCAGCAGAGGCGCGCCTAGGGATATCTGCAATGACCTTGCCCCAATTATTCTTGCCACCTCAAACCGCGTCAATTTACCTTCTGGCCATACCGAAATATAATCACCCCATTTTAAGGCTGAAACTGGCTAATCTGTTTAATCAAATCAACATGACCCACAAACAAAGACCTGCAGCAGTATCTATTCAAACCCAAGCTGTCTAAAACGCTTTTCGGGTCTTCTCCGTTTTCTGTTCTTTTGTTGAAGTCTTCCCATAAGTGGCCTACAACCTTGCCGCATGAAAAACATCTGACTGGAATAATCATTTAATTACCTCTTTGACCTTTGCTTATGTCGCCTTGCCCCTTTCCTTGAACGTGATGGCTTATGGGGCTCTGTCCTTCTATAATCATACACCAAAAAATTCCTGTCATATTCTTGGTAAGCTTTCTTTAGGTTTTCATCTTTAAAAAACTCTACCAGGCCTTTTGCTATGCTCTGCCTTATGGCATCGGACTGTGAGACTGTGCCGCCGCCTCTGGCTTTGACCTTGATGTCTACTTTCTTTGCTAAATCCCCTGCCAAAAGCAATGCTTCCCTGATTTTTAGACGAGCATATTCAGGTTGGTATAAGTCTATAGGAACATCATTAATTGTGACTTTTCCTGAGCCTTCTTTTATCGAGGTTCTAGCTACTGATGTCTTCCTTTTTCCTGTCCCCAGCACTATTTTCGGTTTTTTTTCTTCAGCCATCTCACCATCTCTTTGGAGCCCCTAACCATAGTGATAATTCTTCAACGCTAATGCTTTTGCATTTTAACCTATTAACATCTGCATCTTCTAGATGGATTAATTCCTGTTTCTCGAATTCCTTTGGCAGACCTGCAAGGACTTTTAGCCTTCTTAAGGCTTTTTGGCCTTTTTGGAATTTTGTCGGAAGCATTCCCCTTATTGACCTCATCACTACTCCGTCAGGCATTCTTGGAAAATACGGACCGTGTCTTGGATCGCCTCTCTGCCTTTTTTTAAGGTATTTTTCCTTTGTCACAGTAGGGTTGCCTGATAGCCTTGCTTTCTCGCAATTTACAACAAAAACATTTTCTCCCTTGAGCAGGTCTTTAGCAACATGAGTAGACAATCTCCCTAATATCTGGTCAGTTGCATCGTAGACTTTCATAATCATCAACATATAATCCTTGTTTTATTTCCCTTTGGGTTGTCTTTCGCCAGCTCTTCTATTGTTAAGGCTTTGCCTTTGGAGCTTTCAATCTTTTCTTTCGCAGATCCAGTAAATCTCCATGCTGATATTGTTAAAGGCTTGGACAACTCGCCAAAACCCATGACCACACCTGGAACTACGATAGTTTCGCCTTTTTTTGCCTGCCTTTCGATATGGCTTAAATTCACTTCTATCCTTTGCCGCCTAGGCTTGTTAAGCTTATCAGAAATATCTTTAAGGAACTTAGATTTGTGCTCAAATGATTGTTTTTTTAGGTTTTTCACTAGTTGTCTTAACAACGGATTTGTAGGTCCGGTGCGCTTAGCCATTCGCTACACCTCTTGATTTAGCTTATAATAGATGGAGAGGAAGACTTATAAAGATTATTTTGTGCTCCGCACACGCCGCAGGCGGAAGTTGAAGAGTTTATATAATCCCTATTTGTGCAGTTGCTTTTCTATAATGTGGTCTGTTTCCAACTCGCCATAGTTCCATCTGAAAAAACAATTGGATATAATCTTCATGGACAAAAAATCCAGTTATGACGGAACAAGTTACTATCATCCTCATTCGACAGTAATTCTATGACTTGAATCTACGACAGAACCGGTTTGTTAGACAATTGCAGATAGATCAACTACAACTTACAAATAATCAGAAATAGGGTCCATTTTATCCATTACATTCATTATACCAGCTCTTTTAGCCTTTCTCACCCAACTCCCCCCTAATCCAGTTATAGGTATTAATTTAGTTGCTCCAGAATCAATATAAGGTCGTAATAAATCTTGGACTTGTGCTGCAGGATTATAAGTTTCTTGTTCAGGTCGACTAAGGTTTAAATCTATTAAAACCATATCAGGTAATCTCTCTGTTTCTATTCGTATTTTTAATTGTCTTAGTGTTTCATCTAGGATTTCTCTTTCTGGAACTTCTACAGCTGT
>Ga0210021_1000331_pt1 | contig 55712 bp, 50 predicted proteins | sample CryGeymeta201517_FD_183981 | JGI IMG/M metagenome (GOLD analysis project Ga0210021, IMG submission 183981) | Groundwater microbial communities from Crystal Geyser aquifers in Utah, USA - Crystal Geyser metaG 2015-17 (SPAdes) (version 2) | ecosystem: Environmental > Aquatic > Deep subsurface >... | reverse complement strand
AGTGGTGTCAACTTCGACCTCAATAAGAACTGGCTGAAGACCAATGAGAGTGGCGCTGAAAACACGTGAGAGCACAGTCTCTATTTTAGAAGCTCAAGCTTACATGAAGCGTAGGGCGTTACGTATTCAAGACTTGCTCGACCAAGCGATTGCAGTAACCGAACTCGTTGTCATACCAACTAATGACTTTTACTAGAGTCCCTCCGACGACATAAGTTAGGTCGAGATCAACAATCGAAGACTCTCTGCGACCAACGATGTCTGATGATACTAAGGGCTCATCAGTTGTAGCTAGAACTCCGCGCCACCTGTCGGTTTGACTTGCCTGTCTGAAAACTTCATTGACCTCGTCTTTGGTCGTGGCTTTCTCTACTAAGAAGGTGATGTCGGACAGAGAGCCTACCGGAGTTGGAACTCGAACTGCTAGACCGTCAAAAAGGCCAGCAAGTTCTGGAATAATTTCCGTAGTAGCGACTGCAGCACCCGTTGTTGTCGGAATTATATTCGAAGCGGCGGTTCTGGCTCTGCGAAGATCCTTATGAGAGTTGTCCTGAGTATTTTGATCGTCTGTGTAGGAGTGGATGGTAGTCAGGAGTGCTTGTTTGACAACAAATCTATCATGCATGATTTGTGCAATTGGAGCAACACAGTTAGTGGTACACGAAGCATTGGAGTGAATCTTCTGCTCAGTGTTGAATTGATTTACACCAATGACACTAGTGCCGATGTTACCGCCTTTTCCAGGGGCTGAAATGACAACGGATTTTGCGCCACCAGCTATGTGGGCCATGGCTTTTTCTTCTGATGTAAAAACGCCAGTCGACTCGATGACGGTGTGAACGTCGTTAGCTCCCCAGGGAATCTTTTCTGGATTTCTTTGAGCTGTAACAATTATTTTTCGACCACCAATAGTCAAAGTTCCGAGTGTCGGATCTTCATCACTAGTCTCCTTATTTGATTGATGAACTTCGATATCAATTTGTTCAGTGAATTGACCGTAGTTAGAATCGTACTTGATTAGGTGTACCCAGTCGGCGAGAGGTATTGAGCCAGAAGTATTGATGACTTTTAAATCCATCTCTTGGCGATGATAGAGCCACCAAACGCGAAACGCGGTTCTTCCAATGCGGCCGAAACCGTTAATACCGAATGTTTTTTGGGCAGACATAATCTCTCCTTATTCTGAAAATTCTGTTTTTACGTCATTGCTAACAAAGGTGCCGATGTCTTCGCCGTCGACTGCTTTGACAAGGTTGTGTTGTTTGAAAAGTTCAAAAACCATGATTGGCATATCATTTTCTTTTGCCATTGCTAATGCCGCTGTATCCATGACATCGATGCCATCCTTCATAATTACTTCATTGAAGTTCATTGTCTTATATCTTTTTGCCGAAGGATCCTTCACTGGGTCGCTTTCGTAGATACCGTCGACTTTGGTAGCCTTCATGAGTACGTCACATTTAAGTTCGAGCGCATGAAGTGCTGCTCCGGTGTCTGTAGTGACATAAGGTACGCCCGTGCCTGCAGCGAGAATTACAACTCTACCCTTTTCCATGTGGCGAATAGATTTTCTTCTAATAAAACTCTCAGCTACCGCGGGCATCTGTAAGGCAGATTGGACTCTACAAGGAACCCCAGCTTTTTCCAGCGCATCTTGGAGAGCTAGGGCGTTCATAACTGTGGCAAGCATGCCCATGTAGTCAGCTGTCGCCCTCTCGATACCGTTCTTGGAGCCAGCGATTCCTCTGAAGATATTACCGCCACCAATGACGATAGCAATCTGGACATGTTTTATGTAGACCTCTTTTATCTGCTCTGCGACGTTCATCGCTGAGACGGGGTCTATGCCATAAGGTCGATCACCAATTAGGGATTCTCCACCCACCTTGAGTAAAATCCTCTTAAAACGCGTCGCAGACATATGGCCTTTCTTTTTATATTCCTATTTTTGCTTTAATTCTTAATAACTTCCATCTGATGTTATCACCCGTTCGAAAGATTTTATACCAGAAGGGATCAATAATGAGATCGTAAGTTCCGACAAACTCGACCAAGGTGCCGCCATATCCTTTTTTAAAACGATGAAAACCAAACCAAGGATGTTTTTTATCAGGTTCAGGGCCAAGAGAGCCCCAAAGGTCAAAAGATTTACAGCCTGCAGATTTTCCAAAAAGAATCATCTCCCAAAGCATTAAATTGCTCGCCATGACATCTCTGTGGATACTTCTAGAAGCTCCGTATGGGTAGTAGAGTACATTATTCTGAACAAACATGATCCATGAGGCAAGAGTTTTGCCTTCGTAGACTGCTGCAAAAATCCGAATCATTCCTGAGTCTTTAAGAGCAGTCCACATTTTGGAGAAGTAAGTTGGGGAGTGAGCATAGAAGCCCTGGCGCTTAGTTGTCTCAGCTAAAATTTCAAGATACTCTTCCATGCCAGCTTCAGAAGTTCTTTCTTCGATCTTGACGCCTTTTTTTGAGGCAACATTAACGTTATATCTAGTTTTACTTGAAAGATTGGCAAAAAGTTCATCATCTGTTTTGGTGAGATCAATGTTGAAAGAGTATTTTGTAAAGAGGGATCTGCCAGGCACAGCTCCATTTTTTTTCAAGAACTCAGCAATTTTCCAGTGTGCGCTTTTATCAGTAACGGGTTGTGCCACATTAGGCTCGAGTTTTATAGCGACTGCACCGTGTTCTTTAGCAATTTGTTGTAAGCTGCTGAGTTGGAGATCATCTGGTAGGTAGCTTTTTGGTAGATAGCCAATAGTTCTATTAATAAAAGGAATTGTGTGAAAACTCACCTGAAACGCGCGCTGAAGTTTGCCGTTTTCGAATAGACCAATTCGTTCAATTTCTACGCCAGTGTTTTTGCGGAAGTCACCCCACTCCCAAGTTTGTAGGGGGTGCTCAATAACTTTATTGTAAATCTCTCGTTCATCTTGTCTGAGTTTACGTAAAAGCATAGCGGAGTCCATTATAAAGGCTTACTGATTCGTTAGCTATCTATGAATGTGTCGATAGAAAGCTTGCCACTTAGAACATCTTCAAGCATATCGTCGTCAACTATGAGCGTTCTTTTTGTGCTGTAAGGTTTTGAATTCATAAAGGGTTGGAGGGTGTACTCGCCTGGCTCCTCAATGCTTTCAACAAGTTCCTGAGGAATATCTCTCAAAAAACGGCTAGGAAGCTTATTACTTCTGCTTCCAAATAAATATCTCGACATAGCTAGAGTCAGGTATAGTTTCTCTTTAGCTCTCGTCATGCCAACGTAGCAGAGTCGTCTTTCTTCCTCTAATTGATCTGGATCTAGCAAGGAGCGACTATGCGGTAGTAGCTCTTCCTCTAAACCGACTAGAAAGACAACTTTAAATTCTAAGCCCTTAGCTCCATGGAGACTTAGAAGGTTAACTCCTCGGTTAGTTTTTTTGCCAGTCGAGTCAGCAAATTGATTATCTTGGACTAGGGAAATGTTTTCTAAAAACTGCGTCAGTGAAGTAAATTGAGAGGCAACATTTAGAAGTTCTTGGATATTTTCTAGTCGGCTTCTATCTTCTTCGATTTCAGGATTGTATTTTTTTAGATACTCAGACACTTCAAGAATCTTTCTGATAACGTTGCCTGGATGATCCGTTGTCTGAAGTTTTTCAATCATATCTCGATTGGCTTCTACTTTCTCCAATCGTCTTTTTCCGAGCTTAGTTGACCTTGATCTTCCAACGGTGTCATCGGGATTAGCAATAATTCGCGTGTATGAGAGCACATCTTTGATTTCTTTTCGATCATAAAACTTTGTGCCACCAATGAGTTGGTATGGGAGTCCTGCGTTTAGAAGAGCTTCTTCAAATAGTCGCGACTGAGCATTAGTGCGATAAAGAATGGCGATGTCGTTTAGCTCGTTTGTCTTTTGAATTGAATCTATGCATCTTAAAACATAGGCGGCTTCTTGTTCGCCAGTTTGGGCTGTGTACTTTGTTATTTTTGTCTGGTCGGTGTTTTCAGTCCAAAGTGTCAAGATTGGATGCTGAGTATTCTTTGAGACAATATTTGTTGCTGCATCAAGAATCACTTGTGTTGAGCGATAGTTTTGTTCTAAGCGATACTCTTTGCAATCAGGATAATCTGTTTTGAGAGCCAGCATGTTTCTATAATCAGCCCCTCTCCAAGAATAAATACTCTGCGAGAAATCTCCCACGACGAACAAATTGTTCTGAGGATGAGTGAGAAGTTTTGAGAGCTCGTATTGTGCCGCATTGGTATCCTGATACTCATCAATGAGCACGTGTTTAATTCGTTGTTGCCAACTTGTTCTGACTGCCTCGTCAGTTCTTAGGAGCTCTACTGCTTTTAACAATAAATCGTCAAAATCAAGAGCGCGGGCTTTTTTTAGTTCTAATTCATACTCTCTATAGATATTGGCAGCAAATTGTTGGAATTGGCTGACTGCTTTTCTTTCAAAATCAGAGGGAGACTCAAGCTCATTTTTAGCTTTTGAAATTGACGCTTTTACCGATTGTGGATTAGTGGCATTTGTATCGTAGCCATGCTTTTTGTATATATTCTTAATAAGTGTGAGTTGGTCGTTGGCATCATAAATGGTAAAGGAGGGATGAATGCCGATTGATTTGCCATGAAAGCGAAGCAACTTGGCGCAAATGCTGTGGAAAGTTCCACAAAGGGGCAAGTTTAAGCCAGTCAGACTCTCAATTCTTTCACGAATTTCGTGAGCCGCCTTATTTGTAAAGGTTACAATTAACAAATTTTCAGGATATATTTCATCACCTTTTTCAAGGAGCCAGGCTGCGCGGTAGGTTAAGGCTGTCGTTTTTCCGGAACCTGCACCGGCTAGTACAATCGCTGGTCCGTCGGTGTGTACGACAGCTTCTTTTTGTGCAGCGTTGAGTTTTTCTAGTGACAAGGACACGGCCATCATCCTAACATGTAGAGTTTGGCAGTGGTATAGTGTTTCTTATGAACAGATTTATCATTGCCAACCTAAAATCAAACAAAACTCGCGACTCGCTCAGAGCGTGGTTTGATGATCTGGGAGAGCTATCAATTAACTCCTTAGAAAAAGTAATCGTGGCAGTCCCCTATCCTCTTTTAGCCATGGCTCGCGATGAAATTATTCGTCGTGGCCTCCCAATTGAACTAGCCGCTCAAGATGTCAGCCCTTTTCCGATGGGAGCTTACACGGGCGAAGTTGCTGCAGACCAGTTAAAAGAATTTGGGGTGACATTCTGTATCATAGGTCACTCTGAGCGTCGTCGCTATCTTGGAGAAACGGATGAGTTGGTTTTTAAAAAAATTGAGATGCTTGGCCTTGCAAGGATTACTCCAATTCTTTGCGTTTCTGAGGAGTCTGTGGAGTCACAGCTGTCCTTATTGACTAATGCAAATGAGAAACTAATAGTCGCCTATGAGCCAATTGGCTCGATTGGAACAGGCAAAAATCAGTCAGTAGATATTGTTTCTGCTTTTGTCAAAAAAGTCAGGAGCGTGTTGCCAGACTTATCAGTCATCTATGGTGGCAGCGTTGATGAAATGAATATTAATGAGTATCTAATCGTGACGGATGGGGCTTTGATTGGCACCGCAAGTCTCGATGCTACTCAGTTTGCTAAGGTGCTGGCTGCTGCTCGAGTCGATGAGTGAGATCGAAAAGTGTGTAGTTTTCAGTTTTATAAATAACTTCATAATACTTCTCAAAATCGGCAATATTTGCGTCCCAGACTCGGATGGCGTTAGGCCCTATTACAGCATTGGTGACTCCATATTTTTCTTGTAAGTTGTTTGATCCAGGGTCGTGGAAGAAATTTCGCAACTCTTCTTCCTTTGAGTAGTAGTTGTAGCCGTGAGACCACAACCAGCCTCTAAATGTTAAAAATGATTGTCTGCCAGTGAGGTTGTATAGCCAGTGATTGTGAGGATCTCCAGTAATCCAAACTGATGATGTTGGGGTGTTAATTTTAACCCAATCCGCTAAACCCATTTCTTCAGCTGAGTATTCTTGATAGCTGTGAGTTGAAAATTGCAAAATTCTAAGGGCGTCAAGTCCTCCAGAAAGAGTCATGCAAATTAATAAAATGGCTGCTGACAATTTTGAAATGATCTTGATTCGACTTTGATTCCAGAGAGTCGCTATGCCATAGGCAGCGAGTAATGATATTCCAACGGATGACCAGACGATTAATTTTGTATTATCCCAAATCCATGGTTGAAATAAGAACAAATTTGGAAGGATAAAGAGCAAAATAAAAGGTGCAAAGATCAGAACTTTACTCCTTTTTTTCTTTGCTAGAAATCCCATTGCAAATGCCAACATTCCTACAATTAATGTAGGCCCCCAGTTTTGTGCCCAAAAGCTCAATGGAGAGATTCCCAGATCATTCGCGTACCAGCCAGGAAACCATTTAATATAACTGAATTTTGATTGGGCGCCCAGAAAAAATACTAGTAAAAGACTTGAAAAGACTGAAACAACTCCACCAATTGACCCCAGTCTTAATATTGATCGCCACGCGTCTTTGAGTTTCTTTTGTTTTAATATGTGTAGAAGACTCCAAAAAATTAGAATAAAACCTGAGGCAATGAAGCTGTGCGCATGTATGAGGGGTAGAAAGCTCAGGCCAATTATCAAGGTTAACATGGTCGCCATTGTGGTCTTTTTCTTATCTGTTAAAAAAGATTTATAAAATATGCTGAGCAGAAACAACGCAATTGGAAATCCAAAGGTAAAAGATCTTTGAGGTATAACCATACTTTGGATTACGGAGATCCATTGAATCCCAAGCTCGGGCATTCTGGTGTATTCCCTAGGTAACTGAGTAAGGAATTTAAAAAATGATTCAGCTTTCCATGCATCCACAAAAAAATACAGAAATCCAAGGCCGCCGTTAAATAAAAAAACCATGCTGGCAAGTTTTGCAATGATATGGGATTTGCTGATCACATAGTAAAAGTAATAAAGACTCACAACACTGAGCAATGAAAAAATAAAACTCGGGGTGATGAAGGCTTGAAAAAATGGCATCCCAATTCGGATCAGCACTCGAGAAATCCAGTCAGCAATAAATGGGTATTGAAGGGGTTCACCTATAAGAAGAGGCCCGTTTGCAGGAGAAAGAGTTCGATAGGCGAAAGCTGAGCCCATGGTGTAATGAACAGCCCAGTCTCCCCAAACATTAACATTTTGGGCAAATATAGACCCATCTGTTTTTTGCACGACAACGTAAGACCAAAAAATACTAAAAAATAATGTCCAGACAAGAAAAAAAACCCAAGTTGTTGCCGGCAGCGAGAGCAACTTGTTTCTCATCACTCCAACCTGGAGTAATCACTGCTAACCCACCCGAGAGAGCCGTTGAAGACGATGCTGTTCCAGCCGAGCTTCGATTCTCCACCAGCAGGTTGAGTAGTGTTTGCCTCAACAAAGCCAAGAGTGATGCTTTCGGTACTTGGTGCACTTCTGACTCTAAGAACTTCCTTGCCATCTTGAATAAAATTAGTTGGCAAAATGCGAACTAGCTGCCCACTCTGAGTTGCCTCAGCGCTAGGACTAGATTGTTTAATGTCTAAGGGTTCAGTTGTGTCTATGGGAGATGTTTCTATTACTTCCTCATTTTCGCTAACCGCAGGCTCCATTTCAGATTCTGAGATAGCCTCTAGCTTGGCAAGCTTCACTCTTACAATCATTCTGTAGCCTTGAACAACGTTAATAGTATGTTGCTGCGATTCATATGATGGCAGTGTTATCTCGAACTCATGCTGGCCAGGTTCTACTCCAGGAACTATTACTGGCGCAAACTCCTTTTCGTGACCGTCTAAAGCCACAATAGCTCCATCAGGAATAGTTATGAAGGAAACTTCAGATTGCTGTTTATTTTTCAAAGGCTCCATTTCATAAATGACTCCACCGCTAAGTTCTGGCCTAGTATCTGGTTTCCAAGTAATGACAGTGAGCAAGCCTTTTCTGAGAGTCACGGATGTCTCGTATGGAACCAGAGACGGATCGTCGGGTTCGATCCTGACCCCGTAGGTGCCGGGCTTAATGTTTTTCTGGATTAGAGGGGCTTTTTCTAAAAACTGACCATCTAAAAATACGGAACTAGGTTTATCAGTGGTGATTACTTGTAAACCAGCTGTAGTATTTTTATCTAAAAGACTGCATCCGCTCAAAAATATGCTTGCCAATATGGCAATGAGAAACCGTTTCATATCAGTAGTGTAGCATGCAACTACTTGGCTAAGGCGAGCTTGAGCACTTGATCAACGGAGGCAACGGGGTGGAAGGTAATTGTTTTTTTCACGCTGTCAGGAAGATCAGCCAAATCTCGTTCATTTTCTGCGGGAATAATGACGTCTGTACTACCCGCTCGATGAGCAGCGATGCTTTTCTCTTTAAGGCCACCGATGCGAAGAACTCGACCTCTGAGGGTTACTTCTCCAGTCATGGCCACAAATCTTTTCACTGGTTTTTTCGTAAATGCTGAGACGATAGCTGTAACCATAGTTACGCCCGCGGAAGGACCATCTTTGGGGATTGCTCCTTCTGGAACATGAATATGTACGTCAGTACTGTCAATCAATTTTTGGTCGATGTGAAGTGATTTAGCTTGAGATTTAACATAAGTAAGAGCAGCTTGCGCTGACTCTTTCATGACGTCCCCAAGTTTTCCAGTTAGTTGCACTTTGCCTTTTCCAGGGGTCAGGGCAACTTCTATGAATAGCATATCTCCCCCGACGCTGGTCCAGGCGAGACCTGTTGCTAGACCAACTTGATCTTTCTTTTCAGCAATTGTTTCGTCAAACTTTTCTGGTCCCAGAAAGTCTTTTAATACTTTTGGTGACAAAATAAGAGCTTTTGTCTGTTTCTCTTTGCTTTCAACTATTTTCCTTGCCGCTTTGCGCGCAAGAGCGCTCATCGTTCTCTCGAGCTCTCGAACTCCTGCCTCTCTTGTGTAGCGGGCAATTAGAACTTTAATTGTTGCATCGCTGAGTGAGAGTTGTTTTGTCGTCATTCCATTCGCAGCTAGAACTTTTTTCAGTAAGTGTTTTTTGGCTATTTGAAACTTTTCTTCTTGGGTATAGCCGGTGTATCTGATAATTTCTAAGCGATCACGCAATGCTGGCGGAATAGTATCAAGTGTATTAGCGGTGGTGATAAAAATCACTTCAGAAAGATCAAAAGGAATATCAAGATAGTGATCCTCGAAACTAGAGTTTTGTTCTGGATCAAGAGCCTCTAGAAGAGCTGCGGATGGATCGCCGCGGAAATCATTGCCAATCTTGTCGATTTCATCGAGCATAAAAACAGGATTGCAGGTTCCAGCTTGTTTTATCCCAGTGATTATTTTGCCCGGAAGTGCGCCCACGTAAGTTCTGCGATGGCCGCGGATTTCAGCTTCATCACGAATACCTCCGAGCGAAATTTTTGTAAATTTGCGTCCCAGGCTTTCAGCAATAGACTTACCGATACTCGTTTTCCCAACTCCAGGAGGGCCGACGAAACAAAGAATAGTTGGAAGCTGGGCGTTTTTTGTTTTTTCTAAACTTTGCTTAAGGGTTAGTACTGCAATATATTCAAGAATTCTATCCTTAACTTTTTCCAAGCCATAATGATTCTTCTCAAGAATCTTTTCTGCTTTGGTAATGTCAGCAGTGCTTTTTGTTTTTTTGTTCCAGGGAAGTTCAAAAAATGTTTCTAGCCACGAGCGAATGTATCCAGATTCTGGATTGTTTGGAGACATTTGCTTAAGTCTATTTATTTCTTTAGCGACCTTTTTGGTTATCTCTGGAGAAAGTTTGAGTCTTTTTAATTTTATTAAGTAATCTTTTGCAATCTCTTCTTCCTCATCAATTTCTCCGAGCTCTTTCTGAATAGTTCTAAGCCGCTCTCTGAGAACGTTTTCCCTCATGTTCTTGTCAAATTTCTTTTGGGTTTTATGAACCACATCTTTTTCAATCTCCATCACCTTCATTTCATGAGCTAGATGTTGGATGACAATTTGGATGCGCTGTTTCACGGAAGTGATTTCGAGGAGCTCCTGTTTTTCAGGAGTGGAGATATTTAAGGTGCTGGAAATTTGATCTACTAGTTCGCCATTTTTCACCCCACCCATAAGCTTCATGAAATTCAAGAACTCAACGGGTTTTCCCATAAGAACAGATTTTCTAAACTCTTTTTGTAAATGTGAAACTAAAGCTTTAGTTTCTTCATCTTTTTCTTCGATATCGTAAAGTCTCACCGCCGAGACTCTAAAGAAAGGCTCTGATTGGTCGAATTTTGTGACCTTAACTCTGCCCATGCCTCTAACCAACGCATTCACACTTTCCCCACCACCCAATGATCTCTCGATAACTGCAAGGGTACCAACGTCGTACAAGTCCCCAGAATTTGGCGTATCAATCTTGTTGTCTTTTTGTGTTAGAAGGACAACTAGCTTGGAGGCTTTATCTGCGCCTTTAATTGCTTTGAGTGAAATTGGTCTGCCGAAGCTAAGTACAGACTCTGTATTTGGAAATAAAACGCCCTCGCGGATTGGAATGGCGGGAAGCTGTAGTAGTGAAGATGGATTTTCGACCATGGATTAGCATTCTAATTGTCAGACTGCTAATTGGCAAGTATGAAATGGGTGGGTCGCCATGGATTCGAACCATGGACCTCAGTCTTATCAGGACTGCGCTCTAACCAACTGAGCTAGCGACCCAAGTTAAGACGTCTATTCTATCATGATTTTGCGATTTGCTTTATTTGGACTTGGTTATTTTGATATCCAATTGAGAGACTTTGATCTGGTTTGAGTTTTCCCTCGATGATCTGCATTGAGAGCGGGTCGAGAACGCTCGATTGAATCAAGCGCTTCAAGGGCCTGGCGCCAAAAACGGGGTCATAGCCGGTTTTCGCCAGGAAAGTTACCAAGGAATCTTCGAATGAAACGTTGATGTCTTTTTTAGTCAATCTTTTCTTGACTAGATCAAGCTGGAGTACAACGATCTTTTTGATTTCGGCCTCTGTGAGAGACTGGAAAATAATTATGTCATCAAGGCGATTGAGAAATTCCGGCCGGAAATGAGTACTTAGCTCTGACTCTTTGAGATTTGTAGTCATGATGACGATGGTGTTTTTGAAATCGACAGTTCTGCCCTTACTGTCAGTCAGGCGTCCGTCATCAAGAAGCTGAAGGAGGACGTTAAAAACTTCGGAGTTGGCTTTTTCTATTTCATCAAATAGCACCACCGTGTATGGATGTTGGCGAACGGCTTCGGTGAGCTGGCCACCTTCTTCATAGCCAACATATCCAGGAGGAGAGCCAATGAGACGAGCGACAGAGTGTTTTTCCATGTACTCACTCATGTCGATTCTCACCAAGCGATTTTCATCAGCAAAGAGAAACTCGGCTACGGCCTTGGCAACTTCTGTTTTACCAACGCCCGTCGGCCCCAAAAACATAAAGGAGCCAATTGGTCTGGCTTCATCGGAGATTCCAGCTCTTGAGCGTCTAACGGCATTGGAGAGTGCCCCAATGGCCTGTTTCTGACCGATTACTCGCTTCTGCAGTTCTTCTTCCATGTGCTGCAGTCGTGTGGTTTCTGAGGAGAGCATTTTGGAGACAGGGATGCCGGTCCAGCGAGAAACAACTGCGGCAATATCTTCTTCAGTTACCTCTTCTTTTAGGATTTTTGTGTCTTTTTGGACTGAGGCGAGTTTTTTTTGAGCGTCCTTAATTGCTTTTTCAAGTTTGGGGATTTCTCCGTATTTTATTTCGGCAACTCTCTGTAAGTCATAGTTTCTTTCGGCCTGAATTGCTGATTCCCTGAGTTGGTCCAACTCTTTGCTTGATGACTTTATGGCATCAATGACTTCTTTTTCATTTTTCCAATGAAGTTCTAGCTCTTTGTAGCGTCCTTGAAGTTCGGCCAGCTGTTTTTCAAGATCCTGGAGTCGTTTTTTTGAGGCTTCATCCTTCTCTTTTTTTAGAGCTTGCTTTTCAATTTCTAGTTGTCTGATTTTGCGCTCTAGTTGATCGAGAGCAGTTGGTTTACTTTCATTTTCAATTTTTAGTACAGAGGCAGCTTCATCAATGAGATCTATAGCTTTATCTGGCAAAAAACGATCGGCAATATATCTTCTAGATAGCTGGACCGCAGCCACCAAAGCTGCATCGCGAATTTTAACTCCATGGTGGACTTCGTATTTCTCTTTAATACCTCGTAAAATCGATAAGGCGTCTTCGGGGGAGGGTTCTTCCACCATCACGGGCTGGAATCTTCTTTCAAGAGCTGCGTCTTTTTCTACGTACTTACGGTACTCTTTGAGAGTTGTAGCTCCAATTGTGCGTAGGCCGCCTCTGGCTAATGCTGGTTTGAGAAGGTTGCCAGCGTCTGTGGAGCCCTCTTGAGCACCCGCGCCAACAATTGTATGCAGTTCATCAATGAATAGAATAATTTCGCCGTCAGAGGACTCGATTTCTTTTATGACCGCTTTGAGCCTATCTTCAAATTCGCCTCGATACTTGGCTCCTGCTATCAGGGCTCCAAGGTCAAGCGAGAGGATTCGCTTATTGCGTAACATGTCTGGAACATCGTTATCAATAATTTTTTTAGCGAGACCCTCAACGATTGCTGTCTTACCGGTGCCCGGTTCGCCAACTAGAACAGGATTGTTCTTAGTGCGCCGCGATAATATCTGTAAGACACGTCTGATTTCTTCGTCGCGACCAATGACAGGATCTATTTTTCCTTCACGGGCTAGCGCGGTGAAATCAAGCGTGTATTTTTCGAGTGCTTGATATTTTCCTTCTGGATCACGATCAGTAACTTTTTGTGAGCCTCTCACAGACTTGAGAGCTTCGAGCACGTCTTTTTTTTCTACATCGAATATCTTCGCAATTTCTTTTTGGTTTAACAGCGCCAAGAAGAGATGTTCGGTGCTAATAAATTCATCGCGAAGTTTGCCTGCTTCAGTTTCCCCATCAGCTAAAACTTTCTGCAAATCTGAAGAAATTTTGGCCTGAGTAGGTTCGCTAACAGTTGGAAGTTTGGTTATTTCATCCTGGAGTTCTTTTGCTACTGAATCGGGATTTTTATCTAAAGCTCTCAGAAGTGACGGAACTATGCCGCCAGCTTGTTTGGTTAAAACTAGGGCAAGGTGCAAAGGAACAGCTTCACTTTGTCTTAATTCTCCGACGAGTTGAATAGTGCCTTGAAGGCTCTCGGCGGACTTAGTAGTCAGCTTATCGAGGTTCATGGACTTAATTATATAGAACAATTTTTTCTGAAGCAAACATGGTGGTAGAGCCACCGACCTAGGCACTTATGTCCATAGGATTTGGAAATTTTTTATAACCGTTGCCAGTTATGGGAAAAAAGAGGCGTGATTCTCTAAACCCTTACTCCTTAGAAAGGAGGTGATCCATCCGCACCTTCCAGTACGGATACCTTGTTACGACTTAGTCCTCATCGCCAACCTCGCCGTAGAAGGGCCACTCTCCGCATAAATGCGGAGTTATGGACACCCGCTTCGGGCGCTGCTGACTTTGCTGGCTTGACGGGCAGTGTGTACAAGGAGCGAGAACGTATTCACCGCAACCTGCTGATTTGCGATTACTACCGATTCCGACTTCATGAAGGCAAATTGCAGCCTTCAATCCGAACTGAGGGGCCGTTTATAGGATTGGCTCGGGGTCACCCCGTCGCTACCCGTTGTCGGCTCCATTGTAGGATGTGTGTAGCCCCAGATGTAAGGGACATGCTGACTTGACATCGTCCTCTCCTTCCTCCCCTGCTAAGCAGAGGCAGTCTCGTATGATACGTATAACATACGACAAGGGTTGCGCTCGTTACCACACTTAAGTGGACGTCTCACGACACGAGCTGACGACAGCCATGCATCACCTGTGTACCACTCTCGAAGAAGGCTATGTTTCCAAAGCCGTGCAGGTACATGTCAATCCCGGGTAAGGTTTTTCGCTTTGTATCGAATTAAACCACATGCTCCACCGGTTGTGCGCTCCCCCGTCAATTCCTTTGAGTTTTAACCTTGCGGTCGTACTCCCCAGGCGCCTTGCTTAACGCGTTAGCTTACGCCACCCAAACTCAAGGTTCGGGCAACTAGCAAGGAGCATTTACGGCTTGGACTACAGGGGTCTCTAATCCCTTTTGCTACCCAAGCTTTCGTCCCTGAGCGTCAGTACTGTCCTAGAAACTTGCCTTCGCGCTTGGCGTTCCTCTTGATATCTACGGATTTCACCCCTTCACCAAGAATTCCAGTTTCCTCGAACAGACTCTATCCATATAGTTTTTCTTGCTTTTCCGAAGTTAAGCCCCGGGCTTAAACAAGAAACTTATATGGACGCCGACGGACCCTTTACGCCCAATAAATCCGGATAACGCTTGCACCCCACGTATTACCGAAGCTTCTGGCACGTGGTTAGCTGGTGCTTTCTAGCGAGGTACTGTCAAAATTCCTCCCTCGCCACAGTGGTTTACGCTCCGAAAAGTGTCATCCCACACGCGGTGTCGCTGCGTCAGACTTTCGTCCATTGCGCAAAATTCCCGGTTGCTGCCACCCGTAGGTGTAGGCTCCGTGTCTCAGTAGCCTTGTGGCCGATCATGCTCTCACATCGGCTAGCCGTCGTAGCCTTGGTGAGCCTTTACCTCACCAACTAGCTGATAGCGCGCAGGCTCTTCCAATAGCGCATAAATGCTTTCCCCCGGAGGGCGTATGCGGTATTATCCCGCCTTTCGGCGAGCTATTCCCCACTACTGGGTAGATTCCTACGTGTTACTCACCCGTTCGCCACTCGTCAGCGTCTAGCAAGCTAGACCTGTTACCGTTCGACTTGCATGCCTAAGGCACACCGCCAGCGTTCATCCTGAGCCAGGATCAAACTCTCAATAAAACAAGCGTGTTTTAGATTTATTTATAGAATTGCGGATCGTAACTGTACAAATTCATGTGCAGTAGAATCCGGTCAACTATAAAAAGTTGCAGTGTTCTACCACCATGTTTGTTTCAGTATTATTAAAATTGTCTATCTATTCTTATGATGTTAACGTGCTGAGTACAAGCTTATTGCTAAGCTTGTTGACTACTCTTTTATTTTCTGAAGATAAGTATCCCAACAAAGGGACTAATCTCTCGAGAAGCGGTATCATAACACGGCCTGAACCTATGAGTCAAACACAACCTCGTCGATGATAGCGCCGCCGAGACAAACGGTCTCTTCGCCTTGCTTTTGATAAAAAACAGCTGATTGTCCAGGCGCAATGCCTCTGATTGGCTCGTCCAATTTGACATTATTTTTTTGCAGAACGCTTGGAAGAAGTTCTCCAGTGTGGCGAATTCGAACAAGTAGATTGTTCAGGTCCCCAGGTTGATTTCTGCTAATCCAGTGAATATCTCGGATAGAAAATTGGCTTTGTTCTGTTTCAGTGCCGAACCCGACCACTAGCTGATTTTCTTTTTGTTTCTTTGCTATGACATAGAAAGGCGGGAAGTTTTGACGCTCAATTTCTCCATTTTCAGTAGTTATTAGGGTTCTTTTGTCGATCTCAAAACCATGTCTCTGACCAATCGTATAGAACCAAAGGCCATTGTGTTTGCCAATGGTATTACCTGATAGATCAACCACTGGCCCTGGATTTTCCCCAAGTTCGTCTTTCAGAAAAGAATGAACGTCGATATCGCCGATGAAACAAATGCCAACGGAATCTTTTTTGTCTTTGACATGAAGAGAGCGTTTTTCTGCTTCTTTTCTCACCTCTGTTTTAGTCATATTTTCTAGTGGGAAAATAACATGTTTTAGTTGATTATCATTGATTTGGTAGAGAAAATAAGTTTGGTCTTTGTGCCTATCTGCAGGTATTACAAGTTGGCCATCAGTAATCTTGGTATAGTGGCCGGTGGCAATTGCATCAAAATCATTTTTCATGGCCCAGTCATAAAAAAGGCCAAACTTGATTTCTTTATTACAAGCAATGTCAGGATTTGGAGTTTTCCCAGCTTTGTAGTCATCAAAGAATGCTTGAACAACTGAGTCTCGATAGGTATTTTTAAAGTCTAAAACTTGAAATGGAATATTCAGAGACAAGGCAACTTTTAATGCATCCGCTCTGTCTTCATCAGTGCGGCATCCGGGTGCTCTCCAGCATTCTAAGTAGATGCCGGTCACATCATAGCCTTGCTCTACTAGTAGGTGAGCCGAGAGCGAAGAGTCTACTCCGCCACTCATACCGAGGGCAATTTTTTTGTTATGAAGCATGTAATTCTTTGAATGTTGCAAGTCTTTTAAGCTCAGAGCCAATGTTTTCGTTGATTTCATCTATTTTGTAACTGTGAAGCTCGGGAGAAAGGCCATCTAATTTGTTTTCGCATAGATAAGATAGGAAGGGTTTATCTTCTAAATTGTTATAGTCATTAAAAAAGTTTACCCTGTTGATTTCAACTTCGGGTTTATATCCCAGTCTGAGTTTGTAGCAAAGGTATCCGACAGAATTCACTATGCCGAATAGATTCCTAGATGATCCGCCCGTTATTGTTTTGTAACCTCTTTTGATAAAGTGATCAAGAAAATAATAATCAAGTATTAGTCCTAGAGAGGCATGACCACCCTTGCCGAAAGAGTAAGGAGCAGAAGTTTTAAATGCAGATCTAACGATTTGGTCTTCTGATACTGTGATAATCTTTCCACCGAGAAGCTGTTCGTGCTTAGAAACAAATAATTTGTAGACCCTTTTCTTCTCTAGAAATTTTGATCTATACCATTCCAGGTTAGCCAATTTGTCAAAGTTTTTTCTATCTACCATCTCTAGATAAAGCTCTTGCCATTTTAGAAAGTCTTCTTCGGAACACGGGCCTATCTCAACTGACAATTCATGTTGTGTCTTAATATCTTCTAATGACCTGAGAAATTTTCGTCCACTTTTTGATTGGACCCTGTCAATAATAGTAGCTGGGTCTGGATCTGGATAAGACCACAAAATCTTTTCAGGCCTGAATAAGGGTGTAAATATAATATTCGACATTTATTACAAAAAGTTTTTTACAATTATTTCATTAATGTCTGAGATATATTTTTCTTTGTCAGCTAAGTAGAAAATTGGCAACTTAGGCATGAATCCAGGGCTAAGTTCTTTGGCTCTGCCCACATCTTCAGCAGCTATCTTCCCAAAATACAAACCTGACAAGTCGTAATCGTTCTCTTTTAGCCATTTAGCCATTTTGACGCTTCCTGAAAAATATAAGGCATCCTTCATAAAAAGACTGGGGTTTCTAGTATCGCTGACGCCTCTTTTTTGCCTAATTACCGCGGTCCACCTTCTTTCTGGATCTGGGAAATAGGGGGCAAGGTACTGCCAAAGCTCTGCAAAACTCATTGTTAGGCCTTTTTCTACAGCCAAAAATCTCACGGCGGTACTGAACAGTGATTTACTTGGCATAGCTAGCAAGCCATGAAGAACGGCTATGCCCTCCTCCGTCTCGAGATAGTCTGAGAACCCATATTTTTTTCTTTTGAGAAACCATGATTGCTGCTCATAATTCAATCTTCGAAGAGCGTGGGTGCCAATCTCATGAAACATCATGCTAGCCGTATCTTTTTCGGTAAAAATGGCATCCGTTTTTAGTTTCAAGAACTCTTCGTTCATTGTAGCTCTAGTAATGAATGAAGTAGACCATTTTATTTTGATTTTTTTGTTCAAGTTATGAATTTCTAGAAATTTCATAGCTCTAGTTGTCACCTCAGAATTAGTGAGGATCTTGTCTGAATTGCTGACGCGTTCATCAAGAGCTTCTGTAGCGTGTTCGCTGACAATTCTCTCTGCCATAGCAAGCAACTCGGAAGCTGGCTTTGGATACTTAGTAAGTTTGTGCTCTGGAACTGGCTCCACGTATTCAAACTGTGGATTATAGGTATTGTCAGCAAAAAACTTTTGTTTTTCTTCCTGAAGATTGACTGGTATGAGTTGTGAAAGAAATTTCATTATTCATTATCCGTACCAACCAAAAATCCTTCTAGGTCTTTTCTCCCAAGTTCGACTCTATGTCTGCCCTTGTTAAGTCTTTTTGTAACAAGCATGGCGGTAGTTATCTTTTTATCTTTAATTTGCATTGTTACTTCTACTACTGGAAGCTTTCCTTCGACAACCTCCTGTTGTTGCCAGAGTAAATCGTCATAGTCTAATAGCCCCAAATCTTCAGCCAGTTCCTGACTTATTGCCGATCGGAAACGCTTAGTATCAACAAAGGCCAAAATATCATGATGATTTCCATTTTCATCAAGAACGTCAATATGTTCTCGCGTCTGAATTATTTTTAGGCCCTCTTTGGCAATAATCTCATCGGCAAAACTTTCTGCAAACAAGGCTTGGCCAATCTTAACACCATGCTCTGCATTGCGAACTTCAATACCCTCGACTCTTTCTAAGCGCTTCTTGAGTCCGGTTCTGTTGGCCAGTTGAATTGAAAGACCGGGAAAACCATTGAGCTCTACGATCATTGGTCCTTTTTCCCCATGAATAAATACGTCTGCTCCCATGAAGTTAAAGCCAGCGGCATTTGCAGCTTTGACAGTTATTTCCAACGCCTTATTCCAGTATGGAATGCGAATGCCATTAACCTTTTTCTTGCTGTCAGGAAAGTGTGAAATGGGATGGCCCTTGCCGTAGATTCCATAAGTAGTGATGCCAGTGGCAATATCAATCCCAAGGCCAATAGCTCCCTTGTCTAGATTAGCCCGGCCGTCAGACTCCTTTGTTGGAATTCTGGCCATCGCCATAACGGGTACGGAGTTAAAAATTACAACCCTAATGTCTGGGGTCCCGTTGTATGAGAGTTTGGAAAGAGTTGGATGGGCAGTGATCATTTCTTCGACAATTGCCTGATGTTTTGATCCCCAGGTGCTAAACTCCCCGTCCAAGATATTACCGACATGCAGAAGCAGATCTGTTTTTTCAAGCGGGTCGCCGTCATGGTCTATCCAGACATTTTTATTTGCGTCCCGTTTCTTTATGATCAAAATTCCTTTGCCAGCACTACCACTCGCAGGTTTGATGACAAAGGGAGCAGGAATATTTTCCCACTCTATAGTTTCCATATCTTCTCTTGAGCTAAATGTGTGATAAACAGTCGCCGTCGGAATATCGTGCTTGGATAGGAGTTCTTTAGTTTTGATTTTAGAAAAACCGTAGGCTTTTGCTGAGGCAGGATTTAACTTGGTGTAGTAATACCGAGCGTTCATCCCGAGTATGTGTGAGGGCTTGACTGCCATATTGATGATCCAGAGTAGAGCTACTCTTCTTCCTCGATGATCGAATGAAATCTAAGGCGCTCCGAGATGCGTAGGCCAACAAACTTTCCAATGATTATGTTAAGTGACATGATGCCGATGACGAATAATTCAGGTTCTAATAGGACGAATTTTTGGACTGGTTCCCACTGCAGAATTAGACCAGAGATAAATGCTAATCCAAGAGTTTCCGCTGTCACCGCAATGGCGTCAGACTGCTTGGTCTTTGATTGGGCATCAAGGAAATTCTCGCTTAGAAGAACGAGAATTAGAATTGGGAAAATATTGACAGTTAGAAGAGAGACTACATTTAGCGCTGGGGATAGAACCAAGACGCCGAAAATTACCAGTGAAATGATTGAAAGCAACAAACCAGTTCGTGGTAGGTAAGAGAGCTTTAGACGACTGATAAAGTGATTAGCGATTACCGCGGTGGTGGCAATGGCGCCAAAAATAATTAGACCCTCGAAAAGGCCGGTTGATACAAGCGCAACAGATAGAACAGCTGGTGTGTAAATACCGAAGCCGCGGAGGCCGATGATATGTCTGGAGCCGGCAATGAGCGAAGCAATCAGAGGAAACAAAAGAATCAAGACAATGGTGTTGGCGCCAACGCCGTTGCTGACCGCGTAGCGAATTCCGTGTTGCATGAAGTTATTCCAGGCTAGAGGTTGGGGTGGATTATCGTCAAGAAATTGAGCCAGCATGCTTTTTTGTTTACCGCTTGGGTCAGTGATATCTTGATCTTTTTTCTCTTGAACTTTTTCGATAACTGCGGCTGAGGGTGACGCGAGAGAGGCGGCGGGAGTGCCTTCAGCTGAACCTGTGGCGCTATCAGGATTTAGGACAATCTCGGCTTGGAGCGAGGGACTTTGAGCATGGGCAATGCCCAGGCCAATAGCCACGAAAAAGATATAGCTGGCTAGAATAGAAAATAAGCGAAATTTCATGGGTATATTATACTTCACCCTCACAATAGTTTTTTCGCAAGTGAGTTTATAACGCTAATTCCTGCCGAGACTAGCAGGAGTGAAACAAATTGATTAGTGGTGATTCCGAGGACTACGATTGGGTCTACATGGAATCCAGGAACTAAGAGAGTGGCGACCCAGATCATTCCCGCATTTAAAACCATAGAGAACAGACCAAAGGTGATTAAGTTAATTGGTAGTAAAAGAACTTTTAAAATTGGTTTGATTGCGCCGTTCAGAATGGTCAAGACGATGCTAGTGACAATTAGGGTAGAAATATTTAAAAAACTCACTGCTGGCAGAAGCCAACTCAAGACGAAAAGAGTGACCAAGGTGATGACGAAGGGTCGAAGCATGTGTTTATTATACGATTATTGTCTGCTCTGAGACAAGCGCCCTCGCTCTGAGCTTAATGTGCTGTTTTTTTGAGAAGCGATGGGATTCATCTCGAACTTGAGTTATAAGGCGAAGCGCTGGGTGCTGTTCTGGAAGTTTTAGAACGTGATACTCAAGATTTTCTAAATCATATGGTTTTCCAGTTTCTTTTTGGTGAAACTCTATGGCTGGAATGATAATTCTATCCGGTCTCTTGGCAATACTAATAATAGGCGTTCTCCAAAACCAGACTTTCATAGCAGCTCTGAGTTGTCCTTTGCCTCCATCTATTACTATCAGACTTGGTTTCCCCCACTCTGGGTGATTCTGGCGTCTTTGAAGTGCTTCTTGAAGCATTTTATAGTCGTTTGGTGTCTTAAGGCCTCTGATGTTAAAAATACGATAATCTGTTTTATCTGGTTCACCATTGGTGAAACTAACCATTGCTACCGCTGCATTTGTGCCGCTTAGATTGCTCACATCATAACCTTCAATTTTTTCAAGCTTATGTGAGAGCGGGGCCGCAATGTAGTCCTTGAGTATTTTTGAGAGAAAAACCAAGCCATCATCGGTCTTTTTTGCAGATAGCTGTGGCAGCAATTGAAGATTGGGCTTCATTCGATATTTTTTGCTAGTTACGTCTCTGATTATTGCCAACTGATCTCGAATAATTGCCGCCCTCTCGAAGTTTTCGTTTTCAATTACTTTCTCCAGTTCTGACTCTAGGTTTTTTGTCACAAGCGTTGTTTTTCCACGCAAAAACAAGATTAGTGAATCTATCAGAGTTTGATACTCTGCCGCAGATACGTTCCCAGCGCAAGCTCCGGAGCACTGACCTATGTGAAAGTAAAAACAAGCTTTGCTTTTTTTTCTTGATTGGGGATCTGAGCACCAGCGAAAGATCCTGCGAGCGATGAGCAGAACCTCTTTGATTCTGTAGCTACTTTGATATGGACCAAGAACTGTTCCTTTGAGTTTTTCTCGAATTACTTGCTGTTTTCTGACTGTTTTGACCTGAGGAAATTCTTCATTCGTGATGTGGATATAAATTGGACTTTTGTCGTCTTTGAGTAAGACGTTAAAAGGTGGTTGGTACGTGCCGATTAGCTCAGCTTCCGTGAGTAATGCTTCGAGCTCGCTTCCAAGTTCTCTGAATTGAAGTCTAGACGCCGTCTCGACCATGCGAAAAATTCTCTCAGAGAGTTTTTTTGTTCTGGTGTATGAAGTGACTCTTTTTTTGAGATCTATGGCTTTACCAACGTAGAGAACCTTACCTGCGTCGTCTGAAAACCAATAAACTCCCGGCGATGAGGGTAATGATGGTGAAACCGGCCACCAGCCCAATTGCGACGATAGTCTTATCGAGGAGCTGGACACCTTTTGGTCCACTTTTAATGCTAAAGTTTTGATCTGTTTTTTCTTCATGGTTAAGGATTGAAAGCCTGATTTGAACAGTGCGGTCTTGTGGCAATTCTAACTTATTATTGATAAAAAAGATGGGAATATCTAGAGATTGATAAGGCAGGATCACAGGAATGTTTGTTGCATCTTTGTTCAAAATGGTGACACTATCGTCGATGCCGATGTCAGTTTTCAAAGAATACCAGGCAGCGCCGGTATTATTTACTATTCTTGCCAAATATGAGCCTGGGATGGTGACGTTAAATAATTTTTGAGGAATGAGATCTGCGGTTAGGTTTGGAATTAGAGCTGGAAAGGTGGTTCCAGACGAAACCTCAACATCTTTTGTTTCAAAATCTTCAGGTTTATACGATCCAGCTGCATATGGAGTAGTACTTGATTCGCCATTAATTGCAAAAACGATGTGATTAAGATCAAAATTGTTGAAGTAATCAACTCCCCCAGTCGTGTTTTCCCAAGTCGGATCAACTGAGCGCCAACGCTGCCGTTCTTGATCGTAGTATTCTGGCCAGGCATGAAGAATATCGGTTTGCAAACTCAGCGGTCTAAGCTCGCTGTCTTGGCTATAGGCAAATCCTGTTAATCTTCTTGCGGGAACACCCTTCGCTCTGGCCAAAGTTATGAAGAGGTCTGTGAATTCTTGGCAAACTGACTCAGCTGGAGTTGATAAGGCTTCTACGGCACCTTTTCTTGGTGGAATGTTATCTAGTTCAGCCTCTGAGTAGCTCAGTGTTTTTACAACGTATTGATAAAGTTCTTCGACGGTATTCTTTTCGGAGACGATATCGAGGATATTTGAATTGCCAGTTTCCCAGTATTTCTGATTTTTTGTATGTGAGCTAAGTACGGCTGGCTGGGGAACATCTTTTATTTCTTCAAGGCTTAAAAGAGTGTCCATGGTTAAGTAGATTGTCAGAGCTGTGTTGGGCTGAAGTTCGTAGGTGGCAATCCAGTTTCCATCTGGGTCTACCTTAACCTCTTCAGGAGTTGGCTCGAGGACCTGATAATACATCTTCTGATGTGTAGTGTCTGGAGGTAAGGCAATTTGGGCAATGCCGATAGAACTGCTCGAGTTTTCAAGATGATATCTGAGCGTACTTGTAAATACTTGAGTAGAACCAAAGAGGGCTGTTATGCCGCTTCCCTTCAGGTCTGGAAAGGAAGTAATTACCTCGCTATCGCTGTAAATAGTTGTTTCTGGTTCTGGGTTGATCCGCGTTGCTTTTCCGTAAGATAGAGGTGTTTTTATGGTCACGCTTCTATTGGTATAAGTTTCACTATCAGCTAGTTTTGGAACGTGTAGCTCGAGCACCTGACCAACGACTGAGGTCAAGTCATTAGTTTCGTATGAAAGAGTGAAAGCTCTGACTTTTCCTTCTCCAACTACTTCGTCGTCAAATTTTAAAGTGATATTCTTGCTTAAACCATCATCTATTATGTTGGTAGGAACGTCTTTATTATTGCTTTTTGCAGAAATGTTATTGATTGTGCTCAGGTGTGATTTGAGTGAGTATTCGGTAATGTATTGAGTTGCTGTTAAGTTTGTGATTTTAAATTCGCGCTCTACTTTAGTGACTCCAGATTTTGACACGGAGTATGTGGTATGAAGAGAGGTGGAGAAAGGTGTCTCAGCAGCTGTCGCAGTTTTGAAAGATAAGAGTAGGAGTAAGGCGAAGAGAAGTTTGTGAAGTTTGTTTAACACTGAGGTTATTGTACTAACTCTTTTTAGTCTGGGCGAGTTCAACTTTCAAATAGGCTCCAGTATGAGAATTGCTGTTTTCTGCTATTTGTTCTGGAGTGCCTGTAGCAACAATGTTTCCTCCCTGATCTCCACCCTCAGGACCTAGATCAAGAATCCAGTCTGCGTTTTTAATTACATCAAGATTGTGTTCGATGACAATGACAGTATTTTTTTGTTCCACGAGTTTTGTTAAAACCTGAAGAAGCTTTTGCACATCTGCAAAGTGTAAGCCCGTAGTAGGTTCATCTAGAAGATAAACGATATGCTGAGTGCTTTTTGTAGAAAGCTCTTTTGCCAGCTTTACCCTCTGGGCTTCACCGCCCGAAAGTGTCGGTGCTGGTTGCCCCAATCGTAAGTATCCAAGGCCAACATCACAAAGGGTTTGCAATTTTTGCGCAATTCCACCATGTGATTTGAAAAATACAGAAGCTTCTTCAATGCTAAGATCAAGGACATCAGAAATAGACTTCCCCTTGTATGTGGCGGCGAGAGTCTCCTCGTTATATCTTTTTCCATGACAAACATCACAAGTGACGTAGACATCTGGGAGAAATTGCATCTCAATTTTGATTTGGCCGTCACCACGACAAGTTTCGCAACGCCCACCTTTGACATTAAAGCTAAAGCGGCCAGCATTAAAGCCACGAATCCGCGCTTCTTTAGTAGCCGTAAATATTTTTCTGATAATATCAAATGCTTTGGTGTATGTAGCTGGATTTGATCGAGGAGTTTTCCCAATGGGACTTTGGTCGATAAGTGTGACTCTTTTCACTTCGTTTGGAATCATTGCTCTATCTATTAGTCCAGGTTTTGAGGGATATTTTAAACCTAAGTGCAGCATCAGCTGGGCATATAGTATGTCATGAAGAAGCGTCGATTTTCCCGATCCCGAGACACCAGTGATGCAAGTCAGAGTATTAAGAGGAAATTCAGCATCAACTGATTTCAAATTGTGTTGGGTGGCACCTAAGAGACTTATTTTAGATTTAGTAAAAACCTCATCGTCCGAAACAATCGTCCTAGTTGGCAGATTTCTTTTTCTAACAACATCTTTTTTGCGAGCTAAATATGACCCAGTCACTGATTTTGGGTTATTGATCACTTCTTCCGGAGTTCCCTCTGCGATGATATTTCCGCCTGCTTCACCAGCTCCAGGCCCGAAATCAACAAGATAGTCTGCGGCAAGCATGACATCTCTATCATGTTCAACGACAACAACTGTATTTCCCTTAGACTGAAGATTTTTGAGAGTTTCAATAAGGCGGTGGTTATCGCGCTGATGAAGTCCAATTGTTGGTTCATCGAGAATATAAAGAACCCCCGTCAGACCCGTGCCGATTTGAGAAGCCAATCTAATGCGCTGAGCTTCACCGCCCGCGAGAGTTGAGGCTTCGCGATTCAGGGTCAGGTAGTTTAGGCCAACCGCGTTGAGAAATTCTAACCTCGAAATTATTTCTTTAACGATTGAGTCAGCAATCAGAAGTTCTTGATCAGATAAAATTCCTTTTTCTTTTATTGATTCAACCCAATTTATTGCATCTTCGATGGGGAGAGCGGTTAATTCTGCGATATTGAGTCCAGAAATTTTTACTCCTAAGGCTTGCTCCTTGAGTCGCTTCCCAAGACAGTCTGGGCATTGCTGTTTTTGCATAAACTGACCGATTTCTTTTCTCATGAATTCAGAGTCTGTCTCTGCATATCGGCGTTCAAGATTGGTGACAAATCCCTCAAACTTTTCTTCGATGCTGGTTTCACTTCCAAACCGATTCGTGCCGTCAACAACATAGACTTTTTTATCGCCGTAAAGAAGCAATTTTTGGATGTCTGGAGTCATGTCTTCGAAGTGAGTCTTTCGAAAATCTACACCTGCTTCTTTGGCCACGGTTTGGATTAGTCTTGACCACCACGAGTCACTACTTAAGACTCTTGCGAATGGAATAATGGCACCTTCACTAAGTGTCAAAGAAGGGGCGATTATTTTTTCAACATCTATTTTTAACAAATTTCCCAGACCGTTGCACGTTGGACAAGCCCCTTCTGGGGAGTTAAATGAAAACAATCTTGGTTCAATTTCTCGAAAAGAAATGCCACAGTCGCTGCAAGATCTATGTTCTGAAAAAAGTATGTCGTCGAAGTTTTTAGGTTTTTCTGGAAATGTAAAAGAGTCGTCTAAAATGAAACTGACAAGGACTTCTCCCTCAGAAATTTTTAGGGCTACTTCTACCGCCTGAGTAATTCTTTGTTTAAATATTCCCAGTTCTTTTTCAGATTTAGCTTGTTTTTCAGAAAAAACAAAACGGTCGACCACGGCTGAGATGCGATGCTTATTGGTTTTGATGAGGGTGATGTCCTCAAAAAGCTCGAATAATTCATTGTCAATTCTGACACGAGAAAAACCCTGTGACTGCAAGTTTTGTAATAGGCCCTGAAATTCGCCTTTACGGTTTTTTACTACAGGCGCCAAAATTAACATTCGAACTTGATTTTTTTGGTAACGAGAGGTCGTTGCATCAAGAATGTGTTCAACTATTTGATCGAGAGATTGCGAAGAAATTTCTTTGCCGCAATTTGGGCAAAAGGGATGGCCAACACGTGCGTAGAGCAAACGAAAATAATCATATATTTCGGTGATAGTTCCGACAGTGGAGCGAGGATTGTGGGAAGTAGTTTTTTGATCTATTGAAATGGCTGGAGAAAGACCCTCAATATGATCCACATCCGGCTTGTGCATGATTCCCAGGAATTGACGAGCGTAAGAGCTGAGGCTTTCCACATATCGTCTCTGCCCTTCAGCATAAAGGGTGTCAAAGGCCAGGGAACTTTTTCCACTTCCAGAGAGGCCAGTGAAAACAACTAACTTATTTTTTGGAATCGAGAGATTAATATCTTTTAAATTGTGTTCGCGAGCGCCAGTAATTTGAATTTTATCGGGTATTGGTGACATGGGTTTTTCTAAAAAAAACGAGGAACTAGTATATCACTTACTGCTTCGGGGTTTCTAGGGTTTTAATAGTATCGCGGAGTTCAGCTGCGTGTTCGAAGTCCATAAGCTTAACTGCTTGCTGCATCTGTCGACGTAAGTTTTTTGCGAGCTTGGTTTTATCTCTTGGAGTCATGCTGTCAATATCAACATGTGATTCGGCATATTTTTTTTGCTCTTCAGCAGCGGAGTCTCTAACTTTCTTTTGTGAGATCATGGGCTGCTTAATAGCTTTTTGTATAGATTCAGGAGTGATATTGTGTTTTAAATTGTAGGCAAGTTGGACAGTTCTTCTGCGATCGGTTTCTGTAATGGCAAAGATCATCGACTTAGTCATCATGTCTGCATATAGAATCACTCTACCCTGCTCATGCCGGGCCGCACGTCCCATTGTCTGAATGAGCGCTGTCGAAGAGCGTAAGAAGCCCTCTTTGTCAGCATCTAAGATAGCTACTAAAGAAACTTCGGGTAGGTCCAAACCCTCGCGAAGTAAGTTGATGCCTACGATAACATCATAGGTGCCAAGTCTAAGATCAGCTAAAATTTGCGATCTTTCTAGTGTTTCAATATCGGAGTGCAAATAGGCCACTTTTGGAAAGTCGATTGGCTTTCCTTCTAGTTTTTTTGAGTTTGAGCTGGCGGCGGCTACAAAAAGATGTCTTGGAATTTTGGCAATTTTAAGAGCATCAGAAGGGACAGTTTCATAGTTTGCAATTGTTTTTTCGGGGTCCTCTTGTAGATTTCTCTCTGCGAATGACTTCACAAGCTTTGAAATTTTCTGATCATTATTCAGATACTCAGTCAGCGCCTCAGCCATTTTTTTAGTTAGAGTAGTCACTAGGACTCTTTCCCCTTGTTTCTTGCGAATCAAAATCTCGATTACGAGGTCCTCAATTTGATTCTGGCTGGTTCTAAGCTCAATTGAAGGATCGATGAGACCAGTTGGGCGGACTAGTTGTTCTGCGATCGCGCCCTCAGCTAGCGAAGTTTCAAGAACGGACGGCGTTGCCGAGACATATAGATTTTGTTGAGAAACACCCAGGAACTCATCAAAGGTCAGAGGACGATTGTCTAGAGCACTCGGCAGCCTGAAGCCATACTTAATCAGTGTTTCTTTTCTGGCGCGATCGCCGCTGTGCATGCCTTTAATTTGTGGCAAGGTCATATGACTTTCATCGACGAAAGTCATGAAAGAGCCGTCTTTTTGTGATTTTGCATTTTCATGAAAGTAATCGATGAGTGTAAAAGGTGGATCGTTAGGTCTGCGACCATCGAAGTAACGTGAGTAATTCTCTATACCATTGGTGTATCCGAACTCTTTAATCATGTCTAAATCGTACTGAACTTTTTGTTGCAGGCGATATGCCTCAAGGGTGAATTCATTTTTTTGTAAATTCAAAACTTGCTCTTTCAGATCGGTTTCAATTTGCTTAATGGCATCTGTTTGATCCTTGATTGCCGCTAAGTAATGACGAGCAGGATAAACGATAAATCGTCTAGGACCTCCCTGTTTATCTCGACTAAAGTCAACAGTGGCTGTTGTCGCTGTTGGAGTAGTTGGCGCACCAGAAATTGGGTCAATCCAGCGAATTGATTCTATCGTCTCTTCCAAAAACTCAATTTTAAGAGCCACACTTTCGTAAGCCGGCCAAAGCTGGATAGTGTCTCCGCGAACTCTGTATGTACCGCGCTTGAGCTCTATATCCGAGCGAACATACTGCAAGTTAGCTAAGTGCAAAAGCAAGGATTTTCTTTGAATGAGTTGTCCTTCGATGAGCTCAAGCACCTGCTTGCCATAATCAACCGGAGAACCAAGGTTATATATGGCAGAAACTGAGGAGACGACAATAACATCTGATCTAGTCAGTAGATTTGTTGTTGTCGCCAAGCGAAGCTTATCAATCTCATCATTAATAGTCGCCTCCTTCTCGATATAGGTATCTGTAGAAGGGATATACGCTTCAGGCTGATAGTAGTCGTAGTAGGAGACAAAGTAACTAACCGCGTTTTCTGGGAAAAAATCTCTAAATTCTTGGTAAAGCTGAGCAGCGAGCGTTTTGTTGTGAGCAATTATCAAAGTTGGCTTTTGCATTTTCTCTATAACTTTGGCCATAGTGAAGGTTTTTCCAGATCCAGTAACTCCAAGAAGGACTTGGTGTTTTTTGCCTTCGGCCATACCCTTGGCTAAACAATCGATTGCTTCGGGCTGATCTCCCGTTGGTGAAAAAGGCGCTTGAAGTTTAAATGGAATTTGTTGCAAAGCAGCCTATTGTACAATAGATGAGCCACAAATTGCCCTCACTATGAAACTAACTAGTTACAAAACGCCCCTTCTTCATCCAAACTCAAATTTGCTTGAAATTATTTTTTCCGTAATTCCCACATTGCCAGAAAAATCCGTTCTTTGTATTAGCTCAAAAGCAGTGGCATTGGCAGAAGGGTCAGTAGAAATGAAAAAAACCGGAACCAGAGAAGAAAAACACGCTTTGGTTGCTAGAGAAGCTGATAGTTTCCTACCTGCTAATATTTCAAAATTCGATGTGATGCTCACAATCACTAATGGCACGCTAGCGGTTAATGCCGGAATCGATGAATCTAATGCCGAAAACATGTATGTGCTGTGGCCGAAGGATCCTTATGCTTCAGCAGCCTGGTACTGGGAAAAGCTCAGAGAACACTATGGCGTTAAAGAGCTTGGGATTGTGATCACAGACAGCAAAACTACTCCGCTCAGATGGGGAATAATTGGTACCTCAGTTAGTTACTGCGGTTTTAAGGCTCTGTTCGATAGAATTGGCGAGCCTGATCTTTTTGGAAGAAAGTTGGTGATGACAAAAGAAAGTATTGCTGAGGGCTTAGCCGTGGCAGCGAATATTGAAATGGGTGAAGGTGCTGATCGCAAGCCTTTGGTTGTTGTTGAAGATATTCCTCGGATTACGTTTTCTTCAAAACCACCCACCCAATCAGAACTGGATTTATTTAATATTGCTCCAGAGGACGATGTTTATGGTCCTCTTCTTACTTCTGTTCCTTGGCAAAAAAGTTCTAAGACCTAGCTATTTCAATATCGTAGACATTGGTGCGAATGGCCCCAAATCTAAATTTATAAGCTTCATCGCCCCTCAGGAAATCATAGGTTTGTTTTTTTTGCTCTATGGCATATCGAATTGTGTAGGCGATCAGATTCGAGCCAATACTAAGCTCATCATGTGTCCCAGATGAAAAACCTGAGTTATAAAGCGCCAGCGATTCTGGCTCATCAAAAGCCAACATGCTAGCCACTCGGACGCCCTCAACTTTAAGAAAGAAAAGCTTGACTCTGTTGTCGCTAGCTAAGGCGGGTATGAGGTTGCGAAAAAATCTGAGGTGATTATCGTCCCAAAACTCATTTTTTTCATGAGACGACTGCTTATGAAGCTCGATAAAGTCTTCGACATCGCTGCCGCTGGGGTTTTCTAGCACGATATATTCATGCTGAACTTCGCCGAGCTTTCTCTCTTTGCGACGAATTTCGTGACGTTGTTTTCTGCCTACAGAGACTAGGTATTCTTCCCAAGTTTGTGGTAAATAAATCACCGGAACCGCATCTTGAATTGATTCATTTAAGCTCCCCTTTTCTGCAAAGAATTTTTTTAAGTAAGCTCTGGTGACAGATTTTTCTGGCAGACTACACCAAAACAATTTATCCCACGGAATTTGATCTACTGCGGATAAAATACTCGAATAAATTGACTCTACATTTTCATTTTCATCATCGACGACTAAAACATCCAAATAATCTGAGACGTTCACACAACCAAGTAAGCTTAATTGCGAGACACCGGAATTATCGTGTAGGAAAGTTGGAGCTAATGCCACCAATTGATTTTCTTCATTGCGAATAGCTATTAAGATTCTTTTGCCCTGACCGAGGGTTTCCCACCACGTGGATTGAAAAACTTGAGTTTGAAAAACAGTTTTAGTTAGGCTTTTAGCCTGAAGAATTGACCATTCCTCAGTTAAATCAGAGATTTCTTTTGATTCTTCAAGAAGTTGAGAGGTGTACATAGGAATGCCTAGTATACGATACAATTACAAAGTATGAAAAAAAAGCCAATCATTTCTATCTCGACTAAGACTGGTGACTCCGGAACCTCAGGATTAATTAATGGCGTTAGACTTTCAAAAGATGCGCCAATTTTTGAAGTCATTGGTACCTTAGACGAGCTTAACTCATGGCTTGGACTTATCGCCACCCATCTTGATGTCGATCGTGATGATCACAAAAAATTTATTTATGTTATTCAAGATACCCTGTTTTACATAGGGGCTGAGCTTGCTCAATCACCAAAGACAAAGTTGCGGGAAGCGGCTGTCGAGGCTTTAGAAAAAGAAGCAACCGCACTTCAAGAATCTCTTTCTGATAATTGGCATACTAAGTTTTTATTACCTGGTGGCACAAAACTAGGTGCTTATTGCGATTTAGCTCGAACAGTTTGCAGAAGATCGGAGCGACGTCTGATCACATTAATGAAAGATCAAAAAGTCTCTGCAAACAACTTAAAGTATCTCAATCGTCTTTCTGATTATTTATTTCTGCTTCGTTGTTTTGTGAACGATGCCGCAACTTATCGAGAGCAAGAATTTATTGAGTCTCGTTAATAGCGAAATTTACGAATCAGGCCGACAACTCGTCCCTGAATCTGCACATTGGTGGCATAGATTGGACTCATGGTGGAGTTAGCTGGTTCGAGTCTGACTCTAGTCATTTCGCGGTAGAAACGCTTTAGAGTAGCAAGTCCATTATCTAGAAGAGCAACGACGATATCGCCGTCGTTCACACTCTGAGTTTCTTCTATGACAACGTAGTCACCTTCATCAATATGATCTTCAATCATAGATTTTCCTTTGACTTGTAGAACATAAGAGCGCTTTTTGCCACTGATCATTTCGGGAGAGACCTTAAAGGTGGCGTTGGGATCAGTATGAGGCTCGATTGGTGAACCCGCAGCGATAAATCCAAGAAGCGGTAGGTCAACGTTATCAGACATGCGAACGAAGGTGCGATCAAGCAGCTCAATGCCTCGAACTGCACCCTCATGTCTTTTAATAACCTTTTTTCTTTGAAGGGCTTGAAGATGCTCGTGAACTGTAGCCAACGAAGAGACTCCCAATGAATCAGCAATTTCTCTTAAAGTAGGAGCGTATCCGTTTTTTTGTAAGTACTGGGCGATGAAGTCAACAATTTGTCTTTGTCTTTTGTATAGTGTGACTGCCATATTTATATCCTTTATGTTCGGGCGTACCTTACCCAAAGCAAACACAGGATAACCGAATATGATGCGAATCTGCAACTAGATCTTTGATGATCAAAGACTATCAAAACAACTTAAATTTCTATACAAGCAACGCCCTGCCAGTCATGCTTTCGGGTGGATGTATTCCCATAATTTTTAGCATTGTTGGCGCTACATCAGCTAAAATTCCCGTTGGAAGCAAGGTGCCATTGTTAGCAAATTGGTTGCCAATTATCATCAGTGGAACCGGAAAAGCAGAGTGCTCAGTATCTACTGCGCCTGTTTCTGTATTAATGAGCTCTTCAACATTTCCATGATCAGCCGTGATGAGAATAACACCATTTTTTTGGAGAACAGTGCTAACTATTTTCCCAACAACTTCGTCAACTATTTCACAGGCTTTAACTGATGCATCAAAATTCCCAGTATGACCAACCATATCTCCGTTACAAATGTTGGCAATAATAACGTCTGCCTTATCTGCCAATATGTATTTAATCATCTCATCAGCTATTTCGTAGGCGCTCATTTCTGGGGCTTGGTCATACGACTTTACCCCTTTAGAAGGAATGATTATTCTTGTTTCGCCAGCAAACATTTCTTCTTTTTGTCCATTCATGTAGTAGGTAACAAATCTTTCTTTTTCAGTTTCGGTGATGCGAAGCTGCCTGAGGCCATTTTGTGCAAGTACTTGCCCTAGTGGCTGGCGCACTTTTTGTGGAGGGAAAGCGACATCGACAGGTATGTGAGCTTCGTACTCAGTCATGGTCACAAAGTATAGGTTGCCAATTCTTTTTTTTCTCTGAAAAGTCTCAATACTCGTTTGTTTCTGGATATTAGTTTTCTCATACTTCTCTGTGTATGGATCAAAAGCCAGATTGTGGATACCTTGTTCGAAGTCTTGCATTACGAAGGCGCGAGTTAGCTCTCTAGGTCTATCAACACGATAGTTAAAGAAAATTGCAGCGTCATTCTCAGAGATGAGTCGATGAGAGCCATCCTGGTCACAAATACTAATGGGTTCTATAAATTCGTCAGTGATATTTTGGTCATACTGCGCTTGTAGGGAGGCTATCGGGTCGAGAATACATGAGTCGGGACTGCCAATTGTTAAAGCGTCGTATGCTTTTTCTATACGATCCCACTTATGATCTCTGTCCATCGCGTAGTAGCGCCCCATGATAGTGGCTATTTTGCCAACTCCCATTTGTTCGCAGCGCAATGTTAATTGTCGAATGTACTCAATCCCGGAAGTTGGCGGCGAGTCTCTTCCGTCAGTAAAGGCGTGGATGAATACTTTTTGGACTTGCTGTTGTTTACAAAAATTTAATAGTGCATAAAGATGTTCGATGTTTGAGTGGACTCCACCCGCTCCGACTAGACCCATCAGATGCAGGCTACTGTTATTATTTCTGACGTGTTGGATTGCGCTCAAAAACGCAGGCGTTGAAAAAAATGAACCATCTGCAATTGCCATGTTAATTCGTGGCAAGTCTTGGAAAACAATGTGTCCTGCTCCAATGTTTAAGTGACCTGTTTCAGTATTGCCATCCTCTCCTTGAGGCAATCCCACTGCCTGACCGCTGGCCGCTAGCTGGGTATGAGGATAGGAAATCCAGTAGCCATCAATGTTTGGAGTTTTTGCAGCTGCAATAGCATTTCCTGCGGTCTTTGGACCAATTCCCCAGCCATCGAGTACAAGAAGTAATGTAGGTTTAGGACCAGTGTAACTTTGCTGAATCAAGGAGCTGTCAATGGGACTAGATGTGACAATGGGGGTAGCTGCTATTCCTCCTGTCATGATGTCGGATTCGAAATTGCCGCAGAAGTGGCCTGTTGTTGTTCATTTTTTAAACGCACCTGTTCAAGTTCGATATAAATCTGCGAGAGTCTATTATATTTCGCTACTCTCTCTCCTCTATTCGCTGGTCCAAATTTTGTATATTCGGCTCCAGTCCCAACCGCAAAATCAGCAATAAAATCATCGTTTGTTTCACCACTTCGATGAGACATGACGATTTGCCAACCGGCTTCTCTGGCAACTTTAATAACATCAATTGTTTCCGAAATTGTCCCAACCTGATTTGGCTTTACTAGAAGTGTGTTGCAGTGCCCTTTCGCAATGGCATCTCTGACTTTATCTACGTTAGTCGCGAGCAAACTGTCTCCCACAATTTTCGTGGTTTCTCCCAGGGTCTTAGTGACTTCTTTCCAGCCATCAAGATCATCTTCTGCAAAGGGATCTTCAAGATAAAAGACGTTATAAAGACTTCTAAGTTTGTTGTAATACTCCAGTAGGTCTTTGGTTGAGTAGGCTTCAGCTCTATCTCTAAGCGTATATTTGCCACCGCTGTAAAATTCACTTGCGGCTGCATCAACTCCAAAGAATAAATCCTGGGCTAGTGTATAGGGGCTGGATTTTATTGTTTCAACTAAAATTTCGAAAACGTCGCTATTGCTGTAAAGGTTTGGGGTAAAGCCTCCCACGAGTCCGACAGAGTGAATTGCGCCTTTAATAATGAGGACCTCTTCAAGTTTTTGAAAAAGTGTTGTGGCGAGATTAAGAGAGTCGGGGAAATCTATATGGCTGGCCGGAATTATTTGGAATTCCTGAATGTCTAAGTTATCTGCACCGTGCTCGCCGCCGTTAATGAGTGTGTAGATACAACTTGGGATCATCAGCTCTCTCATTAATTCGTACTTTTGGAACAAGTAATAGTAGAGAGGCATGTTTTGGGATAAAGCCCCGGCTTTACAAACTGCCTGTGAAACTGCCAACAAGGCATTGGCGCCTAAATTTGACTTATTTGCCTTACCATCAAGCTGGATCATCAAATCATCTATTTCTTGCTGCATAGTCGGGTCTTTGCCAACCAACTGAGGAGCAATGATGGTGTTGACGTTATTTACAGCCTGCAAAACGCCCTTTCCCGACAGTCGATCGGGATCTCCATCTCTGAGTTCGTGGGCTTCGTATTTACCGACTGAGGTACCCGTGGGGACACTAGTGGCCACAACGCCACCAGAATCTAGCCAAAGCGTGCACTCTAAAGTCGGAATTCCTCGTGAGTCTAGAATCTCGCGAGCGTAGACTCCTTGAATGTTGGGCATAGTACTATCTTACTTCCTTCAGACTCATTGCTCAAGCTCACCGAGCATATTAGATATTAAATCAAAATTCGTTTTTGAACAAATGGCACCAAGGAGTTCTTCACTGTAGATTAGAGAGGCCAGATGTTTGTTTGGGCGATGAAGTTGGAGGAAAATAGGCTTGGCCTTCATGAGATCGTTCTTCTCGATTTTTTGTAAAGACGACTTGAAAAGTTTTTCGGTGGTAGAATAATCTGGACCTTGGTCGCCGAGATGCTGGGCAATTGCTATGAAATCAATTATTGCACCAGAAAAAGGTGGTATTAGAGCCTCATGAAGATCGATGAGCAATGCTGGGGTGCTAACCATCAGCCAGCCATTATCAATATCTCTGGCAGCATGCATTGCCTCATGTATTGTCTTGCAGTTTTGACAAATTTGGTGTGGCCAGTCATCTAAAATAACAATTTCTTTAGTTGATTTTGGTTTTTCACTTTTTTCCTTTATAACTGGAACTTCAAAATCACTAATGCTTGTTATCCAAAGTTGATTTCCATCTTTTTCCCACTCAAACAGAATCGGATTCAGAGTTTTACGTTTTATAGATCTATAAATTTCAATTAGTTCGCTAGTGGTTTTTTTATCAATTGCTCTGGAGATTGCTTGTTTTTTCTGGGCTTTTTTTTGTAAAAACTTATCCAGCTCTCTCTCAAAAAAAACGCTCTTGTTCCCAATTTCTGAGCTGACCTCATGCTCTGAGGATTTTGAGAAAAAATATGAGTCAATCTCATTCTTAATATCATTGCCAAGATTTTTAACCCCAAGGCGAGCTTTAATTTCGGTGCCAGAGACCGTTCCAGAAGCAGTGGCTTGAAGTTGAGCTTGAATCAGAATCGGTATTGTCAGGTTGGACAATGCGTGAGAATGATCGGACTCGAGTGTTTTGGAAATTTGCTCCGCCCAAGTTTGCTTAAGTGAGTCAAAGATATTGGCATCGCCAAGAATATTTTCTGAAGAACCTGGCATGATCCTGACGAATGATTCACCAAGATAATCTTGATAAAGTCGGGCAATCTCTGCAATGAATTTTTCTGAAAACTTAATTTCTGCAAAGAGATAGAATAACTGCTCCTCTGCTACGCGTTGTTTTACGGGGTCACTGGTGTCAGTAAATGCGCTCAAATGCTTTGAAAATTTTGAATTATCGGCTAGAACTTGTCGCAAAGCTGTTCTCGTGATGCAAATTGTTGGAGCAATCTTGACGCCAGCTTTTTTTGCTTGAGCGAGTCTTTGAATCAGCTCACCAGTTTCAGAAACAGCGAGAGAACGGACTTGATCAATTGTGAGAATGGCAGACACCCAACCATCTTAGCACACCCTCGAGTTAAGCGTTACTGCTTGAGTTGGGACTTGAACCAATCCACAACTGGAATCGGAGCTGGATCTACTCGATGAATCAAAGCTAGATAGTATGAAACATAAGCCCCAAAAGTCAGTAACTCAAAGGCTTGACTGAGCTTCGAGGAACTGGCTAGTTTCAGAATTTGAAAGCCAATATCGTTATTTTTAAGGATCTCGCTCGTTAAGGTCATCCTTTTTTCGTTACTTTGAAGATACAAATCTGAATGAACTAAAAGAAAGAACAGCATCTCGTCTCTGTTTTGAGGAAACTGAAGACCTTCTAATAAGTGGTGATTAATTTCAGGAATTACTCGATACTCTGAGTAAGTTTTGGCGTTCTCATTGAGCTGATTGGCAACCACATGAGCCGAACCTTCTAAATGCTCAGCCACAGTGAGAATTGGGATTCTATTGCTGAATTCGAAAGCTAAAAGCTTAGCAGGGTTTTGTTCAGTTGGAATGGCGACACTTGTCTTGAGGTGCATTTTTGCTATCGCTTCTAACACGGTCGACTGGGCTTCTTCCGAAACATTAATCAAGCCAATTTTCGAAAACAAGGCAATTTGACCAAAAACTGAGTATCCTAGAGCCATGCGAGGCTGCCCAGAAGGGTTGTGAATTGGATCAAAGACTAAGGCCGGTTTATTTGCCGTCTTCAAAAGTTCTGCCAAGTCACCGCCCGAAGTTATGCCAACTACCTTAGCCCCTCTTTTAAGAGCTTCCTTGGTGGAGCTAAGAGTTTCTTCTGTTGTCCCTGAGTAGCTCGAGGCAACGAAAAGTGTATTTTCATTCACATATGCAGGCAAATGGTAGTCAGGAACTACGTTGATTGGAACTGAAATTTCGTCTTTAAAAACAGACTGGATCACATGAGTTCCAAGCGCTGATCCACCCATGCCTCCAACGACAATATTACTTACCTCTTTATATGAAGGATCAATTTCAACTTCAGCGGCTTGTTGCCAGACATGTTGGACTTGTTGACCCAACTCCTCAATAGAGCCACGCATGTTTGACTTATCTAGCTCAGCCATTGCTTTTTGATTATCCAAAAAATTGGTTTCTTCCATGATCACTTCCCGTTATTTATTACTAATGAATTTGGATCGATTGTGTGTGAAAGTTCTTGATTTGGAAAAACTTGAACATGATTTCCGACCAGAGTTCCGGGCATAGTAGCCACAGAAATTCCAAGCTGAACAGATTCCCCAGTTATTAAACCAAAACCGTTTACGCCGGAATCAACTAACTCGTTCTTCACTTTAACCTTTACGTTTCTTCTGTCGAGTCGTTTGTTCGCAGTTACTAAGCCAGCACCAACCTTGGTTTTGCTTCCCAAAATACTATCTGCGCAGTAGCTTTGATGAATGCTCACTCCCGGACTTAAGATCGAGCGAACGATCTCAGTGTAAGCTCCAACTATGCAGTTTCTTTCAACACTGCTTTCACGAATCATGGAGTAGTTGCCAATCAGCGCGTTCTCGCCTATGAATGCTGGTCCTACAATAGTGACAAAGTCTTTTATTTGAGCGCCATCAGCAATCAAAACTGGCCCTGCCTCATCATCAATGATTGCGGTCTTGGCTATTTGTGCAGTTGGAGAGGAGTAACTTTTTTTATTTGACAACAATTTGGTTTTTAGAGCATGTAAATCCCAGGCGTACTTAAGAGTGGGGAGCTCGTAAAGTCCCTCTATCCATCGCACATCATTTGTCTCACAAACTTTGTTCAGAGCGGTTTCAAAATTATATTCTGAAACTTCTAAATTGCTTAAGATATCAAGCATTTTGCTAGACAATAAATAAAGACTTGAAAGCTTGATTTTTGAAATTGGTTTTTGAGGTTTTTCAATAACTCCTGTGACTTTATCAGCGGCAGTTTGCAAAATGCCATATCGCTCTGGGTTTTGTGTGTGAGTCCCGATAAGGACACATTCCGCACTAGTTTCCTCTTGTTTTCTGATTAAGTCTAAGAGAGTTGTCGAGGAGTTTACGTGATATGGACTTGCGACTAGAAAACGTCCTTGGAGATGATCTTTTGCTAAGAGAAGTGCGTTCCCCATTCCCAGTGGGCTCACTTGCTCGATGAAAGAAATCTCAAGTTTAAAATTAAAACTCCTCAGCAATGACTGATTGTTTTCGTTGTTTTCCTTGCTAGAAACAATGATAAAAACCTTCTCTACGCCTGCGATTTCTGCGCTTCTTAGTAAATTAACAATTAAGGGTTCCCCACAAAGCTCAAAGAAGCCTTTATGGGTTCCATAATTTAATGGAAAAAAACGTGAGTTCTTGCCTGCGGCCAATATTACCAAGGGTAATGAATTCATATTATTTATCTAGTAAAGCCTGCACCGACTCTTTTGATGGAGATGCATCTTCTGAAATTCTGATAGCAGCAACAGCGTGTGCGTACCGAATTGCTTCTTCCATATTGTGACTATTTTGCCAGGCCTTCAGGAATCCAGCATTAAAACTATCACCAGCTCCAACCGCATTTTTTGGTTGAACTTTAAAACTTGGAACGTCGTGAATCTTTCCATCTTGATCTAGGCCGATTGCACCATTTGCACCACGAGTAACGACAATGATAGGTCTAGTAGGTAGCGATGACAGTAGATCAAAACCTTTTTCTATGGTTTCGACACCCCAAATAGTCAAGAACTCTTGTTCATTGGGAATGTAAATATCAACCATCTTAGCCAGTGATTTGACCTGCTCGATATGATTTTCTAGAACAACGTTACTAATCATTCCATGATCAAGGAGAGTTAAGACATCGTGCTGACGCGCATTTTTGACAATAGCCTCATATTTGTCTTGGAGCATAGTTAGCTTAAAGTAACTACCGATATAAAGGGCGGAGATTTTATTAAAATAATTAGTCACCACTCTCATCGCATCTTCGCCATCAAGTGCTAAGTTTGCTGTTCCAGCTGTGGTCTGGATTGTGTCTCCTTGAGGATTGGTAAAATGAGAGCTAACATTAGTATTTACCTCTGGATCGGTGAAAATAAGTCTGAGAATATTTTGTTCATTCAGAATATCAGTGACAATATTCCCCACTCTATCCTGGCCAATTTTTGCAACAAGCGCGGTTTTTAGTCCCAAGCTCGAGCCAACTTGGGCAAAATTTGCAGCAGAACCTCCTACCCTAAGTTGAACTTCATTTCCAACAGTTTCTGTTTCTGAACGGATGCCGATCTCAGGCTCAAAAGGAAACTCTCCGTAATGAATATCGAGGTAAATTGAACCGAGGGCTAAAGCGTCGAAGGGTTTTGTCATATAGAGTAGTTATAGCACGTTAGTCGAGGGCGTGCGTATTGACTCCTTCTTGCCAGTTAATTTCTTCATGCTTTTTCAAAATTGATTTAAGAATTGTTTTCATTGCATCATATTCAGCCTGTGTCTTGCCCTCAAATTTAACAGTTATGTAAGGCCCATTTTGGGAAGCTCGGATTATTGCCATCTCAGTGTCAGTGTCCATTCTGATGCCGTCAATATCAATGTATTTGGCATTTGGCCATTGTTCTTTAAATGCAGATCTAATAACCGTATCTATAAACGAAAATTTAATTTCATCAGCTAAGCCTAGCTTGATTTCAGGACTTGAAACATAATGTGCGAGTTCAGAAACCTCTTCGGATAAATTATGATTCTTTCTTTCTAAGTATTGAAGGAGTCTCAGACTTGCATATGCGCCGTCGTCGTGGCCATAAAAATTATCCATAAAAAATATGTGACCAGAAAGCTCGCCTCCAAATGGGCCTCGCTCTTCTTTAAGTTTTGCTTTTATAAAAGAATGACCCGTCATCCAAACCACGGGAATGCCTCCCGCTTTCTCAATAGCTTCTGTGACTTGTCTAGAGCAGAGAGTGTTATAAACAATTTTAGATCCAGGCATATAGTCGAGTACGTCTTTTGAGAAAAGAGCGACAATAGTATCCATCCAGAGGACATCACCGTTATTATCGACCACGGCCATTCGGTCTCCATCTGAATCATAAGCAAAGCCAATGTCCGCGCTGGAAGCCTTAACTCCTTTTGCTAAGCGGTCAAGCACCTCTACTTCGGTTGGGTCAGGAACTCCGAGGGGAAAGCTTCCGTCGAGGTTTGTGTTTTGTTCAATCACTTCACACCCTGCGTCCCTGAGAAGTTCGGGATAAAATTTTCCACCCGTTGCATTGCATGTGTCGACAACTACTTTCCATTTTCTCTCCAAGGAAAAATGCTTGAGAATGTCAGCTTTATAAGCTGGGAACGAATCATCATTTCGGTTTGTTCCTTTGCCCTCGGAGAAATCTCCAAGTTCGCAAATTTTTCGTAAGTCCTGAATTTCCTCAGTCACCATGGTGTCAGAATAGCCAACTCCAAGCTTTAAGCCATTGAACTCTCCCGGATTGTGGGAGGCTGTGATCATTGCACTCCCCCTTGTTTTGTAATGGTAGCAAGAAAAATAAACAATTTGGCTTAATGATAAGCCCATATCAATAGTGTTGATGCCGCCATCATTCAGGCCAGCAATGAATGCTTTTGCATAAGACTCACCCGTTAAACGATTATCACGACCGATTGTGCATTCTTCAATTCGTCTTCTTGAAAGGAAGGTTGAGTAGGCTCTTCCAAGTGTGTACATAACATCATCAGATAAATCTGCACCCGCAACTCCCCGGAGATCGTATCCTCTGAAAATTTTTGAGTTTATCTTTTTGACAATTTGGTACATTGTTTCCTTCCGATAATCTTGATTAGATTACTCTACATTGCAAGCGTGAGCATATCAAGCTCTTGATCGAGCTTCAAAGTCGCTGTAGAAGTTTTCTGCTCGGTGTCGATTTTTAATAGTTTTTTATGGAGTCCAAGTAGTTCTCCCTCGGAAAAGAAGTGGGCCTGTTTTTTTAATTTGGTTTGAACAAAAGGAGCGCCAGCTATCTGGCCACCATCAATTGATGTTAGTAGCAGTCTTGTTTGCCTTGCTAGCATTAAGAAACAAAATTGGGCACCATCTTGCTTAATAGCAGTGTGGAGGAGCCTGATTTTTTTCTCAGATGAGGCGCTGCTGCCAAGAGAATCGAGCCATGAAAATAAAGTTGTGCTAATGGTATGCACTCGGTCAACAGAATTTGGAAATTTTTTTAGTTGTGAAGCAGTTAATTTTTTTTTCTCCCATAACAAAACATCACTTGGAGAAGAGTTGATTAAAGAGATGAGATCTTCTCGTTTTTTTGAAGTAGGGAGTGAGTGTAGTTCTTCGATGACAATACACTTGGCTGAATCAAATAGAGAGTTGGAGCCGAGTTCTGCTTCGAGTAAGGAGGTGGTAAGTTGTTTAGCCTCAAGCTTTGATATATGAAGGCCCTGAGATTGCTTTTTAGAAATCTCATCAAGAAGTGATTCTCTCGACTCAACCGTGTGATTTCCGTGAAAAATAATGATCGACATTATGCCAAAAATTTAAGTTGAGCCAATAAATAGCCAAACAAAATAAGGGCGAGGTAAAGAATGCTGCTTTGGAATAATCTTAGAGCTTTGTGAGCTTTGGTTTCCTGATGCGGCCAATGAAGTTTTTTCGCAATTTTATCTACTGTAGAGTGATGTTTTCGCATCCATGGTTTTATCATCATTTTCTAGTATAGCAGGTCATGTAATATGAACTCTGAATTTACCAAATTGCTTTTGTTGAAGCTTATAATCTGGCATGTAATTTCTTACAAGTGACCAGAATTCCCTAGAGTGATTGTGATGAGTTAGGTGCGCAAGTTCATGAGCGATGACATACTCAATGGCCTTGGGTGAGAAATGAACTAGTCGCCAATTAAAATTTAAATTCCCTTGTGAGCTACAGCTTCCCCATCTTGTTTTCTGCTGTCTGAAGGTTATTTTTCCAACAGATAGTTTATAGGCGTCAGATAGCTCTTTTGTTTTTGGCAGAATGAATGATTCAGCTGTTCTTTTTAAAAATCTCTCTAGAGCATTTGTGTATTCCGAAGATGAGCTAGTCGTTTCTGGGTTAATTGCGTTATAGATTAGTTCGCTTTTGCTTGCACCGAAGCCAATTGAAATAGTCGAGTCATAGACGACAACTTTGTTATATTTTTTCCCAAACAAATAAATTGAGCTTTCTGTTTCTAATTCTTCCCTTCCTAGCTGCTTCTTTTGTTGTTTTTGTATCCAAACTATCTGACTGGTGAGAAAAGATTTAATCTGATTCTGGTTTATTCTTTTAGGAGCAGTTACTTGGATCGTGCCATCGTCAAGAACCTTCATGCTAAGAGAACGACCTCGATCGCGATAAACGATTTTAATCTTATCTTGAAGAGAATCTAGTGATGATGGAGATGATGTCATAGGACAAAATATAACTGATTATTCTGCTATTAAATAAGATAAAAAGAGTGGCTAAGACTACATCAATTATTTCGGATTTTAACTCCTTTGCTTTGGAAAGTCTGAGCGCTAAAAATGTGTCAATTATTGTTGCTAAAAGAACTACAAAAACTTCTGCAACAACTTTTTCAACCTCTTCTTGACCAATTAATTGTAAATCTAGGAGTTTTTCGAGATCTGGATATTTAATAACTAGAAGGTGAAGTGAGGTGAAAAGACCATGAAGTCCATAAATGGTTAAGAAAACTAAGGCTACCTTTTTCCAAACCACATGAAAAAGATGCGCATATGATGAGAAAACAACCTTCCAATCTGGATCCAGATGATTAATATTTTCTGGTGAACTCACTGCCTGCATCTTTGTATCTTACACGAACTTTGTGCGCTACAATACAATAACTATTTTGAGCCGAGATGCTGGAACTGGTAGACAGGCTGGACTTAGAATCCAGTGCCCGTTAAGGGCGTGCAGGTTCGATTCCTGTTCTCGGCACAAAAAAACCCGCCTTTATGTGCGGGTTCTTTTGTCTCAGAACGATTATTCCGGTGAGGAACAAACCTTCTGAGGTATATGTATAATAACATTTACTATAAGGATGTCAATAGGTATCAAACTATTTCACAAATTCAAGTAAGTAGGCATCTTCTTTTTCAGATCTTCCCATGGTGCGATCATCGAAGCGCATCTCGGCCATCCACTGGTTCACACTAGCTGCCCAGCTGCCATTGCTAGAAGGTGTATATTTTCTCATTATCTGCTCTGGAGTAACTAGTCCTTTGTCTATATAGTTTTGCTTGAGGACTCTGGCTGCGGCTCTAAAGTTTTCTTCATAGCTTTCAAATTCCCACGTTCCCCTGGCATGAACGCCTAGGCCTAGACAATTGTATGAACCCGGAGGGGTGACTTTGCATAGATTGCTCTCTTGCATGGCGATTGCTGGCAATAGTCTGAAGTCAATGTTGTATTCGTCAGCGATCTCTACGAAAGTTTTACCAAAGTAGTCGTAAGGTTTTAGCGGTGAGTTATATCGTTCTAAGAAATTTGCCACTAGCTGACTTCTAGCGTCGTTGATCTGCATTTGGGTAGACATCTCGCTTTTGGCTGATTTTCCCGTCAAATTAGCAATACTTACTCTGACAGCATTCCCTGGGTCATGAGTAAAATCACTCCAGGTCACCCCTTCGAGATAAAACTGCATTCCAGCAACGCTGACCAGAATGACTCCAGCTGATAAAAAGATCCATGAAAAGGCAAAAAATATATGTTTCATATATATGCGAATAAACAGTATACCAAAGATCGACGACCATGGACAATTGGGGCCTTACATGTTATCCTATAACTATATACATGAAAAGAATTTTATCGCTATACACCGCAATCTTTTTTCTTTTTCTTACTGCCGCAAATGTGGCTGCGAGAGAGACTTCGATTATGGGCATGCACGTGCTAAATCCTGAAGAATTTTCAGCAGCTAAAAATTCTCTGTTAATTGACGGTGAGACTCAAGATCAGTGGTACTACATGACCGTACCCCTTACCTTGAATGACCTTAATGATTTACCAAGATGGCAAAAGCTTTTTACAGAAGCGCGAGAGACTCACGTTATCCCTATTGTTAGATTAGCTACCAGATATGAAAATGGCAGTTGGCAACAACCAACCCGAAAAGACATTGTTGATCTGATTACTTTTTTACAAAAACTCGAATGGCCAACTGAAGATCGCCACATTATTGCCTTTAATGAAGTTAATCACTCTAAAGAATGGGGTGGTGAGATTGACCCAAATTCGTATGCCAACGCCTTTAGATTCACGAGTAGCTGGGCGCATGCACAGCAAGCCTCCTTCATTGTTATGCCGGCAGCAATGGATCTTGCTGCTCCAAATGGAAGAAGCACTTCTGAAGCATTTAATTATTTAGCCTCAATGTACGCTTTCGATCCCGAAATCTTCACTTACGCCGACGCCTGGAACTCGCACTCTTATCCAAATCCAGGCTTCTCAACTTCGCCAACGAAGACTGACAAAATGTCTCTTAGAGGTTTTGAGCACGAGCTGGCTTTCCTTGCTGATAAAACTGAGAATACTCTACCCGTCTACATTACCGAGACAGGTTGGGAAGACTCTCGTTCGACGAGACCTTGGTTATCTTCATATTATGAATATGCCTTACAACACATCTGGACAAAAGATAAGGTTGTAGCCGTCACCCCCTTCATCTACAAGGGCTCCCCAGGTCCCTTTTCAGGCTTTAGTTTTATGACAGCGGATGATAAGCCTACTGAACAACTTGACGCCCTTCGAAGAGCTCTGGCACATACTTTCAAACAAAGTCGATTGCTCAGCAGTGTAGAATCATCTAGATGATAATTCTCGGATACATTTTCGTTTCAATCTTAATTTTTTGGGCAGTATTGGTTATTTATCTAAATGACTTCTCAGTGCCTTCAAAATTGACTGGAGAATTTACAAGTGTATTAATAGTTTTCCCTCATCCAGATGATGAAGCCAAAAGCATGGCTGGGACGATCAAGAAATTTACTGATCAAGGAATTAAAGTAACTTTACTTCTCTTCTCTAAAGGAGAGCGTGGCACACCTGATGCTAGTGAGGACTTAACTCTCAAAAAGATTCGCTCAAAAGAGGCCAAGGTATCAGCAAAAATTCTTGGAGTGAGGCTGATTCACGAAGACTTTGGAGATGGAGTGCTTCCAAAAAAACGAACAAAGTTGACTTCGTACTTGCAGAAAATAATCGCTAAGCAAAAGCCGGATCTTGTGATTACCTATGATAAATCAGGACTTTATGGCCACCCCGATCACATTGTTGTTTCAGAAATTATCACCGATCTTCACAAGAAATTGAAAAAGAGTTTTAAACTCTGGTATATTTCTTTTCCCGAGAAAATTCTCGCTGGAAAAAAGCTACCGACACACATGGCTGATAATCCTGATTTTGCGAAACATAGAAAACACCCGAATATGAAAATATGGATCGGTCATCGATTCATCACAAAATCAAAAGTGATCGGTGCTTACAAAAGTCAGTTTCCATCTTATGAAAGAGGTCTAGTTGTTCCTGTTCCGAACGTTATTCTCTGGTCCCTTTTTCCGTGGGAGTATTTTCATGAGGTTAAAGAGTCGCTCTAGTTTGTGCTACTTAATTCTGAGATTACTCCAAGTATCTCTCTAGGCTTAGATATAAGAAAATCTGGTTGAGCTTTCCTAAGTCTCTCCTCTGAATTAAAACCCCAGTCAACTGCTATCACTTTAACTGCAGCATTTTTAGCCGCGTCAATATCTCGAACCTCGTCGCCCACATACAGGACTTCACTTTTCTTAAAAAGGCGTTTCTTTATTAAATTATTCAACACCTTTCCTTTCCCAAACAAGTTTTTTTCTGAATAAATAAAATCAATTATTGATATTTGGTGAGATGCTAAAAATAGTTCTACATTTTTTGTTGTATTAGAGGTGACAATACCAACAGTATGACCCTGTTTTTTTAACTCGATAAAAACGCCTTTTATCTCAGGATTGATACCAATGTCTTCCATGTGATTTGATATTTCTCCTTGAATATGTTTTGTTAGTTTTAAGAGATTCCAAGGTGACAAGGGATATTTTTTTAGCAATTCGCGCGCACTTAGTTCCTTTAATTTTTCTAAATCAGCAGCTTTTATATGTGGAAGACCACAATCTTCGGCTACTTCATTAAAAAAGATGATTGATGCTTCTAAAGAAATCGCTATTGTTCCGTCAAAATCAAATAGTATTATCATGGCGTAAGTATAGTTTAGATAGCTTTTCTTGAAAAGTAGTTGCCTTTGTTGATCAGCGTCTTATTTAAGTCGCTCAATTTTTTTCAGAAAAATCATACTTTCGACAGCTTTTGAGCTAACAAGCAAAGTTCTGTCTGGATGATGTTTCACAGTTACACGCGAGCATTCTCTATCAGTCTCTTCAACTAGCAGAATGTCTCCCTTGCCTAGTTTCAAATCTCCCCAGAGAAAGTAGTCAATGACTTTGAATTTTGACATGTAAAAAAATGTGAGCCAGCTGGGACTCGAACCCAGGACACTCTGCTTAAGAGGCAGATGCTCTAACCAACTGAGCTACTGGCCCACATGTGCACTCAGCGGGAATCGAACCCACAACCTTCTGTTCCGAAGACAGACGCTCTATCCAATTGAGCTATGAGTGCATGACAGAGAATTATACCATCGAACCAGGTGCTGATGACAAATTAGAGTTGCGCGGTATAATGGCGATAAGATGGCTCGAACTAGCACAAATTTAGTCAACCAAGCCTTTAATCTCTTCCGAATTCAGAAGTTAATAAATCAAGTGGTCCCTGAAAAGGCGACTTTCATGAATCCGTTTATTACCGTGGCCCGTGAGCCTGGGAGTGGCGGAGCCCCAATCGCCAAAGCTGTTGCTGAAAAGCTTGGATTTGAGTTTGTAGATAAACAAATCCTTGAGGCAATTGCTAAGTCTACTCATAAGCGCACAGCAATCATTAAGGAAATTGACGAGAAAAGTCGCAACAGAGTTGAGGATATTATTCACTCAGTTCTTAACTTAGAGTACGTGGACGATGCAAAATATATCACTGAGCTTGGTCGAGTAGTCGCCTCTTATGCCTCTAAAGGCAACGTTGTCATTCTTGGTCGTGGCTCACATCTACTTACCCCTATGGCAAAAGGACTCCACGTCAGTGTTACCGCTCCAAAACACGTTCGAATTCGTAGAGCTATGGAGTATGAGGGATTTGATCAGCAAAAAGCAAGGCAGGTCATTGGAGATGTTGAAGAAAGTCGAAATAAGTTTATTAAGCAGTATTTTACTTCTGACGCAAAAAGAAGAAATGTTTACGACTTAACCATCAATACCTCATTTTACTCTGTTCTTGAGGTAAGAGATATTATTATCGAGGCATTTAAACAAAAATTCTCCAAGTAGGTGGTACAATTCTTATGTTTGTAGCCGATGTGGCGGAATTGGTAGACGCGCACGCTTCAGGAGCGTGTGAGATTTTTCTCATGGAGGTTCGAGTCCTCTCTTCGGCACAATGTTATATAATATCGATCTATGCCCGGGTGGTGAAATGGTATACACGTACGCTTGAGGGGCGTATGCCGCAAGGTGTGGAGGTTCGACTCCTCTCCCGGGCACAATGATATTTTTGGACGCTTAGCTCAGTTGGTTAGAGCACCGCGTTTACATCGCGGGTGTCGGGGGTTCGAGTCCCTCAGCGTCCACCCTTCTAAATTGAAATCTTTTATCTGCAGCAGCAGCGAGCATTGTAAGCCCACAGAGGTTTCCATTGGAAACTTGTCGAGCAGCTTCCACTACCCCAACAGGTTTCTTTAGTGACTGGATCTATCGGTGATGAGTACCAGGTCGCCCAGGTGGCTTCAATTTGGGCATAGCCACTGGTGCTACCGCAATATGCGGGGCAGCTTGATGGAGTGTTGCTACAGGTCAATGATTTGGTAGCGCAGAATTCATTGCAGTTATTACTCGTATCGGCTCTAAGCCAACCTGTTGCTTGTATCGGCGTTGGAGAAGGAGAAAAACTTGGTGACGGAGATGGTGAAGGAGTTGGTGAAGAACTTGGCTCAACACTTGGTATCGGTTGATACTCTTCATCGAAAAGGCACGCAAAACAAGTCCCCGGGGTGCAGTTTTCCTGCAGTTGTCCATCAGAGGTATAAGTTGAGTAAAAAGGAGTTTTATAAGCGTTTGATTTTAGCTTAAAACAGAGGATCATTTTATCTTCTGGCTCATTGTAGGTGAGATAAACATCATCCATCTGTTCTCTATTCGAGAACGAAGACTTAATTTCTTTTGTAGATTCAAGTTTGTCCAGGATTTCCTGACCTTCCTCAGATGCAAGCTGAACGCCGGTGTAAGAAGTGGAGAGTGGAAATTGGTTGAAACTTTGAGATCTTTGGAAAGCTGTGTATGTTTGTTCTGCAGTCATGATTACTGCGACGTCTTTGGATCTTTGAATTTGCTCGAGAGGATTCATTACTAAGGCAATGACAGCAAGGATTCCAAGAATACTAACCACAATTAATAACTCGATGAGGGTGAAGCCGCGTTTATTCACACTTGTGATTTTGATTACAAATGGTGCAAATGTCAAAAGGAAATTGCTTTAATTTCAGTAAAGCAAAGGAGAGAGAGATGTTTTATAATGTTCATCTGATCTAGCCAAGCTAGCCAAGTTGGTCACGGCGCATGTCTGAAAAACATGAAATTGAGGTTCGATTCCTCAGCTTGGCACCATTAGTTGGTGCTACTTACCAAGAATACTTCGAAATATTTCTTTGATGAACAGAGCTATTTGCTTGGTGATGATGCCGGCTGATTTGCCAAGAAACTTGCCAGTATCTTGGGCCATATAGCCACTTTGACGTTTAAAATCTGGAGAATTTATATATTCGTTGAAACTCATGTTTTGAGTATACACGAAGTACGTAGTACAATACCGAAGATCTTAAGTGCGAGAATAGCTCAGTGGTAGAGCGCCTCCTTGCCAAGGAGGAGGTCGCGGGTTCGAACCCCGTTTCTCGCTCACACTTAAATTTAAATTTTTTACTCAACGAAAGTCAGCGCCGTACCAAGCTTATCAGCTCTGCCGGTTCGACCAATTCTGTGAATATAGTCTTCATATGACTCAGGTAAGTCATAGTTAATGACGTGTGAGACGTTGTCAATATCGACACCTCTTGAGACGACATCGGTGGCAATCAGGGCCTGGAGACGATTAATCTTAAAGTCCTTGAGCGCGCGCTGTCGTTGCCCTTGAGATTTATTTCCATGAATCGAGTCGACTTTGAAGCCTCTCTGTTGAAGATCTCTGGTAAGTTTCTCAGTCCCATGCTTTGTGCGACCAAAGACAAGTACCTTGTCGAATCCCTCACTGATCAAAAGATCATGAAGGACTTCGATTTTGGAACGACCATGGAGTTTTACAATTTCTTGTTGAACGCTTGCGGCTGTGTCTTGGGTTTTAACTGAGACAATAACTGGGTTTTTAAGAAATCCTCGCATAATTTCTTGAACTCTCGAAGTCATTGTTGCTGAGAAAAAGAGTGATTGTCTCTCTTCTGGAAGCTGATCAATAATTGCTCTAACTTCATTTACAAAGCCCATATCAAGCATACGATCAACCTCGTCTAAGACGATGTTGGTGAAATCTTCAAAACGAAGTTTTCGACGCATGTTTAAATCTTTAATTCTTCCTGGAGTGCCAATAACAAAGTGCTGGCCTCTTCTCAAAGACTCTACTTGGCGATGGAGCGAGGCTCCGCCGATGCAAAGTGTTGAGAAAATATTAATTCCTGAAGTAAATGATACTAATTCATCTCGAACCTGAAGCGCTAACTCTCTAGTAGGAACAATAATAAGAACCTGCTCATGATCTGCGCCGGTGATTATTTTGTTTAGAAGTGGAATTAAGAAAGCAGCAGTCTTTCCTGTACCAGTATTGGCGATACCAACGGCATCTCTACCTTCTAAAATTGAAGGAATTATTTGGTCTTGGATAGGAGTTGGAACTGTGTATCCACGATCTGCAATATTTCTCTTTAGATCGTCAGCAATAGCAAAGTCTGAAAATGAGTACTTTGGTACATAGACCTCTTCTTCTTTTATCTCAGGTTTGTTCAGGCTAGCCTGAAGAATTACATGAGAAGGATCAAAACTGGCTTGTCTGCGACCTCGTCCACGGCCACCGCCGCCTCGAGAGTATCCACCACCGCGGCTATTGCCACGAAAGCTAGAACCGCCACCAGAGCGATTATTGGAATTAGAAAATGAGCGTGAAAAATTACGCATATAACTTCTTTCTTTAATTAATAAAGACGGTTAAAGACAAGAAGCAAGTTATTATATTAAGGAAATTTATCTTAAAAAAGATTTGCGTGCTTAAACCAGGTCGAATGATTTTTTCCATTCGACAGAAGTGCATTGTATCACAGTTGCTGTGGGCGTCAAACTATGGGATGTTTTATTGAGCTCAAACCCCAAAAAACTCAAAGACTTCTTTCAGTGCTTCGAAGCCTCTCCTGATGTTTCGTTGCAAACCTTCGGAGTCATGGACCGTCGCCATTTTGACTCTTAATTTAAGTTTGGAAACAAGATATCTGAGCTTAAAAAGTTGGAATTTATCTTCAAATTGATCTGGGATCTTGTTAGTTTCTGAGTACCCTTCTTTAAACCAAGTCATTCTTGGTTCTCCAAAAAATAAGCTGTAGGCAGAGAAATCCATGACAGGATCTCCAGAAAAGCATTCGTCCCAATCGATTATTCCTGTTACATGTTCCCCTTCAGAAAGCGTGTTCCAATCGGCGACATCATTATGAATTAAAACAGGAGTGTCGCACTCCATGAGGTTTCTGTTATTTTCAAATAAGTTTTGAATTTTCCCACGCTGAATTTCGGTTATGTTTCCAGATTCCACTAAGTAAGCCAGATCTTCTATTAGTGAAGCGAATATGTGCTGATCAAAAGATTCGTATTGGCCCTGGAGTCTTTTTTCATTTTTAGATATCTGGTTGTCAAAGAAACCATAGCCCTGGGTCTTCACTTGATGTACTAAACCAAGATTTCTGCCAGTTTCTCTGATCAGCTGTTTTTCCCATTTATATTCAATCTCGCCTGATTTGGTGAAATTCCTCATTGTCTCACCTGGCAAAGCTTCCATAATCATAAAATCGAAAGGAAATTTTTCTCCGTCGTCAATAATTGAGTATGTTGAGTAACTAAGAGCACCTTTGTCTTTTGCAGATTGAGAAGCGACACTCTCAGCCCAAAAGTAGCCATTCTTGACTCCCCCAGGATGCATCCGAAAAATTACCTGAGTTCCGTCAGCAATTCTCGCTTTCAAAACATTGTTCACCAGACCATCATTAATTAAGTCGCCAATCTCAGTAACTTTTGAGTCTTCCTTGCTTCTTCCTGATTGCTGCATTCCATATTCTATGGCGGGGATGATTGTTTTTTTGTCAAAAGTACTTGATCGATCTAGAAAGATTTTCTTCATATTACTGGCAGAAATATTTCTATTTGTTTGCCAGTAGAACATGTTGGTGCGGTCGGAGAGATCTAGAGTTTTCATAAATCTTCTAAAACTAAGTTTAGCAGGTCGGGAAACTTCTCACTTTTTAAATCATTGAGGCAGAAATGACCAAGGCCATGGAACTCTTTGAATTCGATGTTGGGTACTTTATTTCTAATTATTTCAACCGTTTTGAGGACACTCTCTTCGTCATTGTCAGAGTACCAAACGGTTATTCCCTTTGTTCTTTTCGCAATTTCAGGATCGATTTTAAAGTCATCAAAAAAGTTAATAGTATGTTCGTGATCTGGATCTAGCCATGGCGCAACAAGTACGACTTTATCAACCATTATTTCTGGGTGAATACTTAGATATTTGATGAAAAAACCAGCGCCAGTGCTATGACCGATTAAAATTGTTTCAGGTTCTACATCAAATCTTTCCACTTCTCTATTCCAAACCTCCCAATTTCTGTCATATGCATTTGGGACTTCTGGAGTTGCGGTCGGAATATCATTTTTGAGTAATTGACACTGAAGCCAAGGAATCCAGTGGGAATTACTCATGCTTGGCATGTTGGGATCGTAGTATTCTTCTTTACTTGGGCCGCCGTGGAGAATTATTGAGTTTTTCATTAATTAATGATTAGCTTTCTCACTTTCACTGATTAGAAAATCACTAAGCACCTGAGACATTTCATCAAAGTGATCGGTGCTAGCGTAATGGTGGTTTGATCCGGACACTGTATGAAGCGTGGCGTTAGGTAGCAACTTACTTAATTTGACGCTATCTTCATAAGGAACAACATCGTCTTTATTGCCATGGACTATTAATGTTGGAATTTTAATACTATGAGCAATTTCGAAAGCGATGTTTTTTTTCGCATCTTCAACAATTTCGTATTTTAGTCTTGGACTTGACTCTTCACTCTGATAATTTATGAATCCATCTTTCTTCCATTTTTCTAAAACACGATCCTGTTTTGGGAATGCAATTGCCAACCAATCTGAGACTGGAGATTTTAAGGCTAAACAAAAAAGATCTTTTGTTTCTGCGGCCGCCATAAGGCTAGAAATCCCACCAAAGCTTGAGCCTAGCAAGGCTAATTTTGAATATCCAAGATCTTTCAAAAATTTTATAGCAGCTAAAATGCTGTCTTTTCCCTTTGAAATGGTAATGTCTGAAAAGTCTCCTTCGCTTTCTCCATGTCCAAAAAGATCAATTCTGAAAGTAGAAATTTTTGCCTCACGTAAATTATTTAATATTTTGGTGTAGCTTTTTGAGTTTTTGTGAGATGTAAATCCATGTGCAAAAATTATGATTGGAGTGGTTTTACTTTCACTTGGATTATTTATAACCCCGCAAAGCTTTGTGCCCAGTGGATGTTTAAAAAAGACTTTTTCTTCCATGTAGAGATTATACCAAGAATAAAATATCTCTTATTATTTCAAACATCATTTGATGCCCTTTTGTATTTGGGTGAAGTCCATCATCAAAAAGTGTTTCAAGATCCATCTGTTTCCAGTCTGCGAACATGTCGATAAATAAGAGATTATTTTTTGTGGCTACATTTGCCAAGACTTGATTATATTTTTCCAAGCGTTCGACAAGATAGTGTTTATCTTCTTTGAATGGAGTGGTGAGTTTTTCAAAAACTGGCACTAGTCCTATTAACACGACCTCACGAGAGAGATTTTTAGCAATTTCCACTAATCTGAGAATATTTTTTTCAAACTCTTCTATAGAAATATCATTATCCAGATCGTCTTTATTAATCCTCGAATCATTGGTGCCTATGGCAATTAAAAATCTAAATTCTTCTGGTTCATGATCTCTAATTCTTAACGTAGCTTCTCTTTTCATTCTATCTAGAAGACCTCTGGTTGTATCTCCAGAAATACTAAGATTGATCAAATTGCTATCTTTTGATTTGCTGTTTCTATCAATAAAAAGTCGCAGTTGAGTAGCCCAGCCACCGTTTTGATAATCTCCGACGCCAAATCCGATACTGTCTCCGAAAAGAATGTGTCTCATGTGTTGATTATAGCAAGAAGATTAGCTGAACCTCAGAATTTGTTATAGGCACACACTTTCCGGAAAATGCGTTTGTGCAAACTGCATTGGTGATAAATATCCCAATGACTGATGCGGTCTTTTATAGTTGTACCATTCTAAGTACTTTTGTAGTTTAACCTGAAAGACTTGCTGGTCATAGTAGATCTCATCTGTCCTATTGATAAACTCTTCTTGGATAGTTCTGTTAAATCTCTCGACAACTCCGTTTATTTTTGGTGACCTTGGATAAATGAATTGGTGTTTAATTCCCTCACTATCCAGATGACTATGAAAATACTTGAAAAACTCAGAGCCGTTGTCTGTCTGTACGGTATGTATGTGGTGTGGAGAGAGCCTCTCGTACTCTTGAAAAGTCAGTTTGGCTTGTTTGCTTGAAATGGTCTTCACCTTACTTACAAAGGCGAATTTGGTGTAAATATCAATGACTGACATGAAGTTATGCCGTATGCCATTAACATAGACCACAACGCAATCCATCTCTATAAATCCAGGAGCTGTTGCTTTGGGAGATTTTTTGGTTCTTTGTCTGGAGAACTTGTTTTTCCTTTTTGTCTTTATAGGTGTATCAAAGAACAAATTTCTTCTACTTATTACTTTGCTAATAGTTCTGTTACTTATGGATGAAATTCCTATTTCTTCTGCATACTGATCTAAAAATATTTTAATCTTTTCTCTGCCAATGTTGCCGTGCTGCTCTCTAAAATTACGTATAAAAGCAACCAGTCTCATGTCAGTGGTCATTCTCCTAACTCTCTTGGGACGAGTCTTTTTGGGAATAAGGGAAAGCAAGGCTTTCCCTGAAAGTTCATAAGACTTCTTCCAATCATAGAGAGTAGATTTTCCTATCTTGAAAGCTTTGATAGTAGGTTTGTAACCATATTGGTAATAATGTTCTAGTACATGGAGTCTAAACAAGCTACTAATCGAGAAAAGATCACAAGCTGATTTTGAAAAGAAAGCATCCTACTTATTAAGAGAGTTCTCTACAGATACGATCTGCAGCAGTATTCTTATAGATCTAGCCAAGAGACAACCTCTCTTGCAAGGTTATCTTGAACACAAAGGCACTCCATCAACTACAAATCTAATCGAGTCACTTAACTCTCACTTAGAGGCAAGAGTAAGACCACTTAAAGGCTTTGAATCTTTCAAACACGCTGATCTATGGCTTAATGCTTACTTTCTAAGAAGAAAAACAAAGAAATTCACTGATTGTAGCGGTAAATTTAGACGTCTTAATGGAAAAACGTCACTTGAAATTACTAAAAAACCAGGGATTGATTTACCAAGCTTTTTCTAAAAAAAGGTGACCGTTTTGGAACGGTGTCCATTTGATGCCCGACTTGGATTCGAACCAAGATTGACGGCTTCAAAGGCCGCTGTCCTGCCATTGGACGATCGGGCAACTTGTGGCAGGTATTGTAGCAAAGGACCAGGCATGAAACAATGTTGCCTTATGAGCCATCACTTCAATCCAAAATTATTAAAAGCCGCTGTTTATGGGGCTAATGACGGAATTGTCACCACTTTTGCGGTAGTTGCTGGCGTTGCTGGCGCTGGCTTGAGCGCAAACATCGTGCTTGTCATGGGAATAGCTAACATGATCGCTGACGGTTTGGCTATGGGATTGGGAGA
>Ga0210021_1000315_pt1 | contig 56722 bp, 46 predicted proteins | sample CryGeymeta201517_FD_183981 | JGI IMG/M metagenome (GOLD analysis project Ga0210021, IMG submission 183981) | Groundwater microbial communities from Crystal Geyser aquifers in Utah, USA - Crystal Geyser metaG 2015-17 (SPAdes) (version 2) | ecosystem: Environmental > Aquatic > Deep subsurface >... | reverse complement strand
AGAGCGGGGATTATCAATGTTGTCGAAGTCTAAAAGCTTCACCGTATATAGTAACCTTACTCCGCTCTTTTGTTCTTTCTGATTAATAATATGTAATTTAGTCATTTAATTAAAATGCTAACTTAAGACGTGTATAGCTCATTGCGGCTGAATTCCTAATCGGAATTCATTGCAATTTGCTATCTTTCGGTTACGGCGGAAAATCATAGCTGATTTCCCGCAACGAGCCATACACAAACACGTTAGCGGCAAGTGTAAAGGACGACCCGACAACAACGAACAGACGACTAAAAACGAGAAAAAAGTAAACCATTTTGACAGGTGACCAAAGACATAGAAACGATACAACAAACGGACAACGAGTAAGCCGACACTCATTGCCTACCCTTCTGTGTTTTAATTTTTTTCCCACCGCACAAAATATTTTGAATTCCCACCGCACAAATGGCACATTTGGTTTTGCCCCACCCACAAGCCGACCCTTCAGCAAAACCAAAAGAGCCATTTTTTGCCAACGCACCGACAAGAATGATAACTTTACGAATTGATAAAAACAGACATAAATAATGTTCGAGCAGACTTTTAAAAATATAGATGACATTCTTCACAAAGACGCAGGTTGTGGCAGTGAACTGGATTATGTGGAGCAAACCTCTTGGATTTTGTTCTTCAAATATTTGGACGACTTGGAGAAAGACCGAGACACAGCAGCCGAACTAACAGGCAAGACTTACACGCCTATCATTGACAAAGAATATCAATGGTCAATTTGGGCAACTCCAAAAGGAAAAGACGGCAAACTCGACCACCACAAGGCAATGACAGGTGATGACCTTTTGGACTTTGTAAACGGAAAACTTTTCCCTTATCTCAAAAAGTTTAAGCTAAGTGCCGACAGTGCCGACACCATTGAATACAAGATTGGAGAGATTTTCAGCGAACTGAAAAACCGCATACAAAGCGGCTACAATTTGCGTGAAGTGATTAACCGAATTGACGAGTTGCGTTTTAGAACCCACGCAGAGAAGCACGAAATGAGCCACCTGTATGAAGACAAAATCAAAAATATGGGCAACGCAGGGCGAAACGGTGGTGAATACTACACGCCCCGACCGCTCATTACCACCATTGTAAAAGTGGTTGCCCCAAAAATTGGTGACAAAATTTATGACGGTGCAGTAGGTTCTGCGGGCTTCTTATGCGAAGCGTTCGACTACTTGCGAAACAGCAAATCACTTTCTACCAAAGAAACCGAGATACTGCAAAAACGCACCTTTTACGGCAAAGAGAAAAAATCATTGGCGTATATCATTGGCATTATGAATATGATTTTGCACGGAGTGGAAGCTCCCAACATCATACACACCAACACACTTGCCGAAAACCTGGCCGACATACAGGAAAAAGACCGTTATGATGTGGTGCTTGCCAATCCGCCCTTTGGAGGAAAGGAACGTGCCGAAGTGCAACAAAACTTCCCAATAAAAACCGGTGAAACCGCTTCGCTTTTTTTGCAGCACTTTATTAAAATTTTGAAAGCAGGTGGCAATGCAGGTGTCATTATTAAAAACACTTTTTTGAGCAATACCGACAATGCCACCGTTGCCATACGCAAAACCTTGTTGGAAAGCTGCAATCTGCACACGGTGTTAGATTTACCGGGTGGAACATTTACCGGAGCAGGCGTAAAAACCGTAGTGTTGTTTTTTGAAAAAGGCAAACCAACCCAAAAAGTTTGGTTTTACTCGTTGAATCTTGACCGCAATTTGGGCAAGACCAACCCACTCAACGAAAACGACTTAGCAGAGTTCATAGAGCTCCAGAAAACCAAAGCCGACAGCCCCAACTCCTGGTCTGTTGACGTGAGCCAATGGCTAACAAACACGTCCCCCAAGTCCCACTTGTCACAAAACAATGCAGCAACCTACGACCTTTCAGTAAAGAACCCGAACAAAAAAGAAGAAGCAGCCCTACGCCCACCGCAAGCCATTTTATCAGCAATGAAAGCCTTGGACGAAGAAAGTGCGGAAATATTGGGATCTATAAAAGATTTAATATGAGTAAAGAACCAACCCTATCAGAAAACCAAATTGAAAACAGAATTTTTACAGTTCGAGGTTTGCAAGTAATGATAGATTTTCATTTGGCAGAGTTATACGAGGTTGAGACAAAACGAATCAACGAACAAGTAAAACGTAATATCAAAAGGTTTCCTGAAAACTTTAGGTTTCAACTTTCAGAGGCAGAATGGGAGATTTTGCGGTCGCAAATTGCGACCACTTCGAACCGGTCGCAAATTGCGACCAGTTCACAAAAACACCGATCTACAATGCCTTATGTGTTTAACGAACAAGGCGTAGCCATGCTTTCTGCCGTGCTTACCAGTGATATAGCTATTGCAGTAAGTCTGCAAATAATGAATGCTTTTGTGAAAATGCGTCATATTCTTTTAGAAAAATCACTCATCAATCATCGATTAGATAAAATGGAACTCAAACAATTAGAAACCGACCACAAATTTGAACAGGTTTTTAAGGCCTTAGAAAGTAAAAATTTTATTCCCACCCAAGGCGTTTTCTTTGAGGGTCAAGTATTTGATGCGTATGAACTCGCTTCAAAAATCATACGTTCAGCTCAAAAAAATATTGTGTTGATTGATAATTATATAAACGAAAATACCTTGACACATTTAGCCAAAAAGAACGAAGGTGTACAAGTACATTTACTCACCAAAACTATCACTAACCAATTGCAATTAGATATGCAAAAAGCCAACGAACAATATGGTAATTTTGAAGTTCAACTCTTTAACCAAAGCCACGACCGCTTTTTGATTATTGATGGTAAAGAAGTCTATCATTTGGGCGCATCACTCAAAGATTTAGGCAAAAAATGGTTTGCCTTTTCTAAAATGGAAGTGAAATCAGTAAACGGAATTATGAATGAAATTAAGGAACTGATATGAGCTTCGATAAACTCAGCTACCATAAAGGCGATGCCCTGAACCTACCGAAGGGTTGGGAAATAAAAAAGTTGGGGGAAGTTTGTGAATTATCAGCAGGTGGTGATGTTCCGAAAGATTACTTTTCAGAAATGCAAACTGAAAAGTTTCAAATTCCTATTTATGCAAATGGAGAAAAAAATGAAGGACTTTACGGTTATACAACTATTGCAAAAATAGTAAAGCCAAGTATTACTGTTTCTGCAAGGGGAACAATTGGGTTTTCAGTAAAAAGACTTGAACCATTCTTTCCTATTGTAAGGCTAATTGTCGTATCACCAATTGATTTAAAGAAATTAAGTTTAGACTTTTTAGATTATGCTTTAAGAAAAATAGATTTCAAACATAGCGGTTCTTCAATTCCTCAACTAACAGTTCCAATGATTAGGGATTATGAAATCCCCCTACCACCTCTCCCCGAACAACAACGCATTGTTTCCATTTTAGACGCGTGCTTTTCGGTTATTGAGCGTAGTCGAAATAATGCCGAACAAAACCTCAAAAACGCCAAAGCACTTTTTGAAAGCTATTTGCAGGGGGTGTTTGAGAATGGGGATTGGGAAATGAAAACTCTTAATCAAATTTCAGAAAATCTTGATAGAAAACGAAAGCCAATAACTAAAAATAAAAGAGATAGCGGAAATATTCCTTATTATGGCGCGTCGGGCATTGTTGATTATGTTGCTGATTATCTTTTCGATGAAAATTTGCTTTGTGTTTCAGAAGATGGTGCTAATCTTTTAGCAAGAACTTATCCTATAGCTTTTTCCATATCAGGTAAAACTTGGGTAAATAATCATGCTCACGTTTTAAAATTTCCAAATTTGATAACACAGAAGTTTGTTGAAGTCTATATAAACTCAATTAAAATTGATGATTTTGTAAGTGGAATGGCTCAGCCAAAATTAAATCAGGCAATGTTAAACAAAATCCCAATTCCATTTCCATCTCTTGAAGAACAACAAACCATCGTGCGCCAATTAGATGCCCTGCGAGCCGAAACGCAAAAGTTGGAAGCGGTGTATCAAAAGAAATTAAACGACTTGGATGAAATGAAAAAATCAATCCTACAAAAAGCCTTTGCAGGAGAATTGCGTAGTGGTGAGGCTGTCGAACTAAAAACTGAAAAAGCATTGGGGGTATGAAAGAACAACAACTCATAGAATTGCTCAATAATTTGGTAAAACAACCAAAGGAAAGCGAATGGGTGGAGTTCAAATTGAATTTTCATTCTGAACAAGAAATAGGTGAGCGTATTTCTGCCTTAGCTAATGGTGCGGCTATTCATAACCAGGAATATGGCTATTTAGTTTTTGGTATAGAAAATGAAACCCATATTATTAAAGGAACTTCATTCAAACCTAAACACCACAAAAAGGGTAATGAAGAGTTGGAACATTGGTTGGCTCAACGCTTAGATCCAAGAATTGATTTCAGAATTCACGAATTTGCATTCGATTTGCAAAGAAATATAGCCTTATTTGTCATTCCTTCGGCACAAAATAAACCTGTCGATTTTTCGCATACACCTTACATCAGAGTAGGAAGTATTACAAGAAAGTTGGCAGAATTTCCAGAGAAAGAACGTAAAATTTGGCGTAAGTCAGGCAGACCTTATGAACTTGAAATTGCAAAAGACAGCCTTTCGGCTGCAGATGTTATTCGCTTGTTGAGCACAGAAACTTATTTTGATTTGATGAAACTACCTTATCCGTCCAATCAAAATGGTGTTATCGAAAAATTCATTAACGAAAATCTCGTATTAAAATCTCAAGGTTATGCCATTACAAACCTTGGTGCTATTTTATTCGCAAAAAATTTAGGAGAGTTTGAGTCGGTTCAGCGTAAATCAGTAAGAGTAATAGTTTACAAGGGCAAAAACAAAGTAGAAACTATCAGAGAACAGATAGGTGTTAAAGGATATGCACTTGGTTTTTTAGGTCTTGTGGAATGGATAAACAGCCAGTTGCCTGCCAATGAAGAAATTGGGAAAGCATTAAGAACCGAATCCCGAATGTATCCCGAAATAGCCATTAGAGAATTAGTAGCAAATGCCTTAATTCATCAAGATTTATCTGTTAAAGGGTTTCCAATGGTTGAAATCTTTAGCGATAGAATCGAAATATCCAATCCGGGAAATCCCTTAATAACACCTGACAGATTTATTGATTCGTACATTTCAAGAAATGAGAAGTTAGCTGATTTAATGAGAAGAATGGGCTTTTGCGAAGAAAAAGGAAGCGGATTAGACAAAGTGATTTTTTATAATGAACTCTACCAACTACCTCCAATTAATGTTATTACAGATGAAAACCGTACAAGGGTTACCCTATATAGCTACAAAAAACTGAACGATTTAGATAAAAAAGAAAAAATACGAGCTTGCTACCAGCACGCCTGTTTAAAGTGGGTATCTAACGAAAAAATGTCTAATCAAAGTTTAAGAGAGCGGTTTCAAATAGAAGACCATAACTATTCAATTGCCTCAAGAATTATAAGAGATGCACTTGAAGAAAAAATTATTAAAGAAGATGATCCTGAAAGTAAATCAAGAAAATATGCAAGCTATGTTCCGTATTGGGCTTAAAATCTTATTTGATAGTTATTTGACCTACTCACAATTCTTATGTGATGGTTATGTGATAGGTGGTGTCAACACACAATTCAATTCATTGATAATCAACACTTTTTTATGTGATGGTTATGTGATTGGCAGCCCAATTTTATTTGACGGTTATTTGATAAAACAGAAAAAATGAACGAAGCAGAAACAAGAGCAGAACTCATAGACCCAAAGCTAAAGGCTTGTGGTTGGGGCGTTGTGGAAGGCTCTAAAGTCCTTCGTGAATACCACATTACACAAGGGAAAATTCAAACAGGCGGTGGGCGTGGCAAAAAAGAAATTGCCGATTATGTTTTGGTTTACAAAGGCATCAAGTTGGCAATTGTAGAAGCCAAAAGTGATGAACAGGAAGTTGGTGAAGGCGTAATGCAAGCCAAAAAATATGCTCAAAAACTTCAATTAGAAACCACTTACAGCGCCAACGGTAAAGCCATTTACCAAATTTGTATGAAAACAGGCGAAGAAGGTTTGGTAACAGACTTTTTAAGCCCCGAACAACTTTGGAACAAAACATTTCCAAAGAGTGCGGATACTGAGCTTGTCGAAATGTGGCGTGAGCAATTTGCCAATGTGCCGTTTGAAGATAAAAGCGGAAGTTGGCAGTTAAGATATTATCAAGAAATAGCGGTTCAAAGAACCGTTGAAGCCATTGCACAAAGTAAAGACAGAATTTTACTCACTCTTGCCACAGGCACAGGAAAAACGGCAATTGCTTTTCAAATCGCTTGGAAACTGTTTCAAACCCGCTGGACGGTTCGACAAGCTCACCGACCCAGCGAGCCTGCAAGACGCCCACGAATATTGTTTTTAGCAGACAGAAATATTTTAGCAGACCAAGCCTACAATTCATTTTCTTCATTCCCGGAAGATGCTTTGGTAAGGATAAAACCCAGTGAAATAAGAAAAAAAGGAAGAGTGCCCACCAATGGTAGTATTTTCTTCACCATCTTCCAAACCTTTATGAGTGGGGGTTCGGCAGGCTCACCCACCGCTCAAAGTGAAACGGACACTGAGTATATCGAAGTGGATTTGTCTGAAATATCGACTGCTGAGCTTGTCGAAGCATATGGATATATGTATATTCTTCAATGTTCAGATGGAAGTTTTTATACAGGAAGCACAAAGGAATTAACTTTAAGAATTGAACAACACAAAAACGGAGAAGGAGCAAATTATACAGCTAATAACTTACCTGTAAAGCTTGTTTATTACGAACCATTTAGTAGAATTGATGATGCGTTCGCAAGAGAAAAACAAATTCAAAAATGGAGCAGGGCAAAGAAAATCGCACTCATAAAAGGCGATATTGAAAAACTAAAGCAACTTTCGAAGAGCAAGTCGGTGCCTGAGCAGTCCCTGAGCTTGTCGAAGGGTGTCGAAGGCACACCCTATTTTGGTGAATATCCGGAAGACTATTTTGATTTCATCATCATTGACGAGTGTCACCGTGGCGGAGCAAATGATGAAAGTAACTGGCGGGGCATTTTAGAATATTTCAGTCCAGCCGTTCAATTAGGTTTAACCGCAACTCCAAAACGAAAAGACAATGTGGACACTTACAAATATTTTGGCGAACCAGTTTATATCTATTCGCTAAAAGAAGGAATCAATGACGGTTTCTTAACGCCTTTCAAAGTAAAACGCATCAAAACTACTTTGGATGATTACCGCTACACCTCAGACGATACGATTGTGGAAGGCGAAATTGAAGAAGGCAAACTTTATGAAGAAAAGGACTTTAACCGAACGATTGAAATTGTAGAACGAGAAGCCAAGCGAGTAAATATCTTTTTAGAAGAAGCCAATCAAAACGAAAAGGCAATAATCTTTTGTGCCAATCAAGCACACGCAGCATTGATAAGAGATTTGGTAAACCAAAACACCAAAAGCAAAGACCCTTTTTATTGTGTTCGTGTAACAGCCAATGACGGTGAAGAAGGCGAAAGACTGTTACGTGAATTTCAGGACAACGAAAAAACATTGCCAACCATTCTGACAACTTCGCAAAAACTTTCCACAGGAGTTGATGCAAGGAACATTCGCAACATTGTTTTACTTCGCCCTGTCAACTCAATGATTGAGTTTAAACAAATTGTAGGACGAGGCACACGTTTGTTTGATGGCAAAGACTTTTTTACCATCTATGATTTTGTAGATGCTTACCATCATTTCAGAGATGATGGTTGGGATGGTCCAATTGAACCCTGTGAAATTTGTGGAAAAGAAGCCTGCGAATGTATTGGAATACTAAAACCACCGCCACAACCTTGTAAAGTTTGCAAACAAACGCCTTGCATTTGCGAAAAGAAACCAAAAGAGCCTTGCGAAATATGTGGTGAACTTAATTGCAATTGCAACAAGCGACAAAAAATAAAAGTAAAATTGAAAGATGGAAAAGAACGTGAAATACAATCAATGATTTCTACTTCGTTTTGGAGTGCAGACGGCAAACCAATTTCAGCAGAAGAATTTTTGAATAATTTGTTTGGCGAATTGCCAAACCTTTTCAAAAGTGAAGATGAATTGCGGACACTCTGGAGCAATCCACTTACCAGACGGACACTATTAGAGAAATTAGATGCAGCAGGTTTTGGCAAAGAGGAACTGACGACCTTACAAAAACTCATTGACGCTGAAAAAAGCGACTTGTTTGATGTGTTGGAATATGTGTTTAACAGCGACATAAAACCAATGACACGAGAAGCAAGAGTAGCAGCGGCCCAGGCGACCATCTTCGCCTTGCTTGACAACAAGCAAAGAGAGTTTATAGAATTTGTATTGAGCAAATACGTTGAGACAGGCGTAGAAGAACTTGACCAAGAGAAATTACCAATCTTGCTGACAAACAAATATCAATCGTTAGAAGATGCCAAAGACATTTTAGGTGACGTTGCAAACATCAGCAGACTGTTTATAGAATTTCAACAGCATTTGTATAAACAGAAAGTAGCGTAATGACAGCACACACAGCCGACATACAGCCAACGCACAGCAGTCACACACATTGCCAAGCAGCACCAGCCAACGCTCAAGCCAAAACTTGGCAAAGAGTGTGTCTGTCCAACCGCACGACCAAAACGACCGACAAACCAGCGAAAGAAAAAAAACACCGAAGCGATAACATCACCTATACGCAAGCAGGGGTTTCGTGCTTCGTAGGACAGGAAAGTGGTAAATTTAAAGTTCATTTCTTCGTAGGAAGTTTAGAGGTTAAAATCCCTGCCTGCGTATAGCTGAGAACCGTTCACAATTTCCGCTATAACCTCCCCAAAAACAGATTTTAAACCGCTGTCCTTACAAAATCCATCCGTTTTGTTTATTTTTAAGGTTTTATTTCCAACCTTGTTAAAACCTTTCCCATGCATAAACATTTTACCACCCTGTTTGCACTCTTTTTGGCGACCGCAAACGTGCTTGCACAGTCGGTGGCCACGCCCGCCGATGAAGTCCTTAAAGCCTTAAAAACCAAAGAAGCACTCACGAAAAACTCCCTCGTACAAAATGTCCCTTTTCAAAACATCGGCCCAAACATCATGAGCGGGCGTGTGGTGGATTTAGATGTAAACCCCGGTAAACCCAGCGAGTTTTATGTGGCGTATGCTTCAGGCGGTTTGTGGTTTACCGATAACAACGGCACCACTTTCCAACCGGTTTTTGACCATGCGCCTACGCAAAACATCGGCGACATTGCTGTCGATTGGAAAAACGGGACTATTTGGGTCGGCACCGGCGAGAACAATTCATCGCGTTCGTCCTATGCCGGAATCGGTATCCTGAAAAGTACAGACCAAGGGAAAACTTGGGAAAACGTCGGTTTACCCGATTCGCATCACATCGGGCGCATCATCCTCAACCCGAACAATCCGGATGAAGTGGTAATTGGAGTGCTCGGACATCTATATTCTCCCAACGCGGAAAGAGGTATTTTCAAAACGAAAGACGGTGGCAAAACTTGGCAAAAAACTTTGTTTATCGACGAAAATACTGGCATCATCGATGTGGCTTATGCGCCCGGAAATTTTAAAATTCAATATGCTTCAGCTTGGCAAAAAGACCGCAAAGCATGGAATTTTGACGGCAGTGGTGCAGGCTCGGGCATATATAAAAGTACCGATGGCGGCGACTCATGGACTTTGCTGACCACGGCTGAAAGTGGTTTTCCGACCGGGAGTGGCGTGGGTAGAACCGGCCTATCGGTTTTTGACGAAAACACCGTTTATGCCGTGCACGACAATCAATTTCACAGGCCGGCAACAGCTTCAAAATCCAAAACAGACGCGCTGGCCAAAGAGGATTTCAAAACCATCAGCATTGCGGATTTTTTAAACTTAGACAACAAAAAACTCAACGATTACCTGAAAAACAATGGTTTTCAAGAAAAATACCGCGCCGAAAACGTGAAGCAACTTGTGCGCAACGGTAGCGTGAAACCCATCGATTTGTCAAAATACCTGGAAGATGCCAACGCGCAATTGTTTGACACGCCTGTGATTGGTGCTGAAGTCTATCGTACCGAAGACGGGGGCGAAACTTGGAAGAAAACCCACGAAGGTTTTATCGACGATTTGTTTTATTCCTATGGTTATTATTTTGCGCAAATCAACGTCAATCCAAAGAATGCCAACCATATATACCTTGGTGGTGTGCCGCTCATCAAATCGGAAGATGGCGGGAAAACTTTCAAATCCATTGACAAAGAAAACGTGCACAGCGATCACCACGCACTTTGGATAGACCCGAATTTGCCCGGGCATTTGGTCAACGGCAACGATGGAGGTGTCAACATTACGTTCGATGACGGGAAAAACTGGCTCAAAGCTAACGATCCGGCTGTGGCGCAGTATTATTTCATCAATGTGGACAACCAAAAACCTTATCATGTCTATGGAGGAATGCAGGACAACGGGGTTTGGAAAGGCTCCAACACCTATAGTGCTTCCAAAAGCTGGCAGACCGATGGTGAATATCCATACAAAGAAATCATGGGTGGCGACGGCATGCAGGTACAAATCGACAACCGAAATGTGAATATCGTCTATACCGGATTTCAATTTGGCAATTACTACCGACTCGATTTGGCTAAAAACGACAATAAACCCATCACACCGCAACACGACTTGGGCGAATCTCCTTTTCGGTTCAATTGGCAAACTCCGATATTGTTGTCGCCGCACAACCAAGACATCTTGTATTTCGGTTCCAATCAGCTGCATCGTTCGTTGGACAAAGGCAATACTTGGGAAAGTATTTCCCCCGATTTGACCCAAGGCGGAAAATCCGGCAACGTGGCTTACGGAACGCTGACAGCCATTTCCGAATCGCCTTTCCAATTTGGTTTGATTTACGTTGGGACGGATGATGGAAATGTGCAACTCACGCGCAATGGCGGTGGCAGCTGGGAAAAGATTTCCGTGAGTTTTCCCAAAGATTTGTGGGTGTCGCGCATGGTGGCATCGGCACACAAAAAAGAAAGAGTTTACGCAAGCCTCAATGGTTACCGTTGGGATGATTTTAAACCCTATGTTTACGTGAGTGAAGACTTTGGCAAGACGTGGAAAAACATCAGCAACAACCTGCCAATCTCGCCGGTAAACGTCATCAAAGAAGACCCGAAAGCAGCCAATTTGTTATACGTCGGAACAGACGACGGCGTGTATGTGAGTTTTGACAGGGGCGGAAGGTGGGAACTCTTTTCTGCCGGTTTGCCCAAAGTGGCGGTACATGATTTGGTGGTACATCCGGAAGCTAACGACTTGATTATCGGCACCCACGGGCGTTCGCTTTATAAAGCCGACGTATCCTTCTTGCAAAGCTTGGCACAAGAAAAATCGATGCCGGCACTGAAACTTTTCAAACCCGAAGATATGCGGTCTTCACCGCGTTGGGGAAATTCGTTTAGCGCGTGGCGGCCCGCATTTGAACCCAAAACAACTTTTGCCTTTTATGCAGCGACAGCCGGGAATTACGAGCTCAGCATCAAGGACGAAAAAGGGAATGTGCTGCAACGAAACACAGGAACGGCTGTGCGCGGTTTCAATTACGCCGAAAACAATCTGACTATTGATGAAACTCTGCTCAAAACCCTACAGAAAAAGCAAAAAGACTACAAAGTCACCGCAGCTAAAAACGGAAAGTATTATTTACCGAAAGGAAAATATGCCTTGCGCATTTCTCAAAACGGGCAAACTTCGGAAGCGCAGTGGGAAGTGAAGTAGTGCGCGAGTTGCTCAACCACATTAGCTGTATTTGAGGACACTTTCCTAACACGACAAGAAATAAAAACTGCAAATGTGAACGAAAATCATACGCACAACACCTGACTGCAAAATCGTGAGTTCGAGAATCCTAAACGTTTCAAGAGAAATTGTTTAACGCGCTCGGTCAGACCCTAACCATCTTAAAAATTGGTGGGGTTCGGCAGGTTTTACAAACACTTTCCAAACTTTTGACTTTCGAGTAGGCGGAAAATGGAGTCTTATCATGCACGTGTCGTAAAAAGGGAATTAGGCCAACGAATGTGAGTTTATAAAAATCGAAAAAACCCTCACTTATTGCTTGGAAACGCTATTCAAAACCCATTTTTCAAGTCGTAGCCACCTTTGAAGAAGACTAAAGTGAACGAACAAAAGTTATTTTCAAAATGCTTTTTAACTCGGCGAATGCGTGAGGGAAAATAAAACCATTTGTAGTTGACAAAAACGAAGAAAATTTCGATAGATTGGAAAAAGAATTGACTCAAATGACTTTATAATTCAGAGTAATCATATTCTAAAATGTGTAAATTCAACATTCCCTGCTTTCTGAAAACTGGTAGAATTCAGTATAATTTTTCAACATCTACTTTTCCAATCATCAAAACAAACCCGTTTAAGATTAACCTCGGCATGTCAAATAAATTTCTATATTTGATAAGTTAAATTTAAAAAAGCGCAGCAACCAACCAAAACCCAACCGGACTCATGAAAATTTTAGAAAACAAATTGTCATTCAGCCCTATTTTTTATGGACTTATTTTCAGTATTTTATGTTCGGGCTGTGCCCTAAACAAATCGCTCTTTAACGGGAAAGACCTAAGCGGTTGGAAAGCCTACGGCACCGAAAAATGGTATGTCGAAAACGATCAAATCATTTGCGAAAGTGGCTCCGATGCACAATATGGCTATTTGGGTACGCAGAAAAACTACAAAGATTTTATCCTCGAATTGGAATTTAAACAAGAAGCCGACGGCAACAGCGGAGTCTTTATCCGCTCGAAGGTTGACGGCGTAAAAGTCAGCGGCTGGCAGGTGGAAGTAGCCCCTCCCGGACAGCACAGCGGTGGGATTTACGAATCTTACGGCAGAGGTTGGCTCATCATACCCGAGCCGGACAAAGAAAAAACCTTGAAGATGGGCGAATGGAACACGATGAAAATCAAAGTAGTCGGTTCGGAAGTCACTACTTGGCTGAACGGCACAAAAATGGTGCAAATCAAAGATGATAAAATCGGAAAAGGCGAAGGCGGAATCGCACTTCAAATCCACGATGGCGGTGGGATAAAAGTTCGTTGGCGCAATCTGTTTATCAGGGAATTGTAGGGAGGTCACCTGCCTGCAGTCAGGCAGGGAAGTCGGGAGTCAGAAGTTTTTTAAAAACTAAAACGTGCCAAACATTTTTTAGTTCTTTCTATTTTTTTTATTTTTTTTATTTTAAAATTGACCATTGCCTTGATTCAAATAAACTATAAATTCCATAATTATGAACGATAAAAACAGAAGAAACTTTATCAAGCAAGCCGGGTTAGCGGGCGTGGGTTTGCTTTCAGCCCCGGCCATTACGACAACTGCTGCACCTACTATTCAGTTGTTGAAACGAAACCATCTACAGTCCGATAAGCAACAACTGAATTATGCCCTTATCGGTGCCGGTGGAATGGGAACAGAAGACATGAAAACGGCCTTGATGCACGAGGGAGTAAACATCGTGGCGGTCTGCGATTTGTACACCGGCAGGATTGAAGAAGCTAAAAAAAACTTTGGCAACACGCTCTTCACCACCGACAATTACAAAGAAATACTCCTTCGAAAAGATGTTGATGTAGTGATTATCGGCACGCCCGATCATTGGCACAAACAGATTGCCATCGATGCGCTCAATGCAGGAAAACATGTTTATTGCGAAAAACCGATGGTTCACAGCGTGGATGAAGGCCATCAGCTGGTGGATGCGTGGAAAAAATCGGGTAAAATAATGATGATAGGCAGTCAGGGTCTGTCGTCTTTGGGAAATGAAAAAGCCAAGGAATTGTTGGCTGCTGGAGCCATTGGCGAACTCAATTATGCTGAAGGGTTTTGGGCGCGTCATTCTCCCGTCGGAGCTTGGCAATACGCCATTCCGGCCGATGCATCCGAAAAAACCGTCAATTGGAAAAGGTATCTGTCCAACACCACCCAAAGGTCTTTTGACCCGCTTCGCTTCTTCAGATGGCGGAATTATTTAGATTATGGAACTGGTATGTCCGGCGATTTGTTTGTACATCTGTTTTCGAGCCTGCATTTTATCACCAATTCAAAAGGCCCGGATATCATCAGCGCACTCGGTGGGCTCCGGTATTGGAAAGATGGCAGGGAAGTCCCCGATGTATTGTTGGGTACGTTTAACTATCCCGAAGTAACCGAACACCCTGGATTTAATCTTTCCCTGCGATGCAATTTTGTGGATGGTACCAGTGGCACCACCTACCTGCGGATAGTCGGCAGCAAAGGCTCGATGGATGTAAAATGGGAAGAGGTCGTACTCCGCACTAATAACGTTTCGACGGATGACCCTTTTGAGTTGGCAAAAATAAAACAGCAAGGCGGTGAAGTTTCTGAACGCAAGCGGATTTTAGCACCAAACGAGGTAGTTTATAAGGCAGAAGACGGTTATAAAGGCGCGCATTACGACCATCATGGAAACCTCATCAACGCCATCCGCAACAAAGGAAGCGTGGTGGAAGACCCGGTTTTTGGCTTTCGGGCTGCCGCACCGGCATTGCTTTGCAACGCCAGCTATGCGCAAAATAAATTCGTGCACTGGGATCCTGTACAAATGCGGGTAATGTAGAAGCTGGATTTTTATGATGTTTCATTCAGAAAATCAAATAGGTATTCCTCCTTGAATTCAATTTCATTTTTTTTTAATAACTCCATATATTCTGATTTGAATGTTTTGTTTTTGTAGTGTCCCTTTTGGTTCATTACATATTTCACCACTTTATCCACTTGTGAATGAGCGTAGGAAAATACGCCAAAACCTTCTTGCCATTGAAATTTGTAGACCAACAATTTGTTTTCGTTGATAAAGGCAATACTTGATTTTTTGATTTCTCTTTCCAAATCGGATAGGCAACAGCTTGGACTGATGCTGATGAAAAAATGAATATGGTTTTTCTACGCCGTTTATAGCATACATTTTTTGTCCTTTACTTTGTACAATTCCGGTGATGTATTGAAACAGGCGTTCTTCCCACGCGGGTTTTATATGCGCATGTATGTTTCTGACAGCAAAGACAATTTGAATATAAATTCGGGAATAGTTGCTCATGGTGCTTGGGGTTTTATCAATCCCGTGGGGATTGCACGTTAATAGAAATGTGTTGTGAGGTGTATGTTCGACCCGACGAGGCCGCAGGTTTCATTTTGCATCAATGTTTTATGAACGTGTTATGCTTCCGGCATAAACAAAATAAATGAACGATAAAAAAATATTCCTACATAAGATTATGCTATTTTTGTTTGATACCGTTTTAAAGAGATTCCCCTTCAAATTAAAATCTAATGATGAATAGATTCACCCTCCTTTTTTTTATATCGGTTTCCGTAGTTTTAAATGCACAAAATTTCTCCCGCAAAGACAGTTTGCAAGGTAGTTTACGCCCGGAGCGAACGAGCTTCAATGTCTTGCGTTACGATTTGAATATCAAGATTAATACGGATAAAAAAATTATTTCTGGATACAACGATATTTTCTTTGAAGTAATGGAAAACACCCATCGCATCCAACTCGATTTATTTACTGACATGCAGGTTGATTCGATTGTTTTTCAAAGAAAAAAATTAACCTATACACGCGAATTCAATGCGGTTTTTATTGATTTTGAGGGGTCTTTAACAAAAGGAAAACAAGACACGCTTCGGTTTTATTATTCCGGTAAGCCACTGACGGCAAAAAATGCACCTTGGGACGGCGGTTTTGTATGGAGAAAAGACAAAGCCGGCAAACCGTGGATTGGTGTGGCGGTTCAAGGCACCGGTGCGAGTTTGTGGTATCCGGTCAAAGACCACCAAAGCGACGAACCCGATTTGGGCGCGACCATCAAAGTGGCTGTTCCGGATGGTTTGATGAATGTCTCCAACGGGCGTTTGTTGGGAAGCGAAAAGTTGCTAGATGGCTATACGCGTTGGGATTGGGAAGTCAAAAACCCAATCAACAGTTACAATATAACCATTAATGTAGGCGATTATGTGCATTTTGGGGAAAACTACAACGGACTGGATTTGGACTATTACGTGCTACGGGAAAATCTCCCGGCGGCAAAAGTTCAGTTCGAAGAGGTCAAACCGATGATGGATTGTTTTCAAGAAAAATTTGGCATCTATCCTTTTACAGGCGACAGCTACAAACTGGTGGACACACCCTATCTCGGGATGGAACATCAAAGCGCGGTGGCTTATGGCAACCAATACCGAAAAGGCTATCTGGGCAACGATTTGTCAGGAACAGGCATTGGTTTAAAATTCGATTTTATCATCATACACGAGTCGGCTCATGAATGGTTTGGCAACAGCATCACCTCATCTGACATAGCCGATATGTGGATACACGAAGGATTCACGACCTATGCCGAATCGGTTTTTGTGGAATGCGAATGGGGTTACGACAAGGCGATGCAATACATCAACGGACAAAGCAATTTGGTGCGGAATGATGCGCCTGTTATCGGTGAATATGGGGTAAACAAAAAAGGTTCGGGTGATATGTACCCAAAAGGCGCGTTGATGATAAACACCCTGCGGCACATCGTGAACAACGATGCCAAATGGTGGCGGATATTGCGTAAATATGTGGAAATATTCCGGCATCAGATTATCAACACACAAACGGTCATTGATTTTTTCAACAAGGAAACGGGTTTAAACCTCAGTCCGGTTTTCAGGCAATATCTGTATTATAAAAACATCCCGATACTCGAAGTTGAACCCGTAGAAAATTCTTTTAGATTCCGTTGGAAAACGGATGTAGAAAATTTCGAAATGACCTTCGAATTTATTTACAACGGAAAAAAGTACCGGCAAACCGCCACGAACAATTGGCAACAATTTTCCGGAAAAGTAGATTTAGTCAAGATAGATTTCAACTCGCGGAAGTTTTTTTATAAAAAGTAAACCCGAAAGGTTTTGAAAACCTTTCGGGGTTTTTTATATCAATTCCGTACTTTTGGCCTACCAAACAACAAGCACATGTCCACTGCAAAAAAAGATTACAAACGCATCACCACCAAATCGCTTTTTGAGATGAAAAGCCGGGGTGAAAAAATATCCATGCTTACTGCCTACGACTACACCATGGCCAAGATTGTTGACCATGCCGGCGTGGACGTGATTTTGGTAGGTGACTCAGCCTCCAACGTGATGGCCGGCCACGAAACTACTTTGCCCATTACTTTAGACCAAATGATTTACCACGCTTCGTCGGTGGTGCGTGCCATCAGCCGGAGTTTGGTGGTGGTCGATTTGCCTTTTGGCAGTTACCAATCCGACTCGAAAGAAGCACTCCGCTCAGCCATTCGGATTATGAAAGAAAGCGGTGCGCACGCCATCAAATTGGAAGGCGGCGGCGAGGTGAAAGATTCCATCAAAAAAATACTCAACGCCGGAATCCCCGTGATGGGACATTTGGGTTTGACACCACAGTCTATCTATAAATTCGGAACCTATACCGTTCGCGCTAAGGAAGAAACTGAAGCCGGACAACTCATCGAAGATGCCAAATTGCTCGAACGCATCGGATGCTTTGCTATTGTACTCGAAAAAATCCCGGCGGCTTTAGCGAAGCAAGTAGCGGAGTCGATTTCCATCCCGGTCATCGGCATCGGAGCCGGCAATGGCGTGGACGGGCAAGTGCTCGTTTTGCACGATATGCTTGGCATGACCCACGAGTTCAGCCCGCGGTTTTTGCGCCGGTACATGAATTTGTATGAGGACATGAACAATGCCATTGCACAGTATGTCAGCGATGTGAAATCGAAAGACTTTCCAAACGAGGGGGAGCAGTATTAGGTCTTAAAATTTTAACAGAAATTGTTTGCTCAATTCGTTTTTTTTTTTGCTTTGAAGCAAAACTTTTAAAACTGTTACCCGATGCCTTAAATTTTAGTCTTAAACTCTAAATCCCCAAATTATGAAAAATTTATTTTTAAGTACAGTTTTAATGTTGTTTTTTACAACAGTTTTTGCAAATAGCGGATTAAATAAATTCGACTCTAAAGATTCTTATTCTTTTGACAATTCCATGTTATCATCAACAGAAATTGTTGATGAAAAATTAGACTTGATGTGTACGAACTATCGTGTGGTACATGATTGTGACGGAGACGGTGCCTATGATTATGACTATACCGGATGTTTTGAAAGTTTTAATGACGCGAGAGCGCTGGCAATTCAGTTCAGCAATTCTTGTGCTCAGCATTAAATAGGCAATCGGGGAGCAGTTTTTTCATTTTAAATTTATTATTCTTGAACGGATTACAACAAATCAATTGTGTCCGTTCTTGATTTTTGATTAATTCAATTAAATTATAAAAATTAAGCTTATGCGTTCTATAATTGTTATTTACATATTTATTTACAGTTTGTGTGTTTTTTCTCAACAAAAACTTCCAAAAAAAGGTGTGGTTTCTTATGGTCAATTGGAAAGTTTAGGAATGGGAGGCCCAGTAGGTATTGATTTCAATTCTGTATTGGTTTTTAATAATTCACGTTCTATTTACATCACACGAAGTGACTCTTTAGAAAAATCTCATATAAACGAAAATGTCGCCATAGAGTCTGAGGGAATGGGTTTTTTTATTTCGAAAGTTACTAATGCCTACGGATTTAGGTATTTTAAGGATTTAAAAAAAGACAGCGTGTTCAGCAGAGACATTGGATTTAACTATGTCGCCGAAAAAATACCAGAGATTGAGTGGAAAATTCAAAACGAAAAAAAAAAAATAGGAAGCTATATTTGTACCAAAGCGACGGCAACTTTTAGAGGCAGAGACTTTGTCGCTTGGTTTACAACTGAAATTCCGCTACCGTTTGGTCCCTGGAAATTGCATGGGCTTCCCGGATTAATTCTCGAAGCGCACGACCCTAAGAAAGAAATCTATTTTTATTTTAAAAATATAAAATATCCAAGTGAAACAAAAATTGGTATAAGTAAACCCGTCGTACAAAAAGAACAAAGTTGGAAAAAATGGATTACTTTCGATGCATACAAAATTTTTTTAATAGAGGCCTATATCAATGCAAAGCTTTCGGGTAGGATGATAGCCGAAGAAGTAAATGCAAGTAACTTATCAAAGGAGGTCTATCATTACAACATGGGCAACACTTATATCGAAAATTTTGATTTAAATGGCTACCTCAAAAAACAATAAATATGGACTACTTATATTTCTATATTTAATCAGTCCAAGCTTATTTGCTCAAAATTTGCTTATTAGAGGAGTTGTAAGTGACACGCTACATACGCCCATACAAGATGTAAGCATAGTTATTTATAGCAAAGACAGGGTTATAACGTATTCGTTTGCAGACGCTGACGGTAGATATTCTTTGGCAATTGACAGAGGATTGCAAGATGTTAAAATTGTGGCCAACCTGTTGGGATACAAATCTTTCGATAAGATTATAAGCACTGAAATTCAGGGTGATTTAGAAATTAATATCTCTTTAGAACCTCAGGTGGAGACTTTAGATGAGGTCGTCTTGGAATCTTGGGAAAAAATAAAAGTAAAAAGAGATACGATAAACTTCAAGGTGTCTGAGTTTTCTGATAAAACAGAGAATGTTGTTGAAGATTTGCTTAAAAACTTACCCGGTGTTGAGATTTCGACGGAAGGAATCATAAAAGTAAACGGGCAGGCCATAGATAAGTTGCTGGTTGAAGGAGACGATATGTTTGGCAGTAAATATAAGCTACTCTCGAAGAACTTGGATGCTGACGCAATAGAGCAGGTACAAATTTTAAACAACTTTGAAGACAATCCGGTACTGAAAAGTTTTCAAGATTCAAAAAAAGTAGCGTTGAACCTTATCTTGAAAGAAGATAAAAAAAATGTTTGGTTCGGTAATGTAGAATTGGGATTAGGCACAAATGGTCAGAATAATCATTCGGCTAACTTAGGTTTAATTAGGAAAGATATTAAATTTTTTGATTTTATAAACGCTAATGACATTGGCAATAGTGCAAATACCCAGATAAAAAACTCGTCTGTAATTGATATCAGTGACATCGATGATGTTAAATTGGAACAGAGGAGTAGTTACGCTCCCGTAAATGTGGATAACCTGCCGAATTCTCTTTTCACTAACGGAGAAGATATCTTTAATGACTCTTTTATCAATTCTTTAAGTGCATTAAAAAAACTTGGAAAAAAGACCCAGTTGAGGAACCTCACTTATTATGCCTATGACGATGTAAATAAGAGTAATACCAATCAGACGGATTTTTTTTTAAACCCCGAAACGATATCTTTTTTTGAGCAAAACCAAGTTAATATTATCAATAATTACTACGCAACTCAGTTTGAACTAAGACATGCTAATGAAAGTAGTTTGTTTTTAAATTTTAATGCGCAATTTGAGAATATACCCGGTCGAAAAAGAAATAATCTTGTCTTTGACGATGAACAAATTACTCAAAAACAGTTTGATAATTCTATCAATTTTTTTAACAGGTTAACCCTTACCAAAAAACTATCACAAAACAAATTGCTATCAATGTTGGCTTATTATGGTTCTAATGAAACAGGACAATCACTAAACATTAAACCAAACGTTTTTAGTGATATTTTTAACAATGATTCTAATCAAGAAATACATCAAAATTCAAAATCACCTCAAGTGTATTACGGGGCAAGTGCTGAGGTGCTTACAAAGGTGCGAAAATCTCAGTTTTCATTAAAGTTTTCAGCAAACGTGACGGACGACGATTTGAAATCGGATTTTCGCTTTTTGCAGGGCACTTCAATAGATACTTTGTCAAATAATACTCGCTTTACACACGCAAAAGCGGGTCTGACTTCAAAGTACAATCTCGATTTAGTCAAATGGTTTACACTAATTACAACGCTGAGTTTATTTCAAAACCGACTGGAGTTGAATCAACAGACACGGCATTTTTCCTTGCTCGACATCAATGTAGGTTTACATTCCAAAAAAACACCTTTAGGCAATTTTGGTGTCAATTATAATTTCAAGAACAACCTGCCATCAATTAATGATTTAAAAGAGAATTTTTTTCTGAGCAATTATCGATTCTTCTCAAAAGGAACCGATCAAATTGAAAATTTTAAGACGCATAGTTTTTCATTTTTTTATACATACAATGATTATAAAAAACAGTTTTTGATTAATTCATTTCTCACTTACAGCTTTTTCAACAATGCTTACGGAAATATTTCTACTGTAAACGAGCAAACCAATTTTAGCAGTCGGTTTATTCTTGGAGGAGGAGAAACAACTAATTTTAACCTCAGCGTAAACAGATATATCAGGGCATTTGAGACGAGCGTTAAGTTGAGCACACAACATCTTTGGTTCAACAATCAAACAGTTGTAAATGAACAGTTGGGTAATTTGAGTAACTACAACGGCAATTTTAAGCTACAGGGGACAACTTATTTTGGCATTCCGCTTAATTTTAAATTTTATGCTTTAATAAATTATTCTGAAGGTGAATTTCAAAACCGGGTTTCGACTACAAATTACAAAGAAGGCTCTCTTCAAGCAATCTTAAAATTATCAAACGAATGGTTTATGGATTTTGATACCCATTACTATGATTTTGACACAGGCAACTTCACATTCTCCAATTTCACAGCACACTATACACCAGCCGACAGCAGGTGGTCTTTCAAAGCAACCGCCAATAATTTATGGAACGTGAAGAGGTTTTCAAATATATCCATTTCTGAATTTCAAAGAAATGAAATCTTTTCACAAACCATTCAGCGCTATTTTATGTTCTACTTAAAATACAGATTTTGATTTTTCGAAGCACATAGATTAGTTCGAAGGCATGAACAAAGCCATTGCACAGTATGTCAGCGATGTAAAATCGAAAGACTTTCCAAACGAGGGGGAGCAGTATTAGCACATTTTTTTCACCCGATCAACGCCCTCGCCATTCCCAAAACCGACTCAAATTGTTCGTCTTTGGTCAGGTTTGAGTTGTCGATAACCACGGCATCTGGAGCTTGCCTGAGTGGTGATTCTTTGCGCGTAGAGTCAATCAAATCGCGGTGTTTCACGTTTTCCAAAACTTCTTCAAAAGTGATGTCGGGTGTGGTAGATTTCATTTCGTCAAAACGTCTTTGCGCCCTGATTTCAGGCGTAGCCGTCATGAATATTTTGAGTTCGGCTTGCGGGAAAACCACGGTGCCAATGTCTCGCCCGTCCATCACGATGCGTTTTTGTTTGCCCATTTCGTGCTGTAGTGAAACCAATTTTTTACGGACTTCAGCAAGCGTAGCCACTCGGCTCACCTGTTGGGAAACCGCCAAGTTCCTGATTTCATCGGATACGTTTTGCCTGTTCAGATACATATCGGACAAGGCTTTTTTCGGGTTGAATAAAAATTGGAGGTCTAAATCGGGTAAGGCAGCAATCAATTTTTTTTCGTCCAAAACATTATTTTTCAAAAATCCCTGCTGCATCGCAAAAAGAGTGACGGCCCTGTACATGGCTCCTGTGTCGATAAACACATATCCGAGTGCATTTGCCAAACGTTTGGCTAAAGTGCTTTTTCCCGTAGAAGAATGTCCATCGATGGCAATGATAATATCAGGCATGTTACAGGTAGATATTCAATCCGAAAAAGCTCGAATTGACCGCAGTTGTGTATTTGGCAAAGGTATAACTAAACTTGAGATTGTTTATTTTTAAACCAAAACCGGCGGAAACACCTGCAAATGAGCGGCTTTCTACAAACCGGAGTTCTTCCCCTCTGCGAAAGTTGTAACCCACCCGAAGATTGATGGCACTTTCGGGGAAAAACTCTGCACCCAATACCAAATGCCTGAAAGCGTTGTTGACAAAAGACACATCGCCGTCGACCACGTTGTCGCCCACACCTTGGTTGTTTCGTTCGGGATTTTCAAAAGTCAAATCCCATTGTTGCAAGTTTTCTAAGGTCAAATGCCAACGAAAAGGAAGGCTGTACAGTTTTTGCGAAATACCAAAAATTACTTCAAGCGGCAGGTCTTCCCTGCGGTCATCAAATTTGGTAAATTGCACACCGAGGTTGCGCACGGTCATGGCCATGTTTACGCCCCAACGTTCGTTGACATAAATCAGCCCCAAATCGACCGCGCCGCCGAATGAGGTAAATTCTTCCAGCTTTGAAGAAATCAATTTGACGTTAGCACCAACATAAAAATCTGTCCAAGGTATGTTGCGCGCGTAGCCCATCGAAAAGGCTACTTCATTTCCTTTGAAATCATTGGTAAATTCGCCGTTGATGTCCCTTCCTTCAAAAGTGCCGTAATTGATATAGGTTACCCCGGCATGGAAAGTCTCTACATGCCGATCGTAGGTGAAAGCATAGGATGCTGAGCCGTACGTGACATCGCCGATGTAGTTGACGATGTTCAGCCCGATTTGGCTGCCCATTTCCACGTTGATGGAAGCTGGATTAAAAAGCGGTTGATTCACATCATCATCGTAGTTGGTAATCACTTTTCCGCCCAAGGCAGCTTGCCGGGGAGACGAAATAAGATTTAGAAACTCATAGGTGCTTCGACCACCCACTTGTGCAAAAAGCATTTGCGCAAGCAGTAAACTTAGGGAGGCAAAGTAGAATTTTCGCATATTGGCAAATTAGCTAATTGTTTAGAAAACGATGGGAAACAGGTATTATTTTGTCAAACCGAATTTATGCTTAAGGCAATATGTCATTGGCCTTGCTTTGAAAAATTCACAAAACATCTACTATTTTTTCCATCGTCATGCCACGTGAACCTTTGATGAGTATTTCGCTGCTGTCAATCGGGTTTTGCTTCAAGTATTCCTTGGCTTGGTCCAATGTTTTAAACTTTGTGATAGTTATCCGGTCAGTCAAAGCCTGATAAAAATATTCGCCAACCAAAATGGCGGTTTTTGGGTTTATTTCAGCTACTCGGTCTGCAATTTTTTGATGCTCAATCATACTTTTAGACCCAACCTCAAACATATCGCCCAAAATGATTACTTTTTGGTTTGAAGGAAGATCTGAAAAATTATCCAAAGCCACTTTCATACTCGATGGATTGGCATTGTAAGCATCCAAAATAATCCGATTGGAATTTTTTTCGATGATTTGTGAGCGGTTGTTTTGGGGTCGGTATGCTTCGATGGCGGCTGCGATATCCAGATTGGGTACTTTAAAAATTTTTCCGATTGAAACTGCTGTTGCTATGTTGTAAAAGTTGTATTCGCCAATAAGCTGGCTCAGGATTTTAGTTTCTCCAAACGACAGGGCAAGCGAAGGGTTTTTTTGATGCAGGGAAATTTTTAAATCGGCATTTTCATCTTTTTTTGAAAAAAGGAATCGCTTGGTGCCTTTGGTTTTTTTCATCTGAATCGGGTCGTCGGCATTGACAAAAAGCAATCCTTTCTCCCGGATGATAAAATCATACAATTCCGATTTCCCTTTGATAACTCCCTTTTCACCACCAAATCCTTCCAAGTGGGCTTTTCCAAAATTGGTAATCAACCCATAGTTGGGTTCGGTAATTTTGCAAAGCAGATCAATCTCGCCTTGGTGATTGGCTCCCATTTCTATGATGGCTACTTCGGTTGTCTTGTCTATGCCAAGCAGCGTGAGCGGTACGCCCAAATGATTGTTCAGGTTTCCCTTGGTGGCAACTGTTTTGTATTTTTTTGACAAAACTGCTGCGATGAGTTCTTTGGTGGTGGTTTTCCCGTTGCTTCCGGTGAGGGCTATAACAGGAATTTTAAATTGTTTTCGATGGTGGTTGGCTAAGTCTTGCAGCGTTTTCAGTGAATTTTCAACCAAGACGGTTCGCTCGTCTATATAAAATTTTGGTTGGTCTATCACGGCTAAGGAAGCCCCTTTTTCGAGCGCGGATACCGCGTATTGATTGCCATCAAAGTTTTCTCCCTTGATGGCAAAGAAAAATTGGTTTGCATCAATTTTTCGCGAATCAATGCTAATGCCGTTTGATTTTTTGAAGGCCTGATAGAGTTCTTCGATATTCATGCTACAAAAAAGCCCCAAAAGAGGGGCATTTTAAAAATTTAGATTGTATCAATTTATTTTCTGGCAACTTTGCGTTTGCTTTTGGTTTTGGCACCCACTCTGGACATGGCCATCCGGAAACCGATGTAGTCCGTTGCCATATCTTGCGGGAAAAATCTTCGTTGCGAGGGATCCAACCAGTAGGCTCGGTCTTTCCACGAACCGCCTTTAAATACCCTTGCTTCGTTGCTGATGAGTGTAGTCCGCGCATTTGATTCATCATATGAAGGTGTGAAATTTCCCAAAGAATCGCTTTGAGACACATTTTTAGGAGAATTGTACATTCTTCTTCCTTCGTTCATCGCACGATAATACCTGCTGGACATTTTATCGCCATCCTTGTAATCTCTGTTGTCACTTTTCGTAAAATTGTTTCGAAGATAAACATCGTTTCCGTTGATGGGTTCTTGTGCTATTTCGCCTGGAAGGGTTACGGCAACTATGCGCCCGTTGCTCAAAGTGTCATAATCTATATTTTGTGGTGTTATTAAAACGACTTTGCCGTCTTTTCCAATCATGTTTTTGTAATAGACATTTCCACGGTAATAATTGAAGTCGTTCATTTTATCATCTATAATCGGTCTGTAAACATCGGCAACCCATTCGGATACGTTTCCAGCCATGTCGTAAAGTCCGTATTCGTTAGGAGGGAAGGATTTTACTTTGGCCGTGATGTCTGCTCCGTCATCTGAGAACTCGGCAATTCCGCCATAGTCACCTTTGCCTTGTTTGAAGTTAGCCAATTGGTCGCCTCTATTAGATCTTTTTAATGAACGTGTTGAACTTCCGGTCCATGGATACTTTTTTCTTCCCAAATAATTATTATACAGCCTGATTTCACTTAGTCCGACGGCAGCAAATTCCCATTCCACTTCGGTTGGAAGTCGATACTCCGGCAAAATAACCCCGCTGGATTGGTTGGCATAGCTCGGAAGGGTATCTTTTCTGGAACGTCTTCTGCCTTGCAGTTTATCTGAATCTCCACCATAAACCAAATTTGGGGCATTCAGGTATGTTTGCGTACTGAAAAGACTGTCTGGCGAACGAGCCTCTTGTCTTGCTCCTTTAGATAGATAGCCGTTTTTTTCCAAATAAAGTTGGTTGACCATGTCAGTCCGCCATTTGGCAAACTCGACAGCCTGAATCCAGTTTACGCCAACTACCGGGTATTCTCCATAAGCAGGGTGGCGCAAATAATTGTTTACCATCACTTCATTGTATCCCAATCGGTTTCTCCAAACTAAAGTATCGGGCAACGCGCCGTTATAAATATTTCTGAAATTTGGGTCATTCGGATCAAAAACAGTTTTGAGGTATTCCAAATATTCCAAATACATTTTGTTGGTTACCTCGGTTTCATCCATGTAAAAAGATTGGACATGTTGTTGGGAAGGAGCGTTGTTCCAATCGTGCATCACGTCATCTTGCACACTTCCTTTGGTGAAAGTCCCACCTTCTACAAAAACCATTCCCGGTGGCGTAGGCTGCTCGGTATATTTTGTGTTGTAATTAAAATAACCGTTCGGGTCGTTGATTCTCCATCCGGTTGCGCGCGAAACGTTGGCGTTGTCCTTGTTGTTCTTGCAACTGTAAAATGTTGAAAATACTACAATTAACGCGATGTTTAACAAAAGTGTCTTTTTCATAAATCGATAGTAAAATAGGTAAATTTGGTCGTGCAATATAATAATTAAGATTCAAATTTCAATTTATTTAGAAACACCCTGTTAAAAGGGTTTTTCGGTTTATTTAACGTTTTAATTTTATTATTATTTTACAAATACATATTTATGATAAAATATTTATAATATTGAAATGCGAATTGCGTTAAAAGCATGATGAAAAAAATTACAATTGCCTTTATTTATTTCATGTTCCATTTTTCAGGAGCTCAAAACCAGCATTTTGAAATTAAATGGGAAGAGGAATCGGTTTATTCGACCCAGTACAAATCATTCAACATACCTCATTTCAACGACAATCAGTTTGTATTGATGGATGATATGACGGTTTCTTTCACCACGCAATGGCGCGAAAATGGTGTGATAGATCCCAATTCGGTGCAGTTAAACAACGTCGTATATCAAAATATTTCTAAGGAAGAATTGGGAGACTTGATAGCTTCTTCCATTCCGAGTTTACCCAATCAGTCTATCAAAATGGCAAAAGGAAGAGAGGTCACATATGCAGTGCTTTCCCTGTCCCCTATCATCAACGGCAACGGGCAATTCAAGAAAATTATTTCTTTTGACGTGTCCTATTCTTTCGCGGCACGAAACAGCGCGGCTTTTGTAAGAGGTGCTGCCAATAGGGCTTCAGCCTTCAATGGATTGTCTAATTCCGTTCTCGCCCAAGGGAGCTTTTACAAGTTTTATGTAGACAAATCCGGCATATTTAAAATTACGCGCCGCGATTTGCAAAATATGGGAATCAACACCTCCCAAATAGATCCGAGAAAACTTAAGATTTACGGTAATGGTGGAAAAATGCTGCCTCTTTTGAACGGAATCTCCCAACCAACGGACGTAATCGAAAACGCAATTTTTGTTTCAGGCGAAGAAGACGGTAATTTTGACAACAACGATTTTGTTCTTTTCTATGCGCAAGGCCCCTTCATTTGGACACCGGAAAGCAACACTAACATCAATCTTTATACGGAAGAAATCGCCTATTTCATAACGGCCGATGGTGCGGACGGGAAACGTATTCAAGAAGCCGTACAACCTACAGCTTCTCCAGCATTGATTGTTGACAGTTTTGATGAGTTCCAATTTCATGAAAAAGATTTGATCAGTGTTGCCAATGTCGGTAGGGAATGGCATGGCGAAAGATTTGATATCAACAACGAACAAACCTTTTCATTTGACTTTCCCAATTTGGTTCTCTCCGAGCCGGTCAATTTCAGAATAAATGTTGCTGCCGCCTCAGACAACCTCACTTCCATGGAAATCAACATCAACGGGCAGGCGGTTTCTACTCTTTCTTTTACGGCAATCAATGACCCCACCGTAGGATCCGGTAATACTCTCAACAATAATTTGACACTCAATTCCGGCAAAATCGATGTTAAACTTACCTACAATAACAATGGCAATCCTACCGGAGTGGGTTTTCTCAATTATATCAACATAGAAGGCACTTCAAAATTGACAGCAGGAAACAAACAGTTTTCATTTACCAAAAAAGCAACAACCACACAAGGAGGTGTAGCAGAATACCGTTTAGAAAATGCACAAAACGTTTCACAAGTTTGGGATATAACCGATGTTTACAATGTTAGAAAATATACCAATGCCAATCAAAACACTTTTTCGTTCAAATCGGCTATGGGTTCACAAAAATCATTTGTAGCCTTCGTAGAATCAAATGTGTTTTCACCCATCGTGAAAAGCAGGAGTAAAATTGCCAATCAAGATTTGAAAGGGAGCATTTTTCTCAACCAACAAAGACAATTTGAAGATTTAGACTACCTGATTGTCGCTCCTGATTTTTTGTTGCCGCAGGCTCAACGATTGGCTGACTTTCACAATACCGTCACAGGAATCAGGGCGAAAGTGGCCTCACTCCAACAGATATACAACGAGTTTAGCACTTCAAATCAAGACATTGGAGCCATCCGGAATTTTATCAGATATATTTACCAAAACGCGTCTTCACCCGATAAAAGGCTAAAATATGCCTGCTTGTTCGGCGACACTTCTTTCGATTATAAAAACAGGTTGGAAAACAACAACAACACAGTTCCTACCTTCCATGCATTGTCGAGTTTTTCGCTGACAGGTTCTTTTATGTCCGATGATTTTTACGGGGCGATGGACGACAATGAAGGCAGTGTGCTCAACACCGATAAAATCGACCTTGCGGTTGGGCGGATAGTTGCCGACACACCTGATTTGGCAGCCGGTATGGTTGACAAGGTCATCCGGTATTACGACAAGAAAAATTTTGGCAGATGGCGGAACAATTTCACCTTGCTCTCTGATGACGTTGATGCAAACTGGGAAGGGATTATCCAAGAAAGCTTAGACAAACTGGGTGACGATATCGGTGTCAACAAACCTTTTATCAACATTGGTAAAATTCACTCAGATGCTTTTTTGCAACAGACTTCTGCCGGCGGAGAGTTCTATCCGGCAGTAAACGAAGCCATTCAAAATTCATTAGAATCCGGAACGGTTGTAATTAACTATTTTGGCCACGGCGGAGAATCGGGTTTGGCGCGGGAGCGTTTTATCACACAAACTGATGCTAAAAATTTCACAAACAAAGATAAACTCCCAGTTTTTGTTACTGTTACCTGCGAGTACACCCGATTTGATAACCCGCTCAGGCCTACTGCCGGTGAATTCACTTTTTGGAACAAAAACGGCGGGGCTTCTGCACTGATTACCACCACTCGGCAAGTTTTCGTCCAATTCGGATTAGAATTTAACAGAACCCTTCAAAAATATCTGTTCTCTTTTGGTTCTGATGATTTTCCGACCCTCGGCGAAGCACTGATGTTAGCCAAAAATGAGTTTAACAACAACCAAAAACGAGTCGTCTTTTTGGTAGGCGATCCCGCGCTTACATTAGCAGTCCCCAAACCCAATATCAGGCTGACTGCAATCAATGACAAACCTTTTGGCGCAGTCAATGACACCCTCAAATCGTTGAGTAAAATAAAATTTTCCGGAGAAGTAGCAAACCCTTCCGGTCAATTGCTCAATGACTTCAACGGAACGGTGTCCGTGACTGTTTACGATAAAAAAGTACAACGACAAACCCTCGCTAACAATAACACGCGGGACGTTTTTGGTCAATTGATTAAATTGAATTTTGAAACCTTGGGTGAAATCATTTATCGCGGAAAAGCTTCTGTCACAAACGGATTGTTTGATTTTGAGTTTATCGTCCCGCGCGACATTAGGGTTCCGATAGGTAATGGAAGAGTAAGTTTTTATGCAGAAAAAGATGTTGCGCTCGAAGACCGAACCGGCTTCAGTGAAGATATTTTGGTTGGAGGCATCAACCTCAATGCTCCGGCAGACAACCAAGGCCCGGCGATGAAACTCTTTTTAAACGATGAAAATTTTGTATCCGGGGAAATTACCAACCAATCACCTTTTGTTTTGGTGTTTTTGGAAGATGAAAGCGGCATCAATACCGCTTCCGGCATCGGCCACGACATCGTAGCCATACTCGATGGAGATGAAGCAAACCCATTCATCATGAACGATTTTTACGAAACCGAGTTGGATGATTTTACCAAAGGCCGCGTGCGTTTTCCACTCAGGAATATTGCTCCCGGGTTGCATACACTCAAAGTGATTGCTTGGGATGTTTACAACAATTCCTCCATGACCGAAATTCAATTTGTTGTAGCCGGTGACGATGAAATAAAAATCGAAAACGTATTGAACTACCCCAATCCGTTTATCAATTTTACGGAGTTTTGGTTTACCCACAACCGACCTTTTGAGCCACTCGAAGTGCAAGTCCAGGTGTTTACCATCACAGGGAAAGTCGTTTGGACCAAAAATCAAATCATCAACACCGAAGGTTTTCTGTCCAGAGAAATCACCTGGGACGGCAGAGACGATTTTGGCGATCGGATTGGTAAAGGGGTATATGTTTATAAACTTACCGTGAAATCTACCTTGACCAATAAAAAAGTTGAAAAAATCGAGAAACTTGTTATTTTATAATTAAAACCTATTTTTGTTCCTATCAATCTGATTTTATGAGAAACCTATCAAACTTTGCAATTGCCCTGCTCCTTTTCAATTATTCATTTTCACAAGACTCCAGAGTCATCACCACGGGAGTACCATTCCTTTTGATAGCTCCCGATGCCCGTGCTGCCGGTTTGGGCGATCAAGGGGCGGCAACTTCGCCCGATGCCTATTCGCAATTTTGGAATCCGTCGAAATACGCATTTTCTTCTGCAAAACAAGGTTTTACGGCCAGTTATACGCCCTATCTCAGTGATTTGGTCAACGATATTTTCTTGGGAAGTGCCTCCTATTTCAATCGGATAAACGATCGTAGCGCGGTCGGTATTGGCGTGCGGTATTTCAGTTTAGGCGATATCGAATTGGTGCAAGATCAGTTTTCAAATGCCTTGATAGAGCGACCGAACGAACTGGCACTTGACGTTTCTTATTCGCTGCGGCTCAGCGACCGTTTTGCCATGGGTGTCGCCTTGCGCTATTTGCGTTCAGACCTTAGAATTTCCGCCATTGACCCAACTTCAGACTCAGCGAATTCTTTTGCAGTCGATATTTCAGGATATTATCAATCCGAAGAAGTTTTTTACAACAATTTTAACGGGCGTTGGAGAGGCGGATTTAACATTTCCAACATTGGTCCTAAGATAGATTTCGGAGACAACACGCGCGAAGATTTTTTGCCGACAAACATGAAGATAGGTGCAGGTTTCGATTTTATATTTGACTACGACAACAAGTTGAGCGTTGGTGTCGAAATAAACAAACTACTCGTGCCGACCCCACCGATTCGTGAACGGCAAGACACCAACGGAGACGGTGTAATTGACAATAACGATGATATCGTCATCGTGGACGGGGAAGATGATAATGTGAATTTTACCAAAGGGATTTTTCAGTCATTTGGAGATGCACCGGGCGGACTGAGTGAAGAGTTAAAAGAAGTAAACTGGTCGCTGTCTGCCGAGTATATTTATCGGGAATCTTTCGCTTTCCGCACAGGATATTTCAATGAATCGGACGAGAAAGGAGCCAGACAATTCCTTACTTTAGGTGCAGGATTCAAATACAATGTAATCAACATCGATTTTTCCTATTTATTATCAACTTCCCAGGTGAGAAACCCGCTCGAAAACACGCTAAGATTTTCTCTGACTTTCAATATCGGTGATAAGTTTTATGAAGAATATTAAGCGCAAAAAAATGGAATGAAAAAAATAAAAATCAGTACCAATTTCGATATATATCAATCTTTGAACGATTTGCCGAGCGAAGAATTCGAACTCATGCGACAAGCCATTGAAGCCAGGAAGGAGGCTTATGCACCCTATTCAAAATTTTCTGTCGGTGCCGCGGTTTTGTTAGATAATGGCGAAATCATCACCGGGAGCAATCAAGAAAATGCAGCTTATCCTTCCGGACTCTGTGCCGAAAGAGTGGCTATTTTTTATGCCTGCGCGAAATTTCCCGAAACACAAATATTAAAATTAGCAATCTCGGCTACGGCGTCCAATGATAGGACTGTTGTACCAATTCCTCCCTGTGGAGCTTGCAGGCAATCCATCATAGAATATGAGTTTAAGCAAAAAACACCCATCGAAATTATTTTTATGGGAGCATCGGGTAACGTTGCCAAATCTGCATCCATGGCCAATCTTTTGCCACTAGGATTTGATAATTCGTACCTATTTTCCGATATTTAACAAAAAAATCAGTTTATTGAAGCCATAGTTTTTTGCGAATATGCTACTTTTGTGGCTTGATGATTTTTTACAGTTAATTTTATATAATAAGAAAGTATTCATGAAAAAAATAACCAAAGAAGTTTACCTCAAATGGTATGAAGATATGCAATTTTGGCGCAGATTTGAAGACAAACTGGCTGCCGTCTATATACAACAAAAAGTAAGAGGCTTCCTCCATCTTTACAACGGACAGGAAGCTGTTTTGGCTGGATCGCTTCACGCAATGGACCTCACCAAAGACAAAATGATTACCGCATACCGAAACCACGTCCAACCCATCGGCATGGGTGTAGATCCGCGCAGAGTAATGGCTGAATTGTACGGTAAAGTGACCGGAACGTCTCACGGCATGGGTGGTTCGATGCATATTTTTTCAAAAGAACATCGTTTTTATGGCGGTCACGGCATCGTTGGTGGACAAATTCCTTTAGGATCCGGAATTGCTTTTGCCGATAAATACTTCAATAGAGACGCAGTAACCTTGACTTACTTGGGTGATGGTGCAGCTCGTCAAGGTTCACTTCACGAAACCATGAATTTGGCCATGCTATGGAAATTGCCTGTTGTCATTATCGTGGAAAACAATGGTTATGCCATGGGAACCTCTGTCAGCAGAACGGCCAACCACACCGATGTTTGGAAACTTGGTTTGGGTTACGAAATGCCTTGTGGCCCGGTGGATGGCATGAATCCTATTAAAGTTGCTGAAGCTCTAAGCGAAGCCATAGACCGTGCCCGGAGAGGTGACGGACCTACCTTCTTGGAAATGAAAACGTATCGATACAGAGGACATTCCATGTCAGATGCGCAACACTACCGCACCAAAGAAGAGGTTGAGGAATACAAAAAAATTGACCCGATAACGCAAGTGTTGGAAGTAATTAAGAAAAATAACTATGCAACTGAAGAAGAGATTCAGGCAATCGATAAACGAGTGAAGGATTTGGTAAATGAGTGTGAAAAATTTGCCGAAGAATCGCCCTATCCTGAAAAGAATCAACTGTATGACATGGTGTACGAGCAAAAAGATTATCCATTCCTATCCCATAAACCCGAATAACCATGGCAGAAATAATCAACATGCCGCGACTGAGCGATACCATGGAAGAAGGTGTCGTAGCAAAATGGCTTAAAAAAGTCGGTGATACCATCAAAGAAGGTGATATTTTGGCCGAAATCGAAACCGACAAAGCCACCATGGAATTTGAAAGTTTTCACTCTGGTGTACTCTTGCACATCGGTTTGGAAGAAGGCAAAACAGCTCCTGTAGATTCCTTGTTGGCCATCATTGGCGAAAAAGGGGAAGACATAACGGATTTATTAAAAAATCAGGCTGCCCCCGTCAAACCTGAAAACCCTAAAGTTGCTGAAACAAACCCTGAAACTACAGTAGAAACCGCCAAAATTACAGAATCCAAGCCAGAAGCTACACCTGAAACCAAAAAAGAGATAGCCATTCCGGATGATGTGAAAGTCGTGACCATGCCTCGCCTGAGCGATACTATGACAGACGGAACGGTTGCAAGTTGGCTCAAAAAAGTGGGAGACACCATCAAAGAAGGCGATATATTGGCTGAAATCGAAACCGACAAAGCCACCATGGAATTTGAATCTTTCAATGCAGGAACCTTACTGTATGTTGGAATCAAGGAAGGAGAATCTGCACCAGTTGACAGTTTACTTGCCATCATCGGTCCTTCGGGTTTTGTTTTTTCCGATATTGTCAAAAATTTCGGAGTTGTTGCCCCTGCAGTTTTGGATGCAAAAGAAACAACCAAACCGGAAGAAAAATCTACATCTTCTCAAACAACTCAAGAAACATCAACTTCAACTGATGGAGGAAGAATATTGGCTTCCCCCTTGGCTAAAAAAATTGCTGCGGAAAAAGGTATTGATTTACATACTGTGAAAGGCAGTGGCGACAACGGGCGCATTACCAAAGCAGATATCGAAAGCTACAAACCACGAGCGGTTGCCGCATCAAGTCCAGTTTCTCAATCTACAAGTGCTCAGATGGCTACTTTTATCCCTGCCGGCGAAGAGCATTTCGAAGAAGTGCCCAATTCTCAGATGAGAAAAACCATTGCACGCAGATTGGGAGAATCTAAATTTACAGCTCCACATTATTACCTCACCATCGAGGTTTCTATGGATCAAGCCATTCAATCCCGCCAAGCCATCAATGCTTTGCCGGACACGAAAGTTTCCTTCAATGATTTGGTAATCAAAGCGGTTGCCATGGCATTGAAAAAGCATCCTCAGGTAAATACCCAATGGAAAGATACCGTCACCCGATACAACCAACACATACACGTGGGTGTAGCGGTAGCCGTCGAAGACGGTTTGGTCGTGCCGGTGCTGAAGTTTACCAACGAGTTGAGTTTGACCCAAATAGGCAACCAAGTAAAGGATTTAGCAGGCAAAGCCAGAAGCAAAAAATTGCAACCAACTGACATGGAAGGAAGCACTTTTACAGTTTCTAACTTGGGTATGTTTGGCATTGAAGAGTTTACTTCGATTATCAACCAGCCCAACTCCGCCATTCTTTCGGTTGGTGCCATCATTGAAAAACCGGTTGTCAAAAACGGTCAGATTGTGGTAGGCAACCAGATGAAACTCACCCTTGCCTGCGATCATCGCACGGTAGATGGTGCAACCGGATCTCAGTTTTTACAAACGTTGAAATCGTTTTTGGAGAATCCGGTGGTTATGCTCGCGTAATTCAAAAAATTTATATTTTCAAGACTCCTTCAGAACCATTGCCCGTTTTGAAGGAGTTTTTTTTATATTTGATAAAAAATCTAAACTTTGAAAAAACTTCCTCTCATTTTGCTTGGCTTCATATTCACTTTATCTGCCTACTGCCAAACGTCTCATCCCGAATTTCCCATATTGGCCGATGATGTCCGGCAAACCCTGTTTTACTTGTCTTCCGATAGTTTGCAAGGGCGGGATTCTGGCAGTGAAGGCATTGGAGAGGCGGCGGCTTACATCGAAAATATTTTTATAACAGCCGGAGTCAACCCATTTTTCCAAACCTATAAAGACACATTGGCCAATTTCGATAAACCGTCTTTCAACATCGTAGGATTTATCGAAGGAAATGATTCCGTGCTCAAGAAAGAATGGGTTATCCTAGGCGCACATTATGACCACATCGGCATCATCAGCCCGCTTAACGGCGATTCGATTGCCAATGGAGCCAACGACAATGCGGCAGGAGTCACTGCTGTGCTGAGCCTCGCGAAGCATTTCGCACAATCCAAATCAAACAAAAGAAGTTTGATGTTTGTGTTGTTTTCGGCAGAAGAAAAAGGTTTGCTCGGATCAAAACATTTTGCAAAACGAATCAAATCGTCAAATTTGGATATCTACACCATGCTCAATTTTGAAATGATAGGCGTTCCGATGAAAGAGACACCCGGGAAAGCCTATCTGACCGGTTTTGATTTATCAAATATGGCACAAAAAATTAATGAATATGCCGGTGAAGAATTGGTTGTGAAATTGGCAAAAGCCGAAGAATTCAACCTATTCAGAAGATCAGATAACTTGCCTTTCTACGAAAAACTGAAAATTCCGGCTCAAACCATTTCAACTTTCGATTTCACCAATTATCCCTATTATCACCAAGTGGATGATGAAGCTGAATGGATGGACACAACAAGCATGACGGTTTTGATCAACCAAATGATTGTGGTGATTGAGAACATGGCCAATTCGCCTGAAAAAGAAATTCGATTGCATGAATAAAAACATCATCATCAGCGGGGCGGGCAAAGGCATCGGGTTTGAATTGTCCAAAAAACTGGCGGCTTCCGGGCATCAGGTGTTGGCTCTGTCAAGAAATATTGAGGCATTTCAAAAATGGAATCATCCGAATATAACCGCAATGTCTTTCGATTTGTGTAAACCTTCCGATTTTTCAAAACTGATTCCACTTCTGAAAAAATTAAAGTCGGTCGATATTTTGATTAACAATGCGGGGTTTTTGATTTTAAAAACATTTGCCGAACTCACGGATGATGATTTTCAGAAAGTATTTGATGTGAATTTTTTCGGAGCCGTCCGGTTGATCCGAACGGTTTTGCCTTTTATGAAAAAAACGAGCCATGTGGTCAACATCAGTAGCATGGGCGGGGTGCAGGGCAGCGTCAAATTTCCCGGCTTGGCCGCATACAGTTCAGCCAAAGGAGCTATCATCACCCTGACCGAATTGTTAGCCGAAGAACACAAAGAAAGTGGACCTTCTTTCAATGCATTAGCTTTAGGAGCAGTGCAAACGGAAATGCTCGAAGAAGCCTTTCCAGGCTATCAAGCACCGATATCTGCGGAAGGGATGGCAATGTATATCGCGGATTTCGCACTTAATGGAAATAAATATTACAACGGTAAAATCTTACAAGTTTCTGCCAGCACGCCCTGATATGATCGACAAACTCAAACCTTATTTGCCGGAAGCCGCTGCAAGCCCTGTTTTTGAACTTATCAAAAATAACAGGGTGCATTTGAAAATTGTCAACAAACGACGAACCAAGCACGGAGATTACAGGCCAATGGACAGTGGCGGCCATCAAATTACAGTCAATGCTGAAGGCAATCCGTATCGGTTTTTAATTACCACTTTGCATGAAATTGCGCATTTGTTGGCTTTTGAAAAATACGGGCGAAAAATAAAACCGCACGGTATGGAATGGAAACAGACGTTTCAGCATTTGGCACTTCCCTATTTGCGTCCCGAAATATTTCCTTCGGATATACTGCCGGTGATTGCCCGGCATTTTAAAAATCCGACTGCGAGCAGTGATACCGATCTATACATGAGCCAAGCCCTGCGTCGATATGATTCGGTTACCGGCAAAAATTATATCTTTGAAATTCCAAAAGGAATACATTTCAAGGTACAGGAACGCTTGTTTAAAAAAGGAAAACAACGCACCAAACGATTTGAATGCATGGAAATAAGCACCGGAAGAATCTATTTGTTCCACCCAAACGCGGAAGTCGAAACAGTCGAAAACAAACAAACATAAAATCGTCTTAGATGGACAACCAACATTATTATGCAGTTATCATGGCCGGCGGGGTCGGCTCGCGGTTTTGGCCAGTGAGTAAATCGGATTTTCCGAAACAATTCCACGATATGTTGGGCACCGGGAAAACCTTGCTTCAGACTACTTTTGAACGCGTTTCGGAAATTGTACCTACTCAAAATATCTTGATACTGACCAATGCGCGATACCAAAATTTGGTTGTCCATCAATTACCCGAAATTACTTCCGGGCAAATACTTTTGGAGCCGGCCATGCGAAACACGGCTCCGTGCATTTTGTATGCAGCGATGAAAATCCAGCAAAAAGACCCAAAAGCGGTCATGTTGGTTGCGCCGAGTGATCATTGGATTGAAGATAGCCAGGCTTTTAAGAAAGATGTCGTCAAGAGCTTTGCTTATTCAAGTGCGACTGATGCGCTGATTACGTTGGGAATCAAACCACTTTCGCCCAATACCGGATATGGGTACATCCAATTTGAAAGAGAAAACAGTGTCGAAACTTTCAACAAAGTGGTTCGTTTCACTGAAAAACCTAAGCTCGAACTCGCCAAATCTTTTTTATTGCAAGGGAATTTTCTTTGGAATGCCGGAATTTTCGTTTGGAGCGTCGAAGTGATATCCGAAGCTTTTCAACGGCATCAACCCATCCTGTACAACTTGTTTGAAGGTGGGAAAAAATCGTACAACTGCGCCTCTGAGCAAGAATTTATTGACACAAATTATCACAAATCGGAAAACATATCAATAGATTATGCTATTTTAGAAATGGCACAAAACGTATGGGTATTGCCCGCTTCATTTGATTGGAATGATTTAGGAACCTGGGGTTCATTATACGATAAATTAGACAAAGACGAAGCACAAAACGCGGTAGTCAACGCACGTTTGCTGGCTGAAAATGCGTCCAAGAATATTGTGAGTACAACTACCGAAAAATTGGTTGTTATCGATGGAATATCCGATTTTATTGTGGTCGAAACGGCAGAAAGCCTGTTGATTTACCCCAAGTCAAAAGAGCAAAACATCAAAGAGGTTTTGGAAAAAATAAAAGAAAATTTCGGAACTTCATTCACCTAAATAAAATGGCAATGGGACAAGGCAACCAACCGAAATTAAACGAGCCAAAAATAGACAAGGAAGTCGTAAAGAATGCGTTTGAAAACCTCCGTGTTTTTTTGCTTAATTTACTGGATATCAGAAGTGAGACAGATAAAGCAGAAACCATCGAATCCATCAAAAAAGACTTGACTTTCAAGGGCCACAACGCGTGGATTCTAATTTTCTCTATTTTTATTGCTTCCATCGGGCTCAATGTGAGTTCGACTGCCGTAGTCATTGGAGCCATGTTGATTTCACCATTGATGGGGCCAATTGTCGGATTGGGCCTGTCTGTAGCCGTTAACGATGTCGATACTTTGCGGAAATCACTGATCAACTTGGGTGTTATGGTCGGATTGAGTGTGTTGACAGCTTTTCTATATTTCAAACTCTCACCACTGACTGAACTCACACCCGAATTGGAGGCTCGGACTTATCCAACCATCTTAGATGTTTTAATCGCTATTTTTGGTGGCTTGGCTTTGATTTTTGCACGAACCAAAAAAGGGACGATGGCAAGCGTTATTTTTGGCGTAGCAATTGCAACTGCCTTGATGCCACCACTTTGTACAGCCGGTTACGGTTTTGCGGTTTGGGAACCCAAATACTTTGGAGGTGCTTTGTATTTGTTTACCATCAATGCCATTTTTATTGCCCTGACCACTTTTTTGGTAGCAAAGCTGCTCAAGTTCCCGATGGTTAAATACGTCAATTCAATCCGAAGAAAAAGAATAGCCCAATTAGCTTCTTTGGTTGCTTTTTTGGTGTTAATTCCCAGCGTTTTTCTGTTTTATATGATGTTGAAAGAAACTGTTTTCAAGCAAAACATACGTTCATTCATTCAAGATGAAGTTTTAATAACTTCAACAACCAACAATCTAATCAAAGACCTGACTGAAATTCAACACCAATTCAATGGAGAATCCCGTGTAGATTTATATTTTATGGGTAGCCAAAAGATATCGGACGATTTGATAAATGTATGGAAGGCTAAATTGAGTTTAAATCCATCGACAGCTAAAACAAACTTAGTGATACATCAAAACGAAGTATCGGACTCATTCAATGAACTCACTTATATGAAGCAACTTCGAGAGCGGGACATAGACGAATTGAAGAGCAAAGACGAAAAAATTGCATTTTTAGAAAAAGAAGTTCTCAAGTTGTCTGGGCTTTCAAAAGAGATCATTCCTTTTGCAGAAATCAGCAAAGAACTCAAAATCAATTACGAAGATGTTGAATCGTTGAATTATGCCAATCGTATTTCTACCAATTTTGAAAAAATAGACACGCTACCTGTGTTTGAAATCAAATGGAAACCCATCGTCAAGCCAGAAGAAAAAATAAAGAATTTGGGGAAAATACAATCCTGGCTCAAATTCAAACTTCAAAGAGACACCTTGCTTGTCAAGAGTTTAGATTGATATTATATGGCAAACATTGAATGAGAAATTTCAAATGTTTATTTTTTTGAAAAAACTAATAATAATTTAATATTGTTAGCAATAGTCTAACCCAATCATAATTTTCAGTTGAGCATGTCATAACATAGTCCGTTTAATTTCGCACAAACTTTAAACCCATTGTTATGAAATTTCTCAACAATTTTATTTTGCTTTTTTTGTTTACTTTTTCTGTTGTTCATTCGCAAACTTCCGGTAATTTAAACGGAATCGTAACCGATGAAAAAGGGTGGCCTATTATCGGTGCAAATATTGTCATAAACAGCCTGTCTTTAGGTGCGGTAACGGATGAAAAAGGAGCTTTTTTTTTCTCGAACATTAAAGCCGGAACATATGAACTCCAGGTTTCGTATCTTGGATTTGAAACAATTACTAAAAGAGTTGTCATTGGAAGTGGTCAAACCAATCTAAACTTCACGCTCAAGGAAAATGCATTTGTTTTGGAGGGATTGGTAGTGACTGCACAAATGAGAGAACAGCGCAACAAAGATGTACCGATTGCCATTTCTTCTTATGGGGGTGAGTTTATCAAAAACAATAGAACTTTTGAATATGATGCTTTTTCAGACTTTGTGCCGGGCTTTCAAGTACAGATACAAAGTGCTAACAACCCTGGCGTTGTAATCAGAGGAATTACGAGCGACAGTGGGGACTCACGGGTAGAACCCCGTGTTTCTATTTTTCAAGATGGTGTTTCCATCAGCAAATCCAGAGGGTCTGTTGTAGAGTTATATGATATAGATAGAATAGAAGTTTTGAAGGGACCGCAGGGTACACTTTTTGGTAGAGGCGCACAAATTGGCGCCATGCACATTATCCAAAACAAAGCCAAAAACGAAACTTCCGGTTCCTTCACGCTTGGGGTCGGAGATTTTGGTCAGTTTTTGGCAACGGGATATTTTAACGTGCCATTAGTAAAAGATAAACTCTTCATTAGAACCGCTGCTACTTACAACTTTAGAGATGGTTTTGTCAGGAATCTTTCAGGAGGCGATTTGAACGGAAAAGAAACCCTCGCGTATAGAGGTTCTTTGAAATATTTGATATCAGACAACACAACCTTTGATGTTATTGCCAATTGGCAAAAAGATACTCCACCGGGGACTTCTTTTAAAAGTGGTACTTTTGCACCCTTAGGAGGAGATACTAACCCGAATACATTCGCAGATTTGGAGAGAGGTGATGAACTCGGTTTAAATCGTACAGTATATGGTTTTACAGGTATTTTGAAGCATCATTTCAACCCTAATTGGGAGCTTACTTCTACGACGGCTTACCGAAAATTTGATTCTGATGAAGCTTTTGACGCTGATGGAACAGCAGCACCGGTTTTGTATTTCAGGGAAATAGCAAAAGGAGAGCAGTTTAGTCAAGAAGTTCGATTTAATTATGACAACAAGGAAAAACTAAGGGGTTTCTTCGGGGCAAATTATTTTTATGAGAATGGTTCTCAGGCCGTACCTTTTGAAGTAGATGAAAGAAGTTACATAGTTTTGCTGATCAACAATCCGGCATTGGTGATAAATGGCATCCCAACTTTACTCTCCAACATTCCTAATAATCCCGCTTTTGGTCAACTCGCAGATGCACCGTTGAATGAATTTAACAGAGAAAAATCTACCAATTTCGGTAAAAATTATTCTGGCGATATCTTTGCCGATGCTTCTTATGATTTGTTTGAAAAACTTACTTTAACGGCGGGCATACGTGCCACTTGGGAGAATATCAATGCAGGCTTAGAGGTTGAAAATGCGGAACTTCCGGGTCTGTTGGGTAACTTTTTAGGTGCATTTCCCAACAACCTTTTTGCCCCGACAAACGGCAGAAAAAATGCCAGCGATAATTTTACTTCTGTGGTAGGTCGCGTAGCATTGAACTATGAATTATCAGACCAAATTACTTTTTTCGGAAATGTTGCTAGAGGCAGAAGACCCAATGTAATCAATGTAACTGCTGCCAATGTAACTGTTTTGGCAAATGAAATCGTTTGGTCTTATGAAGTTGGTGCAAAATCATTGTTTATGAACAACCGTTTTCAGTTTGATGCAAATGCATTCGTGTATGACTACAGTAATTTTCAAACTACGATTGCAACACTAACCGAAGCGGGTCTGATTCTAAATCCGGACGATAGCGGTAGTGCTACTTCTTTTGGCTTTGAAACGGCGCTTCAATTTGCATTCGGAAAAAAGAGCAGTGTTTTTGCCAATTATGGTTATATAGATGCCTCTTTTGATGACAAAGACTCAAATGGTAATGTTCAAGCTTTGGCAGGAAATAAATTCAGGTTAACGCCTAAACATTCTTTTTCAGCCGGCATCAATTACAACCCGAAAATAACAGACAACATCGATTATTTTTTCCGTCCAACGTTTACATTTAAGTCAAAAGTGTTTTTTGAAGAAACCAATTTACCGGGAATTTCTCAAGGCGATTACGGAATTACCAATCTGAGAACAGGCTTTGTTTTCAAAGACAAATACGAGATAAATTTCTACATAACCAATCTTTTTGATAAAGAATTTATTATCGATGCGGGGAATACCGGTGGCGCATTCGGTATTCCGACTTTTATTGCCGGTCCGCCTCGATTTATCGGGTTTCAAACATCTGTTAATTTTTAATTTTTGAATAACTTAGCTGTCTATTTTCAATGAAAAACCATGAAAAAAATTAAATTCACTTTCATCTTTTTGTTTTTTAATACGTTCTTAAACCTTAACGCGCAAGAAACGATAACTGAAAAAAAATCTTTTGAAATTTCGCTCAAAGATTTAGACAACTATCTCTCTATACAGGAATCAAAAATTGAAGGACTTAAACAAGGCAATCAAGCAAAAGTGATTTGGGCAAAAGATTTTTATCAACAGAAATCACCGGTTTCGTTTGTCTATCTTCATGGTTTTGGTGCCAGTCAAAGGGAAGGCGAGCCGGTTATGAGTATGCTCTCCGAAAAATACAATGCCAATGTATATATGGCTCGTTTAAAAGAGCACGGCATCGACAGAGCAAATAGTTTTGAATACCTTACCCCCGAAAATTACTTGGCTTCTGCGGTTGAAGCCCTACAAATAGGAAAGGCGCTGGGTGAAAAGGTTATCTTAGTCAGCACTTCTACCGGTGGCACACTCAGCCTAATTTTAGCTTCTCAAGATGAAGATATTTTGGGACTGATACTTTATTCACCCTTCATTGATTTGATAAATCCGGCTATGGCGAGAATTATCTTGCCCGGTGGGAAAGAAAATTTTGTGAAAGCAATCGGCGGTGAGATTCAGAAGCAGCAAAGACCCGAAGAGGAAGCAAAATATTGGTCAACTACCTATCATGTAAATGGCTATGTCTCACTAATCAAAATGGTCAAAGAAAATATGTTAGAGGATACTTTTTCGAAAGTTACCCTGCCGGTTTTCCTCGGATATTACTATAAAGATGAAGAAGAGCAGGACAAGGTGGTTTCGGTATCGGCTATGCTCAATATGTTCGAGAAACTGGGTACAGCTGATAATAATAAAATAAAAATTGCTTTCACCGAAGTAGGAAATCACGTCATTGCGTGTGACATAAGATCTAAAGATTGGCAAAGCGTTTATGCTGAAACAATCAAGTTTATCGACTCAATAATTTTAAAATAAACCATGAAGAATCTATTTTCAGTCATTTCAATCTTTGTACTGATTTCCATATTAAATGCATGTAAACAGAACAAAGAAACTTTTGACAGTACTGAAACAATAAATTCCAAAACTTTTGTATTTGATTTGGAGGGGCATCGAGGAGCCCGAGGTTTGTTGCCCGAAAACACACTTGCGGCTTTTGAAAAAGCAATCGAAATAGGAGTCAATACGCTTGAGATGGATGTTGTGGTTACTGCCGATCATCAGTTGTTGGTTTCGCACGAACCCTGGTTTAACCGCCAAATTTGTTTAGATTCTTTGGGACAAACCATAAAAGACACATTGAATATCTACAAACATACTTATCTTCAAACCCTAAAATATGATTGTGGAAGCCTTGGAAATCCAAATTTCATAGATCAAAAAAAACAATTTGCAACCAAACCACTTTTGAAAGATGTCCTTCAAATGGTAGAGTCTTATGCCAAATTAAACAACCAAAAAGTTTCTTATAATATTGAAATAAAATCACTTCCTGCAGGAGATAACACCTTTCACCCGGAACTCGAATTATTTGCTGATTTGTTGGTTGCATTACTAGAAAACCATGCAATTCCAAACGACAGATTGATTCTTCAAAGTTTCGATTTTAGGGTATTGCAATATGTACGCAAAAACTATCCAAAATATCGATTGGCTGCATTGGTTTATAAAGATGATGTTCAAACCAATTTAAATGAATTGGGATTTACGCCCGAAATTTATAGTCCTCTACACACGCTTCTTACTGAGCAAGTTGTAGATGAAATCCACCAAAAAGTAATGAAAGTTGTGCCTTGGACAGTCAATGATACTACGAGAATGAGAGAATTGTTGTCTTGGGGTGTTGACGGTATTATAACCGATTTTCCTAATATAGCCATTCAAATGAAAACAAAGTCCTAAGCAATCTAAGGATTTGTACTTTACGCAAAGTTTAGATTGATTCAATCTTTAACGATTTTACACCTGCAATCATTTCTCTCACAGTAGCCTCCAAATTGTATTGATGTTTCCATCCCCAATCTTTTTGTGCAAATTGGTCATTGATGCTTTGTGGCCAAGTATCTGCAATAGCTTGGCGGGAATCGGGATGGTATGTTATCTCGAAATCCGGAATAAATTTTCGGATTGTTTCAGCCAATTCATTGGGAGAAAAACTGATGCCTGCAAGGTTGTATGACGAGCGTATTTTGATGTCGGATGGGTCTGCTTCCATGATTTGAATGGTTGCCCAAATGGCATCTTCTATATACATCATCGGCAGTTTGGTGATTTCGGACAGGAAGCATTCATATATTCCGGTTTTTACCGCTTGATGAAAGATATCAACCGCATAATCGGTCGTGCCACCGCCCGGAGGCGTTTTCCAACTGATAAGCCCCGGATACCGGATGCTTCGCACATCTACACCATATTTTTCATGGTAATAGGCACACCATCGTTCGCCTGCCAATTTGCTGATGCCATAAACTGTATTAGGCTCCATGACAGTCACTTGCGGAGTATATATTTTGGGCGTGGTGCGCCCGAAGACAGCAATGCTTGACGGCCAAAACACTTTATCAATTATTTTTTCCTTAGCCAACTCCAATACATTCAAAAGCGAAGCCATGTTGAGTTGCCAAGCTTTCTCCGGATATTTTTCGGCAGTCACAGACAGCATGGCAGCCATCAGATAGACTTCTTTAATTTCGTGTTTTGTGACAACTTTTCTGATTTGACTCAAGTTTGTCGCATCTAACAGCTCAAAAACCCCTGTTTTTTCTATGGAAACATCTGCATGCCGTATGTCAGAAGCTACAATATGAAGAGCCGGATAAATTTCACGTAGTTTTTGTGTCAATTCCGAACCGATTTGCCCGGCTGCACCGATAATCAAGATGTTTTTGTTCATATCGTAAAAAAGATACCCCAAAGATAAAGAATCTTTTTTTTAGGAGAGGATAGTTGTGTAAAAATTATAATATTCTCAATTGGCGAGTTAAAAACAGCCTTTGTTTGCGTAGATTTTTAGTTGTCAACCCGGATTTACTTACTTGCAATAGTTCGTTTGCATAATCTTCAATGGCAATGCACTATATTTCCTATCTTTGCGCTTTCAAAAAAAATTACATAAAGTGATACGACTACACGATAAACATTTTGTTCCCTTTATCAATAGCGAAACATTGCAAAGCCGGATTTCCTTTTTGTCAAGGCAGGTTGCCAATGATTTGGGGGATATCAAGCCGCTTTTTGTCGGAATTTTGAATGGCAGTTTTATGTTTGTTTCGGATTTTTTAAAAAACTATCCAAACGACTGCGAGCTGAGTTTTATCAAATTGGCTTCCTATAGCGGAATGGAAAGTTCACAACAAGTCCGCACGCTTTTTGGTTTGGATGAGGATTTGACCGGCAGAACGGTGGTCGTTCTCGAGGATATAGTTGATACCGGCCATACCTTAGAAGAAATCAATCTCATATTCAAGCAAAAAGGAGTAGAAAATTTATTGATAGCCACCTTGTTTTTTAAACCTGCATCCTACAAAAAAACACTCTCAATCAACTATATAGGGTTTGAAATTCCTGATAAATTTATTGTTGGCTTTGGTTTAGATTATGATGGATTGGGCAGAAACCTCCCACAAATATATCAGTTACACACCCAAGAAAAGAAGAACATCGTTTTGTTTGGCCCTCCCGGTGCAGGAAAAGGGACACAAGCTTCGATTCTCAAAGAAAAATACCAACTGGTACACATTTCCACGGGAGATGTTTTCAGATTTAACATCAAAAACAACACATCGCTCGGTGCGAAAGCCAAAACCTATATCGACAAAGGGCTGTTGGTTCCGGACAGTATAACTATTGGCATGCTCGAAGCAGAAGTTGAAAAAAATCCGAATGTGAAAGGATTTATTTTTGATGGATTCCCGAGAACGAAAGAACAAGCCAAAAAGTTGGATGAGTTACTCAAACGAAAAGGGCAAACAGTCAACGCCATGATCGCACTTGAGGTAGCGGATGATGTTTTGGTCGAAAGACTGTTGGAGCGCGGGAAAACAAGTGGCCGTCCGGATGATTCCAACAAAATGGTTATTCGCAAACGAATCAAGGTTTATTATGACGAAACAGCTATTTTAAAAGAATATTACCAAACACAAAACAAATATTTCGGCATCAACGGGATTGGTGAGATTGAAGATATTACACAGCGAGTCAGTCAGGTGATTGATTCCCTATAATTTAATTAGAAAAAATGACCGAAGGCAATTTTGTTGACTATGTAAAAATGTATGTTTCTTCCGGAAAAGGAGGAAAAGGATCTGCTCATTTACGTCGTGAAAAATACATACCCAAAGGAGGTCCGGATGGTGGCGATGGCGGACGTGGCGGACATGTGATTATCCGAGGGAACAAAAACCTATGGACACTTTATCACCTCAAATTTGCCAAGCATGCGCGCGCCGAACATGGAGGCGACGGTGCTTCCAACAGAAGCACAGGTGCTGACGGGAAGGACACCTTTGTCGAAGTACCGTTGGGCAGCATTATCCGTGATGCGGAAACCAACGAAATCTTGTTTGAAATCACCGAAGATGGACAAACAAAAATCATCGCCGAAGGCGGAAAAGGCGGATTGGGAAACTGGCATTTTAGGACAGCTACCCACCAAACCCCGCGTTTCTCTCAGCCCGGTATTCCAATTCAAGAAAGGGATGTCATCATCGAACTGAAAATATTGGCCGATGTGGGCTTGGTTGGTTTTCCCAATGCAGGAAAATCAACATTACTTTCGGTCATCACGGCGGCGAAACCCAAAATTGCCGACTATCCTTTCACCACGCTCAAGCCCAATCTAGGCATCGTTCCATACAGGGAATTTCAATCGTTTGTCGTAGCTGATATTCCGGGTATTATCGAAGGAGCATCTGAAGGCAAAGGGCTTGGGCTTCGATTTTTAAGGCACATCGAAAGAAATTCGATTCTGTTGTTTTTGATTCCTGCCGACGAAAAAGACTTGAACAAAGCCTATAAAATCTTGTTGGGCGAACTCAAAAAATTTAATCCTGAGTTATTGGTAAAACCTCGCATCATCGCAATTTCTAAAGCAGATTTGTTGGATGAAGAATTAAAAGCTGAACTTGAAAAAAACCTAAAAAAGCAATGGAAATTCCCGTTTCTATTCATTTCCTCCATTGCCCAGCAAGGACTTACGGAACTCAAAGACAAACTTTGGGAAGTGCTCAACGAGGAAGGATAATAGGTCTTTTTTTGCATATAAATGTTACTGCGAAAACTGTAAGCCATGTACCACAAAATCACAAAGGACATAGAATTGTTTCTGAAAATATTTGTGGTCGTTGTGCCTTCGTGGGAAAAAAACAAGCGTAATTTAAAATGAAATACGACAAGCCTTGTGGGCAATTAGTTTTTAAATTGGATTTTCATTTCGTCGCTTTTCAAGTATCTTTACACATATTTGGATAAAAAATGACCAACATACCCTTAGCCGAGCGCATGCGCCCCACTTGCTTAGACGAGTTTGTGGGTCAGGCACATTTGGTGGGCGAGCACGGGGCTTTACGCCAACACATCTTGAAGGGTTTTGTGCCATCCCTGATTTTGTGGGGACCGCCCGGAGTCGGAAAGACCACGTTAGCATCAATTATTGCCAAGCAATCGCAACGCCCGTTTTACCAATTGAGTGCCATCAATGCCAGCGTCAAAGATGTGCGCGATGTGATTGACAAAGCCAAGTCGGACAAAGGAATCTTTACCGCCAAAAACCCCATTCTTTTTATTGATGAGATTCATCGTTTCAGCAAATCGCAACAAGATTCACTCTTAGCGGCGGTCGAAAAAGGCTGGATTACTTTGATTGGCGCAACCACCGAAAACCCGAGTTTCGAGGTTATCTCAGCTTTGCTGTCGCGCTGTCAAGTCTATGTCTTGCACGATTTCGAAAAGGATGATTTGCTGTTGCTTATCCGTAGAGCCGTAGAAACGGACGAATTGTTCAAACAAAAGAACATTCAATTGACGGAAACCAATGCCCTGCTGCATCTTTCCGGCGGCGATGGCAGGAAACTACTCAACTTACTCGAATTGGTTGTGCTTGCGTCCAATGAAGAAACCATCTCGATAACAGACAAAATGGTATTGGAGTTGGTGCAAAAAAATCCGGTGCGTTATGACAAGACCGGAGAGATGCATTATGACATTATCTCAGCATTTATCAAATCGATACGCGGTAGCGACCCGAATGCAACCGTTTACTACCTCGCGCGGATGATAGAAGGCGGTGAGGATGTCAAATTCATTGCCAGGCGCATGCTTATTTTGGCATCCGAAGACATCGGAAACGCCAACCCGACGGCGCTGATTATGGCTAACAATACTTTTCAAGCGGTAGCCGTGGTCGGAAATCCCGAGTCGCGGATTATCCTGAGTCAGTGCGCGGTTTATTTGGCGACTTCACCCAAAAGCAACAGCAGTTATACTGCCATTGCCCAAGCGCAAGATTTGGTTAAAAGATCAGGAAACTTACCCATCCCATTGCATTTGCGAAACGCGCCAACCAAACTGATGAAGGATTTGGACTATGGGAAAGGGTACAAATATGCCCACAACTTTGCCGGAAACTTTGTTGAACAAGGTTTTATGCCTGACGAAATTGAGGGAACTAAATTGTATGAACCCGGCCAAAACCAGCGTGAGTTTTCAATCCGGGAATTTTTGAAAAAACTTTGGGGAAAGAAATACGGGTATTGATTACTGTTTCTTAAATATTTTTGTTTCCGTTTTCCCATTCGGATCGGTAAGTTCGACAGTCAGGTTTCCTTGTGCGTCAAAATACCCGATGGTGGTTTGTTTTTTGTATGTCGTAAGGAAGATGCCGGGTTGCCCGGTTGGTTTGAGCGTGGCGATCATCCCGTAGTTAACCACGTCGTCTATGATAGATTTTTTGTACAATTCAAATTCTTTGTCATTAGGTTTCAGCATATAAGATTCGCCGTCGGAGACCAAATCAACGATGGCGGTTTCAACAATTGGGACAATGACATTGGTAGCAGGTGTCTGTACAACGATTGATTGTTGGGCAATTTGTGGTTGGTAGGCTTGTTGGTTTACAACATTTTGTGAGCCGGGTAAGACGTTTTTGGCAAGTGCCGCGCTGTAATTATATTTGTAATCAACAGCATCTAAGGATTTTAGTGCTTCACGAAGAGATTGTTGATAAGACTGCCTGAATTCTTTCGAATTGCTCAATCCTTCTTCTGACATAAAAACCGCTTGGTTGTTGCAGTTAATCAAGTCAACATTCGTTTTGCTGGAAAACATATTAGATTTGTTTCTCACTTGAGCTTTCAATGCCAAACAATTATTTATAGCTAAGTCTGCAGGGAAATTTTCATCGTTAAAATAAACCTCAAAACCCTTTTTCTCTAAATATTGTTTGAGCAAGGAGTTGAGCAAGTATTTATCCGGTTCGTTTAGAAAATCAAATTGATGTGGTACGATTACATATTTATAGTCATTGATACTCGATTGCCCAAAGGTGTGAAGGCTGATGGTTAAAAGCAGCACAATAAAAACATTCTTCATGGTAGGTGTCTGATTAATTTTTAGTGAAGGTGAAATAAATGGTTGATAAATCAATTAGGCTAATGTATTAATTTTTTCAATTTAAAGATGTTTTTTTAACAAGTCAAGATGATTTATTTCGCATATTTTTGTTTCCGTCTTCGTGTTTTTAGGATTATAAAAAATGGCCTCCATCCCATAATCCAATGCACCCAAAATATCTGCTTCTAAGTTATCGCCAACCATCACGCTTTGGTTTGGATTTGAATGTGCAGCTGCAATTGCGTATTCGAAAATCTCAGGATGTGGTTTTTTTACGCCTGCTGCCTCTGAGGTGATGATGTGATGGAAAAAGCCTTCAATGCCTGAGCCTTTTATTTTTTTGGATTGAATGTAGTCAAAACCGTTGGTAATGATGTGGAGTTTATACTTGGGTTTAAGGTACTTCAAAACATCCAATGCACCTTCTATCAGATGGTTGTGCTGAGTCAGATTTTCCAAATATTCCAATGAAAGCGCATGTATCATCGGGTCGGATACCGTTCTGTTGATAGCCGTAAAAGTGTCTTTCAGCCGTTGAAAGCGCAGGTCTTCCGAGTTGATTTTGTCTTCCCTGTAAAGTTTCCAATAAAGATCGTTGATGCGGTCGTAATGCATCAAAAAAATCTCCAAGTCAAGTTCGATTTTATGTGTTTCAAACAGATAATGGAAAGCCAATTTAGAATTTTTGTCAAAATCCCACAGGGTATGGTCTAAGTCAAAAAACACATCGGTGATGGGAATCAACTGCATAATTGTTTTAATAATTTTATATAAGTGGCACGCCATCCGCGCCAACTATCCATTTGACTAAAGGTGTAATTGTGAAATACGGTGATAAAAGTACCGTGATTTGCTTTTACTATATCTAATAGAGATGTTAATTTTTGGTTGCGCTCCGAAATGTTCTCTATTTTTCGCAAGGCAGCATCCAAAGCACAAGACGGAAACACTTTCAAGGGTGTTTGAATTTCGTATCCCAAATCGTAAAAGTAAAAGGGAAATGAAGTACCAGCTCTGAACCCCAAATGCGTTGCATAACCCATGGTGTAGTCCTCGTAAATTTCTAATTCAATCAGTTTGCGATAGGTTTCCGGCAAGTTGAGTTTGGTAAAAGATTGTCTTACCCTATCTGTTTTTCGATGGATGATATTTTCCAACCGCTCTTTTTCTTTGCGCATTTTGTAGGCATCGTTCTGTGCCAAGAATGAAATTTTAAGCCCTACACTTGCTTTGTCTGCTAAATCTTTGATGAGCAATCTGAATTTGGGTTCATTGATACTCAGGTTTTTATCGTATGAACTGATGTCGGACAGCAAAAAGAAAAAACGGATTTCGACCGGATATTTCTCGTGTTCGCGCAATATCCAATCGTAGATGTTGTAAGGGTCGTTCCGCAACCGAAGGAGCACCAACATTCTGCGCCACAAATGGTTGAATTTCAATTGGTAGATATTTTTAGATATTTCAATCAAATTTCTCACTACACCTTTGCATCGGTAGACATATGCCTCAGGAACATCCAAAATGCAGATTGCCTTAAATTTGGAGCCGGCATCGCTGATTTCGGGGTATTTGGCTTGCAAAACTTCTTTGAATTTCCGTGCCCAAATATCCACAACCGGGATTTCCAAAAAATTATTTTTCCCCGCGACACTATCCCCAACCTGAAACCGGCCGAATTCGTCCTTGACATGCGGCAGGTATTCTTCGTACCGGCTGAGCAGATAGAAACTTGCGGCGAAGATGTCAAAAGGCAAAAGGCTTTTTTCTCCAACCGGAAAAAAACAAGGGGATCCGCCCCAATCGTCCACATAAATCTCGATGTCTGAAATTCCACGATCAAAAAGTAATTCGTGGCATTTTACAAATAGTTCATTTCCTAACGGTTGTTTGGTGTATGAGAATTTTAAGCCGTCATACGCAATAAAATCTTCGGCCTGCGCGGTAAACTCAACCGGGACATTCAATATACGCACACAAATTTGCCGAAAGATATAGACCAATCGGGGCGTGATTTTGTGGCTGTAAACGAGTAGAGACAAGGTAAAGATATTTTGGGATTGACGATTGAGGAATTACAAATTAGGAATTAAAAATCACAATTCGTGTACAACCGTTAGCTAAACAGCACACCCTGAGCGGAGCCGAAGGGATTACTACGGTTAACGATTGGGGGTTTATGTTTTTCAATTTTTTGCTTTTTTATATATTTTAATGGATATTTCATGTTTACTTAACATTTATAACCTAACATTATTCTCACATCAACCCTTCATCTGAAAAACTATAATATTTGTTGCCGCCGACAATGATATGATCCAACACACGAATGTCCATACTTTCGCCTGCTTTTTGAAATTTTTGAGTCAAATTTTTATCGGTTTGGCTTGGAATTAAGTTTCCGGTGGGATGGTTGTGGCAGAGTATCAGCGAAGTTGCGCCTAATTCCAATGCTCTTCTAAATCCCAGCCGCAGATCGACCGTGGTTGCGCTGATTCCTCCTTTACTGAGTTGTTCAGATTTGATCATTTTGGCAGCTTGGTTCAGGTAAAGTAGCCAAAACTCCTCGTGGGACAAATCGGACAAGATAGGTTCCATGATTTGAAAAACATCTTTGCTAGTAGTCACTTTTTTTCGTTCGATGCTTTCCGTAGCCTGCCTTCTCCTGCCCAGTTCGAGTGTCGCGGCAATGCTGATGGCCTTAGCTTCCCCGATTCCTTTGAACTGCATCAACTGTTCGAGTGTGAGTTTGCCTAGTTCGTTCAGGTTGTTTTCTGCCTTGGCCAAAATCCGTTTGCTCAAATCTACCGCCGTTTCGTTCCTGCTTCCCGACCCAATCACGATAGCAAGCAACTCGGCATCACTGAGAGCTGTTTTGCCTTTCAAAATTAATTTTTCACGCGGCCGGTCATCTTCAGACCATTGTTTGATGGATAGGTTTTGGGAATCTGCATTCATTTCGATAAAGCTTGTAAACAAATATAGTTGCTTTTTGGGAGAAAAAGCAGAATTAAATTGCGTGTCTATTGAAAGCAAAAATACCAACTGCTTATTTTAAAAAAACGAAATACACCAAAAACATGGTTTCATTAAAACCAAAAAATAAGTACTTTTAGTCCGGCAAAAACTAAAAATCATGACCAAAAAACGCTGCGGCTGGTGCATAGGCGACCCGCTATACCAAGCCTATCACGACACCGAATGGGGCGTGCCTGTGTATGAAGACCAAAAACTATTCGAATTCCTGATTTTGGAGACCTTTCAGGCAGGCCTAAGTTGGATTACCATCTTGCGCAAGCGTGAAAATTTTGCCTTGGCATTTGACCAATTTGATTACAAAAAAATAGCACAGTACAACCCGGACAAATTAGAATCGCTGATGCGAAATGCCGGAATCATCCGAAACCGGTTGAAAATTCAAGCAGCTGTCAGCAACGCGATAGCTTTTATGGAAGTACAACAAGAATTTGGTAGTTTTGCAGATTATATTTGGCAATTCACGGATGGGAAACCGGTTGTCAACAGTATTGAGCATTACAAATCGGCACCGGCAACTACTGAATTATCCGACCGGATATCCATAGACCTCAAAAAACGCGGGTTTAAGTTTGTCGGCTCTACCGTGGTGTATGCACACATGCAGGCCACCGGGATGGTCAACGACCACGAAGTCAGTTGTTTTCGGTATAACGAGGTGTAAAAATAACGCACGATTTTATGCGAAAATATTTGGGGGTGTTCCCCCGCCAACAGCGGGGTCGGGCTATCCGTTTCAATCTTTTTTCGGCTTTCTGCCAAAAAAAGGATTTCCACTGCTATCCCTAACACAAAATACTCTTTTAATGATAATGCGATCAAAAATAGTTGGTAAAATCACTGTAACACCATATAGAATATGATGTTTCCCAAAGTTTGCTGAAACGTGTTTGTATATGAAAAGTTGCTTGTAAATAAGCTCAAAATTTTCGATTTAGTACTGTCCTTTAAAATAGTAAAAAACCAATAAATTAGGCACTTACCAGCAATTTTTTATATACGATATCGCTGTATTTTTATTCTGCTGTTTCAATATCGATTACTTCTTTTCCTTGCTCTCCCAAATAATGAGTTAATATTTTTTCGTAAACTTTATATCCATCATCCACATTTGTAAAGATTATTAATCCTTTTTTTGTTCTCGGAAATATAAAAACAATGGTTTGAACTCCATTGTCAGCTCCACCATGTGATAATGCATAATCTCCATTTTTAAAATTGTAAATCTCAAATCCGAGTCCGAAATGTTTTCCGTTTTTGGTTTCTACTTGGTGCGTTACCATATCGTTAAAAACTTTTTCAGAAAGTCCGACACCGTTCATTACACTAACCAAGAACTTCCCATAATCTTCAATAGTCGTCAATAAATCGTCAGCACCATTTGGCGTTTTGTTTTTAATATTTTCAAAGATATTTCCTTTATTGTCATACCCAACTGCAAATCGTGATTCGTCAATCTTGTTGCTCCAAATATATTGGGTGTCGGTCATATCCAATGGCTCAAAGATTAATTCATTGGCTAATTGATTCAAAGATTTATTGAATTTATTCTCTAATGCTTTTCGCAAATATTCAAGACCCTCGCCCGAATATTGATATTTGGCTCCTGGCTCAAATTGAAAATTTAACTTATTTGATTTATTTGAATATCTCCAATTAGGAAATCCTGATTGATGACTTAAAATATATCGGGTAGTGAGTTTTTTGCTTCTTGGGTCATCTGCAACGTCTGGGTCAGTCCAATATTTATTTATAGGTTCATCCAAGTCCCATTTTCCTAAACTAACTAATTTTAAAGCAACCATTGCGGTTACTGGTTTTGTTAAAGATGCTACATTGAAAATAGTGTTATACGGTGCAGAAACGCCATTTTTGATTTCACCAAAAACTTTTATTTGTTTTAGTTTACCATTTTCAATTATTCCTAGTCCAAGCGTTGGAACTTTGTTTTGTTTGAGCCATTTTTCAATTTCTGTGTCATTTTCAAAAATCGAATTTTCTGTTTTTTGAATTTCATATGCTTGATGCCCAAAACTTAAAGAAGTTGCCAATTTCCATTGGTCATTTTCTAGCATCCATAAATTTGAAAACTTTGCAATACCGGGTTGGCTTTCTTTGCTTTCGTAAAATAAATGTTCTCCATTATGAATGGCTCCATACAAAATCCCATTTCTGTAAAGTGGAAAAATTTCTGTGCTTTCTTTCACTAAAAATCTTTTCACCTGACGCGTTTCGGGACTTTTACATAATCCGTTTTTTAAATCGTAAAGGAACTTTGTTTTGTCAGAAACTCCGTCTTTATCGTGGTAAAATTTTAAATTTTCACTTAACAAGTTCTCAAATTGTCCGATATCACAATGATTAAAGCCTACATTAAAAAGTAAGCTGTCTTTGGATAAGATTGTTTTATAGAGTTCTGATTTTTTTTCAATTTGTGCTATGCTGTTTGCACTAAAAATGATTGAAATAATAAGGAATAGGATGATTTTTTTTGTCATAATGAATTACGTTTTGCTATAAATAATATTTTGAGCAAAGGTTAAAAACTCATTTTCTTTATTCTAAAAATCTGCCCGACAATAACCCGACTAAAACCTGACAAGTTTTATATCATATTGAAATTCAGCTTGTAATAAAGTCTTTTACTCTTATCTATTTCGGTTTGCGGCTTTGCGAAGTGGCGGATTTTCAGCACAAATGTTCAATCGAAAAACTGAAGCGCCACTTTAGCCAAACCGCTGTTAGTGCCAGTGGTTCTTGTCGTCCGTCCTTGCAAACCATTGTCAATACTACGTTTCTCTGTCTTTGTCGTGTCGGGTTGTGCGGTTGCGTATTTTAATTTTTTTAGAGAGGGAAAGAAAAATTTTGAAATTCTTTTTTTGGTCGGCTTTGCAAGCTCTATTAAAAATTTTGGTCGTGTGTCGGCTTGTGCGGTTTTTAATTGTGCTTGCAAATTGCGTTGGCTTTTCATTTGGCAAATGTAGTAAATGTTTTAATTTGAAACAAATAATTGTTTTGTATTGAAACAATGTTTATCTTTGTCCCGTTAAACAGCGAAACATAAATTGATATGAATATAAAATTGTCACAAAAGCAAATAGGTCAGAGGATAACCGAACTTCGTAAAATGAAAGGGTTGTCTCAGGAAGATTTGGCTAAAAGTATCAAAATTTCCCGACCGTCTTTGGCTCAAATTGAGTTAG
>Ga0210021_1000313_pt1 | contig 56850 bp, 72 predicted proteins | sample CryGeymeta201517_FD_183981 | JGI IMG/M metagenome (GOLD analysis project Ga0210021, IMG submission 183981) | Groundwater microbial communities from Crystal Geyser aquifers in Utah, USA - Crystal Geyser metaG 2015-17 (SPAdes) (version 2) | ecosystem: Environmental > Aquatic > Deep subsurface >... | reverse complement strand
ATCTGAGTTTAGATGGAACCACAGAAATGAAATGTATAAAGTACTTTTGGACAACTTAAAATCTGACCCGTTGTCGCTCTAAAGGTTACAAGACCCTAACTAATTTACTTTCACCAACTTCACTCCAGCGCTTTTCAAAACTCTCTCACCATCAAGAACGCTGTAGCCTTTTTGATAAAAAACAGTTTTTATGCCCGCTGCTGCTACAGATTTAGCACATGTAGGGCAAGGAAAGTCAGTGAGATAGAGATCGGTTCCCTCTAGAGAAAGACCCTTTTTAGCGGCTTCCGCGATGAGTTTGGCCTCGGCGTGGATGACTGTATACAGGTCTAGATCTTGGCCCTTATGAGAATGCGCGCGAGGATCGCTTTCTACGTAAGGTTGTTGTTCATCGGGCAGATGGGTGTTGTGGTCAATCAATATTGCCTCGTTATTTTTCACCAGCACAGCTCCAACTTGTCGCCACCAGTCGCTACTTTTATCTCCTTCCTCTGTAGCCAGAGCGATCATTTTTTGGTCAAATTCATCTGAGCTAATTTCCTCATCTGGATTTGGTTCATGAGGAGTTCTCATGGATTTTTTATCCCATCTTAGGAAAATGCTGGATTTCTCAGTAAGGCAGTCTGGCAAGTATTTTTCAGCAAATTCTGTCGTGACTAACTCATCGGGAATTACCAAGATTGCCTTCTCCGAATTGAACTCCTGGATTTTTTCAGAACTTAAAACTTCGACATTAGAAAAGCGCTGCCAGGTTTTAATAGCAGCAACAATTTTGTCTTCCGAAAGAGCGCGAATTTCTTTGTGATGAGGCGTGAATTCTTGGGCTTGCTCGCCAGAGAGGATGTAGAGCTCGCTCACATCGGGAAATGCCGAAAACAACTGCCAGTAGCCTTGATGAAGGACTGGAACGTAGGCAACAAGGACTTTTTTCATTAGTTTTTAAGTTCTTCCAAAACTTCTTCGATAGCACTAACGAGTTTTGTAGAAATAGTCTTAGAGATTTTTTTGGCGGCGCCGACCTGAACTAACCTGAGCTTGGCGCTGGTAGAAGTTGTGGCCATGGGCTCTAGTACAACGACTTTGCCACAGAATTTTTCGAGAGCTTTAACATCCCCATCAGTGTAGGTTTTATGGGTGGCGACCAAGACATCTGGCTTTACTAATTTGATCAATCTCCAGCGTTCATCCGAGTTTGGTTTCACGACTACATGATCTACCGATCCCAGATACAAAAGCATCTCGATACGTTCTTTCTCGGGGACAATGGGCCGATCCGGACCCTTGCGATCGCGAACTTTCTCATCACTGTCGACGCCAACAATAAGAACATCGCCGTATTTTTTGGCTTCTGCCAGATAACGACCGTGGCCGATATGGAGCATATCAAAAGTACCGCTCGTTAAGACAATTTTTTTGCCTTGTTTTCGATACTCTTTAGCGAGTTTCCCAATAGCTGAGTAGGTGAGGGTAAGTTGCTCTTTAGTCACAGAATGTATAGTGACATAAGAGATGAAAAATGACTAGAGAACCTTTTGGGGTTTGTTACATTCCGTGCTCGGCTTTGAAGGCATCGAACTTGGCTTGATTCTCTGCGCGTCTTGCTTCGAAATCTGCGTTTGTCTTTGCGACATTGGCTTCGTATTTTGCATTCATTTCAGCCACTCTTGCGTCATATTCGGCTTTGGATTTTGCAGCAGCTTCTTTATAGCTGTCTGAAGGAAATGGCTGCGTTGGAGGAAGAGAATAACCAGTATTTTGCTGTGGCTGACTTGGTGTATTTTGAGCTGGTGCTTTATTGACTGATTTTTTGCGGGCTATCTGAGCTGCTTTCTTCGCTTCAGCAGCTAGTTCGGCACTTTTGCTAGCTTCTATCTCTGCGCGTTCATCAGCCAACTGCTTCTTTCTTAGCACCAAGTTTCGTTCTCGTGCATGGTAGGCATCTTCTTCTCGAAGTTTGTTTTCAGTGGCTAGCTGCGCTCTTGCTTGTATTGGTTCAACGATGTGTTTTTGAAATTCGCCTGTTTTGGCACCTACGGTAAGAGTAGAACCAACTAAAAGTGAAAATCCAAGAATCATGCCAGTGATTACTCGACTAGCTTTTCTTAGAGATAAATCAGCGCTGTGAAAAGGGGACTGCATTTTTACTTTTTATTAGTTGAATCCGCCTGAAAAAGTGGTTCGCTATTAAAGGCAAAAAGACCAGCGACCAACAAATTTGGGAAAGTCTGGATCATGTTATTGAATCGCTCAACAGTGCTGTTGTACTCTTCACGATACTTGGCGACCATGTTTTCGGTCGTAAGAAGATCTCGATGAAGTTCTTGAAAATTCTTGTCAGCTTTTAGTTCTGGATAGGCCTCTGTCACCATCATCAATGAGCGCAGAGTATCGGTGAGCATATTATCAGCCTTGGCCTTTTCACCAGCGGTTTTCGAGTTATCGAGAGCGGCGCGGGCTTTAGCCACACCTGTGAAAGTTTCTTTTTCGTGTTTGGCATATTCTTTGACCAGCTCAACAAGACTCTGGATAATAGAGGAGCGACGATGAAGTTGGATATCTACATCAGAAAAATCTGTCTTAACGCGATTGCGCAAACGAATCAGGGTGTTATAGGTAGCGAGCAAGTAGAGGAGGATGACACCAATAGTTGCAGAGATAATACTCAAGATTTGATAGATTGTCATATGCGGATTATTGTACCATATTTACAAATATAAATACACTATAAGACGTTCTACTTCAATTAGAATGTGCTACTATTACTACATGACAGAACCCGACTCCCTCCCAGGTACAGAAAAAAACATGTACGAAGTCAGTTGGCTTGAAGTTTTTGGCCGTAATTTAGTGGCTGGAATGGGGAGAGCGCTAGGAGGCTTGATTCTATACGTGGTAGTTATCTTGTTTTTGGGAAATTTGTTTATACAAAATATTTGGCCAGTTATAGAGCCAGTAGTAAATTCCTTTCAGCAATCATCGCAAATGCTGCAACAACTTCAAGGTTTGCCAGGGCTTAATCAGCAGCAGCCGAGTGGGCTGTGGAGGTAAATTGAAAATTTATTAATCTATGCACACCTTCCTCATTGCCGCTCTAACTGCCGATGGCTTTATCGCCAAAGACAAAAACCAGAACTCCACTCGCTGGACGAGTAAGGAGGACTCGGCTTTTTTCTCTGAAAAGACCAAAGAAGCGGGGGTAGTGGTGATGGGTCGAACGACTTATGAGACGATTGGGAGGCCACTACCAGGCAGATTAACTATTGTTTATACCTCGCGACCGCTAGAAGGCTGTTCACCAGACACTTTGAGAACAACAGCACTTCCTCCAGCTGAATTATTAGCTTCATTAGAGGCCGAAGGATACACGAATGTAGCCATTTGTGGTGGAGCTAGTTTGTATACACAATGGATGCAATTAAGACTAATTAACTCTTTATACCTTACTATTGAGCCAGTGCTATTTGGCACCGGAATTCGACTTTTCACCGAAGAAATTACGACAAAGATTAGACTGAAAGAGTGTCATTTGCTTTCAGATCAAACCACAGTTTTGGAGTACGAGGTGCAGCAATGAAACCTCTAAAAGTTGGCATCAAGCGTTTTGACACGACTTTACCGCTGCCGGAGTATAAAACGAGCGGGGCTGCAGCCATGGATTTGGCCGCGCGCATTGAAGTGACCATAGAACCACGCGCCGTTGGCTACGTGCCGCTGAATATTGCTCTAGAGCTACCGGAAGGGCATTGGGCGCTCCTGGCTGCTCGCAGCAGTCTTCATAAGCATGGTTTGCTTCTGGCAAATGGCATAGGTGTTGGCGACTACGATTTTCGTGGTGAAAATGATGAGTACAAGGCAGCACTTCTTAATTTCACTGATAAGCCAGTTACCGTAGAACGGGGGATGAGAGTTGTTCAGCTAATGGTTCTGCCCGTTGATAGAGTTGAACTAGTCGAGAAAACAGCACTAAATAGCCCCAGTCGTGGTGGATATGGAAGTACTGGAAAGTAGTTTTTGCTTGTTCCAAGCGCAAGATCACAGCACATATAGTTTTTCAAGAGTTGAATAGGTACTAGATATTGTGGTTTTGTAGATGCTGTTTATGTCACATCCAGCAGAAAATGCCGACAGAGTTCCAAATTTAAATAAAGGTGATGCAGGGCGTTGGTGGGGAGGAAATGTTCCCGAACGAGTGGTTATTGCAACTAGTAGTTTGCGCAAGGCAGCAATGATCTATTGGTGGCTTGCAGGATTGGAAAATGAGGACGTAAGAAAGCCTGAAAATAACCCGGATTTTTTACATGATGTAGATTACTCTATTAATGAACCCATACAGCTCCAACAAATAATTGAAGAACATATTCGCAATGGCGATGGCCATTTAGACAGGCCGCTTTTCTTGGGTCATATTCGTGGAGTGCCAGTATTTGTGTATCCACAGAATGGGGAGTCTCCAGGTAATGATCCAACTCAAGAATCTCAAAATAAAATTAAATTCCTTAAAGATAGTCAGGAGTTTAAAGATAAAGACGTGGTATTTATTGCGTCCGACACAATAGGAGCAGTTGGTGAAAAAGACATTGTTTTTGGGAAACCAAGAAATATGGATGGTTTTCCCAAAGATGGAAGTGAGGAGGAACATGAGGCATTTAAGAATAAAGAACTCAGATGGGGATTATTTTGGAATGAAGATGGTGGTCCAGTCCCTGTCTTTCACATCAATGCTTTGGTGGTTGAAAGACCTAAGAAAAATCAATTAGTTAACCTGTCGACAGAGTTGGAAAGTAAAATCCCACACGATAAAGTTTTTGTTGAGGCATTAACAATTTTTTCTGAATCTGGATTGGGCGGTGTTAATCAAGTTTTGATTGATTGGATTGCAGAGGGAGATGAGTTTGCGAATCAATTTTCTGATAAGGATTTTAAAGAGTTCCTCGCTTCTTTGGAGCATATGAATATGCCAGAACTTCAAAAACTATATGCAATCTTTCACTACATGGGCGTTCCAGCATGGCAATTTATACAAGCTCTTGATAAACTGAATCAATCTTCTAGCACGATTGAATCGAATATATGAAAAATCAATCTTCCCCCGGCCTCCTTATCACCCTCGAAGGTGGAGAGGGTGGTGGTAAAACTACCCAAATTGTTCGTCTGCGCGATAAATTGACCGAACTCGGTAAAGACGTCATCGCCCTGCGCGAACCAGGTGGAACTACCGTTTCAGAGCAGATTCGCGAAGTCGTTCTTTCAGCCAAAAACGCTGGTATGGCTTACACCACAGAAGTTTTACTTTTTCAGGCAGCCAGAGCCCAAATTTATAGAGAAATTGTTTTGCCAAGCTTAGCAGCGGGCAAGGTTGTTCTCATGGATAGATCGCGCGACAGTAGCGTTGTTTATCAAGGCATCGTTCGTGGTTTCGGTAGAGATCTCATCGAGCAACTAAATAATATTTCGACAAAGGAAACCTATCCAAATCTGACCATTCTTTTTGACATTCCAGTGGAGCAAGGCCTTGAAAGAGTCGCCAAGGCTGGTACTGCCAACCGCATGGAGATGCAGGGGACTGAGTTCCATGAAAAAGTTCGAAAAGCTTATTTAGATCTGGCGAAAGAAGATAAGTCCGGCCGCTGGAAAATTGTAGACGCTAGCGCCGATATTACTCAGGTAGAGAAGTCTGTTTGGAAGATAGTTGAGTCGATTCTGTAATTGTTTTTTCAAAATATCGTCCCCGAAAAATGTAGAGAATGGTCAAGGCTACTATGATCAGCGGTAGCAAGAGATGAGTTTGGTCAAACTCAATAGCTTTTTCTGTTACAAAGAATAGTGGGGCTGTGCTGATGATGTGCGCAGCATGATAACCGATAAGAAATTTTATCCGAGGGAGTTTCAGAAGTGGTGCTGACCAAATTAGGGCATCTGAAAGTAAGCCTGAGCCAGCAAGTCTAAGAACGAAGGCAGATTCTAAGGCGCGCGACTGTCTTGCTTTGATTTTTTGGATAAACTGCAGGGTTCTTTCTCCAAATAGTTTCAAAATTATTTTCTCTCCATGGCGTTCCGCGAGTGTGTATGCGATATTCGCTGCCAAGAGACTACCTGTCAGATCTATAAGATAGGCAGGTATCCAGCCAATGACAGGAATGGCGCTAAAGGTGAAGAATCCTCCTGGAATCAGGGGGAATAAAATGCCAGACATTTTAGCTATAAGTAAAAACGGAAGATAGAGAACAAGATGCTCTTGGAGTAGTTGAATGAGAGGAAGTAATGAGTCTGGCATCGTTTATTGCAGTCAGTCGATCCCTCGTGTAGAGTGTGATTCTTAGCCTAACCGCGTATTGTAAAGTATCTATGTTTAAATTGCCGAGAGCAGTAAGAGAACTAACGGAAACATTCGAGCGCCTTCCTGGGATTGGTCCCAAGTCTGCCCAGCGCTTGGTGTTTTATCTTCTCCACAACCCAGAAGAGCGGTTGCAGCAGTTCGCTGATCGGCTGACCGCCCTGAAACGTGGTACCGTTCTTTGTAGCCAATGTCACTCGGTCTCAGAACACGAGCCCTGTAGCATTTGTAGTGATAAAAACCGCGATCAGACAGTCATGTGCGTGGTCGAGCAGCCCTTGGACTTAGTAGCGCTGGAGCGGGCGGAGTCTTTTTTTGGTCTTTATCATGTCTTGCATGGTTCAATTGCGCCTCTGAATAACATTGGACCTGACCAGCTTTTTCTTTATGATTTAGCCGACCGTCTGGAGGGAGTAACAGAGCTAATTCTTGCCACTAATCCCACTATGGAAGGAGAAGCGACGGCGCTTTATATCAAGGAGTTTCTTGAACAGTCAAATAAGGTCGACACCACAACTATGAAAATCACTAGAATCGGTCATGGTCTGCCTATTGGGGCGGATATTGAGTATGCCGATGGCGTGACGCTGAAGAGGGCCCTGGAAGGGCGGCGACAGGTCTAGTTTATCGACCACAGCTCTGCTACTATTGCCTTAGTTAACATAGCGAGAAAGGGACTCATGCAGGTGATTGTTGAATCTAAGAACCTTGAGGTGACGAAAGCCATCAGAGAGTTTGCAGAGAAACAAGCGCGCAAGCTTTCGAAGCTCAGCGGCAGAATCACTCGAATTAGACTTTTTCTAGAGACTATTCCGAAAAAGCGCAATGATCCCCACGCGAATACTGTTACATATGAAGTTGAGGTTCCAGGAAAAAATGTAGTCATTACCAGCAAAGCCGTCGACATGTATGAGGCCATCGTGGCAGCAACAAACACGGCAGCAAGAAGAATGCGCAAACAATTTGAAAAGAAAATAACTAAGCGAAGAAGTAAGATTGAAGAAGAATAAATATGAATGATGCCCAAGATCCGCTAAAAGCTTTGGAGGAGTTAATCGCTAAGCGCAAAGCTAGTGCTCCCGCTGACGATTCAGCCGCAGCCGCTCCAGTTGAGCCACCCGAGCCGTTGGTTGATCTAGAAAAACTAGAGGAAGAAGCACGAGTCCGCGACGAGATTAGCATCAAGGCCCAGCAAGAAAAGCTTAAAGGTATCGATTCAACTCCTGAATACCAGGCGAGGGTCCAGCAAGATGCCGCCGCCGCCGAAACAAAAAAGAATGATATGGATCAGGATCCGATTACCCAGCTTTCGCGAATGAAGGTGGATGAAGAGGATCTCTTATAATGCCAAGTAAGCCTGCCCAAGGCTCACGTCCTCGTCCAGGTGGAGGTTTTAATCAAGGCTTTGGTAATTTCAGTGACGAACATCTTAATGAATCTGCCATGCAAAACGCCATGCAGCAGAAGCAAATGACGCAACAAGCAGCTCAAACCGCAGGTACACCCAATCCAGCCCAAAAAGCCACTGGTAAGCCGATGCAACAAGGTGCGGGACAAGGGGCTCAACCACGTCCAGATCGTCAACTGGGTACACTTGGTGAAGAACTGGTCAAGCGACCTTTGGCTGATCTTTGGAGTGAAATCAAAAAGTTTTTTGACATAAATAGTATTCTTGGTGTGAATCCCGTTACTGATACACCAGAAGAGCAAGCCAAAAAAAAGCAGCTTCATCAGCGCTATCAGCAACTTGATCAGGAGCAACAACAGATAGCACAAGAAGAATTTCAGAAGCGCATGCAGAAGAAACAGCAGGAGGAGCAGGAAGAATTGCAAAAAAAACAGATGGAAGAGCAGAAAAAGAAGGAGCAAGTAGTCATGCCGTCTTCTCCGAAAAAAGGTCCAGTGGGTCCAGCCAGTGGTAAATCAAATAAACAAAACATGATGGACAAAATGCAAATGGATAGGAAGACAATGAGCCAGGCTCAGGGGGCCGGGTGAGATTAATGTTAAAATAGTTTTATGCGTCTTTACAATACACTTTCTCGCTCCGTTGAGGACTTTACTCCGATAGCACCTCCAAAAGTGAGTCTCTACGCCTGCGGTCCCACCGTTTACGACTACACCCACATTGGCCACCTCAGAAAATTTGTCATGGATGATGTTTTAATCCGCGTTCTAAAACACGCTGGCTATCAAGTTAAATTTGTTAGAAATATTACAGATGTTGGTGAGCTGACCTCTGGCAGTGACACGGGAGAAGATAAACTCGAAAAAGGGGCGAAGAAATATAATAAATCTGTCTGGGAAATTGCCAAAGAGTTCGAAAATTATTTTCATAAATCAATGGAGCTTATGGGGAATTTAGAACCCAATGTTAGCTGTCGGGCCACAGACCACATTAAGTCCCAACTTGCCCTAGTAATCGAATTAGAGAAAAAAGGCCACACTTATATTATCGAAAATGATGGTGTTTATTTTGACACCAGCACGCTTTCAGATTATGGGAAACTAAATCCACAGTCACTTGATGAGCTGCAAGAAGGCGGGCGTATTGGCGTCGTTGAGGGGAAAAGAAACCCGACTGATTTTGCACTTTGGAAATTTGAGAGACCTGGAGAAAACAGAGCTATGTCTTGGCCAAGTCCCTGGGCGGAGCGCAGTTTTCCAGGCTGGCATATCGAGTGCAGCGCTATGAGCATGGAGTATTTGGGTGAACAAATCGATATTCACACCGGTGGCATAGATCACATTCCGGTTCATCACACTAATGAGATCGCGCAATCAGAAGCGGCAACAGGAAAAGTGCCTTTTGTACGCTACTGGGTGCATCATAATTTTCTTCGGGTCGAAGGCGAGAAGATGAGCAAATCACTGGAGAATTTCTATACTATTGATGACATTGTTAAAAAAGGTTTTAGTCCTCGCGCCTTACGCTTACTTTTTATGGGTAGTCAGTATCGCGATGAGCTGAATTTCACATGGGATTCATTGGCTGCAGTCCAAAAATCCTATGATCGTTTGGGCAAATTGGTCGCGAATTGGGGAAGTAAAACCACTGAGAATTTATCAGAAAAGGCAGAAAAGTTACACGCTGATTTTTTTAACTATTTAGAAGATGACTTGAAAACTTCGCAAGCAACGGCGATCCTTTGGGAAATGGCAAAGTCTGATTTGAGCAATGAAGAGAAGCTGAGTTTATTCAGAGATTTTGACAGTGTTTTGCAGCTTGGATTTGACCAAGAAAGTGAAAAGCCTGATAAAGAGGCAATTCCTGAAGAAATAGAAAGAATGCTGACGGAGCGCGCCACTGCCCGCGAAATGAAGGATTGGCAGAGAGCTGATGAGCTGAGAAATGAAATCTTGATGGCAGGTTACAAAGTCGAAGACGTTGCTCTCGGAAAGCAAACAGTTGAGCCGATTGACTAGAACTGTATACTACTTAGTATTATGCCAAAACAAACAAAACCACAAAGAAGATTAGTGATCCCAAAAAAGGGTAGGAAAGTCGCCGGCGTTGCCGCTGCTTTCGCCAATTATTTTGGTGTTGATGTCACTCTGATTCGCATAGTTTGGCTGATTCTATTTGTTCCAGGCGGATTGCCGGGGCTTATTCCCTATGTTTTGTGTTGGATTGTGATTCCGCAGGAAGAGTAGGTGAATTCTTTTCACCAAGAAATCTTTAGATTGCTTCTTGAAAATAGCAGTCGCTATTCTGATTCAAAAAAAGCTCTCTTCGTTGAAAATTACTGTGGTACACCTCGAAAGTTACTTGAGATAAAAACTGCTGATAGGCGCAAGCTTATTAAGTCTTGGTGTAAAGAAAACGCAAGAATTTCTAATAAACAATTTCTTGATTTGCTAGATTCTTTGTATAGTGGTGAGCTTTATGATGAGAGAGTTTTAACGGCAGATTTGTTACGATTTTATTCAGAATACAGAAAAAAACTGCCACTTAACTCACTTGGAAAATGGTTACTGCGCCTTGAGGGCTGGGCAGAAATTGATAGCACCTGCCAATCGAGTTTTGGCGCAGAAGAAGTTCTCGCGCGTTGGAACGACTGGCAGCCGTTTTTGACAAAAATGTCAGAAAGTAAGTCGACAAGCCAGAGAAGAGCGAGTTTGGTTCTTTTGGTGAAACCAACAAGGGAGTCTGACGATAGTAGGATAAAAAAACAGGCATTTGTCACCATCGAAAAACTCATGCATGAGAAAGACATTCTCATAACCAAGGCTATCTCTTGGTTACTTCGCCAGCTTATAAGCCATCACAAGGAGGAGGTTGGTGCATTTCTTGATGAACACGAAACTAAACTCCCAAAGATTGCTCTGAGAGAGGCAAGGCGAAAGATCGCTACTGGTAAAAAGTAACGAAAGACTTATTTTTTCTTCTCGAAAAATACAGCCAGAGCTGTGGTGATTGGTACAGCAAGAATAAGGCCAGTACTTCCAACAAGAGTGCGGGTAATTTCTTCTGCAATAAGCTCGTAAGAAAGTAATTGGGTCAGAGTTTGGCTGGAATCAAGAAACAAAAGAAGAAGTGGCAGAGATGCACCGGTGTAAACCAACACCAAGGTGTTGGTTAGTGAGGCAATGTGATCATTGCCTACTCGCATTGCTCTGGTAAATAACTCACTGTTTGGCATTGATTTTTTTGCAGACTTTAATTCATGAACAATACTTGCCTGAGAAATGGTGATATCGTCAAGAACTCCAAGTGTGGCAATAAGTACTCCCGCTAAAAGTAGGCCACGAGGATCGAGAGATTCTGATGATATAAATTGTAAAAACATCATTTCTTCACTGCCAAAGCCTGTGAGATGTAGAAGCTCGATGCTCCAGTGAGCTAAGAGGCCGGTGAGAATAAGTGTGACAATTGTACTAAGCATGGCGACTGTTGTTTTTCGAGAGAATCCATGGGAAAGAGTGAAGGTTGCGGGAATGATCAGCGCGCTGGCTAGACAGGCTGCAAGTAAGGCGTTCATTCCACTCAGTAATCTGGGTAATAAGAATAGAAAAATTACTGCAAAGGAAAAAACCATTCCAAGAAGTGAACGAGCTCCCCACTGCTTTGCTACTAACAGCGCGATCAGTATAAATACAATACTAATTATCAGCAAACCATCTGACCTAATATAATCGACCACAAAAAATTGCTCTGATCCATCTGGAAGAGTAATATTCGAGACAAGCAGTTTATTTCCAGGTGAAAAACAACGAGCGTCCGAACTAAGCTCTGTTCCAGTTGAAAATTGCAGCTTTTCACCAGATCGCTCTCCAGAAAGCACTTCTACTAATAAAGCTTGATTGCACCCTGAGTTGGTCTCGAGTTTGCGCGCCTCAAGAACTTTGGTGGTGAGGAGCGCTTGTGTATTTCGCACTGAATCTTGCGCTTTCACAAACCCATGAAGCATGGGAGTGGTGGTGAGTGTAAAAAGGAAAGTGGCCGCAATGATGAAGTGTCTCATGTATGAATCGGTGATTTATAACCTCTAGTGTAGAGTACTATACACTTCGCGTAAGCTTACTGCAGTATTCTTTCTCAGTACTATTGACGATATGATGAAAGTAGACTAGACTTAGTCTAGTTATGAAAATGATGAACATGTACATGGCGAAAACTCAATTGTCCAAGTTAGTAGATTTGGCGTTGAGTGGCGAAGAAGTTGTTATTGCAAAATCTGGAAAGCCACTAGTTACCCTCATTCCTTACGAACCAAGTACCAAAAATAGGGTTCCAGGAAAATTTGCAAACAAAATAACTGTTCCTGAAGATTTTGACGCTCCAATAGCGGAGATTGAGGACCTATTTTATGGGGACACTCAGTCATGAAGTCATATCTTCTAGACACACACGCTTTCCTGTGGTGGGCCACTAATGATGACAGAATGAATGTTAAAACAAGGAGGCTGCTAATAGATGGTCAGAATGTAATATACCTAAGTCTTTGCAGTGCTTGGGAAATTTCCCTGAAGCAGGAAAAATTAAAGGACTTTGTTGTTGGTATTTCGATAAAGAAGCTATTTTCAGAAAGTCAGTTCAAGATTTTACCAATCGAGCTAAATCACATAGCTGGTCTTAATAAATTGCCAAAAATTCACAAAGACCCTTTTGATAGATTACTTGCTTCTCAAGCAATGTCGGAAGAGTTGGTTTTAATTACTAATGATAAAAAACTAGCTGAGTATCCGATTGAGACAATTATTTGCTAGTCAAATGTGCAAAGGTGATAGAATAACCAGTCATGTCACCACTTTTTCAATTACTATTACTTGCTTCTCTAGGTAGCTTTGTGGGCCTACTCGGAGGCATCGTCATGCTCTCCAGCAAAAAATGGTCAAATGTTCTAGAGCACCACGCCATTTCTTTCGCCGCAGGAGTCATGATCACCGTCGCCTTGGTTGGGATTTTGCCGGAATCTGTAGAGTTCATCGATCACGAGGCATATGTTGCGGTTCTCATCACTTTTTTGGCGACATTTCTCTTCGAGAGACTTTTCCTCGGCATTCATCACCATGACGAGCATGAAGGTTGCGCTTCACACACCAGTTCGATTCCTTCCGTATTGTTGGGCGATACCATTCATAACTTTATTGATGGCATTGCCATTGGAGTTAGTTTTCTTGTTTCTCCCGGACTCGGACTCGTAACAGCTATTTCGACATTTCTTCACGAAGTTCCTCACGAGATCGCAGATTTTGGAATTTTCCTAAAAGCGGGCTGGAAGAAGTCGCGCATTATTCTTGTAAATATTATTTCTGCAGCAGTGACGCTGGTCGGAGCACTAACCATTTATTTTTTCCCAGTCAGCGATTATCTAATAGGAATTCTCCTCGCTGTTGCAGCAGGAATTTTCCTCTACCTTGGTGCCAGTGATTTTCTGCCCCAAACCAGGGATCATGACCACGAAGGCTCTAAAATTAAAGGTATTTTGCCTCTGATTTTGGGAGCGCTGATTATGCTCGCAGTGATGGAAATTGTGCCGCACGGGCATTAAAAATTTGTTCTTTTTCTCTTTGCAACCAAAAACTGTGCCACCACAAATACAAGCATCAAGGCACCCAAGAACACAGACGTGGTTTTGGCTGAATAAGTATCGGCCATCATGCCGATAAAGTAGGCAGTCGCAAGGTAGGGAATATTCTTTATCATATTGAAAGTTGAGAGCGTGGTAGCTCTGTACTTGGACTCAGTGTTATTGTTGATCACCACACTCGAGATGTTGGAAAATACAGCTTGGAGTGCGGATCTTAAGAGTAGCGACAATCCACCCACTACAAGGCCTGCAACAGGTGAAATGATGAATGTAGCTGCCATTGTTAGTCCTAAGAGTAAAATGGCAGAATTTGCCGAAACATACTTTCTTAAGAATGGGGTGGCCTGTGACGCAGCTGCGGAAACCAGGAAAATCACCGACCACAAGACGCCCATCTGAGTTTCACTGAAACCAAACTCTACACCAAGAAAACTATTGATCATCTCATCAGCAATAACAACAATCACGCCGATGGATAAAAGCAGAATAGTCTGTGTCTTAATATCAACAGTTTTGGTAAGTTCTAGTAGTCCCTCCTTTGTTTGCTTAACAAAATTAGCAAGAGAAAACTTAACTGAATCAATGGCTGGTTCAGTTAAGAATAGACCAAGCAGCGTTCCAATTAAATACATTATTCCTGCAGCAATAAATGGAAGCCCTGGTGAGATGGTATAAAGATAGCCACCAATGACGCCACATACGGCCGGAGCTATCAGTTGCAAGGTATTCATATTGGATATGACTTTGTCGTACTCGTCCTCTTTTTTCTGTGCTTTCAAAGAATCATAGACGAGAGCCTCAAGGGTTCCTGATAAAAGTGTCCCGCCGAGCCCAGCTACAAACACTGATCCGACTAAGAATATAAAGCTTGGGGCAATCCCCATAAAAATATTTCCCGCGGCCTGGACAAAAAATGCGAGTATTATCGTTGGTTTCTTTCCGATAAGATCTGCAAAAGCCCCAGTGGGAATTTCGCTCAGAGTCATTGTGGCAATAAGAACTGTCTCTATTACGCCAATCCCAGCGTAATCAGTGAAGCGCAAATAATAGAAAATCCAGATTCCGAGCCAAAACCAGGTGTTTTTCAGAAAAGACAGATAGTAGGCGAGCCAGATGTTGTGGCGCATGAAGTGTATTCTACACTTTGTGTAAGGTTGGGTGGGTAGAATGTGGGAATGACGCCCTCACAATTGCCGTTAATAAATGACTATGCTAGTATAGTCACTATAATGTCAGCAACAATTTCAAAATCCCAGTTTAAGCCAAAAGCCTTGGAATATCTGCGAATGGTTGAAAAAAATAGAGAGCCACTCATATTGACTCATGGGGGCAAACCAGTAGTTCAGATTGTTCCCTATGTTGATGAATTTGAAAAGATTCGCAAAGAACTGAAAAATTCAGTTATTAAGTACGAGGATCCTTTGCTTCCAGTAGGGCTTGAGGACTGGGAGCTACTTCCATGATTCTTTTGGATACTCATTCCCTAATTTGGTGGGTCTCAAATAAGGAGAAGCTTTCGGCTATTTCGAAGAAAAAGATTTCATCAGCTGCTCTGAGTCAGAGCATCTATATTTCCTCGATTAGTATCTGGGAGATTATGTTGCTTGATAGAAAGAAGAAAATCTCGCTTTCTATGGATGCTACCACATGGTTGCAGCAAATAACTACTTTGCCAGAAATCACCTTGAAGCCGATTGATTTTGAGATTGCCCATTTGGCAGCCACTCTTGATTATCCTCATAAAGATCCAGCAGACCGCTTTATTCTTGCCACAGCGCAGTCATTAGCGATTCCTCTCATTACAAAAGATAAGCATATGCACACCTACTCACAAGTAGAAACAATCTGGTAAGTGCTACAATCAACTCATGTCTTTACAAGTCGGCATTGTCGGCCTCCCAAATGTTGGAAAATCAACTCTCTTTAATGCACTCTTAAAAGAGCAGCAGGCTTTAGCGGCGAATTACCCTTTTGCCACCATTGAGCCCAACGTTGGCATTGTCCCGGTGCCAGATATTCGCCTGGATAAACTGGCTGAAGTGGTGAAAACCACGGTGATTAAGCCAGCCACGGTAGAGTTCGTCGATATTGCAGGGTTAGTCAAAGGCGCTTCCACAGGTGAAGGTCTTGGCAACAAATTTTTGGCCCACATTCGTGAGTCAGCGATTATCTGTCACGTTCTTCGTGATTTTAGTGATGAGAACGTCATTCGTGAGGGAGCAGTGACGCCAAAGGATGATCTTCACACCGTTAGACTAGAGCTACAACTGGCCGATCTTGCCACCGTAGAAAAACAGCAGGAGCCAAAAGGTGCAGTCGACAGGGCTGGAAAAGAGCGTTGGCAGATAGTTTCTGCTCTAAAAAGGATACTCATAGATGCAAGAAGTATCAATGAAATACTGGCTTCTGAAGACAAAAAGTCGTCTTATGGTCTTACCCAGTTCACACCCGAAACAATTACTAAGGTAACTCACGAGCTTTCGCTCCTAACAGCCAAAGAAGAGATCTTTGTGGTGAACGTCGATGAGTCCTCCTTAGGTCGAGATTTAGCTGAACTCACGGCAGAACAGGCAACGCTCTTAGGCGAAGATGCTAATCGAGTGATTGTCATGTGTAATCAGATCGAGAGCGAGCTCGCAGTTCTTTCTGATGAAGATCGTTTCGCTTACCTAAAAGATCTCGGTCTTGATAGCGCTGGACTCGATCGCCTGATTATTACTGCCTATGACGTCCTAAAACTCCAGAGCTTTTTGACAGCAGGAGAAAAAGAGGTGCGAGCCTGGACGATCCCGCAAGGAACAGTGGCTCGTAAGGCAGCTGGCGTCATTCATACTGATTTTGAAAAAACCATGATCTCGGTGCGCGTAGCCGAGTACGCAGACTTTATTGCTCACAAAGGCTGGAAAGGTCTCAAGGAAATCGGTAAAATGAGGACAGAGGGTAGAGATTACATCATGCAAGAAAACGACGTAGTCGAGTTCCTTATTGGAAAATGAGATGAAAAGAGCAGTTATTACAGGGGCTAGCAGGGGTATCGGCAGCGCTTTGGCTCAGAGCCTGGCTCAGACAGGCGAGTGGCAGTTGATTCTTGTTGCCAGAAGTGAAGAAGAGCTTAAAAAATTTATTAAAGAGAATGGCGACACCCATACATATATAGTTGCTGATTTTGCTAGGGAAGAAGATGTCGATCGGGTGATTGAAACGGTCAAAAAACAGAGTGGCCAACTTGATCTTCTTGCCAACGTAGCAGGCATTGGAGTTTATAAAACTCTTGAAGAAGTCGAGCGCCAGGCCTGGCATGATTCTCTGGCGGTGAATGTTACGGCTCCCTTTCTTTTGACCCAAGGCTTAATGCCTCTTTTGGAAAAAACGGAAAATTCACTAGTTTTAAGCATTGGCTCTGGAGCTGGTTGCATGCCGATGCCTGGAAGAAGTGTCTACTGCACCACTAAGTTTGCGCTTCGTGGAGTCATGCTCAGTCTTTCAGAGGAAATGGCCGGGAAAAGCCCTGATATTTCTTTGATTACTCTTGGAAGCACGATGACTGACTTTGGCCCTCTTTCACTTGAGGAAAAAGAAAAGCAGGAACTCCAAGGAAAAACCTACTTGACCATAAATACAGTTATAAAAAAACTCATGGAAATTATCGTTGCTCCAAAACGAGAGAGCGAGTATACCTTGTATCCCTCGGCATATGAGGTACAATACTCGACTACATAACCAAAAGTTCGTCAGGCGAGAAATCGCTTGAACCAGTAGCTCACGAACCGGAGGCCTGACAGGAGCATTATGTCAATGAAATTATTACCGAAAAACGAAACTCGTCTCTATGAGATGACGTCCCTTATTCCAGCTAGCTTGACTAGTGAGGAATTTGAAAAGGTTAAAGCCGAGATTCTCGCAATTCTTAAGAAATACAAAGCAGAGGTTAAGAATCAAGAAGACTGGGGTAAACAATCTTTAGCCTATACCATCAAAAAAGCCGGCACTCGTTACGACGAGGCTCGCTATATTCACTGGCTGATCGAGATGCTGCCAACAGCTGTCTTGAAAATTGACACTGATCTTCGCCATTCAGTAACTAGTCTCATCCGTCACTTGATTGTCTTAGAAGAGAAGGAACAGCCAAAAACTGAAGAAGTTGCTGCTGAGCCTGTTGAAGAAAAGGAGCGTGAATAATTACGTCTTTGAGTTCTACACTTTATGTCATACTGACGTTGTAGGATTGAAAACAGTAACACGTAAGAAAGGATAGAAATGGCAGTGCCTTCACTAAATAAAGTACAACTGATCGGAAATCTCACCAGAGATCCAAATCTAAGATATACGGCTAAAAATACGGCTGTATGTACATTTGGGGTTGCAACCAACAGAACCTGGGCTGGAGCCGATGGTGGCGAGAAGCAAGAGAGTGTTGAGTTTCACAATATTGTCGCCTGGTCAAAATTAGCCGACATCTGTGGACAAATTCTTCACAAAGGCGACAAGGTCTATGTCGAAGGTCGACTACAAACCCGCGACTGGAAGGGTGAAGATGGAGCAGATCGAAGAACTACTGAGATTGTCATTGATAATATGATTTTACTCAGATCTAGATCTGGTGGCGGTGATTATAATGCTAGCGACGATGACTATGCTAGACAACCATCTGATGACGGAGCTTCCAAGCCAACACAGAAAAAAGTTAGTAGTAAAAAGAAAAAAACACAAAATGACGATGAAGATCAGGTAATGGAATCATCCAGTGCCGAAGATATCGCCGACGATGTGCCATTTTAGTAATTTTTAAGGGGAAAAATGATAAGAAAACCAATGAAAAAACCAGTTCGCCGTCGATCGACACCGATCATGACTTCGTTCTCGTATAAGGAACCAAGGCTTTTGGAGCAATGTTTGACTGAGCAGGGAACAATTCTGACTCGCCTCGAGACAGGCTTGTCCGAAAAGAATCAGCGTCGTTTGGCTGTCGCCATAAAGCGCGCGAGGTTCTTAGCAATGTTGCCGTTTACACAAACACTCTAATTGCTAGTTCTCAAGAGAGTCGATTTGCGTACAATGGTGACTCGCGATGAGTAAATTCTTTCACTGGCTTCAATGGTTCTTTGGCGTAGCCACTCTGGTCTTACTTGGTATCGCTGTCCAATTCCAATTTAAAGTAGCCGAAAAATATTTGCCTATAGAGCGCATAAAATCCGTTAGTGTCGCCGGCACATCTTTGGGTAAAGTCCTAAATGAAGCTCCTCCGCAAGAAATTGCTTCGCAGGTAGACTTTTCTGTCTTTTGGGAAGCCTGGAACTTACTTCAACAGGATTTTAATCAGACCGATAAGCTTGATCCAGTCAAAATGACTGATGGCGCTATTGCCGGCATGACCGCCTCACTAGGCGATCCTTACACCATGTATCTAAACGTTCATGATAACGAACGAACCGGCCAAGATTTGGCTGGAGCTTTTTTTGGAGTTGGCATTGAACTTGGTTATGTTGACGGAGTTCTTGCGGTTATATCTCCTTTGAAGGGGAGTCCAGCTGAAGCAGCTGGAGTTCAAGCGGGTGATCTAATTATTAGAGTCAAAGACGTGGCCAAGGATCTTGATGTCGCCACAGTAGATTGGACTATCATGGAAGCAGTTGATGCCATCCGTGGTCCGGAGGGCTCACCAGTTGTTTTGACATTGTTCAGAAAAGAAAATGGCAATGAGCCTTTTGAGGTTTCTATAAATAGAGGTGAAATTGTTGTTAAATCGGTTGAATTAGAGTTTGTAGAGAGCGGTGGTAAGAAGTCAGCTCACGTTTCTGTTTCTCGCTTCGGAGGCAGAACCATGCAAGAGTGGGATCTGGCCGTGGCAGAGATCCTCTCCAAGCGTAGTGAGATAGATGGCATTGTTATTGATTTCCGCAACGACCCAGGTGGATTCTTTGACGATGCTTTAAAAATTGCTAGCGACTTCATTCCTTCTGGCACGATTGTGACTCAGCGAGGAAGATATAACAGTCAAAGCTTCTCCTCTACAGGGATTGCTCGTTTGGTAGATATTCCAGTCGTTGTCTTGGTGAATCGCGGAAGTGCGTCTGCCTCCGAGATTGTCGCCGGAGCCTTAAGAGACAGATTGGGTGCTCCCATGGTTGGTGAAAAGACATTTGGTAAAGGTACAGTTCAAGATAGGAGAGAGTTATCTAATGGCGGCGCTCTTCATGTCACCATCGCCAGATGGGAACTTCCAGGGGGTGACTGGATTCACGAGACCGGTATTCCTGTTGATAAAGAGATTACTGACGATCGTGAGACTCCCGCAGACGAAGCGCTCAACGCTGCGATCGAAATGTTATAATTAATTCATGCCCAAGCCAACTACGCGGTCTTTTTTACTCGGTTTATTAGTTTCTGTCGTCATTCTTTCCTCGTTTTTTCTGGGGGGTTTGGCAGACAGAATTTTCGTACTTAGGCCCCTAGATTTTTTTGCAAGTCGTTCTGGTGGTATTTCTTTTGGCAATCCCAGTCGGGCCGAGGGATCTAAGCTTGGTCAATTGATCGAGACTGGAATGATGTCTTCGATTCCAGATGTAGTTGATGCTGCTTCGGAGTCAGTTGTGACAGTCTCAGCAAAGACGCAGCAGCAAGTTTTTGATCCATTCTCATTTTTTGGCATTAATCGTGGCGGGGCACAGGTGCAAGAGATTCAACGCGATATCGGAACTGGTTTTGTTGTTGGCACCAATCTAATCGTCACTAACAAGCATGTAGTTTCTAACCTTCAGGCCTCATACAAAGTCATTGATTTGAACGATGTTGAGTATGAAGTTGGCAAAATTTATCGTGACCCAAGTAATGATCTAGCTATTCTTGAGGTTATTGGTTTTGATCATCCGGCCTTGCCGCTTGGGGATTCAAATATGATTCGCGTCGGTGAGAATGTGATTGCTATTGGTACAGCCTTGGGAGAGTTTCGTCATACGGTGACGACGGGAGTTATTTCTGGTCTTGGTCGCGGCATTGAGGCTGCCGGAGGTCCGCAAGTTGAGACTCTAGAAGGTGTGATTCAGACTGATGCTGCCATTAATCCTGGTAATTCCGGCGGTCCACTTCTTAGCGATAAAGGTGAAGTTATCGGTGTGAATGTAGCGGTATCTACAAGTGCCCAGAATATTGGTTTTGCCATTCCAATCAATGTAGTTCGAGCCTCGGTTGATAATTTTAATGAGACCGGTCAGTTCGACAGACCATTTTTGGGAATTCAATATCAGATGATTACAGAACAAGCAGCTTTGTTTAATGACGTCCCGCAAGGAGCCTATGTTGTTGCCTTGGTGCAAGGAGGCTCAATTGAATCTGCCGGCATTAAAGCCGGTGACATTATTGTGGCCATTGATGGAGTAGCGATCAAAGACACTGATCTAGCAACAATTCTCAATACTAAGAAAATTGGCGACGTAGTCACGGTGAGATTTTGGCGAGATAAACAGTTTAGTGAGACTAAAGTTACTCTGGTTGCGGCTCAGGGTTAAAATACTCTTCGCGAAGTTCTGTAAGCATATCTAAGATATTCCCCTCAAGCATTCCTGAAAGATTATGCCAAGACTGCTTGGTGCGATGATCGGTGATGCGATTTTGAGGGAAGTTATAGGTGCGAATTTTTTCAGCTCTTTGAGCGCGGCCGATAGCGCTTCTTGCATCGCCAATTTCTTTGAGTCTTTTTTCTTCTTCAATTTCCCAGAGTTGGGAGCGGAGAAGCTCCATAGCGATTTTTCGATTTTGTTCTTGCTTCTTTTCCTGGCGAGCAGTGATAGCAATGCCAGATGGTTTGTGAGTCAGGCGAACTGCACTACTGGTTTTATTCACCGATTGTCCACCAGCTCCACTAGATCGCATAAATTGCCACTCGATATCTTCATCGCGAATGGTAACAGCGCTAGCAGCTACCTCTGGCAAAACCGCGACAGAAGCAGTCGAGGTGTGAATTCGACCTTGAGACTCTGTTTCAGGCACGCGTTGAACTCGATGTACTCCGCACTCTAGTTGAAAAACTTCGTAGGCAGAGCAAACATTCTCACCAAGTTTTACAGATCCACGAATTTTGACAACCATGTCGTCGATGTAAGTGACGGCCAGTCTTTGCGTTTCACAAAATCTTAAGTACATGCGCAAAATATCATTGGCCCAAATTTTGGCCTCATCGCCTCCAGCACCTTGGCGAATTTCGATAATGCATGGTCCCTTAGTTGGCTCTTCGCTAGCCTCATCTTGTTGTTGGCCAGTGACATATTGTTCAGCAGCCGCATCAAGGGCATCTTTTTGAGCGTTTAATGATGCGAGTTCAGCCTTCGCCATTTCGGCAAAATCTGGTTCAAGAGCAAGCGCTTCAGTTTCAGCGATCTTTGTCTCTAAGTTTTTAAGTTGTTCGCTGTAGGGATGAAAATCAGTCATAGAAAATCTTCTGTCAGTATACGCGAGAAGCTTGCGTAAGACAGGGCGAGTGGTTAGCTATTGGGTGACAGCGGCTGGAGCAGCTTGTGAATTTTTGCTGGCAGAACGAACTTTTTGGCTCTGATCGCGCAAAATATCTTGGTAGGTTTGACGTGGTCCAGTAGTTGTTGGTTTTTTGGCTTGTTTTTTGCTGGCTGCCGCTTGTGCTGCCTGAGCTGCTTGCTGTTTCTTAAGGAATTTTTCGACACGACCCTGACGGTCAACAAATCGTTGTTCACCAGTGAAAAATGGATGACATTTGTTGCAGATATCTACTTGAAGAGAATCAGAAGTAGACCCGGTTGTGAAAGTATTCCCACAACTGCAGGTTACTGCACAGTCATCATTCCAATTTGCGGTTACGTGTTTCATAAGAGTAGCAATTATAGCATGGTTTGTTCTCGAGGGAAGTGGGGCGTCGGTGCTGTATACTAAAGCGCAATATGGACAGACTTTCAAAATATCTAGAAAAGAACCCAAAAAAAGCTCTGATTTTCGATTTTGATGGGACTCTGGCGACTATTCAGGTTCCCTGGGAAGTTTACGCAAAAGAGATGGTTCCAGCCATGGAGAAACTCTCTAAGAAACACAAGCGAGCTGATTTTGCCAATACTCATTATTTTGAAAATGCGGTGGTGGCTGAGATTGGTGAAGAGGCTGCGAAGAAGCGCTGGCAGATTTGTGAAGACTTCGAGGTGAATGAGTTGACCGGATTTATTGAGCATCACGAAATGACTAATTTTGTGAGAACACATTCTGAAAATTATGCTTTTGTTATCTGGAGCTCGAATGCACGAGTGACGATCGAGAAAACTCTAAAAGAACTAGATATTTTTCAGCATTTTAGCTTACTCGTAACAAAAACCGATGTTTGGATGACTAAGCCTAATCCAGAGGGCTTTAATCTTTTTATTAAACAAGAACTCGACACTTTATTACCTGGCTGGGAGCTAGAAGATGTCCTTATGATCGGTGATAGTTTGTCGGACTCAGGTGCCGCCAAAGCAGTCGGGATGGATTTTTTTCAGTGTACTGAGAGCGCGGAAGAAGACTAGAATTACTTCTAGAAAATTTGTACAACAAGTTGTACAATTAAATCATTATGAGTACAGTTCAAGCACTACCAATTTCCCAAGTCAGATCGCAATTACCCAGTCTCGTTGATGATGCCGCCGTGTTGTCTCGCAAGGTTCTTATTACCGTGCAGGGACAAGTTCGGGCAGCCTTAGTCAGCGCTGAAGAGCTTGAATATCTTGAGGAAACAGTGAGTGTTCTAACTGATAGAGCGACAATGAAAGCTATAGAACAGAGCAAAAAGGATGTTATTGCTGGAAAAACAAAGAGTTGGCAAGATATTAAGGCTGAGTTAGATCTGTAGTCATGTACGGCATTGAATTTACTAGGTCAGCCGAAAAGTCGTTTTTAAAGATTTCCAAGAAGGAGCAGTTTAGGATCTCAAACGCCTTAGATAAATTGGTTTTGGATCCGATGATTGGTAAACCCCTTAAAGGTTCCCTAAAAGATTTTTGGAGTCTTCGAATTGGAAACTATCGAGTAATTTACTACATTCAAAAAGACAAACTTTTAATCATGGTTTTTGATGTCAGACACAGGCGCGAGGTATATCGTCAACGCTAACAGTTTTCTGTTCACCACTCACCAAATTTTTCAGCGTCATCATTCCTGACTTTGCCTCATCTTCACCAATAATCACGGCAAATTTTACCCCGATTTGATCGGCGTACTTGAGTTGTTTGCCCAAAGAATCAACGCCTGGATAGAGAACAACATTGCAGTCTAACTCACGGAGCTTTCGTGCCACCTCGGCTGACTTTTGACGAAGTTCTGGAGAAAATACTGTGACGACGACATCTGCGGTCGACTTATCAGTTTTGAGTAGTCCAAGTTCCTTGGCCGCCTCGACCATGCGATCGAAGCCGAAAGCGACCCCAACTGCTGGAACTGTCGTACCGCTCAGATCGCCAATGAGATTGTCATAGCGACCGCCACCACCACATGATCCGGAACCATATTCTGGAACTACGATCTCAAAGATCATGCCGGTGTAGTAGTCGAGTCCGCGCGCCAAGGTTGGAGTAAAGACGATAGAGTCGGTTGGGATACCGAGAGAAATTGCTAAAGACTTGATCGTAGCTAGATTTTCAGAAAGATTGGTTTTCTGTAGATTAGAGATTGCTTCGCCAGCGTCGCTTCTCTCTAAGCCTTTGCCGACTAATTCATCAATCACTTCTGACTGACTTTTTTTATCAAGCTTATCGACTGTCTGAATGATCGAGAAAACATCGACGGTTTTTGTGGCAAAAGGCGAGAGCACTGAGAGTAGAGTCTGGCGATCATTGACGCGAAGTTCAACTTTGCCAAAGCCAACTTCTTTAAATGCGGCGTAGCTGCAGGCTAAAATTTCTGCATCGGCTATGGCATCTTTGCTCCCGAAAATATCAAAATCACATTGAGTAAATTCGCGGTATCGACCTTTCTGAGGTTTATCTGCCCGGAAAACATTCTGAATCTGATAGCGACGGAAAAGTCGTGGAAGCTCGTTTTGATATTGGCTTAGCAGGCGAGCGGAGGGCACCGTCTGATCGTAGCGCAAAGCCACGGCCCGACCGCCTCGATCCTCAAAAGAGTAGACGAGTTTATCGGCTTCATCACCATATTTGCCCAAAAGCAGCGATGCATACTCGAGAGTAGGAGTCTCAATGGGTTCAAAACCAAAGCGAATAAAAGCCTTGATCACTGAAGCCTGGACGGCATCACGGGCGCGTTTCTCGGCGGGGAGAAAATCTCGGAAGCCAGCTAGATTTTGTACTTTTTGTGTGTTTTTCATAGTTTTATCTTTTCTCTACGGATGTCGTGATTGTTAGTGTATCACCCGTAGTTTGTATTTGTATTACTTTTTCAGATGGTTGCTTTACTTTCTGCACATTTTTTAAAAGTGAAAATGCAAGTGACCCAGAGCCACATGCTGATTCCCAGACAACGCTGTTCGTTTCTTGGACATAAACAACCGGACAAATTTCATCAGCTTCATAGAAGATGAACCCAGCTGCTGAAATCATTTTGCTTGTGCTCTTGAGTTTTAATAGCTGTGACTGATTTAGCACTTTCTGTTTTGGGATACCGCGTACGAGTGTATACATTATTCCTTTGAAGACAACTCTATTATCTTGAATTAAAACAATGATACTTCTTGGTAATTCAACTAATATTTTGCCTTTCTTATATGTGGCAACAACAGGAGATTCAAGTCCCGAGGGAACTAGAGAGATAACGTTTTTTTCACTCAACTGCGATAGAACAAATGCTCCCGCCAAAGTACCGTTAATATTAAGTTCATTTCCCATCATTTGAAGACGAGGAATTACTCCAGATTCAATAAAGGCAACTTGTTCGCAAATTTCTGCCTTAAGTATTTCGCTTGCAAATTTTGGCTGTTCTGCTCGTTTAACCTCATCAATCACCACGGCAGTTATTTGCCCTGCGGTATCAATAAATTGTATATTTGTCATTTCTTCTTTCATCACACCAAACCATTTTGATCAGGAAGCATAAAAAAGCTCCCTGGTGGGAGCGAGTCTTTGGTTTGGTGTATTTTATTAATTAATTAAACACGAGAACGCACTCCCATTATATGGAGGGAGTGATGGTGGATGGCTAGTGTTTGACGATAATTGTTAATCATGCGTGGAGGGGATTGTAGCAGCCTATAGTTGGGGAGTCAACTTACTGGTACCATGAATCGTCTTTATGGCATGTTCTTCCCAGGCTATTTTAGCCTGTTTCGAGTCTGAAACAGGGGTGCTGATAGACTCACCAATTTGAAATATTCTCTCTAAAGCAGAGTTTTTGCTAGTTGTTTTTTTAGTTTGTTTCATTGCAAGTTAATATTAAAACACATCAAGGATGGAATCAACTTTAATATTAAAGTTCACTAAGAAATCGCCGTAATTTTATACTTTACTTCACCTCGAGGAGTAACGACGCTGACTTCATCACCCGCGCGCTTTTCCATGATTGCTGAGCCGATGGGGCTGGTCATAGCTAATTTATTATTTTCTAGATCTGACTCATGTTCACTGACTATGAGATAAGTTTTATTTCCCTTTGGTCCACTAAGAGTGACGCTGGCGCCAAACTCGACAATCACGTGGACGCGTTCCTCAACTACAACCGCGTCATCAAGTAGTTGATTTATTCGTCTAAGCTGCCTGCCGATCGAGCCGAGCTCGAACTTGGCGTAGGTGTAGGCGCCGTTCTCGGAAAGATCACCCATTTCTCGCGCGACCTTGAGGCGCTTCATGACTTCGACTCGCTCTTTTCGAAGGCGAGAACGATCACTAAGTAGTTTGTCATGTGCTTTTTTGGTGAAGGGGATCGGGTTGCTGATTTTTATCATAAAATAAATGCCTTGTTTTCTAGTATTTTCTTTTCATCTACATAAACGGTTGGCTGACTCACTAGTCCATCAATATGTATTGGCACGTTGTTTTCGCCGCCAATGGCGCTGCTATTGCCGAAGGCGACATGCACAGTACCGTAAGCTTTTTCAGCTTCAAGAAGGTTATCACAGATTCTGGCATTTATATTTGTTCCTATTCCGATTTCTGCTACTATCATTCCTTTTTCACCATATTGAGATAATTTATTATGCAAATTTTCAGCGGCCACACCACCCGAAAACTTAACTGCAATTCCGTCTCTAATTTCAACAGTGATTGGCGAATCAAGCACGTCATCGGCGATAGAACCATCGATCACGAGTGTGCCATTAGTAGTTCCTAGAAGTGGGGCAAAGAAAACTTCGCCACTCGGCATATTTAAAATATCTCCCTTAGAAAGAAAACCAGTTTCTGCAATTACACCGAAAGGACGGATGATGGCTGTGATATCCGTGCCTTGCTCGCTAGTGATGTGAATTATGTTGCCTTTTTGCAACTTTTGCTCTAGTGCTAATCCTAATTCTCTAAGAGAAGCATAGTCTGTCTCCAGTGCCATCTTGATTAGATTTAAGTCGGCCCCAGGGAGACTCAATGCCCGGCCACCAGAGAGGAGAGCGTTCTTCCCAGCCTGGGTGTGTGTGAGAGAAAAGTCAGTCTGAAAGACGGTCACACTCGCAACTGTGGCAGCAGCAATTATTTCCTCAGGTGGTTCTTCCCCAGAGTGACTCATATCATGTAGGCAAATAAGCTCGACGTTTTCTGAAAGTTCTTGGGCGGCTGCCGTCCAAATAGCGGCTTCAGTCTCGAGCATTTCGGTGACGGTGACGATGAGAATTGTTTCGTTTTTACTAAGTGCTAAGTTGTTTATTAAATATTGTGTGGCCAATTTAACAAGATCTATGTTGATCTGCTGGTCTATGGTTGGAAAGTTTGGTCGGGAGAGATACATGGTCAGCCATTGTAACAAACTTTGCTACAATACAGCCTGACAGAGTAGGGCCGGTAGCTCAGTTGGTAGAGCGCTGCATTCGCATTGCAGAGGTAGAGAGTTCGATCCTCTTCCGGTCCACAAATCGTTAAACCACCCGCGTCTCCTCATACCGATACCCAAACTTCCCAGGCAAATATACCCCTGGTTCTATAGTTATTGCCATTCCCGCAAGGATTTTCTGAGAGTTATTGGCATTTAGGGAGGGGGTTTCATGAATCGACAAGCCCAGCCCATGACCAGTGGTGTGGATGAATTCTTTGCCGAATCCTGCCAAAGAGATGCTATTTCTGGCCGCATCATCTAACATTTGTGCAGTGCAGCTCGGTTTTTCTAAAATGCTTACTGCGACAGAAAAGGCGGCTTTAACAATTTTTTCGATTTCCAAAAATTTCTCATCAGGTTTATCGCCAAACCAAACAGTCCTAGTTAAATCAGAACAGTAGCCATTGAAGCGCGCTCCACAGTCGATGAGTACGGCTGTGTTTTTTGTTAACTTACGATCAGTGGGTTGGTGATGGGGAAGAGCGCTGTGATCGCCAAAGGCGACGATAGTAGGGAAGGCTAGCTCGTCACTGCCTAGGTCGCGGAAGGTTTGCTCGAGGAGTGTTTCGACTTCTTGTTCGGTCATGCCGGCGGTTAGTTTGCCGATAGTCTGCTCAAGACCTCGTTCTGTGATACTGACTGCCTTCTTAATTGCCCCCTGTTCTTCGACATCTTTGATCATGCGAAGCTGCCAAAGCCTATTTGTGTTTAAGCTTTTTATCTCAAGGCTAAGTGCGCCTAAAAGTTCATACTCACTGACAAAAATTGCTTCTTTATCTATGGCTAAGGTTTTCAGATTTTCAGACTTTGTAAGCTCTCGAAGTTTGGCAGTCATAACCGTGGGGGAGATCGAAGGATGATGAGCGAGATTTTCCTGAATTGACACAGGAGAGAAGGCGCCATGACAGAGCAAGGCAGTTTTCCTTGTAACAATGAGAAAAGCTTCCCTCTCTGGCGTGAGGGTCTCAAAGCCAGTGAAGTAGCGAATGTGATCTGGATCAGCAATGAGAAGAGCCTCAGACGAAGCGACTCCTGTTTGGAGGCGTTGCAAGCGGTTAGTGAAGGACATGATTATTTTTCTTTGGACAGAGGAGCGAGGGAGCGGATGGTTGTGCCTGTGATGCCGTCTTCATCTTGGAAGCCGGTGACTAAAACGGTCAAATCTTTTTCGAACATTTCGGAGTCGATTTCGGTGCCGTCGGAGTCTTCGAATAAAGCATTTTTGGTGACGGTGATTGATTTTTCTTCGCTGTCACTTCTGCTAACAATGACCAATTCTTTGGAAGTAAGGCTTTTTAGTGTTCCAAGCAAGACCACTGGTTCTGGAGGACGCAAGCTTTTTGAGGAAACTAGAACAAAGCGGGGTTCAAAAGTGCCATTTTCTTCGACGCCAAGAGTAATAGCCCATTCATCAACAGCAATGTCATCGATAGTCACGTCTTTGCCGTTCTTAGTCACTGAAACATTTGCCGAGAGGGGGACGATGAGGACACCCTTGTGGGTTTCTAGAGTAATGGTTTCACTGGTGACGCGATCAATTTTGCCAACGAAGCCTCTTTTTTTAGTGGAGATTTTTGCGACAACTTCACCAACTTCTTGTTTCTTTTCCTCGACTACTTTTTCGATTCGTTTTTTCAACTCTTGAGTAGTTTTGCCGCTATCAGTGGCATCATCAACTGCAGAAACCACTTGAAACGTACCTAGTAGTAAAACTACGCCTAAGATACTGCCCAAAATTTTGGTTTTTTTCATAAATTATTTAGTTTCGGCTGCCGGAGAGGCTTCTTTATCGGCTTGAGGCTCTGGTTGCTCAGATAATAATTTGCTAACAATAATAACTCGCTCTTGGGTGGCGCCGACTCCACTTTCATCGATAGCGTGAACACTCAGTATAGTACTTCCTTCCTCAAGTGCAACTGTAAAACTGAAGCTACCCGAGGCGTCGGCAGAACTTATAAATTCTTCACCATTCACAAAGAGGACGACGATTGAGTCTGGTGTAGCGGTGCCAGTGACAGTGACTTCATTTTCTTCTTGAACATGGCCATCTTCCGGACTGAGAATGGTCAGCATAGCTCCAGCCGGAGTTGGCGTAGCTGTCGCATCCGTAGGAGCAGTGATAGTGGAGCTTGTATTCGGAGTAGTTACTGCCTTGCGAACTCGATATAAGCCGTAGGTAATAATCAAGCCAAAAGAGAGACCTATCAGGATGGCTATGACTACTTCTTTTTTCATAAGGTAGGGTGCATTATAAACCAAGACAGGCCAAGAACAAACGTCAGTCAGCGTGGTATAGTACTGGCATGATACTCACATTCCACGGCCACTCATGTTTCAAATTAAAGGGCGCTGACGGCACAGTCGTCACCGATCCGTTTCACGAATACATCGGCTATCCTTTGCCAAGCATGAGCGCTGATATTGTCACCGTCTCCCACGATCACAAGGACCACGCTTCTTCTGATAAAATTCGTGGTACTGCAAGAAGAAAAAATCCATTTATTGTTGATAAGTCCGGTGAATATGAGGTCTGTGGGATTTCTGTTTTTGGTGTTCCTTCATTTCATGATGACTCAAAAGGCGCAGAGCGCGGACCAAATGTTATTTTCACGATCTTAATAGACGGCCTCAGAGTCTGCCATCTTGGAGATTTGGGTCATGAGCTTTCACAAACGCAGATTGAAGCCATCGGCAGCGTCGATATCTTACTTTGTCCGGTAGGTGGAACTTTTACCCTTGATCCAAAGACTGCTGTTAAAGTCATTCGGGCCATTGAGCCAAGCATAACAATTCCTATGCATTACAACACACCAGATCTTGATCAAAAAGTTTTTGCTGATCTAAAAACTCGCGACGAGTTCGCGAAGGAATTTGGGGCAGAAATTAAGCCTGTGGTTTCTCTTGATATTTCTCGAGCACAATTGCCAGAGGAGAACGAATTAGTAATTCTTGAAAGAACATAACAAGACATGGCACAACAACCGGCCAGGGTGCCACCCCATAATTTAGAAGCAGAACGATCCCTACTGGGTGCGATTCTTATTGATTCAGAGGCGATTATTTCCGTGGCTGATCGAATCAAGGCTGATAGTTTTTACGACCCCAATAATCAATACATATATGCAGCCATGCAGGAACTTTATGAGTCACGTCAGCCGATTGACGCGGTGACTTTGACCTCGCAGCTGAAAAAAAATAAAAAGCTTGGTGCCGTTGGTGGCTCCGCAGCCATTGCTGAGCTTTCCAATGCCGTCGCTACCGCCGCCAATGTCGAGCAGTACGCCAAGATGGTCTCCGAAGCGGCTATGCGTAGGCGATTAATCTCGATTTCTGGTCAAGTTTCGCAGCTGGCTTTTGATGATAGTAAAGAAGTTCAGGATGTTATCGATCTTACGGAGCAAGAAGTTTTTGCTGTATCCCAGACTAATACGACGAAGAGCTTCGCTCCTGTCAAAGACACCTTGGTGGAAAGTTTTGAGCGTCTCGATGAGCTCCAGAGATCTGGAGATGATCTCCGGGGAGTCGCAACTGGCTTTGCTGATCTCGACAATACTTTGGCTGGTTTACAGAAATCAAATCTGATTATTCTAGCCGCTCGACCTGGTATGGGAAAAACCGCCCTGGCTTTAAATATTGCCCATGCTGTGTCTGTTAAATCTAAGAAGAGAGTTGGTATTTTCTCGTTGGAAATGAGTCGAGAAGAGCTTGTCGATCGTTTGTTAGTATCTCAAGCAGATATTGACGCTTGGCGACTAAAAACTGGTCGACTTAACCAACAAGATTTTTTGAAGCTTTCCGATGCAATGGGAGTTCTTGCTGAAGCACCATTGTTTATAGATGACACTCCAGGTTTATCAATTTTCGAGATGAGAACCAGAGCCAGAAGGTTGATGGCAGAGCACCAGATTGACCTTCTTGTTGTTGACTATCTGCAGCTAGCTCATGGTCGAACACGTGATAATCGTGTTCAGGAGGTTGGTGAAATTTCGCAGGGACTAAAAAATATTGCTCGTGAACTAAAAATTCCAGTTCTTGCCTTGTCGCAACTGTCTCGTGCCATCGAGAACAGAGGCGAGAAGACCCCGCAACTCTCCGATCTTCGTGAATCTGGTTCGATTGAGCAGGATGCTGACGTGGTTATGTTCCTTTATAGGCGTGATGATGATGTGCCAGAAGCCGTCAATATCAAGGTCGCTAAGCACAGAAATGGCCCACTCGCCGACGTCGATCTCTTCTTCCGTGGCGACAGAATCAAGTTCTACGGCATGGAGACGAAGAGGTAAAATTTTGATTGCGAAAATTTATTGGGCAGCAACTACCGGCGTCATGCCGAAAAGTAGATAAAACAAAGTTCCCGACAAGACAAAAAACATCAGTAGAAAACCGACGTTTCTCTTGATTGCCAATGAGGACTTATCTGGATTTGGATTATCTGTGCTGACAATGATAACAGTCGCGATAATCACCCAGATCACGGCTCTGAGAATCAGCGACTGCAGGGTAGTGATGTCAAATAAGACGTGAAAAATTTCAGCTGCATTCATAAGTGCAATAACTATGATCTAAAGACGAGAAAATTGCAAGTTTTCCTCAGGTGAAGGTGGTATATAATGCAAATCTAGAGCCGAGATGGCGGAATCGGTAGACGCGTGGGTCTCAAAAACCCATGAGCCAAAACTCGTGAGGGTTCGAGTCCCTCTCTCGGCACAAGACAAAATTTTCCTATCTATAAATATCTTTTCGATGTTGGACGGCCTCAATGACTATCAAGGATTGCTTTGGCTGTATGGAGTACACAACGCGATATGGCCAGACTTTCAAAGATCTTTTGCCATGAAGCCTGCCAACCAATGATTTTCCTGAATCAGGTGTTTTTACAAGAAGTTCGATAGCCTCAAAAATTCGTGGTAAGTATTTTTTATCTATCTTTTTGAGATGTTTTTTTGTTTTAGGCAGGTAAACAATCTGCATTTTACAGTCCAAATTGCTTTTTCATATCTTCGTGAGAAGTAAAATTTTTGGCTTTTATATCTTTAATTCCCGCTGCAATATCTTTCATGAGCTCGGTGTCTTCTTGAATAGCAAGAGTCTCTTGGTACATTTCGAATTCGTCGGCCGACATCATCACCACAGGTTCATGACCGCGCCTGGTAATCTGATATCTTTTGGTTCCCTTGGAAGCATTCGTCAGAAGATCATAAAAATTGTCGCGAGCAGTGCTTGCAGAAAGAGAAGTGCTTAATATTTTCATAGTACTGCTAATGGTACTATTAACAATCTGTTTTTTCAAGTGTTAACGAAGAAACGCAATCGCCAGTATCACCACCACCTGCGGTGCTAAACCCACCCACATATTGGGAATAGAGTGATGGAATTTGCCATGGAAATTATTCAGAGGTTTGAGAAACTTTGGCTCCCACTTTAGAAAATTGCGCGGTGCCTCAAGAAAATCGGGGAGAAGACCAAAAAACGCTCCAATCCAAATATGCCACTGAAATAGTGACTCGCCACTTTGCCACAAGAAAAAAATTAATAAAGCCGTGAGTCCAAGATCGACAAACTCAAGCTTCAATGCCGTAGATTTTTTCCGAGTGCCATTCGAAAGGCCCGTGCCGACATCCCAGTGGGGGATCCAGTCTTGGACATAATGAAGGCCTATGGCTAGGGGAATATAGATGAGAGGATGGGTGAACTTGGAGGCGACAAAAGCGCCAGTGGTAGCGTGTGCGAGTGATAGCATGAGGGCTTAGTATACCTCACTCCTCGAGAATGATACAATACTTTAGCATGTTTCCTGTTATTTTCTCGATTGGACCTTTTGTCCTGCATACCGCTGTTGTCTGTAATATTCTGGCATTTGTCTTGGCACTTTACACTTTTTGGCGCAAAGGTCGCGAGGAGCATTTTGAGGAGCATCAGATCTTTGATACTTTCTTACTTGCAATTATTGCTGGTTTTTTGGCAGCCCGCATCGGCTACATCGCCATACATTTTCAGAACTTTGGATTTTCAGTTATTAAGTGGCTCGATATGTGTCAAGCTCCGGGGCTGATTGCAGAAATTGGAGTGTTGGCGGCTGCACTTGTGATTTTATATCGCGCTGCCCAGAATAAATGGGATCGTTTCGAGGCGTTGGACTTCTGGACGTTAGCGGTGGTGACAGGTTTTCCCCTGGTTCTACTTGGAATGTTTTTCTCGGGAAATGGCATTGGCAAATCTACAACTATGCCATGGGGAGTGGTCTTTCCAGGCCTAGTCGACCCACATCATCCCGCCCAAATTTATGCCTTGGTATTTTTCTCAGTTCTTAGCTACTACCTTCATTGGGTGGAGTCAAAGTACCGCACTTTCGTCTGGTATAGAGCCAGTCGCACTGGCGCCCAAACAGGCTTTCTCCTTGGAGTTGGCAGCTTGACCACAGGTGTTTATTTTTTGCTTTTGACGCTGGTTCGCCCCGGACAACTCGTGGTAGGTGGCCTGACTCTCGACTGGCTTCTTTTCGTCGCCTTAGCGATTTTTGGCTTCGTGGTTTTATATATTCGCTCTGGCAGGACGCTCTTTAGAAAACATCAGACTACCCCGGCACATTTCAATGACACAACGGTTTAAATTTCTAGTTGCCAGCTCCGCGATATTTGCTTTATTCCTTGATCAGCTCAGCAAGTATTTTTCGTCATTGGCCCAAGTGAACACAGGCGTTGCTTTCGGTTTATTGGCTGATAGTTTTTTCTCTGTCAAATTAGCAAGTCTTTTCTTTTTCGCCGTTACCATCTTTATCGTTTGGCAGTTCTGGTCAAATTGGCAAAAAATTCCCGTCGCACTGGGGATGTTTATGGGAGGGGTTTTTGGCAACTTACTTGACCGCCTTGTTTATGGCGGAGTTCGCGATTGGCTAACTTTACCATTTATAAATCTAACAAATAATTTAGCTGACTGGTTTATTTTTATCAGTCTATCTTGGTTGACCATGCAAATTATTGGTGAGAGAAGGAGAGCGAAATGAAAATTTTAGAATATCTCCTCTACGAAGATGAGGACATGCTGGTTATAAATAAGCCTTATGGCGTGGTGGTGAATCGAGCAAACACGGTGAAAGTGCCGACTGTCCAAGACTGGATGACGGAGTACTTAGCTGCGCAGCCAGAGCACGAGTGGCAGTCGCTGGTTCCTGCAGATTTCTCAACAGAGTACGGTACGCCAGAAGAGATATTTAGAGAGCGAAATGGCATTGTTCATAGGCTTGATAAAGATACCAGCGGCGCCTTGGTCCTGGCCAAAAATCCCGGTAGCTTAGTGGTACTTCTAGAGCAATTCAGAGAGCGAAAAATTCAGAAAACATACACTGCGCTTGTGCACGGCCATTTTCCTTTTGGGAAAGAAGTTATTACTTTGCCGATCGCGCGTTTGCCAAAAAATACCAGTAAATTTGGGGTTGTTCATGATGGTAGGCCGGCGGAGACGATTGTTGAAACACAGAATCATTTTTCAATTACGAAAGTAGGTTGGCCAAGCTACTATGGTAAATTTTCACTGGTTAACGCCATGCCAAAAACAGGCCGCACACATCAGATTCGCGTCCACTTGGACCACTATCAGCACCCGATCGTTTCGGATAAGCAGTATGCGGGTCGAAAGCACATGAGGCTGGATCTTTCTTGGTGCCCGAGGCAGTTCTTGCATGCGAGTCAGATCACGTTGACCAACCCGCGCACGAAAGAATCACTGACGGTGGAGGCGGAGTTGGCGCCGGATCTTAAAATGGCCCTAAATTCGATTCAGTAAGTTTCAGTAAGTCTGGGTTGCTTCTTAGGCTAATACCCATATAATACATACCAATTCTCTGAAAGGAGAATTGAAGCGAGAGCACCAATCCAGGTTGCTTTCGCTCCCAAGTAACAATCCCTGATTTCATAGGAAATAGGGGGGGTAACCAAGAGAGCGAACGTATCTTGAGGAGGTGTTTTTTTGTTAGTTGCTGATGCCGATCCAAAACGCGATATATTTCAGGTTACTCATGATGAATATGAACAGGGAGTCTTGTGGCTAAAGACATTTTTTGCAGAAATTGTTCGTTCGACTGCCCAAAAATCCAGTGAATTAGAAGTTTTTGCTGAACCTCTAATCATAATATTGATCGAAATCTTAGATGACCTAGAGGGCAGGGCGAATAAGATGGCAATTTTCTTTCGCGCTTTGTTGGATAGTTTGTTATCAGAAGAAGCGTTCGAAATATTAGATGAGGAAGCAGAAACAGTTGTATTTGATTTAGAGTCATCAGTAATGGAATTAGCCAATTGTGAGGAAGAGCACGAGATATATTTTTCTGTATTTCAAGAAATTGAAAAAATGTTTTTGTTTCAAGAGCTAGAGGGCTTGAATCCAGATTTAGCTAGTGCAAAAATTGCCGAAAAGTTGGAAAAGTTTTCCATTTTTAAATTTATGACCACTATGAAAGCCGGTCCAAATTCCCAGCATCAAGGGAAAACTCCCGTTGAGCATACAGCTAGAGCAGTTTATGAGTGGTTCCAAACAGCAAGTACTAGATTTAGTTGTTTGTTAGAGTCCGATGATTCAAGTGATCAAGAGCTAAACGTTGTGATTAGACAGTTTCGTACCGAGCTCCTTTCTGCAATGAGTCATGACGTTGGCAAGTTTCTTAATCCAAAGTTTGAAGGTCATCACAAAATGTCCTGGAAAACTATTGAGCCGACCATTAACTTTATTCTTGGTCGTTTATATAGCGATGAAGAACGCATAATGCAGACAAGACAGTCAATTAAGTTTTTGATAAATTCTCACGATTTGCCTGGAAATATTGACGCAACAGAGTCTGGGAAACTTGAGGGTCAAGCAAAGAAATATCACTTTTCATGGGCTATAGAAACTCTTAAAAACTTTGATTTGACTTCTGAAGACATTAGAGCATGGGCGTACTTGCAGAAAGCTGACATGGACTCAATTCCTGGAATGAAAACAGAGTTCATGGTAGCAAATTGGGCAATATTTTTGAAGCTGGTGAAGGATCTTGGTTTCTCTGACCTAGCTGATGGGCTAAAACTCGAACTTTCTATTTAAAAAACCATGTATACTGCACCAAGTGCATGACTGAATCCACAGCCCTTTTTGCTCTTACTTCACTTGACGGTCGCTATCAAAATAGCACCAAAAAACTTGCCGAATATTTTTCCGAATTTGCTTTAATTAAATACAGAGTTAGAGCGGAGGTAGAGTATTTGTTGGCGTTTGCTGAGATTACTAAAGTTGTTGAAATTTCTAAAAAAGATACGAAAAAATTGCGAGATATTTATCTTTCTTTTTCTGAAGAAGATGCTCTTGTAGTAAAAACTCATGAGGCCAAATGTCACCACGATGTCAAAGCTATCGAGTATTTTCTTCAGGATAAATTTCGTGAGCTAAGCTGCGAAAATTTGATTCCTTACATTCATATAGGGCTCACCAGCGAAGATACAAATTCAGTTGCGTACGGCCTTGCTCTAAAAGAGAGCAGAGATGAGATATTATTACCAACTCTTTGGGAGTTGATTGAGAAATTGGCAGATTTTGTGAAACAACATGCCGATTTACCAATGCTGGCACGAACTCACGGCCAAGCCGCCGTGCCAACGACATTGGGGAAAGAGTACGCTGTGTTTTTATCACGTCTCTTGCCTGAAATTGCCACTCTCGCTGAACAACCGATTGCTGCCAAAGTTTCTGGAGCAGTCGGAACTTTTGCTGCTTTAGAACTTGCATATCCGAAAACTGATTGGACAGAATTTGCTGAAAAATTTCTGGATAGCCTTGACCTAAAAGCTGACCCGCTCAGCACTCAGATTGTTTCGCCAGAATCATACATTCGTCTTTTCCAGAATATGGAGCGCATTAATAACATTCTTCTTGATTGTGCTCGCGATTCGTGGCAGTACATCTCCGATGGCTGGCTGGTGCAAACAGTGAAAGCTGGAGAAGTTGGTTCTTCCACCATGCCGCAGAAAGTGAACCCAATTGATTTTGAGAATGCAGAAGGGAATTTTGGTCTCGCCAATGCGCTTTTCTCACATTTCAGCGATAAATTGCCGATTTCAAGACTCCAGCGCGATCTCTCTGATAGCACGGTGAAGCGCTCGATTGGATCAGCCTTTGGTTACTCATTACTTGGTTTTGAGTCTCTAGTTCGTGGACTAGGAAAAGTCGCTCCTGATAAAGTTGCCTTAAAGAAATCCTTAGAAAACCACCCAGAAATTATTGCCGAAGGTTTACAGACTTTGCTTAGAGCCGAAGGCCATGAAGACGCATACGAAGCCCTGAAAAATGTCACACGAGGGAAGAAGATGTTGAGTACTTCTGAACTGCAGGCAATGACAATAAAACTTGCCGCAGGTGTTTTGACCAAAGAAAAAATCGCCAACCTGACCCAAGAAACATACACTGGCCTTGCGACCAGACTTGCCAAAGAGACTCATAAACTCGTAAACAACTATAAGAAGGGGAGGAAGCATGCCAAGTAGACCGAACAGTTTTGCCTTTTGTGGAGGCGCTTATGGCGACGAGGGAAAAGGTAGGATTGTCGATCAGTATGTCAGTGATTATTCGGCCAAGGGTCCGGTTTTCGTTTATCGCGACAATGGCGGCTCTAACGCTGGCCATACGGTGGCATTTGGTAAGACCAAAGTCGCGCTACACCAGCTTCTTTCTGGTACTTTTATAGATTCTGCGACGACGATTCTCGGTAAAGGCATGGTTCTACACCCAGGAGATCTTCTAGAGGAAATTGCGGTGGTGAAGAAGGCTGCTGGCGGGACAATTCCAGCCAAAGTTTTCATTGATGAAATGGCGGTGGTTCTTCTAGATACGCACAGAGCTTATGAGGCAGTTCTACAGGACTGGCACACGGGGAATCGTGGCACGACGGGCCGGGGAATTTCGCCAGCTTACGTAGACGTTTTACTCAGACACCCAATTCGCATGCGCGATTTTAAGCCTTTTGACAGTGAAAAACTAGCTAAGCATTACAGACTTTATAGAGATATGTGCAAAGGGCTTGGCCAAGATATCGCGGAAAAAGAGGTATCTACTATGAATGGTCCGAAGCAAAAAGTCGGTACAGAGAAAGAATTTGTCGCCAGGGTGAAGGCGCAAGCCGCAGAACTAAAGCAGTATATTAGCGGAGTTTTTGATCTTCTTTCCGATGCTTGGTCAGATAAAAAAACTGCATTTGTTTTTGAGAAAGGTCAAGCGATTGGCCTCGATGTCCGTTGGGCAGCTTATCCAGATTTCACCGCTTCCGACACCACCTTCCATGGAATTTTGGGATCGACTGAGGGAATTGTGAATCCGAATGAGATAGAAATTCGCGCCGGTGTGGTTAAGGCGACCTACATGTCGAGCGTCGGAGTCCGTCAGCTCCCAAGTGAAATGGACGAGGCGCACGCTCACCAGATCCGTGAGGATGCTGATGAGTACGGGGCGACGACGAAACGCCCGCGAGATATTCTGTACTTCGATGTGCCGGCAGTTTCTTTTTTCACTAGAGTTGGGAATCTTTCACACGTGGTTGCGACGCACATGGATATTGTTTATCCAAACGAGCCGATTAAAGTTTGTGTGGGGTATACGCAGAATGGCAAAAAAGTAGGCTATCGCCCAGATCAGCTTTATCTAAATACTGTCAAAGCAGTTTATCGTGAGTTCGCACCTTGGGATGTTAAAGCTCTCAAAGCCGCAAAAACGAAGGCAGAACTTCCAAAAGAAGCACGAGACTACATTAAGTTTTTAGAGAAAGAACTCGGCGTGCCGATGCTGATGATTACTACTGGGGCGAAGAGGAGTGAGGGGGTGAGATTCTAGTAGAAGCCAAGTCGGATTTATGCTAGTCTACCTCATCTTATGATACTTCGAATTTACCATGATTAAATCCTCCCTCCCATCCCACACCTCCCGTTCCACAGCCTGACAAATCTTTCTTTGTATTTGTAATTGTCCCGTGTGCTAAACTCGGGTCATAGGTTGTTTGAAAGGAAGAAATGAAGAAAGATATAGTTTACAGTTTGGTCGCCAAGGAGCTTAGGCGCCAAAAAGAAATGATTGGGCTCATTCCATCGGAAAATACAGTTTCGCCAGAGGTTTCTCGGGTGTTGTCGTCGTGTTTGTCAAATAAATACTCGGAAGGGTATGCGGGCAGGCGCTACTATGAGGGGAATCAGGTAATTGATCAGATTGAGTTTTTGGCGATGGACCGAATAAAGAAATTATTCGCCGTGCCGTATGTGAATATTCAGCCATATTCGGGAAGTCCAGCCAATTTTGCCATTTATTTTGCCTTGATGCAGCCGGGAGATACTCTGATGGGGCTAAAACTCTCGATGGGTGGGCATCTTACTCACGGTCATCCAAAAGTGACGGCTTCGGGGAGATTCTATAACTCTGTTCAGTACGGGGTGAAGAAAAACGCTCGCATCGATTTCGCAGAAGTTGAAAAATTAGCTAAAAAACATAAGCCAAAAGTGATTGTGGCTGGAAACACAGCTTATCCTTTTGAGATCGATTTTAAGAAATTCAGAAAAATCGCTGACATGGTTGGCGCATGGCTTGTGGCAGATATTTCTCATGTGACTGGGTTGGTTGTCGCTGGTGAGCACATGTCTCCAGTGCCTTACGCAGATGTGATTATGAGTACGACTCACAAGACCTTTCGTGGTCCACGTGGAGCGATGATTCTCGTCACTGATCGTGGGATGGAACGTGATCCAGATCTTGGGAAAAAGATTGACTCAGCCATTATTCCAGGCCTTCAGGGTGGTCCACACAATGCCACCACGGCTGCGATCGCTATTGCTGCCGCTGAGGCGAACGCGCCTAAGTTTAAAAAATACGCCCAGCAGGTTCGTAAGAACGCGACCGTCTTGGCAGAGCGACTCATGAAAAATGGTATTTCTTTGGTCGGGGCAGGGACGGAAACGCACCTGATGGTCATTGATCTGACTAAGTATGGTCCAGGTCTTGGCACCCAGGCCGCTTTTGCCATGGATGTGGCTGGTATGTATGCCAACAGGAACACGGTCCCAGAAGAGCAGGGCTCGCCATTTTATCCGTCCGGAATTCGCATTGGCACGCCCCTGGTGACTTCTCGCGGTATGAAAGAGAGAGAGATGAAAAAGATCGCTGACTGGATCACTGAGGTGATTCTTCATGTCAAAGATCAACCGCTTCCTGCTGATAAAAAAGAACGAGCAGTTTTCCTGAAAGAGTTCCGAAAAAATGCTTTGAAGGATCCAGTACTAAAGAAAATCAGACGAGAAGTGAAAGCTTTGACGGCTGGGTTTCCATTATTTCAGTCTTAAGGAAAAAATGAAAATTCAGAAATTTGACCTTCTTGTCGCGCTTTATACTTTATGCATCATGGTGGCGGAGCTAATGGGCGGGAAAACAATTCCACTTATTAATATTGGCTCGATTCACTTAAGTGCCAGCGTGGCGATTTTTGTGATTCCGCTTTTATTCACTATCAACGATGTGATTACGGAAGTTTATGGTCCGGAGCGGACACGCAGCGTGATTCGCTCTGGTTTAATCATGATTTTCTTGGTTATGCTGGCTTCACTGTTTTTCACTTGGCTGCCGCCTTCTGGGAGATTTGCTGCATCAGAAGCTGCCTACGACACTATTTTTGGTCTGTCAGCAAGAATCTCTGCTGCGAGCCTGACTGCTTTCGCTTTGGCGGAGTTCTTGGACGTGGCCATCTTCGTGAGGCTAAAAAAGAAAATGGGCAAGCACGCGCTTTGGTTTCGCAATAACGTCTCGAACTTTGGAGCCCAATTTATCGACACTGTCGTCTTCATGACTTTGGCATTCTATGTTTTTGGCACGCCGATAGGGGAGAATGTGACCTTTTTGTTCGGACTGATTTTGCCGTACTGGCTTCTGAAGTGTGCTTTGTCGGTGATCGAGACACCGTTGGTGTATCTTGGCATAAAGTGGCTTAAAAGTGACATTGAATCGGGAAAAAAGCAATGAAGATAACTCTTGCCATGGTGATGTCGGCCGACGGCAGAACGACCAGGGGAGATGACCCGAATATCTATTCTTGGACTTCACCAGAAGATCAGGAGCATTTTTTCTCACTCATTGCTGAAAATAATCTGATTATCATGGGCAGAAAAACCTATGAGTCTGCAGCCGAGAAGATTCGACTTGCTCCCGAGAGGCTCAGGGTAGTGATGACAAAAAGTCCAGATTCGTATGCCGATTTTGTAGTCAAAGGCCAGTTGGAGTTTAGTGATGAAGAGCCCGCGGCACTGATTGATCGACTAGATGAGAAGGGCTTTGCTCATGCTTTACTTGTCGGTGGCGAAACCCTGAGCTGGCATTTTCTAAAAGCAGGACTAGTTGACGAGCTTCTTCTGACAGTAGAGCCACAACTTTTTGGCTCAGGGGCTGGGCTTTTCAGCGGTCCACTTGATTCTTTGAGGCTAGAGCTTCTTGAACAAAAACAACTTAATGAGCAAGGTACGGTCTTATTTAGATATAAGGTATAATAATCATATGAGAAATTGGTCGACAGATACGAGTAAAATGAACAAAAATTCATTGGAATACCAGACTTGGAAGCTTGAAAACCAAATAAATTTTGGTTTAGAGAATGGTGAGAAATTGCAAAGATCAAATCTCTCACTTTTACTTCCAAAAATAAATATAGACGAACACAAAAGAACTTTTCTGCAATTTATTCTCAATCATGCTCAAGCCAACTAAAATAAACAGAAAAATTGGAGCTCATGTATCCGCAGCCGGAGGCATAGATAAGGCCATCGTTCGGGTCTCCGAAATCGGTGGAAATTGTCTCCAACTTTTTTCTGGTAGTCCGCGCGTTTGGGCGAAGAAATCTTTAGAAGAACATCCGGTAGATAAATTTGACTCGAATAGAAAAAAATACAATGTCTCACCAATCTTTACACATGCCCTTTATCTAGTGAATTTAGCCTCCGACAAGGAAGAAAACATTCGTAAGTCTTTCGCGTCCTTAAAGTACGAACTGGAGTTCGATAGTCTCATAAAAGGATCGGGAATTATTGTTCATTTGGGCAGCCATCAGGGTCGAGGTTGGGATGATTCTCGCGAGCAGATTGTGGGTCACATTGATCAGCTACTTTCAGAGACACCAGATGACTCAACATTCCTAATTGAAAACTCAGCAGGGCAGAATGGCAAAATAGCTTCTAATCTTGAAGAAATTCGTTGGTTATTTGATGAGTTGGAGAAAAGAAATAAGTGGGTGAGTAAGGGAAGACTAGCCTGGTGCTTTGATACTTGCCACGCCTTTGCTACTGGATATCGCTTGGGAGATCCGGCCAAAATTGCCAAAGATGAAAAATCAGCTATTAAGGCTATTAGCGATCTGAAGCTTTGGGAGACTCTGAAAGTTATTCATGTTAATGACAGCAAAGACCCATTTGGTAGTGGGCGAGACAGGCACGATAATATCGGTGATGGCACGATTCCAGCTCACGAACTAAAATTTTTCCTGAATTACGAGAAGCTTACTGGAATTCCACTTATTCTCGAGGTGCCTGGGATTGATAAGAAGGGGCCGGATAAGGAGAATGTTGAGAGAGTAAAAACACTAATAAAAAACTAAATCAAATAGTCAGTTATTTGTTTTTTAATTTTCTCTAAGTTTATGGTGAACTCAACACTTGAGCTATCTTCTGGAACATGGCTTTTATTGGCGAATTTTTGAACATTTGCTAGAGATGGAGCGTTGTGAGACATCACTGATGCAGTAAGATTTTGAAGAGTTGGTATCCCAGCAGAAATAACAATCCCAACTTCTGAAAGAAGTTTGCCCAGCCCCATATTGGGAGGCCAAACTCCCATACCCACTGTTGTGGAGGTCATATCTTCTGAAAATGATGAAGACATGTGTCCTAGGGGCACATGTGGGTCGCCAGGGCAGACTGCCCAGAGAACGGTTCTATTTTCAGGATTTGAGAAATAATGAATAAATTCTCGAATTGAAACAGTTCTTCCTGAATCACTCGTAAAAGGAGTGTTCGGGTGTAACACATCTTTGTGTGCAGAAAAAAAATGTTTGAAATGTAGTTCTAAATTATTTAAATGCTGACTTGAGTCATAATAGGCAAGTAAAGCCGACATGTCTTTAATTTTGATACCGAATGGGACAACGTAGACGGGACTGTCTGATCCTTTCAGCAGAGGATGGTCGCCTTGAAATAGCCACGGACTAATCAATATTGGTTTCGTGTGAAGATTGAACAGGGATGTAATTTGGAGGGTATCGATAAGGTTGCGGGCCAATAATTTCAAGATATCTTGATTTGGTCTTTGAGTGATATATCCAAGATGTAGTCTGTGAACAGTCTCTAATATGGCTTCCGCTTGAGGAGATTTTAACCCATGGGTATAGATACTTCGAAGTGCTGTTTGATAAGCTACAAGATCAGTTGGTGATTCCCTAATAATTTCAGGGAGTTGTTCAGTCAGGTATTCTAAATATTCTGGCGAGTCTTTTAAGAACCTTGACATTCCACCAAAGGCAATGCCGGATAATAATTCAACGAGCCTATCTCTGCTTAAAACTTCATTATTGCGATCTTGCTCTTTAGGATTAATCACAGGTTTAATGGTACACGATAGATCTGCCACTTGCCCAACACATCTCAAAACTGCTATGTTTCACTTGCTGTGGAACACGGTGTGAATCCGTGACTGTGCCGCAACGGTATTGGCGAAAGCCTGAGTCCGATCTTCAGCACACTACAATCTGACGCGCATCGGGACATTGGTTTGCTCCCTCTTTCGGGAGCTTTTTCATCCAAAAAAAAGTAGTGTGAGCCTCCACAGCTGTATATATTGATCTGTCAATTTTTTGGCAGTGAGGAGGAGTATGGTAGAGCGAGCAAAAATGTATGCTGAAGTAAACCCACTGGAGCAATTTAAAAAATGGTACGGCGGCTTTAGAGATTCCTTTGCGTTAATAGCTGAAAAACAAGGGTCTGCAGCTCTTTCAGTACTGTCAAATTTGAGAATTCCAGTTGAGGGGAGTCGCAATAAATTACCTCGTTGGGTTGAGGCTTTACTTCAAGCTAGAGCAGCAAAGTCACTTGTGGAAAAATTCGGAAAGGCAGAGGGATTGGCATCAGAAGCAGTGGCTTTTAGATTAGAGTCAAACGCGGCCCATTGGTTAGAGTTTTCTGAAGTCCTTGGGTCTGAGCTGGCGCAGCAATTCGAAGGATGGATAGCGGCTGTGTTTCAACGGTATTTCACATTGCTAGCAAGGCAAGAAGAAGCAGAGCATGAAGTTGAAGAAATGCAGCGGGCCGCAGTAGACGTACGACCTGAAGAAACTCATGACTCCCTTCGGTCCAGAGCTCAGGAGGTATTTTCGAGAGTGAAAGATAAACTGCAAAAGTCATTGATTGCTAAAGATGATATCTCTTCGCAAATTGAACAAATAGAAATTTCCGCTGTTGGTCCGCTTGCTCGCGTTATGCGCTTGCTCCATCTAGATAATTCTCCAACTCTAGTTGCCACCCCAGCCTAACGCGCTACAATGGTGAAACTATGAAACAACTCGGACTTATCGCCCTAGGCCTAATTGCCGCTTTACTTGTGGTTAGCCAAGTGGGGGTTTTTACAGGGAATTCCAAAAGAGATTCTCTTCCTATGGATCAGATCCAAACAGAAGAGGTAGCGGATGAAGCCACAGAGGCTTCTCCAGAACCAGTGGTGGCTTTCGAGTTTGGTGCCATAGAGGATGACACGATCGCGTTCGACCTCCTGAAGGAATCTGCGGAGGTTGTCTACGATGAATACGATTTTGGGGTGATGGTGACTAGTATTAATGGCATGGCGGCCGACGACGACCACTATTGGGCACTCTATGTGAATGGAGAATATGCGCCAGCAGGTGCTGATGCAACCGTGCTTGCCACAGGTGATACGATGCGATGGGTATATGAAAAAATTGACAAATCTCCATTTTAATAAACGTTTTCTGAACATTTCCGGTGCCGCGCTTGTCTTTGCGTCGCGGTTTGGATTTTTGCCGGCCAACGTCAGTCCTTTGGGAAGCTTTGGTTATTTCAGTCGCCAATTTGGCTGGTACTTTCTTAGCATTATCGCTTTTGACGTTTTACGCGGAGGTTTTTATCCCGGCTTTTTGTTTACCTATCTAGGATTTTTAATGTACCCATTATTTGGCTTTTTTGCCGGTAAATCGATGAGAAAAAGATCTATACTCTTACCACTTGCATCGCTGAGTTTCTTTCTAGTCTCGAATTTTGGCGTCTGGTTATCATGGTATCCACACACCTTAGAAGGTCTGATTAGTTGTTACACTTTGGCTTTGCCATTTTATCGAAACACCCTAATTGGAGACGGTTTATTCGGAGGTTCGATGCTGATTTATCAACTTCTAAAAGAGCAGAGGACGCTGAGCTTTATTTCAAATAAATTGGGTTTCTCATTATGAAGATCTTTGATGGATATCAGAGAGCAGGGGAGAGAGAAAAACTTTTAGCAGAGCAAGTGACTAATTTGCAGTTATCAAAACCTCTGGTTGTTAGAGCCATTCTATTTTCGGAAGATGCGGGTAGTGTTTTATACACGGGTTTAAAGAGAGAAGCGGCTGACAGGCTTGGGATAATTTACGAAACAGATGAATTTTCTCTGAATGACTTCACGGAGTTGGTTGTCTCTGCGATTAAAAAGGCCGATGACGATGAAGCTGTGACTGGAATAATTGTTCAAAAGCCCAGTCGTGCTGTCTGGCAGCGGGTGACTGGAGAGACCTCTTACGATTCTTACAAAGATTGGTGGTTGTCTCTGACTTCTGAGATTGACTTAGAAAAAGATGTCGACGGTCTTCATCCAGACCAAAAAGTGATTTTGCCAGCGACCTGCAAAGCTGTTTTGTATATTTTGGCGGAAGCATTGGGTGGTGGTCCAGACAAAATTGCTTTAGCCAATCACAAAGTTATTATTATTGGCAAGTCTGATCTTTTGGGAAATCCTCTTTATCGCGAGTTAAAAAAGCAAGGCGCTCAGGTTGAATTACTTGGTAAAAAAGAATTGTCTGCGCGAATGGAGACTGGCGAGAAGCTTCTCGATGCAACGGTGATTGTTTCTGCTACAGGAGAGCGTGGTCTAATTACGGGCGATATGATCAGTGAGGGAGTCGTTTTGATTGATGTTGGTGAGCCTCATGGAGATGTAGATAGACTGACTGTTGGTGAAAAACCAAGCTTTATTACCCCGGTCCCTGGTGGGGTTGGCCCGATGACGGTGGTCTCTCTCATGGAGAATGTGGTCGATATGCTACAATACCCACCTAGTAATAATTTGTAACCAGTGTTCGCTTATCCGTCGTCCTGAATTTGGATATGCGCGCACCACTAGCGAGAGCTAGAAAGTAAGGACAGTATGAACGCACAATTTTCCAATCTCCCAGAGAAATCCCCAGAGGCAGATTTAGCAGAACTACTTGAGGCAGGATGTCATTTTGGCCATCAAAAGGTCAAGTGGAATCCAAAAATGCGCGAGTGGATCTACATGGAGAAGGATGGCATTCATATTTTTGATCTTGTCAAAACAGCTTCGCAATTGAAAAAAGCCTATGATGCTGCCTACATGTTGGGTGCAGAAGGCAAAAGTTTGGTTTTCGTTGGTACAAAAAGACAAGCCCGGGATCTTATCCAAACTGCGGCAACAAGCTGCGGCGCTTCATACATTTTGTCTCGCTGGCTCGGAGGACTCTTAACTAACTGGACACAAGTTCGAAAGTCTCTTAAGAAAATGATTAAGATCGAGGAAGGTCTCGAATCTGGTGCTTACAAGGGTTATACCAAGTACGAGCGCGTTCAATTAGAAAAAGAGATGAATAAGCTTAAGCGCTTTTTCCAGGGTATCCGCACTCTTTCTCAAATTCCAGATTGTTTATTCGTTATCGACACCGTTCGTGAGGACATTGCCGTTACTGAAGCTCAAATTACTGGAGTCCCAATCATTGGTATTTGCGACAGCAACAGTAATCCAGACGGAATTGACGTGGTTATTCCAGCTAACGACGATGCGCGAAAAAGCATTGAGTTAATTGTTAACTTTGTTGCCGCCGGTTATCAGGCAGGAAAACTTTCTAAAGCTGCGGGCAAAAAGCCAACTCCTAAAAAGGTTGAGGCAAAAGTCGAAGAGAAGACCGAAGAAAAAACAGTCGAGGTAAAGACTGAAAAGAAGACTGAAGCGAAAAAGGAGAAATAATATGTCAAATTACACTTCTGCAGACGTAAAGAAACTTCGCGAAGAGACAGGTGCTGGAGTCATGGACTGCAAAAAAGCTCTTGAGGAATCTAAGGGTGATTATAAAAAAGCCATCGAGCTAGTCCAGGCACGTGGTATGGAACGCGCTGAAAAGAAACAAGACCGTGAGACAAAAGAAGGCTATGTAGCCAGTTATGTCCACACAAATGGCAAGATAGCTGCTTTAGTGGAGCTACTTTGTGAGACAGATTTTGTGGCCCGAAATGAAGAGTTTCGCGCGCTTGGTCAAAGTATCGCTATGCAGGTGGCGTCGATGTCGCCAGAGACTGTTGAAGAATTACTCGAACAAGAATTTATTCGTGACGGCAAGTTCACCATTGAAAAGCTTATGAAAGCACTCAGTGGCAAGATTGGTGAGAAAATTGCTGTGGCGCGATTCGTGCGTTACCAAGTGGGTGAGTGATATCATCCTCTTGTATGCCGCCATTCTCATTTAAGCTTCAAGCAACCCTCGGAAAAGCCAGAGCTGGTCAGATTACTACTCCACACGGAGTGATTAATACTCCTATTTTTATGCCGGTTGGTACGGTGGCGAGCGTCAAGTCGCTAGATTCAAATGATCTGGTTGGCGCTGGCGCGGATATTATCCTTGCCAATACCTATCATCTTGGCATCCGTGAGAAAACACTCAAAGCTCTCAAAGTCAGCGGAGGTATTCATGACTTCATGAACTGGCAGAGGCCGATCCTCACAGATTCTGGTGGTTTCCAGGCTTTTTCACTAGGAAATAAATTCCCGCATAATTCACGCAATTTTCTTGCGGGAATAACCGAAGACGGTGTTTCATTTCGCTCACACCTGGATGGGAGCGAACATTTCTTTTCGCCGGAGTACTCAATGGAGCTTCAGAGGGTTATTGGTGCAGATATTATTATGGCTTTTGATGATTTGATGCCAGACGCAACAAATTTACCTGATGGAAAAACTTCCTTGGAATTGACTCACGCATGGGCAGAGCGTTGCAAAATCGATTGGGAGAAAAACTCTCGACAAAGTCTGTACGGAAAATACCAAGCTTTGTTCGGAATCGTCCAAGGAGCTCTTCATCCAGAACTGAGGCAGCAGTCTGCTGAGTTTATGGGAAAACTTGGGGTCGATGGAGTGGCTGTTGGCGGCGAAACGATTGGCTACAATACGGAAGGTACTAAGGATGTTATGAGTTGGATTGAAAACATTTTGCCCAGAGAAAAACCCCGCTATGCCATGGGTATGGGGAGAGATCTCTCAGATGTCGCAGTCGCGGCGGGTTTGGGATTCGATATGTTCGATTGCGTTGGTCCGACTAGGTTAGCTAGAAATGGCTCACTGCTTGTAGGAAATCTTGTTTGCGAGGGTGAATCATTTCGCATGGAGTCAGAACATCCGCGTGGTCGCCTCAGCATTGGTCGCCAAGAATTTTCATCTGACATGAGAGTTTTAGAAGAGAATTGCGACTGCGCTACCTGCAGAGCAGGGTATGCCAGAGCATATCTTCATCACCTCTACAAGGCAAAAGAACTTAGCTATTTCCGCTTGGCCACGATTCATAACGTCCGCGCCATGCTTCGAGTCAGCAGCGAAATCAGAGAACACATTTTAGAGAACGGAGTAGGGGAGTGAAAAAAATAATTTTGGGTTTATCTATAGTGTTGACGGCAGTTTTGCTAATAGCGCTAACCCCACTTTTTCTTACAAAATTCGGGTCAAAATTGCTCTCAGGATCCGATGAATTGTATGTACTCACTTCAGACCAAATACCTGAAAATACCAGTACTTTGTACGTCGCATATACGGGCTCTGATCAAATCCAACCTCGGCTTTTTGCCATTGATGGATCAGAAGAAGTAAAAGTTTCTGGAGGGTACGGTCAGTACAAATTGGCGTCAGTGGCGCCGCTTCTAAAAATTGAAGGTAAGTCGGAGCAAGAAACAACTGCAGCTCTTGCTCGCGCGCTGGGCTTGCCTGTTAGTAGAATAATCACTCTAAAAGAACAAATTCCCCAACCGGCCACAAAATCGGAGTTAGTCAGCGTTTTGTATAAAAGCTTATTTAAACAGTTAGCTAATTTCACCATACCCAGAGAAGAACTCCTTTTTTTGGAGGCGGTGCGCCAAGCCCCTGCCTTGGAAGTTTCCTCACTCGAAGAATCTCAGAAGGCAATTGGTAGACTCCTCGATTTAACTGCTCAAGTTCAGCAGTTTTCTCTTTGTTCTGTAGCAATTGTGAACACGACGGGAGAGCCAGGGCAAGCGAGACTGCTTGCAAATATGTTGGAAAGAAGAGGTGGTAGAGTGATTAGAATAACTGATATACAGGAACAATCAGAGCGAACAACAATCAATTATCATTCAGAAGAGAGCTCGTGTGAGAGTATTATTTCAGTGGTAAAAACTTGGTTTTCAAAACCTCTGGATATTTCTGAGAACCCTCTAGAGACCGAAAAATACAGATCTCAGCTGGTGATTTTTATAGGAATGGATTCGATTTAGGAATCGTCATTATTGCTGTATGACATGCCGCTGTCTGGCTGCTTAATGTCATCAAGCGTTTTCTCAATATCAGAATCATGATTTAGAATCTCAACTGGTAGCTCTTCATCAAGCAAAACCAAATCATCCATATCTGAATTAGTGTTTGCTGTCGTTCTTTGAACCGGAAAAGAGAGCACATCGCCATTCTTTTTCGAAGCAAACTTTTCTTTAAGATAGACACTGCAGTTCTTAGTGCTGGCTGAGCGGATAGAACAGTGGTAAATATTGCCCGCCTGAATAAGTCTAGATAGGCGAAATGAGATATCTTCAGGAAGTGAGCCAACATACTGACCACTTGTTTCTATTGATATGTAGCGCTTTTTAATTTTTAGATCACAAATTTGACCTGTAATCAATGACTCGAGAATTTCTTTTCCTGATAAACGATGAAGCTCGACAATCTTAGTTTTTCCAGGCTCCTCAATGAACTGCTGAGCAGAAAATGAAGGTACGGCCACGGTTTTCTTTTGTTTGATAGTGGTGAGGTGTTTTTTTGCCAAAATATTAGTTTTATCTAAACCAATGACAGTTTCGAAGATACCCTTAGCTTTTTGAGTTTTGCCAAGCTGCAAGTAGGCTACCCCGAGACGGTTGAGCGCTTGAAGGTCGTGAGGAGTACTGTCGATGATCTCTTCGTTCAGAGTCGCCACCAGTTCCCAATCATTATTTTTTGCGGCTGAAATCGCCTGTTGTTTTAGCGAAAGCGGGTCGTTCATATGCTGTATCTCCCAATCTTTTCTCGGGGAAGGATAACGTCATGTCGAGCCAATGTCAACACGAAGTTCGAGGTATACTATGGATACAAGTTATTGTAGCTAGGAGGATGCATATGTCAGGACATAGCAAATGGAACAATATCAAGAATCGCAAGGGCGCAATGGATGCCAAAAAGGGTAAAGTTTTTAGTGAAATTGGCAAGTTAATTCGCATAGCTGTTAAAGAAGGCGCTTCTGATGATCCAGCCAGTAACCCTCGACTACGCCTTATCCTTGACAAGGCTAGGGCAGCAAATATGCCAAAGGATAATATCCAGAGAGCTCTCGACAAAGGTATGGGGAGGGGAGCTGAAGGAAGAGTAGTTCAAGAAATACTTTATGAAGCCTTTGGTCCAGGCGGAGTGGCGCTGATCATTGAGACAGTGACTGATAATCCTAATAAAATGAGTTCGGAAATTAAATTTGCCTTGAGTAGAAATGGGGGATCGCTCTCAGGTCCCAACGCCGCTCAGTTCCTATTTACTAAGGAAAATATTGATGGATCACTACAATTTATTCCGAATATGATTTTACCTTTATCTGAAGAAGACGCGCAGGCCTTAGAGAGCTTAGTCGATGCGATAAAAGAAGTAGAAGACGTAGAGGCTGTTTACACGACTGCTGGATAGAGTTTTATGCGTAGGAGAGAGAAGTTTGTTCTAGCAGCTATTGTATTGAGTCTTGGCTTGTTGGCTGTGCAGTACGTTGATTTAGAGCAACGCTACTGGGCGGTGCTTATCCTGAGTCTTATTTCTTATGCGGTGGCGGCGTGGGCCTTGTCAGAGGATCTTCAGCGAGTCGAGTTATCAATGCTAGTGCCAATTCCAGCTCTTTTTGCTGGATCAGTAGGTCTATTTTATTTCTTGCTCCCAGCAAATGTCGTCACTCGCTTCACCATTTTGGCTGTTTTTGGAATTGGAGTATACGCACTACTTCTTACTTCAAACATATTGTCGGTCGCAAAGGGAAGGACCATTCAATTATTGCATGCAGCTCACGCCATAGGCCTGTTTTTTGCCCTCATTGTTTCATTACTCATCACTAATACCATTTTTACGGTCCACCTGCCTTATTATCTAGTTGGTGGCCTTATTGGCCTGAGTCATTTTCCACTGGTAATCACTTCTTTGTGGGCAGTGCGCCTGACGAAGAATATCGAGGGAATCGTTTGGAAAACCAGCATATTGTTGACTTTATTGTTAATGGAACTCTCTATGGCTTTAACATTTATGCCAATAACCGCTTGGTTCGCGGCGCTGTTTATTATGTCTTTCTTGTATCTTGGGGTCAGTATCATCCGAAGCTTCTTGATTGAGCGTCTATTTACTCGAGCATTAGCCGAGTATGCCTTGGTGTCGCTCTTTATTATCATTTTGTTTATAGCCGAATTTCCATTGAAGTAACAGCCTTTTTCCGCATTTAATGCATAAATGGGGGAGTCTGGTGGGGCATTTAGGCCCAAATTCAACAGTTGGCGTTGAAGGAAATAAGCCAGCTTGTGGCATCTAGGCAGAAAAAACAGATGTTTTCATTTTGTGAAAGCCTGGCTGAGTGCAAAAATTCAATATAAAAGCACAGAGTAGGGGGAGTCAAAAAAATTTCTTCCCAGGCAAAAAAGGGGAGATGATATAGTTTGATATACTTGATAAATGTGGATAACTAAAATAGTTATAGGACTTAACCAGGCAGAAAATGCGTGAAATATGCCAGAATTGCTGGTGTGAAACCCTTGCGTATTAAACACTTTTGAGCCTGAAATTCAGGGTCTACCAGGCTAAATAGAGGTATTATCGTATATAACCCGAATACCTGTTTTGGTGTTTACTGGGTGAGAGCTTAATCCAAAGAGATAACTATTTTTGCTTTTTTTTAATTTTTCAAGCGAGTCCTTCTGAAAGAGAGATGTTAAATGACGCGCGTGCGTACTCGTTTCCTCTCCCCACACGGAGAGGCGCTGAGTGCTTGCTGAGTGGCTATTGTCTGATTGTTCTATGTCGCACAATATTACTTTTACGACATAAACTCAAGTATGAAACATGAAGTGAAAGCTTTACTTTTTTTGTTGTGTTTGGCTGGGTGTCTTTATCTTTTTGTTTTGAGATTTGTTTTCGCACTCTCTTTGATTGAGCTTCTTTGTCTTTTTAGTATTTGTGACTTTTTTATTTTCTTTCTGACGATGTCTAGGTCATCTTATAAATAAAAAGCCGTTTCTGAGCCATTTAGAAGCCTCATCATTTACCTGATATAAGATAAGAATTGATATATCAACTTATACCTGAGCGCAGAAAAACGTACTTTTGCTCAAAATGCCCATTCTTCTTTATTTAAAGTTGAGTTGATGACTATAACGATTGATTCTAAGAAAATAAAAAATAATTTTTACTGAGCATGACCAGTTTTGATTTATCTATTTTCAAAAATTTGATGAAAATGACTCGCCACAAAATATTATATTTAGGGTTAAAGACTGCTGAGAATTGAACAAAAACCAGCATCAAAGAATATCTTAAAACATCAAAGTATATCATTTATATTAGTTTGATGTATCAATCCCGTTCTTCAGTATTCTCTTTTAGCAGAATACAACACTATCTGCTAGAATAAGGGGAGTAACCTGATGGGTATTTTTATGGCAGTTTCTACTCTCCCCCATTTGGCTTTAGTTGCTTTTCTAGAGCATCTCGAGGTAGAAAGAAACGTGAGTAGATTAACTATTCGCAATTATACATTGTACCTCAGGCGTTTCTGCGACTGGTTTCAATCGACTGGCAACACAGATCTTTCAGAGTTGGATCAGGAAAAAATGCGGAAGTACCGTGTATATTTGTCACAATACTGTGATCAATATGGTAGAACCCTATCTAAGAGAACCCAGAGTTATTACGTGATTGCCATGAGGTCTTGGTTGAAATTCTTGGTTAAGCAAGACGTGCCAGTTTTACATCCTGAAAAAATTGATTTACCCAAGGCTGAATCTATACCAATGAAATTTCTTAACTCAGAAAAAGTTGAAAAACTACTGACACAGCCGTCTATTTCTACTATGGCAGGACTTAGAGACAAGGCAATTTTAGAGGTCCTCTTTTCTACTGGCTTGAGAGTAAGTGAGCTTATAAATCTTAATCGTGATCAAATAGACCTGGAAACCCGAGAATTTGGAGTGATCGGAAAAGGTCGACGACCTCGAGTAGTGTTCCTAAGCGAGAGAGCTTGCAAGTGGCTTGATGCCTGGTTGCGACATAGGAGTGACAATTGGAACCCTGTTTTTATTAGGTTCTCTGGTAGAAAAGCTACCCCTGTCGATGATGGTGAGTCTATGAGATTAACAACCAGAAGTGTTCAAAGAATCGTTGACAAGTATGCTAAGAAGGCTCATTTGCCGATTAAAATTAGTCCCCATGGAATAAGGCATAGTTTTGCAACTGACCTGCTTTCTAACGGTGCTGGACTGAGAGACGTCCAAGAAATGCTTGGCCATAAGAATGTTTCAACGACTCAAATCTATACTCACGTAACAAGACCCCAGCTGCGCAAAATTCATGATAAGTTTCACACCCAATAAACTAGCAGACTCTATTCTAGACTGCTAAAATGACAAATTCAAAACATTAATTGATATATCAAGCGTTATTTTCTAGAAAACTTAATCTCATCAATTTTAGATGAGACTTTCTCAAAATCTCACCTCTGGAACAAAAGCAAAAGCTTGCTGTCATATTTCTCATAATAAAAATACATCAATAGGTGAACTAACATACGAAAAGGCATCAGAGAGGCATTATATATATACTAATGTAATTATATATTAAGAAAGATATCAAAAGAAAAGTGATACAATACTCTTTGTTGAAAAATAGTTGGGCTCATAGCTCAGTTGGCTAGAGCGCCTGCATGGCATGCAGGAGGCCGCGGGTTCGAGTCCCGCTGAGTCCACCCTTTATTTTATTCGCTCTCCTCTGGAGAATCCTCAAGTTCCTTGAAAGTAAGTGCCACAGCCACGATTCTATCGGTTTTTTTCAAGCGCATTAAAATTACGCCTTGAGTTGGTCGTGTCAGCACGGGAATAGACTTCTTTGTCAGCGGTAATTTAATTGTTTGTCCTTCTTTAGTACTGATGACAATTTCTTTGCAAGAAGCATCTACCAGGCGTGCAGCTGCAATGGGACCCGTGCGTTTGGTGACGTCTGATACCTTTACGCCCAATCCAGAACGTTTTTGGGCTGGATACTGGGTTAGCTCAGTTCTCTTGCCCATACCAAATTCTGTGATCACTAAGAGGTGCGAATTTATTTCAGCCTCCCCCACCGCTTCAACACCAACGACATAGTCATCGCTCTTGAGGGTAATTCCCTTCACTCCCTTGGTATCACGCTGAGATGATTTGACTTCCTGCTCACTAAAACGGATGCATTTGCCAGAATGAGTAATTAACAAGATGTCATCATCTCCAGAGGTTAACTTTCCCCAGACTAACTCATCACCTTCGTTCAGGGTGATGGCAATAATGCCATTTTGACGGATGTTGTCGAATAAACTCACTGCTGTCTTTTTGATTAGACCATTTCGTGTGGCAAGACTAATGAATTTATCTTTGTCGGCGGCTTCATCAATTACTAAGAGTGATTTAACAGTCTCTTCTGGCTTCAGATTGACCAAATTAACGACGGCTGTGCCTTTTGCTTGCCTACTAACAGCAGGAATTTCATAAACTTTCAGTTTGAATACTCGACCAAAGTTCGTGAATAAAAGGACCATGTCATGAGTATTAGCTGACAGGAGAGTAAGAACTACATCCTCATCCTTCATTTTTAGGCCAACACTCCCCTTCCCACCTCTAGACTGTGAGCGGAAAGCGGATGGACTCAGGCGTTTAATATAACCTGTTTCTGTAAGAGTAATCACTGCTGGTTCGTTAGGAATTAAGTCTTCTTCGCTGAATTCACCAATCTTACCCTTGATGAGCTTGGTTCTTCTCTCGTCACCGTACTGGACAATTAGGCCCAGGGTTTCATCGGCAATAACTTTGATGATGCGCTTGGGGTCTTGCAGGAGTGAAATTAGGTCACCAATTGTTGCCTGGATGGCGTTGTATTCATCTTCGATTTTTTGTCTTTCAAGGGCAGCCAGGCGCTTGAGCTGCATGTCAAGAATAGCCAAAGACTGAATTTCGCTTAGGCCAAACTTTGTCATGAGGGCATCTTTAGCGACGTTGCTGTCTGCTGATGCGCGAATTGTTGCAATGACATCGTCCAGGTTTTTCAGGGCGATAAGTAGTCCTTCGAGGATGTGAGCCCTCTTACCTGCCTCGACTAGATCATGTTGAGCTCGGCGGACAATGATGGTTTGACGATGTGCTAAGAACTCCATTAGCATCTGTCTAATATTCATGAGCTGTGGTGTGCCCTCGCTATTTAAGGCCACCATATTTACTGGGAAACTTGTTTGGAGTTCAGAGTATTTAAATAATTTATTTAGAACAACTTTTGGCCTAGCGTCGCGCTTAAGTTCGATAGTGATCTGCATACCCGTTCGATCGGAGTCGTCGTTCAAATCTTTAATGCCAACAATCTTTTTATCTCTGGCTAGATCGGCAATTTTCATGAGTAATCTAGCTTTGTTGACTTGGTATGGAAGTTCGGTGACGATGATTTGGAAGCCGCCTTTTTTGGATTCAATGATTTCGGCTTTTGCTCGAGTGACTACGCGGCCTTTGCCTGTGCGATAGGCATTTGTAATTTCTTTGAAGTCATAAATTATTCCGCCAGTAGGAAAGTCGGGACCATTCACATGAGTGACGATGTCGTCAATTGTTGAGATTGTGTCAAAGGTACCAGCCAGAAGGGCTGGATCAGTTTCGGCAATTTGGGAGATGAGCTCTTCTTGCTTTGGAAGTGCGGCGATAGCCTTGATTTTTGAGACCGTTTCTT
>Ga0210021_1000294_pt1 | contig 59282 bp, 50 predicted proteins | sample CryGeymeta201517_FD_183981 | JGI IMG/M metagenome (GOLD analysis project Ga0210021, IMG submission 183981) | Groundwater microbial communities from Crystal Geyser aquifers in Utah, USA - Crystal Geyser metaG 2015-17 (SPAdes) (version 2) | ecosystem: Environmental > Aquatic > Deep subsurface >... | reverse complement strand
CCGATTGGCAGCAAGTTAAGTCTTTGGTTTCTTCAAAAACAAAAATGATTTTAATCAATACCCCACATAATCCCACTGGAAGTATTTTGCAAGCCGAAGATTTAATTGAATTACAAACTATTGTAAGAGGTACTAATATTATCATTTTGAGTGATGAGGTTTACGAGCATATTATTTTTGATGGTGAGGTGCATCAAAGTGTGATGCTTTATCCCGAATTGGTTCAGCGGTCGTTTGTTGTGGCGAGTTTTGGCAAGACCTTTCACCATACGGGTTGGAAAACGGGTTATGTGCTTGCGCCAAATTTTTTGATGAATGAGTTTAGAAAAGCACATCAATTTAATGTATTTTGTGTCAATCATCCCGTGCAAGTAGGCTTGGCCGAATTTTTAAAAAATCCCGATAATTATCTCGGTTTGCCCGATTTTTATCAGCAAAAGCGCGACTATTTTTTAAATTTAATTAAGGGTTCTCGCTTTGAATTTGCGCCAGCCAAGGGCACTTATTTTCAGTTATTGAGTTATCAAAATATAAGCGAAGAATACGATTATGATTATGCTATTCGCTTGACAAAAGAACATAAAATAGCTTCCATACCCATTTCGGTATTTTATAAAGATCAATACGATGCTAAAATGTTGCGTTTTTGTTTTGCAAAAACCGAAGAAACTTTAGAGCAAGCTGCCGAAATTTTGAATAGAATTTAGCAATTTTTTAAATTGGCTATGGTTTGTGTGGGGTTTAAGCTTTTAAAAACAAAACTTCCTGCAACTAAAACATCTGCGCCAGCCGCCAAAAGTTTAGGGGCATTTTGATTGTTGACACCCCCATCAATTTCAATGAGTGCTTTAGAGCCTGATTTTAAGATTAAATCTTTGAGTTGGATAATTTTTTTATAGGTGTTTTCAATGAAGGATTGACCTCCAAAACCCGGGTTTACACTCATAATTAGCACCAAATCGAGGTCTAGAATGCTGTCTTCTAAAACAGCTACGGGTGTGTGAGGGTTTAATGAAACGCCTGCTTTCATACCGTTTGCTTTAATTGCTTGAACCGTGCGGTGCAAATGTGGGCAAGCTTCATAATGAACCGTTAAAATATCGGCTCCAGCCTTTTTAAAATCTTCAATAAACTTATCGGGATTTACAATCATTAAATGGACATCAAGCGGTTTGGTAGCGAGCTTTTTTATTGATTTAATGACTGGCATTCCAAACGAAATATTAGGCACAAAAACGCCATCCATCACATCTAAATGAAACCAATCGGCCGCACTGCTATTAAGCATTTCGATATCGGATTTTAGATTGGCAAAATCGGCAGAAAGCATTGAAGGCGCAATGAGGTGATTCATAGTTTAAGGTTTAGAATGATGCAAAAATAAGCTAAAAAAGAAAACGTTCGGTATTGAGCCGAACGTTTGTGTAAAAGGTTTTTTTATATTAGCCTAAATAGGTTTTTAATATTTTGCTTCGCGAGGTGTGTTTTAGTCTTCGGATGGCTTTTTCTTTAATTTGACGCACACGTTCGCGCGTTAAATCGAAGGTTTCACCAATTTCTTCTAGGGTCATCGGACTTTCATCGCCTAAGCCAAAATAAAGACGCACCACGTCGCCTTCTCTTGGGGTTAACGTTTCTAGAGCGCGTTCAATTTCAACGCGTAAAGATTCGTGCATTAAGGCTTTATCGGGATTTGGAGATTCTCCAGAATTTAAAACGTCGTAAAGGTTTGAATCTTCACCTTCAATTAATGGGGCATCCATAGACACATGACGGCCGGCATTTTTTAAAGATTCTTTTACTTCACTAACGGTCATATCTAGTTCCTTAGCAATTTCTTCGGCAGAAGGAGGGCGCTCGGTTTCTTGTTCTAATCGGGCAAAGGTTTTATTTATTTTATTGATAGAGCCAATTTTATTCAATGGCAAGCGCACAATTCTAGATTGTTCGGCAAGTGCTTGTAAAATGGATTGACGAATCCACCAAACGGCATAAGAAATAAATTTAAACCCACGTGTTTCGTCAAACCGACGGGCTGCTTTAATTAAGCCTAAATTTCCTTCATTAATTAAATCGGGCAGGGTTAATCCTTGATTTTGATATTGTTTAGCTACTGAAACTACAAATCGCAAATTGGCTTTTGTCAGTTTTTCTAAGGCGCGTTGATCGCCAGCTCTGATGCGTTGGGCTAGTTCAACCTCCATTTCGGCGGTAATTAACTCCACTTTTCCAATTTCTTGTAAATATTTGTCAAGCGATGCGGTTTCGCGATTGGTAACTTGTTTTGTAATTTTGAGTTGTCTCATGGGTTATCCTAATTTTTATAACCTTATATACGTTTGCGACTTGACGAATGTTACAGCGTTGTTGAAATTAATTTTATAGCATTGATTGATTGATGTTTTTTAAATATTAATATTCCCATTAAATTGAGATTATTTTGTTGAAAAAATATATAGATAGTTTTATATTAACGACTTAAAATAAACATTTTTTTATTACATTTGCACTGTCAAAAAGTTTAGGGGGGTTATCTAAATTTATTGAACTAAAAAAACCTTAGGATTGCTCCTAAGGTTTTTACTTTTTTAGCTTAAATACTAGATTTAATCCCTATTTCTAGGGTTTCTATCTCTATCGTTAAAACGGCTATCTCTTGAGCGATTATCTCTTGGACGGCTATCTCTATTGTCATCGCGAGGTGGTCTTTCTTTATAGCCTTCTGGTTTTGGCAAAATCGCTTTTCTAGACACTTTTTCTTTATGTGTTTTAGGGTCTTTGCCAAAATATTTCACATCAAAAACATCACCCATATTTACAATGTCGGTTACATTTTCGGTGCGTTCCCAAGCGAGTTCAGAAATGTGTAATAACACTTCATTGCCAGGGGCATCAACATATTCAACAACGGGACCAAAGTCAAGTATCTTAATAACTTTAACTTGATAAACATTGCCTACTACTGGTTTAAAAATTAGGGAGTCTATTTTTGCTAAAACGGCATCGATTCCCTGTTGGTTTGTTCCTAAAATTTCTACCACACCTTGCTCGTCAACTTCGTTAATAACAATGGTGCAGCCGGTAGCTTTTTGCAATTCTTGAATCACTTTTCCGCCTGGTCCAATTAAAGCGCCAATAAAATCTCCAGGAATGGTTCTGGTAACCATTTTTGGGGCGTGTGCTTTAACAGTTGGATTTGGTTTTGGAAGTGTTTCGTTAATGATGTTTAAAATATGAATACGTCCTTCATGTGCTTGTGCTAGGGCTTTTTCTAGCACATCATAAGATAGTCCTTTTACTTTAATATCCATTTGGCAAGCGGTAATGCCATCGGCGGTACCGGTTACTTTAAAGTCCATATCTCCCAAATGATCTTCATCACCTAAAATATCGGATAAGACGGCAAATTTGCCAGATTTATCATCCGAAATCAGACCCATTGCAATACCTGAAACTGGTTTTTTAAGTTGAACACCCGCATCCATTAAGGCTAAAGTTCCCGCACAAACCGTTGCCATTGACGAAGAACCATTTGATTCTAATACTTCAGAAACAACTCTTACGGTATAAGGACATTCGATTGGTATCATTGATTTTAAAGCGCGTTGTGCTAAGTTGCCATGGCCAATTTCTCTACGAGAAGTGCCGCGTAAGGGGCTGGCTTCACCCGTACAAAAAGGAGGGAAATTATAATGTAAATAAAAACGTTCTTCACCTTCAAAGGTTGGTGAGTCTAATTTATTGGCATCTCTTGATGTTCCTAAGGTAACGGTTGCTAAAGCTTGTGTTTCACCTCTTGTAAAAACTGCTGAGCCATGAGGTGAAGGTAAATAACCTACTTCACACCAGATTGGTCTAATTTGATTGGTTTTTCTACCATCTAAGCGTAAACCTTCGTTTAAAGTAAGGTCTCTTACGGCTGTTTTTTCGGATTTATAATAATACTCACCTATCAATTTGCCTTTTTCGGCAAATTCTTCTTCGGTAAATTCGCCTTTTAAAGCTTCTTTAACGGCTGCAAAACTTTCAGAGCGTTCTTGTTTTGATGAGCCTGCTTTGGCAATGGCGTAAATTTTATCATAAGCAAAATCATTTACCTTTTTAGCAATCGCTTCATCCGATTCGGCTTTAGGGTAATTTCTGACTGCTTTTTTACCGATTTGTTTTACTAAATTTTCTTGAGCAATACATTGAATTTTAATGGCTTCGTGCGCAAATTTAATGGCATCGGCCATATCTTTTTCTGAAACTTCTTTAAGTTCGCCTTCAACCATCATCACAGAATCAAACGAAGCGCCTACCATCATATCGATATCGGCATTTTCTAATTGCACATAATTTGGGTTGATGATAAACTGGCCATCAACTCTAGCCACACGCACTTCTGAAATTGGATATTCAAAAGGGATGTCAGTAATGGCAATAGCTGCTGATGCGGCTAAGCCGGCTAAGGCATCGGGAATTACATTTTCGTCGTGCGACATTAACTGAATCATCACCTGTGTTTCGGCGTGATAATCTTTTGGAAATAATGGGCGCAAAACACGGTCAACCAAACGCATCACTAAAATTTCTTCGTTGCTTGGGCGCGCTTCTCTTTTAAAGAAACCACCTGGATATTTTCCGGCCGCCGCAAATTTTTCACGATAATCAAGTGTTAATGGCAAAAAGTCTAAGCCTTCTTTAGCTTCTTTTGAAGAAACAACTGTTGCAAGCAACATGGCGTTTCCCATTCTAACAACCACAGACCCATCAGCTTGTTTAGCTAATTTACCTGTTTCAATACTGATGGTTCTACCATCTCCTAAATCAATAATTTCTTGAAATACTTTAGGGATCATAATTCTAATTTTTTTTAACCTAAGTGTTTAGGTTTGATTAAACAATAAATGAGTTGTGTGTTGTTTATTGCCAATGAAATGCTAAAATAAAGCCTTTTTAAATAAAAAAAGAGGCAAAAAGCCTCTCTTTTTTTATTTTCTAATACCTAATTCCTTAATGATTTCGCGGTAGCGCGTAATTTCATTAGCTTTTAGATAATCGAGCAAACTTCTGCGTTTGCCAACTAACATTACTAATGCGCGTTCGGTATTAAAATCTTTTCTGTTTCTTTTTAAATGTTCGGTTAAGTGGTTAATTCTAAAGGTAAATAAGGCTACTTGACCTTCAGTAGAACCTGTATCTGTAACAGATTTACCGTGTTTTTTAAAAATTTCTGCTTTTACTTCTTTTGATAAATACATGCCAATATTATTTAAATGATTATTATGTAATAAATTATTAGGGCGCAAAGATACAATTATTATTTTTACACACAATACAAAAATAGGTTTAGAGATTTTAAACCATTTCAAAAATTTTAAGTCTTAAAGCCGTTCATCCATAAATTATAATATTATGAAAATTGAAAACCTTTTTAAAATTACGGTTACTACAATTGGGCTTAGCATTTTGTTTACAGCCTGTCAAGATTCTAGTGATGCGGTCAATTCACAGGCAATAGCTACTGCTGATGTTCAAATTGAAGCCGAAGCTAACAACATAACCGACGACGTTTTGGTTATGGTAGATGAAACTTATGCGCAACAAGAATTTGCAAACAAGTCTGAAATGGACCACTTAAATCGTTGGATGCCAGATTGCGCAACGGTTACACAAGTTGTTACCAATACCACTAAAGATATTACCATTGATTTTGGTAGTGCTTGTGTGCTTAAAAACGGCAATACCGTTAGCGGTAAAATATTGATGCATTATGTTAGCGACCCAGTTGCTTTAACGCGCTCTATTAATGTTAGTTTTGATAATTTTTATAATAATCAAAGAAAGATAGAGGGTCAACATACTATTTTAAGAGAACTCTCAAATTCAAATGGAAATCCTCAAGCTACAAATACCGAAAGCATTACAATTACTTGGCCAGATGGAACCGTTGCGAGTAAGAATGGTACGAAAATACACGAACTTATTGCAGGCTCAGACACTATGGTGTGGGGTGATGATGTTTTATCAATCACTGGAAATTGGACTTTTACAAGAAAAAACGGAAGTGTTCACACGACAACCATTACCACCGCATTGCGAAAAGAACTCGCTTGTAGGTATATCGTAAGTGGTGTTGTTTCACTTGAAAATAACGGCCAATCGGCGGTGCTAAACTATGGCGATGGCAGTTGTGATGATTTAGCAACACTCACTAAAGATGGGGTTGACGAGATTATTCATCTTAGAAAATAAACAAATAAGAAAGAGCGCTTTAGGCGCTCTTTTTTTTTAGGATCTAATCGGTAAATTCTGAATTAAATCAATGTATAAATTGACTTGTTTTTTTAATTGCTTGCGTTCAAAAATAGCATCTAAAAAGCCGTGTTCTAAAACAAATTCAGAATGTTGAAAGCCTTTTGGCAACTCTTTTCCGGTGGTATCTTTTACAACTCTAGGGCCAGCAAAGGCTATCAAAGCATCAGGTTCGGCAATGTTGATATCGCCGAGCATTGAAAAAGAAGCCGTAGCCCCTCCGGTTGTTGGGTCGGTACATAGTGAGATATAAGGAATTTTAGCCTCGTCTAATTGAGCTAGTTTTGCCGAAGTTTTTACCAATTGCATTAATGAAGACCCCGATTCCATCATACGTGCCCCGCCTGATTTTGAAATCATCAAAAACGGAATTTTATTTTGGATGCTGTAATTTATAGCTCGGGCTATTTTTTCGCCTACAACACCTCCCATAGAACCTCCAATAAAGCTAAAATCCATTGCGGCGATTACCAAATCTTTACCCAAAGACTTACCCACAGCAGTTCTCACGGCATCTTTTAAATTAGTTTTGGCTTGCGCTTCTTTTAAGCGCTCTGAATATTTAATGGTATCGACAAATTTTAAAGAATCTTTTGATGTTAAATTTGGATCTAATTCGGTGAAAACATTATCGTCAAAAAATATTTGGAAATACTCTTTACTGCCAATTCTAACGTGATAGCCATCTTCTTCGCAAACCCAAAAATTTGCTTTTAAATCGTCTGAATCAATTATTTTGCCACTTGGTGTTTTATACCACAATCCTTTTGGGATATCTTTTTTTTCTTCAGTTGGCGTTTGAATGCCTTTATCTTTTCTTTTAAACCAAGACATAATGATTGGATTTTAAATTAGTTGAGCTTAATTAATTTAAAGGGTATTGACATTGTTTAAATCTTCAAAAGCTTGTTTTAAACGTGCTTTAAAAGTTTCTTCTCCTTTTCTCAACCAAACTCTAGGGTCGTAATATTTTTTATTGGGGGCATCAACGCCCGTTGGATTGCCTATTTGTGCTTTTAGATATTCGGCATTTTGACCCATATAATCTCTAATTCCGGTCATAAAACCATATTGTAAATCGGTGTCAATATTCATTTTAATAACCCCGTAGGAAATGGCTTCTCTTATTTCGTCTTGTGTAGAGCCTGAGCCACCGTGAAAAACAAAGTTCACCGGATTTTTTTTGGTATTAAATTTATTTTGGATATAGTCTTGTGAGTTTTTTAAAATTTTGGGTGTTAATTTTACGTTTCCTGGTTTGTAAACACCGTGAACATTGCCAAAAGAGGCGGCGATTGTAAAGTGGTCGCTTACTTTTTTTAATTCCTCGTAGGCAAAAGCCACTTCGGCAGGTTGGGTATAAAGTTTTGATGAATCTACATCGGCATTATCAACGCCGTCTTCTTCACCTCCGGTAATTCCCAATTCAATTTCAAGGGTCATCCCCATTTTGCTCATACGCTCTAAATAGCGTTTTGAAATTTCAATATTTTCGGCAATAGGCTCTTCTGATAAATCTAACATGTGCGAGCTAAACAAAGGCACGCCGTGGGTTTTAAAATAGGCTTCACTGGCGTCTAAAAGACCATCTACCCAAGGAAGTAATTTTTTTGCGCAATGGTCAGTGTGTAAAATAACAGGAATATTATAGGCTTTAGCCATAAGATGCACGTGTTTTGCACCTGCAATTCCTCCTATAATGGCAGCTTTTTGGTTGTCATTATTTAGGCTTTTACCCGCATTAAATTGAGCACCACCATTCGAAAATTGAATAATCACGGGGGCATTGAGTTCTTTAGCGGTTTCTAAAGCTGCATTAATGGTATTTGAACCTGTAACGTTAGCTGCAGGAACTGCAAATTGTTTTGATTTGGCGAGGTCAAAAATGTCTTGTACGGTTTTACCGAAAGCAACACCAGCTGGAATGGTCATGTTTTTTAATTTTAGATGAACGACAAAATTAGTAAAAATTATGCCTTAGAAAGGATAATTTATGCCAATATTATAAACGGCATGGCTAAAATTATAATTTGTAAACCATTTTTTGCCTTGCAACAAATAGGGTTCATAGGTTTTAAAGCCCATATCAAATCTAAAAACTAAAAAATTAAAATCATACCGCAAGCCAAAACCACTGCCAACAGCGATATCTTTTAACGATGAAAAGCCTTTAAATTTTGTGTTGTCATCAATAAATGAATTCGTTGAAACATTCCAAATATTTCCGGCATCTAAAAATAAAGCCCCATTAAAACTGTTGAAAATTTTAAATCGGTATTCAATATTGCCCACAAGTTTAAAGTTGCCTACGTTAAACTCAAGATTGCTTTGGGTTTTGCCGGGACCTAATTCATAAGCACGCCAAGCCCTTAATTCATTTGACCCTCCTGCAAAATAACTGCGGCTAAAAGGAATCGCGGTAGAATTGCCATAAGCCAATGCCAAACCGGCAAAACTTCTAAACACTAGGGTGTTTTTATGGTCAATTCCCCAATATTTTTTATATTCTACTTGTGTTTTGATAAATTGAGCGATGGGCAATTTAAACAATTCCTTTGAAGTTTTTGGGGGCTTTATTTTAGTTAAAGCCGAGCTTAACAAACCAGATGACACAATATTTGCTCTAAAATATGAAAAATTGTTGTCGTTAAAATCTTCTTTGTTTTGATAGGTAAAAGTGTAGCCAATGGTAGGCACTAAAACATCTTCAATTAAAATAGACCTACGGCTATTGACGTTTTGCACGTTTAAATAATCTTGAAAATTAGAGGCTTTGAAAGTATTATCGGCTAAAACCGTATTGATAAAATTGATAATATCGGCATCAGTTTGAGCTAAAGTTGTGCCGTTATAAATTTGAGATACCACATTTAACTTGTTGTATTCGGACTCGTAAATATTAAAATAGTTACTGGTTTTAAAGTTTCGGATAAATTGAACATTTAGCAACTCAAGGTTGTGACTTATTTTTTTGGAACTTTTCCAAGTATAATCAAGCACGCCCGTAACATTTTGTCGATCAAGTCCGATATTTTGTTGAATACTTGTTCCAAATTCAATTGAAGTTATCGGCTCCATAGTTTTTGGAATCAGTTTGCTGATGTTAAAAGGAAACAGAATTCTAGGAAAAGTCAAAGAAATATTTGCGCCATACTCATAGGCGTCGAAAAAACTGGAGTTTGTACTGGCATCTTTGGCCGAATTTATAAAAGAGCCTTCAAATGAAAGTGTTAAATTTTCGGCTCCTTTAAATATATTGTGATTGGTAAACGAGAGCTTGCTGGTTATCCCTGCGGGCTTAACGTTTGAGTGGGTTATTTCGGCATCAACACCAAATGAATATTTTTTTAAGGGATTTAGCAAAATATCTGCCGTTAGGGTGTTATCGGGATTTTCGGTATAGTTAATTGCGACGTTAAAGTTTTTTAGGTTATTTAAATAGGTTCTGGTATTATCGTTTTCAATATCATTATAATAGATGCCAGGGGCAATAGAAATGGCCTCTGATAAAAATTTAGGATTGTATTTAATTTTTGAAAAAGCATAAAAATTGATGTTGTTAAATTGGGCCGAATCTTTTAAGGTCTCATCTTTAAAATCAAAGTTATAATCGGTAATAACGTTAACCGATTTTATTTTTTGAGGTAAAAATTCAATGAATTTGTTGTTTCCTTGCGCATCGGTAATGATTCTATTCGGAATTTTTAACAATACTGAAGCAGAATGTGTGGCATTGCTTGTGTCAACATCAAATTTTATGATGTTTTTTGTAAACTGTATTAGCCCTGAATTTCTAAACAATGCAATAAGGCGGTCTTCTTCCTTTTCAAAGTTATTTGAATTATACACATCGCCCGATTTAACCATTGATTTTCTTTCGTTTTTTTTATAAATTGAATCTAAGTAGGGTGAACTGATATCGGTTTTATAAGTAGCAATGGTAAAGGCTTGATTGGTTTTTACCAAATATTTTACGGCTGCTCTTTTTTTGCCTGTGGCCGTAGTTTTTGCCGTAACCTTTACATCAAAATAGCCTAGGTTAAAATAAAATTGCGTTAAAGAGTTGACGGTTTTTTTAGTTTTTGATGCCTCTAAAATGATGGGCGCTGAACCATTTTTTAAAAACCAATTATTGATGTTTCGTCTAAATTTGCTCACTGGTTTTTTACCTTCCTTAGTTAAAAGCCAATTGCTGTAAGTCTTTTCAACTTCCGGATTTCCATTGTTATAAAAATATAAGGCTAAGGGCAAACCCAATAGTTTTTGATTTGGACGTTGAATGATAAAACTGTTGATGTTATCATCAGTAACCAACTTATTATTGGTAATAATGCTGCTGTTGGTTAAAAGCTGCGCCTCATTTGGCACGCGTTTAATGGCGCTACACGCACCAAAAAGTAATACCGATTCAATAATTAGTAGTATTTTAGCGAGGTACTTTTTCAAAGTAATTTAAAATTTATCAAAAGTAGCACATTTGTATGGTTAGCAAAAATCAAATAAAGCTGATTAACAACTTAAATCAAAAAAAATATCGAAATGCCCTTAATTTGTTTGTTGTTGAAGGCGAAAAAGGCATTGAAGAATTTTTAGAATCTGATTTAGAATTACACACCTTGTTTTGCACCTCTAGTTTTGAAGTTAAAAAGGAATCGGATAAAGTTATCTGTGTTTCAGAAACCGAGCTCAAACAAATAAGTCAGTTAAAAACACCCAATCAAGCAGTGGCTATTTTTCACAAACCAAAACCAAAGCCCCTTTTAGAATGTGGCTTGACTTTGGTTTTAGACCAGCTTAACGATCCGGGAAATTTAGGGACTATTATTCGCTTAGGCGATTGGTTTGGGGTAAGCCAAATAATTTGTTCACCCGATACGGTAGATTGCTTTAATTCAAAGGTAGTTCAGGCAACAATGGGTTCTTTAACAAGGGTTTCGGTTATTTATACCGAGCTTAGTTCTTATTTAAAATCGGCAAAATTGCCCATTTACGCATCGGCTATGCAGGGCGATTCAGTTTACAAATCTAAGTTGCCTAAAAATGCAATTTTGATTATGGGCAACGAAGCCAACGGCATTTCTAAAGGTATTTTTAGTTTGGCTACAAATAGCTTATCCATACCGCGTTTTAACACCACAAACAAGCCCGAAAGCTTAAATGTAGCCACCGCAACGGCTATTTTGTTAAGTGAATTTAACCGCTAATTATTCAAAAGCGAGGTTGATAAAAATACCGCGTGTGCCGAGGTAATTTATGGGTGCTGTCCACTGGCTATTTGGGTCGGCATCGCGCACCAATTCATTATTCATCGCAAAGATGCCTCTAACGGATGGTGAAAATTTAAAAAAGAAAAAATAAAGGTCAACGCCAAAACCCACTTCATACATAAAATTGTTTTTTTTCATCCTAAAGATGCGTTGCGCATTGTCTTCGGTGCTGTTTTGATTGCTCGAAAAATTGAAATCATACGAAACACCTGCAATTAAATAGGGTCTAAAATTATCAATCCGATTGGCGCTAAACTTCAGCAGTAGCGGCACGTGCAAATAGGTGTTTGAAAGCGCTCTGGTGCTATCTCGGGCGGTAGCAATATTTGTAAAATAAAGCGTTTTTACATTATGCGATAAACCTGGTTCAAGACGCACATTTAAATTGTCAAAAATTCGCATATCGCCAATTAGGCCAACATTAAATCCGGTTTCGTCTTTAATATTTATCAAGGTATTCGGAATTTTGTAATCGAGTTTAAACGATTTTTGATTAAGCCCTAAATAAAATCCCCAATGCAGTGGGCGTTTATCAAAAGTTGGCAAATATTTAAGTTTGTCGATTTTTTGCGCAAAACCACTGGTGATGACCAAAAACAGGCCGACAAAAACCAAAACAATACTTTTTTTCATCTGTATAAACCCCTTGTTTTAAGATTGTTGTTCTTTAAATTGAAATCCAAATTTAAACAACTCCCATTTAAAATTATTTTGAAGCCGAATAAATCGTTGCGATACCAAACGAAACGGGCTGGTTTTCTATTGCGTTGAACCCTACATTTTTTAAAATTTGGTTAAACGCCTTTCCATAAGGAAAAGCCGCAACCGATTCGGGTAAATAGGTGTAAGCCGACCGGTCTTTAGAAATTAATTTTCCTAAAAATGGTAGGATAACCGATGAATAAAATCCGTATAAATGCTTCATTATAAACGATTCGGGTTTAGAAAATTCTAAAATAACCAATTTGCCTTGAGGTTTTAAAACCCTTAATATTTCGGATAATCCTTTAGTTAAATTTTCAAAATTGCGCACGCCAAAAGACACGGTAATGGCATCAAAGCGGTTATCTTCAAAGGGCAAGTTTTCTGAATCCCCTTGAATCATGGCAATGACTTTTGACAAATGCTTGGCCTTAACTTTTTCGGTTCCCTCCGCTAACATGCCTGCCGAAAGGTCTAATCCCACAATTTCAGAAACCTTTAAATCGGCTAGCATAATGGCTAAATCGCCTGTGCCGGTAGCGATATCTAAAATAGAATTGGGATTTTGTTTGCCGATAATTTTAACCACTTTTTTGCGCCATCCCACGTCAATTCCCATCGATAAAAAGTGATTTAAAAAATCGTATTTTTTAGAGATGTTATCAAACATTTGCGCTACCTGTGCTTTTTTGCTTAAATCGGAATCTTTATAAGGCTTAACAATTGTATCCATAGGGCTTTTTAAAGTTTGTGCAAAGATACAAATTCATCTATCATTTTAAAGTTCAAACAGCAGGTCAAAAATAAAAAGCACAAATTTACTTGACAAGCCCTCCCTCAATATCGTACATTTGCGGGCTTTTAACCATTTTTTATTAAAATGGCGGCTGTACTGAAGGAGTTATAAGATTTCTTCCAATGTCTAAATCATAATTATTTTGAAGATGAAATTATCGAGTTTTAACTTTACTTTACCCCCGAGTTTATTAGCCGAATACCCATCACCCGAGCGTGACGAAGCGCGCTTAATGGTTTTAAACCGGAAAACACAAACCATTGAACACAAACTATTCAAAGATTTAATAAATTATTTTGATGATGGCGATGTGATGATTTTAAATAACACCAAGGTTTTTCCGGCGCGATTATTTGGTAATAAAGAAAAAACAGGCGCGCGAATTGAAGTCTTTTTATTGAGAGAATTAAGTGCCGAAAGCCGTTTGTGGGATGTTTTAGTAGATCCTGCACGCAAAATAAGAATCGGCAATAAATTGTTTTTTGGCGATGACGACACACTTGTTGCCGAAGTTATTGACAATACCACCTCAAGAGGTCGCACTTTGCGCTTTTTATTTGACGGTAGTTATGAGGCTTTTAGATTAAAATTAAAAGAATTGGGACAAACGCCACTTCCAAAATATATCAAACGGGAAGCTGAAGAATCGGATGCCGAACGCTACCAAACCATTTATGCAAAACACGAAGGCTCTGTTGCTGCGCCAACTGCGGGTTTACACTTTTCTAAACATCTTTTAAAACGCTTAGAAATTAAAGGTGTTGACATTGCCGAATTAACTTTGCATGTGGGCTTGGGCACTTTTGGACCTGTTGAGGTTGAGGACTTATCTAAACACAAAATGGATTCGGAACGCGTTACTGTACCCCAAAATATTGTGAATGTTGTCAATAACGCTTTAGATAACAAAAAACGTGTTTGCGCCTGTGGCACTACCGTCATGCGCGCCATTGAAAGTGCCGTAACTGCCAACTCAAGACTGAGCGCTTACGACGGTTGGACAAATAAATTTATTTTTCCGCCTTACGATTTTGGTGTTGCTAACTGTATGATTACCAATTTTCACACGCCAAAATCTACCCTCATGATGATGACGGCAGCCTTTGCGGGATTTGATTTGTTAAAGCGGGCCTATTTAGAAGCTGTTAAAGAAAAATACCAATTTTTCTCTTATGGTGATGCCATGTTGATTATTTAAAGATTACATATTTAAGCATAAAAAAAGCGCCTCAAAACCATTTTGAGGCGCTTTTTTTTTAACCACCAGGCAACTATTGTTTGTTGCCTAACATCACTAAATCATTGCAAATTACTTCGGTAATATAGTGTTTTACACCAGCTTTGTCGTCATAAGAATGGGTTTCAAGCTTGCCTTCTAGCGCAATTTCTTTGCCTTTGGTTAAATAGTCTTCTACCACTTTTACCAGGCCGTTTTTAACCACGATGTTGTGCCAGTCGGTGCGTTCTACTTTTTTGCCTTCTTTGTCTTTGTAGCTATCGTCGGTAGCTAGAGAGAATTTTGCAATTTTGCTGCCATTGGCAAAAGTTACGATTTCAGGATCTTGACCAAGTCTTCCAATTAACAGTACTTTGTTTCTTAACGTATTCATAAGATAAGGTTTTAATAAGTTGAATATCATTCGTTCAATTCAACAGGGCAAATTAAAGGCGACTTTTAAAAAAGATTCGGTTGTTAGACGCTTACTTTCGTATGTAATTGAATGTAAACGATTACAGGTGGTTTTTTAAGGTATTTTTGTAGGAAAAGGATAATGAAATAAAAAAGTTAAGCAAATATTTAGGGTTTACAATTAGGCGCACAAAAATCAGATTAATAGGATTTAAATCATAACTTTGCTAGAATAATCTTAGTTAATTTAACAACCTAATGACTGACAAAATAGCGAAACCGTTTTTGAAATGAATTTAAATTTCAACACAAAGTTAGCAAAGGGCTATTCTAGTAAATCACAAATAGCAAGAATACTAACCGAAAATTGGGTTTTAAATAATTCATATTGCCCAAGTTGTGGTGAAATTCCACTTATTGAGTTTGCAAATAATCGTCCAGTTGCAGATTTTTATTGTAAAAAATGCAGTGAGGAATTTGAACTAAAAAGCAAAGCCGGAAAATTATCAAATACTATTGCAGATGGAGCTTATTCAACTATGATTGAAAGGATTAATTCTGACAATAATCCTAATTTTTTTTTATTGACCTATACAAAACAATGGACTATAAATGATTTTCTGATAATTCCTAAACAGTTTTTCACTACCGAAATCATTATCAAACGTCCAGCTTTACTAGAAACAGCAAGGCGTGCAGGTTGGGTTGGTTGTAATATTGATATTTCTAAAATAACTAATGCCGGTAAGGTTTTTTTGGTAAAAAATGCTAAAGTAATTGATTCTGAAATTGTCAACAAATCATTCAATAAAATGCTTTTTCTTCGAGAAAAACCCAAAGATGCTAAGGGTTGGATTTTAGACATTATGAAATGTGTCGATTTAATAAAAAAAGATACTTTTTTGCTTGATGAAGTCTATAAGTTTGAAGAAAAGTTAAAACATAAGTATCCAAGTAATAATTTTATAAAAGATAAAATTAGACAACAATTACAGCTTTTACGTGATAAAGGAATTATTGAATTTGTTGGTCGTGGTAAATATAAAAAAGTAAATTATGAAAACTTTTAAAATTGAAATTCAAGAAATTCTATCCAGAATAGTTAAAATTGAAGCAAATAATATTGATGAAGCAATTTCAAAAGCAAAAGAAAAGTATCAAAAAGAAGAAATAGTTTTGGGTGATGAAGATTATCTAACTACTGAAATTGATGAATATAAATAGGATTGAGCCAAAAATTATTTTTACTAGAAGAACCTAAATCAGACAAAAAATCGGAACTAAACTTGACAAAAACAAAAACATTTTGTTAATTTTCAACCTTTCATCACTTGCCTCGCACCACCTGACCTGATTTTTTTGAGAATATTAAAACTTTTCAAGAGCCGTTTATCCTCTTTTTTGTGGCGTTTCTAGCTTTTTGTTAGAAGCCTTTTTGTTGCCTTATCAATCAACCTAATGCGTTTAAACCCTTTGCTAAGATTTAAAAAATCACCCCTTGTTTTTTGCAAAAATAAAAGGGCTTATTTGTTGTTGAAATTGTTCATGGTATGGTTAAGACCATCAGTGCCAAACGAAATAATGGCTTCACCGGCTTTTTCAATGCGTTCGTTTAGCTGCTTTAATTCGTCTGCTTGCCAATCGCCTAGCACATAATCTACTTGTTTTCCGGTGCTAAAGTTTGCGCCAACACCAAATCTCAATCGCGGATAGTCAACCGTTTGTAAAACTTGCTGGATGTCTTTTAAACCGTTATGACCACCATTACTTCCTTTGTTTTTAATTCTAATAATTCCAAAATCGAGGTTTAAATCGTCACATATTATCAATAAATGGTGGGTATCTATGGTTTCTTTTTGCATCCAATAATTCACAGCCTTGCCACTTAAATTCATATAAGTAGATGGTTTTAGCAGTATAAAAGTTTTTCCTTTAAAGTTAAACCGTGCAAGGTCGCCTAGTTTTAATGTTTCAAAAGTGATTTCATTTTTAAGCGCTAAAGCATCTAAAATTTTAAAACCGATGTTATGTCGCGTATTTTGATAGTCGCTACCGATATTTCCAAGACCAACAATCAGGAATTTTTTCATAAATTTTATACTTATATTTTTATCAATAAACAGTTTAGCTCTTTAAAAACCAAACAGGTAAAGGTATAAAAAAAGCTTTTTGCTGGCAAACCAACAAAAAGCTTTTATAAAATTGTTTATTTAAAGTCTATTCTTCGGCTGGAGTTTCTTCTGTTTCTTTTGCTTCGGCAGCACCTTCAACGTGTTCAGCAGCAACTACAGCACCTCTAGCAATTCTAACTTGCACCACAACGGTATTGTCGGGATGAAGAAGGGTGTAATTTTTATTAGCCAATTGGGTTACATAAAGTTTGCTTCCAATTTTTAGGTTAGAAATATCTGCATTAATAAAATCGGGCAAATGTTTTGGCAAGGCTCTAAGACTTAATTTGCGCAAATTAAAACGCAACGAACCACCGTTTAAAACGCCAGGTGACGTTCCAACAATTCGCACGGGAATTTCCATCGTAATTTCTTTATCTTCGTGTAATTGATAAAAATCAATGTGTAAAATTTTGTCTGTTACCGTGTGAAACTGAATGTCTTGTAAAACGGCATTATATGATTTGCCATCTTCAAGTTCAATTTTAGCCGTATAAACATTAGGAGTGTACACTAAGTTTTTAAATGCTTTTTCATCTGCCGAAAAGTGTATGGTTTGCTCTCTTCCGTATAATACGCAAGGCACCTTTTCAGCATTACGTAGGGCTTTGGAAGCTACCTTGCCCACGCTTTCTCTTTTGGATCCTTTGATTGTAATAGATTTCATTTTTGTTTATATTTATTGTTTACATTAAAAATTGTCCGCTAATTGATGTGTTATTGTGAACTTTATGCATCACATCAGCGAATAAAGGGGCGCAAGATACAACTTTTATTTTACTATTTTCTTCTTTTAGAGGAATCGTATCGCTTACTATTAAAGACCTTAATTTTGAGCCCTTTATGCGTTCGTGCGCCTTGCCCGATAAGATTGGATGGGTTGCAATGGCGTTAACCGAAAGCGCTCCTTTTTCCATCATTAAGTCGGCTGCCTTGCAAAGTGTACCGGCGGTATCAACCATATCGTCAACAATAATCACATTTTTACCTTCAACCTCACCAATAAGTTCCATTCGTTCAATAACATTGGCTTGTTTGCGTTGCTTATAACAAATCACCACATCGCAATTTAAAAATTTTGAATAGGCATAAGCGCGTTTTGAGCCGCCCATATCGGGTGATGCAATGGTTAAATTATCTAAATTTAAAGCTTTGGCGTATGGCAAAAACATTGTTGAAGCAAACAAATGATCGACGGGTTTTTCAAAAAAGCCCTGAATTTGATCGGCATGCAAATCCATAGTGATAATTCGAGTTGCGCCAGCTGCTTGTAATAAATTCGCTACCATTTTAGCGGCAATAGGCACACGTGGTTTGTCTTTACGGTCTTGTCGCGCCCAGCCAAAATAAGGAATAACGGCTGTTATGTGTCGTGCCGATGCGCGTTTGGCGGCATCCATCATCATCAACAACTCCATAAGGTTATCGCTATTTGGAAAAGTAGAACCAATAACAAAAATACGACGCCCTCGAATAGATTCTTCAAAAGAGACTTGAAATTCGCCGTCGCTAAAAATAATTTTTTTTGACAAACCTATTTCAGTGCCATAGGCTTCAGCAATTTTTTTAGCCAATACTTCACTTTGACTACAAGCAAAAATTTTAGGCTTTGGGGTATATTCTTCCATTTATATAGTTGTGTTTTAAATGATTGTTTAGTTAGGGTTAATTATGATGCAAAAGTAAAAAATATTAGCGCTTTTAAAGGGTGATTTAAATATAATATCAAAATTTCTTTTGCTTTAAGCGGAAAGAAAAGCACTAAAAGCTTGCTGATAATTTTATAATTAAATTATATTTGCAGCCTCAAAATAAGCCTCGATGGCGGAATTGGTAGACCTGCCTACCGGCAGGCAGGCGCGCTGAGATGGAAAAGGTTTATTTTGTGTATGCAATTTCAAGTTCTGAACATAATTATATTTATGTTGGTTTGACTCAAAATGTCAGTGAACGAATAAAAAGACATAATGACGGTAGAGAAAGAACTACAAAATTTTATAGCCCTTTTGAATTAATTTATTCGGAAGTTTGCAAATCAAGAATTGATGCCAGGATTCGTGAAAAATATTGGAAATCTGGCATAGGTAAAGAAAAATTGAAAATTTTAAGGAATTCCTTAAAATAAGCCTCGATGGCGGAATTGGTAGACCTGCCTACCGGCAGGCAGGCGCGCTGAGATGGAAAAGGTTTATTTTGTGTATGCAATTTCAAGTTCTGAACATAATTATATTTATGTTGGTTTGACTCAAAATGTCAGTGAACGAATAAAAAGACATAATGACGGTAGAGAAAGAACTACAAAATTTTATAGCCCTTTTGAATTAATTTATTCGGAAGTTTGCAAATCAAGAATTGATGCCAGGATTCGTGAAAAATATTGGAAATCTGGCATAGGTAAAGAAAAATTGAAAATTTTAAGGAATTCCTTAAAATAAGCCTCGATGGCGGAATTGGTAGACGCGCTGGATTCAAAATCCAGTTTTCGCAAGGAAGTGTGGGTTCGATTCCCACTCGAGGTACTAAAAAACCCTGTAATTCAAAAGAATTACAGGGTTTTGTTTTTTTATTAAAAAATTAGATGGAAGCTTAGTTCTTGTTTATTCCCATTTTAAATCGTCTATATAATAAATATCACTTGCGGTTCCATCATTTTGACCTCCATTAAAAAATAGAACAACTTTATTTTGATTTGCACCTGCTTGATCGCTAAAATCAAAAGTGTATTCCGTCCAAGAATCAGTGGTGGTAATGGCACCCCATACTTCTTTTGCTGGTGATGAGCCTCCTTCTAATTTTGCTAATAGTGGCACGGCTCTAGTGGAAAGGATTTTAATTTTAAATTGATTTTTTGTTGATAAATCAATCGGTCCTCCAAAATCGAAAACTAGAGCGTCCCAAGGTTCAGTGCCATTATCGGTTACTTTTAGCACTGCATCGCTAATATTAACACCATTTATGGAAGGGTTGGGGGTAATTTCAGAATCAATACAACAAGTAATGGCGTAATTTTGTTGACATTCAAAGTCGTTAATGATACTTAAATTTGGAATTACACCAGCACAAGGGTCAAATTCAGCAAACCTAATATCATCAATATAATAAACATCAGATGCCGTTCCGTCATTTTGACCTCCATTGAAAAATAAGACTAATTTTTGATGATTTGCTGTGGCTTGGTCGCTAAAATCAAAGACATATTCTGTCCATGCATTTGTTATTGTGATAGCGCCCCATACTTCTTTTGCTCCTGAAGTTCCTCCCTCTAATTTTGCTAATAGCGGAACCGCTTTTGAAGATAGAATTTTAATTCTCAAGTAATTTTTTGTAGATAAATCAATTACTCTTCCCAAATCAAACACTAAGGCATCCCAAGGTTCTGTGCCATTATCGGTTACTTTAAGAACGGTATCACCAGTGTTAACACCACTTTGATCGGGATTTTCAACAATTGAATTTAAAACAAAACCAGGGATTGTTGAATTTTGCTGACAGTTAAAATCGTTTACAATACTTAAGTCGGGAACGACCCCATTGCAAGGGTCGGTAATCTCGGCAAATTTTAAATCGTCTATAAAGTAAACTTGCGTGCCATCGGTATCAACACCTGCGTTAAAGAACAAAACTAATTTTTGATGATTTGCATTAGCTTCACTGCTAAAATCGAAAGTGTATTCAATCCATTGACCTGTGGTTGTTATTTGAACATCTTTTTCAATACCATTAGAAGTACCTCCTTCTAATTTTGCTTTTAAGATACCGGCAACAGGGGCTAGAACTTTTATTTTGAATGCATTATGGGTGCTCAAGTCTATTGGTGCGCCAAAATCGACAATTACAGCGTCCCAAGGGCCCAATTCATCAACATACTTTCCAGAAAATTTACTTTCGTTTATGGCATTTTTGTTAGGCGTTGCTATAAGATCTACTTCGGGTATGGCTTTGTTTTGTTGACAATCAAAATCATTGACAACATTAATGTCCGCAATCACTCCCGCGCAAGGATCGGCTGTTGTTTCCCACCTTAGCTCATCAATATAATAGGTATCTGTACCATTAGTTTCGACTCCTGCATTAAAAAATAAAATGAGTTTAGTGTGATTTTGGTTAAATTGGTTGCTAAAATCAAAAGAGTATTCTACCCAGTTTGTTGTATTTGAAATGGTGGCATCAACTTCAAAACCATTAGAGCTACCTCCTTCTAGTTTTGCTTTTAAAGTACCAGCCACGGCTGTTTTTACTTTAATTTTAAAAGTATTATAGGTGGCTAGATTTATAGCTGCACCATAATCAATAATTAAGGCATCCCAAGGGCCAGTTGGGTCGGTATATTTACCAACAAAACGGGAGGTGTTAATTCCAGATTCATCTGGACTTAGCACCGTTTCAACATTAGGAAGTATCCTATTTGTTTGACAATTAAAGTCATTGATAATATTAGGGTTTGGCGTTACATTTGAGTCCTCACAAGGTATTGATTCTATCAAAGGAAACAATTGGGTTTCTTGACATGAATTAAAGCTTACAACGATGAGTACAACAAGTAACAAATTACTAAGAAAAAGTTTGATAGTTTTCATAAAATTTAATTTTAAAATTTAATTCATAATTAGTTCTTCTTATTTTAGTATGAAATCTGCTTGAAGCAAATCTTGGCTATTAGTTCCAACAAAAAGTTTAAACGCACCGGGTTCAGCTTTAAATTTCATATTTTCAGTATAGAAAGCAAGATCTTTAACATTTAAGGTAAAGGCTATTTTTTGTGATTCATTAGGCTTTAGCATTAATTTTTTAAATCGTTTAAGTTCTTTTATGGGTCTAGTTACGCTTCCAACCAAATCTTGAATATAGAGTTGAACCACTTCTTCTCCTTCATATATTCCTGTATTTGTAAGCGTTACACTAACATTAATGGTATCGCTAAAGTTGTATTCTTTTTTATCAATTATTAAATTGGCATATTTGAAGGTTGTATAACTTAGTCCGTAGCCAAAAGGATAAAGCGGTGTGTTTGATACGTCTATATACCGCGATCGATATTTTTGTTCTGAACCATTTATATCATAAGGTCTTCCCGTATTTTTAACATTGTAATAAATAGGTATTTGACCCACATTTCTAGGAAAAGTCATTGGCAATTTGCCAGAAGGATTTTGATTGCCATAGATAATAGACGCTATGGCGCTTCCGCCCATTGTGCCTGGCCACCATGCCTCAAGAATTGCATCAGCTACCATGTCTTCATATTCTAAAGTTAGCGGTCGTCCATTCATCAAAACTAGTACAATTGGTTTTCCTGTTTTTTTTATTTCGGCAATCAGTTCTTTTTGAACGCCAGGTAAATCTAAATTGGATCTACTTGCGGCTTCTCCTGACATGTCTTCAAGTTCGCCCATTACCATTACAACCATATCGGCTTGTTTTGCAACACGAACAGCTTGGGCAAAGCCAGATTTATCATTGCCAATAACAGCACAACCCTTGGCATAATTGATGTTTTTAATTCCACCCAAAATACTTTCAAATCCTTCATAAACACTAACCGCTTTACCATCACGATCACCTTGTGCTGCCCAAGAGCCGATAATGTGATGTTCATCTTTAACCAATGGACCAATAAGGGCAATTTTGTTATTTTTTTGTAGTGGTAAAATTTGCTTGTTATTTTTTAAAAGAACCATTGATTTTTGCGCCATATCTTTAGCTGCATTTAAAAACTCCAATTTATATTGAGTATCTTTTTCTCTTTGTTCATCGCAGTATTTATAGGGGTCATCAAATAATCCTAGGCGATATTTCATTTCTAAAATTCTTCTTGCTGATTGCGTAATTTCTTTTTCAGAAACTTTGCCTTCGTTAATCAAGATTTTTAAATTTCTCAGGTAAACGCCTCCTTGCATATCCATATCAACACCTGCCTTTAGGGCTTGTTCACCTGCTTGTTTTTCGTTTTTTGAAAAACCATGGGGAATCATTTCATTTATAGAAGTATAGTCGGTAACAACAAAGCCCTTAAAGCCCCATTCGTTTCTTAAAATATCAGTCAATAAAAATTTGTTTCCAGAAGATGGGATTCCGTTAATTTCATTAAAGGAAGTCATAAATGTTGCCACTCCAGCATCTAAAGCGGCTTTAAATGGTGGTAAATAGGTCGTTCTTAGTTCTCGTTCAGAAATATCAACTGAATTATAATCTCTGCCAGCAATGGCTGCGCCATAAGCCGCAAAATGTTTTGCACAAGCTAAGATGGTATTAGTGGCAGCCAAATCGTCTCCTTGAAAACCTTTTACCCTTGCTATTGCAATTTCAGAACCCAAATAGACATCTTCACCAGAGCCTTCTGAAACACGACCCCAACGTGGATCTCTAGCAATATCAACCATTGGGGCATAAGTCCAGTGAATACCTGCCGCCGAGGCTTCAGTTGCTGAAATTCGTGCAGATTTTTGAATTAGGTCTAAATCCCAAGAAGCTGCTTCACCTAAAGATATTGGGAAAATCGTTTTATAGCCGTGAATTACATCATAGCCAAATAAGAGTGGGATTCCTAAACGCGTTTCTTCAACAGCTATTTTTTGAAACGCTCGCGAGCCTTTTGCAGAGTTTACGTTAAATAGTGCCCCAAGCATTCCCCCCTTTAAATATGCTACATAATTTTTATCTAATGTGGGGCCTGTTACATCCCAACCCGCAGAAAACAGAACAGTTTGCCCAATTTTTTCATCAAGAGTCATTACTTGTATGAGGCTATCTAAGAAAGTTTCCATCTTAGCTTCGTAAGGTTTCTGACTTTTATTTTTTGTGGTATTACAACTCCACATTGCTAAAAGCACAAAGATGAGTAGCGGGAGCTTGTTTTTTATATTTTTCACTTTTGTGTTAAATTTTATTGTTAAAAATGAGGGCTATTAAAATTTAATTTTTTTAATCCTTGTTGAACTTCGGGGCAGGACATAAATAAATTCCATAGCAGTCCGGTTCTATAATTTTCAATCATTACAATTATGGGACCTTGGTCAATGGCTAAATAATTGGTAGCATACCAATTTTTAGTTTGATTAAAGGCATCGAAAAAACCATATTGTCCCCAAAGTTTTCCGTTATAATTGTAATAAAAGTTTCGCAGTGCTTGTTTAGAAAACTCTGGCGTGTAGGGCATTGAAGATAATGCGGCGGTTGGTGAAATAACACCTAAATCATTTGTTGGGCTATGAGCTGAGTAACCATTATCATTGTCGCTCGCGGTAAGACCCCAGCTTGCGGCGCTATAGCCTGCATATCCTTTTGGGTTTCTTATACAATATTCTCTATTTATAAGTGTGTGATTAACACTTTGATCCCAATAATTTGCATAATTATCTACTAAACCGTGAGGGTCTAATCCTAAAAAGGAATAATGCGAAAAAAATAGTGGCCCACCAAATTGTGGTCCTAAAATAAGTTTCCATTTTTGATAATAAACCGTTCCGTTAACAAAATCGGAACCTTTAGCCCAACCATTGTGATAAACAGATTGATTAATTGTGTGTGTGGTTGATGAAGCTGCTAAAACATAGGTGATAAGGGTTTCGTTGTAACCCCTAATTTGATTATTAATTGTCCACCCAAAATTTGGTGACCAATGCCAAGTTAGCACATCCCTTCCATTTGTGTACCAATTCCATTCTACACCATTCCACAATTCATTGATTTTATCGCGAAGTGTGTTTTCTTTGGTATTATCATTTTTAAAATATTGTCGTGCTGTTAACAAGCCTTGTATCATATATGAGGTTTCAACAATATCGCCACCGTCATCGGTAGCGAAAAAAGGCCTTACTTTTCCGGTATTGCCATAATACCAGTGGGGAAACGCACCGTGAAAACGATCTCCACTTAATAAAAAGTTTGTTATTTTTAACAACCGATCTACGGCCTGTTCTCTTGTAACATAGTTCCGTTCAACACCTACAATAATAGCCATTACACCAAAACCACTACCACCGGAGGTCACAATATTGTTGGCTTCACCATTATAAGCCTCTAGATTTGATCTTTCTAAAGCCATGCCACTTGCAGGATTTGCAAAATCCCAAAAATATTTAAATGTGCTTTTTTGAACTAAATCTAACAGCTCGTTATCAGAGAGTTGCTTATCTTCTATCGTGTCAATAGTTACATTATTACTGTTGTTGTTGTTTGACGAACAAGACAGTAATGGGGAATTAAAAAAGTTAAAGGAGGTAATGGTAAACACGAAAAAAAGCGTTTTCATATATTTATTTTTAATAGGATTAATGGGCATCATTTTATTTTATTACTTATTTAAAGACTTCGCTATCGTTGAATAAAAGTCCTAAAACCTAAAAAATAAATTCTCAATTTATTAACTAAAACAAACTTTATTAATACACTTAAAATTATTGTTTTAAGAATTTTTTAGGTTTTGAGGACTTGTGTTAGTAGCCCGGGTTTTGAATTAACAATCCACCACTTAAAGCAATTTGTGTTTGTGGAATTGGAAATAATTCGTTTTTGCCGTCGACAAAATTTTTGCCGTGAGCTCTAAGCACGGTTCCGGCTCTACCTTGTCTTACCAAATCAAAATAACGGTCATGCTCAAAAGCAAGTTCAACTCTGCGTTCTTTCCAAACAGCCATTTCATCAACAACAGGTGCATTTCCCAACCCTGCTCTATTTCTTACGGCATTTAGTGGTGTTGCGGCATCGCCACCAACTTTTAAACAAGCTTCGGCATTCATTAAAAGCACTTCGGCATATCTTAAAACGCGGATATTTTTATTTGATTCCCAGTCATTTCCATTAAAAGTTTCATTTGTTTTACTAACATAAGCCTTTTGATTGTACATTGGGTTTGAAACGGTATTTGCAACCAATAGTCCATCCCACAAGGTTTCACCTCTAAAAATAATAGTGGCATCTTTGCGGGCATCGTTAGGTTCGTAAGCATCGGCTAAATTTTGGGTTGGTGTATTAAAACCCCAGCCCCAGCCACCAGCACCACGCGCACCTTGACTTACAAAGTAGCCTTGAACACCTTTATTAGGCGTTTCACCTCGAGCTTGAATTTCGAAAATAGATTCTGAATTATTCTCGCCAATTTCCTTCCAAATATCAGCATAATCAGTAGTTAGACTGTATCCTAGGCTCATAACTTGATTGGTTAAATCTTTTACATTTTGCCAATTACCTTGATACATATTTACTTTGGCTAACAGGGTTAAGGCCGCTCCTTTTGTAGCTCTACCTAAATCATTTGACCCATAATTAATAGGTAAATTAGTAGCGGCTTCGGCTAAATCGGCCATAATAAAATCATAAACTTCTTGTTTTGTAGCTCTAGTATTGGCGGCATTAATATCATCTTGATTTTGGATATTAGGCACGCTTTTAATCAACGGCACACCTCCAAACATCCGAACCAATCTAAAATAAAAAAGGGCTCTAAGAAATTTGCTTTCGCCAATAAGTTGAGTTTTAAGGGTGGCATCTAAATCTAATTGAGGTAAAAATTTAAGTGCTTGGTTGGCTCTTGCGATACCTTGATAATTTGCCTCCCAAACTTCATTAAATGAAAGAGATGTTGACGAGAAGCTGAGGGCGTCTAAAAGGTCTTTATCACCACCAGTATCGCCAGGGTCGCTACCTTTATCTGCATCGTCAGTAGTAATACTACTTACACCATTCCATGAAAAGGAGCTTTCGTTCCAATCTAAAAATTTATTATAAATTGAATTGACTAATTCAGTTGCAGCAGTTGGGCTAGACAGTGCTTGTTCGGGGGTTTCTATTGATGGGTCAACATTTAGGAAATTATTGTCATTACAAGCTGAAAAAAAACCTAAAAGCGCAAAGCCGGTAACAAATATGTTCATATATTTTTTCATAAAGTTCAAAATTTAAAAATTAACATTAATACCAAATATAAAAGACTTAATAGATGGATAAGCATCTAATTCTATCCCTGTGCTTCCTAAAGGATCGCCGTTACCCGGTAATTCGGGGGTAAAACCGGAAAAACTTTTTATGATAAAAGGATTTTGAGCTAGCGCATAAATCCTAATTTTTTGAATTCCATCTATTAATTTGGGTAAAGTATAACCCAGCGTTATATTATTTATTCTAAAAAAATTGCCTTTTTCTAAGAAGTAGGTTGAAGAAAGCGGAACTTCATTAGATGGAGCGGGGTTTTGATTTGCAAGATTAGTACCTGAAAAAATATTATCAGCTACACTTTGCTCGATATTTTCGCCACCAAAGCGTTGTGCCTTTTTTCCATTGTAAACTTTACTTCCGGCATTTCCATAGCCATCAATATTTAAATCCCAACTATTGTAATTGATGCCGAAATTAACTCCATAAAAAGCTTTAGGTTGATAAGAACCAAAAAATTTCTTATCCTGATTGTCAATAATACCATCTTTGTTGACATCATTATATCTAAATTTACCATATTCGTCTGTACCAATAACTTCAAGAAGATAAAAGCTACCAATGGGTTGACCTTCTCTTAACAACTTAGTTACTTGTCCGTTACCAATTGAGCCACCAACTTGTTCAAAGGCAAACTGGTTAGTTATTTTTTCTAATTTATTGTCATTTAAAGTGAGGTTGCCTCCAAAGTGGTAATTGAATTTTTCATTAAGTTGCTCACTCCAATTAAGTGCGAATTCAAAGCCTTTATTTCTTACTTTACCTGCGTGTGTTAGCGTAGCGCCACTTGCGCCAAAGGCTTGAGGTAAACTTATTGGTAAAATGGCGTTTCTGTTTAATCTATTATAATAATCTATTTCACCCGTTAAACGATTGTTTAACAAGGTGAAATCAATACCTAAATCAATTTCATTGGTAACTTCCCAACTCACATTTTCATCGATAATAGCCGTTATTGTAGAGCCGGGATTAAGATTTTGGCCGTTTCCAAAAACAGCGTCAAGGCCGGTGCTAAACGTTACCGTATTCAAAGGGATGTTTTGGTTTCCTAATTCACCCCAACTCGCTCTTAGCTTTAAATTATTTATAAATTTATTATCTTCTAAGAAATTTTCTTTAGAAAGTACCCATCCCAAACCAACTGATGGGAAATTTCCCCAATTGTTATTTCTATTTGCAAAAACACTTGACCCATCTCTTCTTACGGTTGCTGTTAAAAGGTATTTGTGCAAATAATCATAATTAATTCTCATAAAATATGAGCGTAGTGTTTGGATGTTAGATCGACTGCTATTTGCTATATCCGTTCCGGCATCGCCATTATTTAAAGAAAATAAATTAGCATTGTTAGGAACGTTGTTTCTCGAACCTTGTAAAAACTCGCTTTGACCTTTTTCTGAGGTGGTACCAACAACAATTTTAAAATTATGGTTTTTAACAAAGGTTTTTTCGTAGGTTAAAAATGCGTCATATATCCAATGGTAAGAATCCCCTTTGTTTACAGTTAGTGTGTTTAAATTTGTTGATGCAAAATCGCTATTTGTTCTGTTTGGGTCTCCGGCAAGAAAGGCTTCAAGGCTGTTGTTAAAATTATAGGATTTGCCGTAACCGCTTTCTATACCAAAACTTGTATTAAATTTTAAGTCTTTTATAATTTCATAATCTGCATTAATATTGCCTTGAATTGAAAGATTTTTTGCGAGTGCATTGCTAAGGTTGAGTTGTGAAACGGGGTTACCAACATTGTTATATTGAGCTCCTAAATCATCAAAAGGCACGCCCCATTTCCCTGCAAATACACCATCAGCATAGCGAATAGGAACCAGTGGAGATTGTTTATAAGCCGTGGTAAATACGCCTTGTGGTTTTGGAGTTGACCTGTTTAATGATAATGAAATACTATGTCCAAAATTCAATTTGGGAGTTACACTGTAATTAACTTTATTTCTTAGGTTTACTCTTCTAAAATCATCATCTAATAAAATACCTTTTTCTTCATAAAAATTAGCGCTAAAAAAAGCTGCTGTTTTTTCATTACCACCGCTAATTGAAATATTGTGATTGACGACAGTACCTGTTCTGGTGATGGCATCAAACCAATCGGTATTATATTGTTGATTGGTAGAAAATCGATTGGTTCCAAAAGCCAAGTTTGAAAAATTTACAAATGATAAAGCATCAGCCATATTGACCTTACTCAACACATTTTTTACACCATAATAAGATGAAATGTCAATTTTCATTTTGCCTTCTTTACCCGATTTTGTGGTTACCATAATAACACCATTAGCGCCCCTACTACCAAAAATAGCTAATGAAGAGGCATCTTTTAAAATATCCATTGATATGATATCATCGCTATTGATATTGTCTATTCGTTCGGTAATAATACCGTCAACTACATATATAGGATTGCGTCCTGCTTGTACCGTACCTGTTCCGCGAATGATTACTATGGGCGAACTTCCTGGCGCGCCCGAACTAATAATTTGTACTCCAGTGGCTTTGCCTTGCAGAGATTGTGTTGGGGTTAAAGCAGGTTGTTTTAGCAAATCGGCAGATTTAATGCTTGTTATGGATCCAGTTAAATCTCTTTTTGGCGTTGATCCATAGCCAATAACAACAACTTCGGTTAAACTTTCAGAATCTTCCTCTAAAATAACGTCTATAATATCTGATAATTTGACTGCTATTTCTTTGGTTTTTAAACCGAGATAACTAAATACAAGGATGTCATTTTCTTTGGCTATAATGCTATAGTGCCCATCAAAATCGGTAATAGTTCCTTTTGTATTGTTTTTAAGCAAAACGTTTACTGAAGGTATCGGCGAACCGTCAGTATAAGTAACTGTACCTGTGATATTTCGATCTTGAGCATACGTTAAGACGGTGCATAAAAATAGGAAATAAATTATTTTTGTTTTCATATGCAAATATTTATTAGTGTTAATTAGTGTTAAGTGCATTTTTAACTGTCCATTTCATTAAGTAATTATTTTTTGTTAAATAATAGTTAAATGTAAGGGTTATGTCTTTTCATATTAAAAAGACTAATACACTTTAATTACTTCACAACGTAAAATTTTTATTCTTTTATTAATTGGCGTAGTGTTTTAAATTCGATTTTCGTTTAAAAAATCGATTTCGTTCGATTATTGAAGTAGTAATGACGTGCTTTATAAGTATTTTTTATTCAAAAAAAGTAGTCTTTTTAATTAAAATTTTGCAAAAAACCTTTAAGACTATCGCTTTTAGCTAGGTTTAGTTTCCCTTTTAAGCGATATCTCAGTGTTTCAACACCTCTAATTGAAATATTGAAAAGTGTTGAAATTTCTTTAGTAGTCAAATTCATTTTTATATAAGCGCACGCTTTTAAATCCTTTTTATTTAACTCTGAAAATTGAGCCTTTAACTGATTAAAAAAGGCTTCGTGAACTTGATTGAAATTATATTCAAAAAGCTCCCATTCATCTTTGTGTTCGATAGAGTCATCTAATTGTTTTATCAAGTTTTTAAAAAGATATTGGTTGTTAAAATTTTCTTTGTGTTTAATAAAACTTTCTTTTAAGTGTTGGAGTGTTTCATTTTTCTTAATCAAAGCCATCGCCGAGTTAGCGAGTTGTTTGCTTTTAAGGTTTACTTCGTTTTCAAGAGATTCATTTTTTAGTTTAATAATTTCTTTTTCATTTTCTCTAGCGCGTTCATCTAGAAGTTTTTTTTGGGTCTTAGAATATTTTATCTTAAGTAGATTTTGTTCTTTTTTTATCTTCCTCTTATGCAAAAAGTAAATTGTTAAAGCACTTAGCAAAAGCAATAGTGCGTAGATTATAAAACCAAAAGTGTCTTTATACCAAGGGGATAAGACTTTAAAATCAATCCTTAAGTTTGACGATTTACTTTGCTTAGAACCCTTAGTGTTAATCAATAATGTATAACTACCATCTGAAAGATTTGAAAATTCTAAAATTCCATTTTTAGTTTCAACCCATGGTGCTTTAAAATAAAAATTTGATAATTGATACTCAAAGGTGTGATTGCTAGATAGTGGGGATGATACGTTTATTGTTATATTGTTATTGCCAAACGGTATTAAAATTGGGTCTGTTTTTAAATCTATAGCCTTGTTATTTATTGATAATTTTTCAATTATTGGCTTTTTTAGTGTTATTGCATTTTCAAGATTAGCGGTGTTAATAAGCATAAACCCATCGTATAAATTAAGGGCTAATGTTGAATCACTTATTTTAGAAATATTTTCATTACCCGTAATAAGCCGCTTTTTAAAATACTCTTCAGAAACCTTTGCCTTTCCAAAACCATTTGAAAACGGATCAAAATTTATCGAATTTTTATATTTAAAAGCTAGTTTTTGAATGTCATCTTCAGAGATTATATAACCATCTTTAACCTCTTCTTTATCATTTAATAAATTAAAGGGGAGAATGCTATCTAATAAAGGCTCATACATTTGCCATCCTTTGTTTGTGTGAAATGCAATGGTATTATTAATTTTATATATTTTAACAAAAAAATCGGACCACAAACCTTTGTTTCTAAAATCTTTAAATTCGACAATACTGTCGTAATTTTTATTAAACTTAACCCGATATAAGCCTTTACTGGCATGGGCAACCCAAGCAGTAGTCTTATTTTCGAAAACAAGATATTTTATGGGTATGGTCGTTTTACCAAGGTGTGTAGCTTTCCATTCACCATTTAATTTATTAAAACTTACCAAACCTACATAGGTTCCTTGAATGTAAAAATCCTTTTCTTCTGGAACCTTTTTAAGAACCCAACCTCCAGCAAAATTGGAAATGAGCTTTAATTGTTTATTTTGAAGCAAATAAGTACCATTGTTATGACCACAAAACAATTCCCCATTAACCTCCTTTAAATTCCATACTTGGCCTTGTGATCCTTCAATAAAATTTAATTTATTTTTATTGTCAAGAAAATATAAACCCGTATTGCTCCCAATATATATAATTCCCTTATAATTAATAATGTCATATACTGCACCAAGTTTGCCGGAAACGTCAGTATAAAAAAAGTTTGGTTTATCTAAATCAATAGAGGCAAGCCCATTATCAAGACCTAACCAAAGTTCATTTCCTTTTGACACCGATTGCCCCAAAATAGTATTATTTAAAAGACCTACTTCCTTATTGAGGTGAAATAAAATCTCTCCATCTTTATCAGTAATATAGATACCGTTTTTTATCGTCCCAAAAACCATATCCCCTGATGGTAATTGTGAAAATTTATTTAATTGGTACTTTTTAATAATTGGGTTTATAGCCGTTTTCCAAGAAACTATTTTATTATGATCTAATAAAAAGAGCCCGCTAAGCGCTGTGCTGATGAGTAACTGGTTTGTATCAGTTTTAGTTAAAGAAATTATTTTGGTATTCTGTAATAGACTATGATTAAAAAAAGGAATTAAGTTTTTATTTTCTAATATAAAAATTCCTTTATCTAAAGTCGAAACATACAATTTGCCCTCAACGACATTGCAAGACATGGCTATAGATGGTAAATTGTATGAGCTTATTTTGTCATCTTCTAAAATATGAATACTTAAAAAAGATCTAAAAACAATTGCACCCTTAAATAAAATTATCTGCCAAAACTCTTCATCTTCATGAATTTTAAATTTATCAAGAAGCTTAATAAGTGAATGATACTCATAAACTCCTTTTGGGTTTTTTAAAAAATATCCAAACTCCTCGTATGAGCCTACATATATTCTATTTTGATATATTAGCAGCGACCTTATTATCGCTTTATTGGGCATTTCCCAAAGATTCCAATTCAGCCCATCAAACTCTAAAAGGCCGTCATTATTTGCTACAAATAACTTACCATCATTAGATTTGCTAATATCCCAATTTTGGTTGCTAGCTTTGTAATCAGAAAGTGTATAATTTTTAAAATAGTGTGTGTATTGTGCATCCACCACTTGGATTACAAAAAATAATAATAAAAAGCTATAAATTATTCTATTTTTAGATGCCAATTTCATACAAAAGCATGTGTTTTAATACCTACAAATCTAATTAATTAAAACTAAAGCTCCTTGATACAAAAATAAACTAAGTTTAGAATTAATAACTAACGCATTAACAAAAATTCCAACTAATTGTGTTGGGATTTTTTTATGGCTTATCTTTGTTTGCATTTAAAAATTATCATGGCTAAAACCAAAACTACTTTTTTTTGTCAAAATTGTGGTGCTCAACACGCCAAATGGCTCGGTCAATGCGCATCGTGTGGCGAATGGAATACCATTATTGAAGAAGTTGTTCAAACAGATGAAAAGCGCAGTTGGAAACAAGGTTCATTTGTAAAACACACACAAAAAGCTTTGGCGCTCAACCAAATAACTTTTACCGAAGAAGACCGTATTAACACCAATAATAAGGAATTAGATACCGTTTTAGGAGGGGGCTTGGTCAAAGGCGCTGTGGTTTTATTGGGTGGCGAACCTGGCATTGGCAAATCAACTTTAATTCTACAAGTTGCTTTGGGCTTGACTCAAAAAGTACTTTATGTATCGGGCGAAGAAAGTCAAAATCAAATAAAGATGCGTGGCGAACGACTTGACGGAAAGAATTCTGAATGCCTGATTTTAACTGAAACCAATACCCAGCAAATTTTTAGTGTCATAGAAGAATTACAACCCGAAGTTGTGGTAATTGATTCCATTCAAACGCTACACACCAGCGTGGTTGATGCCCTGCCTGGAAGTGTTACGCAAATTAGAGAAACCGCAGCCGAATTGATAAAATTTAGCAAAGAAACCAATACACCCGTTATCTTAATTGGCCACATCACTAAGGAAGGCATAATTGCCGGTCCAAAAATTTTAGAACACATGGTTGATGTAGTTTTGCAATTTGAAGGCGATCGGAATCATTTATACCGCATTTTACGCGCTCAAAAAAATCGCTTTGGCTCAACTTCCGAACTTGGCATTTACGAAATGCAACAAAACGGTTTACGCGAAGTGGCAAATCCGTCAGAGCTGTTAATCTCCGAAAAGGATAGTGCTTTAAGTGGCTCTGTAATTGCGGCAACTTTAGAGGGACATCGCCCTTTTATGATTGAAGTTCAGGCTTTGGTGAGTTCGGCTGTTTATGGCACGCCACAACGCTCATCAACGGGCTATAACATTAAGCGTCTGCACATGATGTTGGCGGTTCTCGAAAAACGCGCGGGTTTTAAACTCGGCGCTAAAGATGTTTTTTTAAATATCGCCGGTGGCCTTAACGTGAATGACCCGGCAATAGACTTAGCGGTAATTGTGGCTATTTTATCATCAAATCAGGATGTTGCCATTCCTCAAAATTACTGTTTTGCTGCCGAGGTAGGTTTGGCAGGCGAAATTCGTCCGGTTAACCGCATTGAACAGCGAATTATAGAAGCCGAAAAACTAGGGTTTGATGCCATTATGATTTCCAAATTTGCTAAACTCAGCAAAACTAAATTCAACATTACGGTTTTAAGGGCTTCAAAAGTTGAGGATATTGTTAAAGCATTGTTTTAAAACTACCAATTTATTTTTATTCCATCTCAAAATCACTAAATGCATATCTTTGCACTATGATTGATAAACAAATAAAAGCAATAGAAAAAGCTGTATTAGTGGGTGTGATTACCCAAAATCAGAATGAAGAACAGTCCGAAGAATTTTTAAATGAGCTGGCTTTTTTAACTTTAACAGCCGGTGGTGAAGCGGTAAAACGCTTTACTCAAAAACTAGACTTGCCAAATCCAAAAACTTACTTAGGAATTGGCAAACTCGAAGAGATTTCAAAATATATTAAAGAACAAGAAGTAGAAACAGTCATTTTTGATGATGAATTGAGTCCTGCTCAATTTAGAAATATTGAGAAAATCCTGGAATGTAAAGTGATTGACCGCACCAATTTAATTCTCGATATTTTTGCACAACGCGCTCAAACTTCCTATGCCCGAACTCAGGTAGAAAAAGCCCAATGTGAATATATGTTGCCGCGCTTAACGCGCCTTTGGACACACTTACAAAAACAAAAAGGCGGTATGGGAATGCGCGGACCTGGTGAAACTGAAATAGAAACCGACCGACGCATTATCCGCGATAAAATAGCCCTGCTTAAAGAGAAGCTAAAAACTATTGATAAGCAAATGGCTGTGCAACGCAAAAATCGCGGAAAAATGGTGCGTGTTGCCTTGGTGGGTTATACCAACGTTGGAAAATCTACTTTAATGAATGCGCTTAGCAAAAGCGAGGTGTTTGCCGAAAACAAATTGTTTGCCACACTTGATACTACCGTTAGAAAAGTGGTGATTAAAAATATCCCGTTTTTGGTTACCGATACCGTTGGCTTTATCAGAAAATTGCCAACCCAATTGGTTGAATCGTTTAAATCAACTTTAGATGAAGTACGCGAAGCTGATTTATTATTGCACGTTGTAGATATTTCGCATCCAAATTTTGAAGCACACATTGCTTCTGTTCATCAAATTTTGGCAGATATTAAAAGTGCCGATAAACCCACTATTTTAGTTTTTAATAAAATTGATGCTTATCTTCCGCAAACAATTGATGACGATGATTTAATGACTCAAAAAACTAAGGCACATTTTACTTTAAAAGAATGGCAAAACACTTGGATGAATAAGTTAAATGGTAAGTGTTTGTTTATATCGGCACTCGAAAAAGAAAATTTCGAAATTCTAAAAGAAAGCATTTTTGAAGCGGTTAAAGAAATACATATTACCCGTTTTCCTTATAATGATTTTTTGTATCAAGAATTTGAACAAGAAGTTTAACTTTATATTTATCAGTGTTATAACTAGAAGTTGTAGTTAAATCCAAAACCAAATAACTCTCTTATTTGAAATCCTTTAAAGGCATTGTTGTTGTAAATTGTTTGAAACGTAAACTTTGTAGATAAATGGGTATTCACTTTCATTGTAACATTGGTCGTATAATCTATGTCAATATTTTGAGGTGATTCTAAATAATCGGAAAAGAAAATTAAAATTGTTTCCATCGTTACATTTTCCATAATACCAAATTTGCCGTAACCGGCTGCACTAAAACCCAATTCATATTTGCTGTTACGGCCCGCTTCCACACCAAAATAGGCATTATTTGGCAGTGTAAATTTTGGGTCAACCATCGTTAGTTTAGATGTTGCAGGAGCTATATTAAATTTTAATTCATTGCTCTTTTTCCATTGCATCCCGGGACCAAAAGTGAGCACTGCTGGCGACATAAAATCGGTGTGTTCTTCTCTTATTTCCCTGCCATTGGAATTCTTTTTATAAATATAGCCTTTTGTAAATTGCGTTTGAAAATTGACAAAAGCCGAGTAGTACCAATTTTTACTTGCCTTTTTACCAATTACCGAATTCAACTCAAATCGGTCATCAGTCTTTTTTGCAAAATCAACATTTTTACTTTTTATTAAACCATAAGCTGCAATAATTTTAGTATCCCAGGTATTATTTTTCTTTACAAAGTTAAAATCGTAATCTAAACCCAAATTACCCGCCACATTATTATCACCTCCAGTAACCCAATGAGAAAATCCAAATTGGCTAAATAAAAACACAATATGTCCTTTTTTAGACCAGCCTTCTTTAACCTCAATGATTGATTCTTGTGCAAAAGTTGAATTAAAATTCAAAGCTAACGCCACAATTAAAATCAATTTTTTCATTCGCTTTTTATAAGTTAGCAAAAGTAAAAAATTACATTAAAGTTTAAAATGTTTGTGAATCCTTTTTAAAAAGGGGAACATTAGAGCAAGCCTCGCCATACATTAAACTTTTTACCAAGGGTTGCAATTTTTGCACCAATAGGCTAAATGCGCTATTGGGAATCGGTTTTTTAGCACAACCTTTTATAATAACGAGCTTGTTTTGATAACTGGTTAAATCAAGCGTGTTTATAAGCTCCGAAAAAAGGACTGTTTCAAGTAAATTTAAATCTCCAACCACAATTTTTTTGGCATAATTTACTAAATGTGAACTCACTAATAAATAAGCCCACGACGGAATAATGGCATCGACACTACAAGTAATGGCCACATAGCTATCGGCATATTGTTTCCACTGATGTTGGGCTACAAAAGCTCTAAAATCCTTTTCTTTAAGAATCAGTCCTTCACACAACCAAGGGGTAATATCTAAAACTAAACGGTTTCCTTTAGGATAAAAATCTTCTAAATTTACGGTTATTAAGGGGCTTTTAGCTACTCTATTTACGATAGATTCCATAAATTTAAGGGTGTGTTTAAAGAAATCCTAACTCCAGTTTTGCTTCTTCGCTCATTAAATCTTGACTCCAGGGAGGGTCAAAAGTGATTTCAACCTCGGCATTGTTTACGTCTTCTATGGTTTTTATTTTCTCTTCAACTTCAACGGGCAAAGTTTCAGCAACAGGGCAATTAGGTGATGTTAAAGTCATTAAAATTTTAATGTCATTGTTTTCATTTACAAAAACATCGTAAATCAAACCTAATTCATAAATATCAACGGGTATTTCTGGGTCATAAATGGTCTTTAAAACCTCAACAATTTTTGCTCCTAAATCTTTTTTTTCGGTAGTTTCCATAACACTATTGTTTATAAGCGTTCTAAATAAGGGCAAATATAAACAATTAGTTTTTTATTTTGGCTTGATAAGCTAAGGCGTACCATTTTATTTGTTTGATCATAGATACCAATCCGTTTGCGCGCGTTGGCGACAAGTGTTCTTTTAGTCCAATTTGATCAATAAAAACAGTGTCGGCATCGAGGATTTCTTGCGGTGTTTTATCAGAAAACACTTGTAATAACAAAGCGATAATTCCTTTTGTAAGAATGGCATCACTGTTAGCAGTATAAACTATTTTATCATTTTTTAATTCGGCGTGAATCCAAACTTTAGACTGGCAACCTTTTATTAAATTGTCATCTGTTTGAAATTCAGGCTTTATGAGGTTTAGTGACTTTCCTAATTCAATCAAATATTCATAGCGTTCCATCCAATCGTCAAACATTGAAAACGCGTCTATAATTTCTTGCTGTATTACTTTGATACTCATTTTTAAAAGTTATTTTTGCAAAGTTAACTACAAAGTCACTGAAACAAAATTATAATGAGTAAACTTTTAATTGTCGGCACCGTAGCTTTTGATGCTATTGAAACCCCTTTTGGTAAAACTGATAAAATTTTAGGTGGTGCAGCCACTTACATTAGCCTTTCGGCTTCAAAATTTGGCGTAAATTCGGGTATTGTTTCGGTGGTTGGGGGTGATTTTCCAAAAAGTCATCTTAATATGCTTGAAAAAAATGGCATTGATATTTCGGGAATCGAGATTATAAAAAATGGTAAAACTTTTTTTTGGAGCGGTAAATACCACAATGATTTAAATGTGCGCGACACTTTAATAACCGAACTTAATGTGTTAGCCGATTTTAATCCAATAGTGCCTCAAGCCTTTGTTGATGCTGAGTTTTTAATGCTCGGCAATTTACATCCAGCCGTTCAAATGGGCGTTATTAAGCAAATGCCTAAACGACCAAAATTAGTGGTTTTAGATACTATGAATTTTTGGATGAATAACACCTTACCTGAATTGATGGAAGTGATAAAAAAAGTAGATGTCATTACCATTAACGACGAAGAAGCGCGCCAACTCAGTGGCGAGTATTCTTTAGTTAAAGCGGCGCATAAAATTCACACCATGGGTCCAAAATATGTGGTGATTAAAAAAGGTGAACATGGCGCTTTGCTCTTTAACAATGGCAATGTGTTTTTTGCACCCGCCTTGCCTTTAGAAGAAGTTTTTGATCCTACGGGAGCAGGCGACACTTTTGCAGGAGGCTTTATAGGCTATTTGACCAAAACCGAGGATTTGTCTTTTGGCAACATGAAAAATGCCATTATTTACGGTTCTAATCTAGCCTCATTTTGTGTTGAAAAATTCGGCACAACAAAAATGGAAACACTCTCACAAAGCGAAATTCAACAAAGACTCACTCAATTTAAAAATCTTACCCAATTTGATATTGAATTGCAATAAAATGACAAAACAACTATCTAATATAAAATAATTATGAGCGATGCTATAAAACATGAATGCGGAATAGCAATGCTTAGGTTGCTAAAGCCTTTACAATTTTATAAAGATAAATACGGCACTTCTTTTTACGCCATCAATAAAATGTATTTAATGATGGAAAAGCAACACAACCGCGGTCAAGATGGCGCCGGATTTGCTAGTATTAAATTTAATGACATTCCCGGAACGCGCTATATTAGCCGAATTCGCTCAAACAACTCCCAACCCATTCAGGATATTTTTCAGCAAATTAATGAACGCCTAAATGAAGGCATGAAAGAACATCCTGAATATGAGAATGATGTTGAATTACAAAAATTAAACCTGCCTTATTTAGGGGAATTGTTTTTAGGCCACGTGCGTTATGGCACTTTTGGCAAAAACAGCATCGAAAGTGTTCATCCCTTTTTAAGACAAAGCAATTGGAAGCACAAAAACCTCATTGTTGCCGGCAATTTTAACATGACAAATTCCGACGAGTTGCTTCAAGAACTTATCGACCTAGGACAACATCCAAAAGAAGAAACAGATACCGTTACCGTTATGGAAAAAATCGGTCACTTTTTAGATGATGAAGTCGCTAAAACTTACCTTAAATTTAAAGACTTAGGCGTTAATAAAAAAGAAGCCTCACCACTTATTGGCAAAGAATTAAACATTCAACGCATTTTAGAACGCTCTTCAAAAAATTGGGATGGCGGTTATGCAATGGCCGGTTTAATTGGTCATGGCGATGCTTTTGTTTTTAGAGATCCTTCGGGAATTAGACCCGCCTATTTTTATAAAGATGATGAAATTGTGGTGGTTGCTTCAGAGCGCCCCGTAATTCAAACCGTCTTTAATGTCCCTTTCGAATCGGTTATTGAACTAGAACCCGCACACGCCATTATCATTAAAAAAGACGGATTGGTTACCGTTGAAAAAATTAAAGAACCTCTATTAAAACAAGCTTGTTCCTTTGAACGGATTTACTTTTCAAGAGGTAGTGATGCCGTAATTTATCAAGAGCGAAAAAAACTCGGAAAACTCATTTTTCCTGATGTTTTAAAAAGTATTGAAAATGATTTAAAAAATACCGTTTTTTCTTATATCCCCAATACTGCCGAAACTTCCTTTTATGGAATGACCGAAGCCGCCGAAGATTTTTTAAACCAACAAAAGTTAAAACAAATTTTAAAAGGCAAACGCACCATTTCGGCTGATGATTTAAATAGCATCTTATCAGAGCGCCCAAGGGTAGAAAAAATTGCCATAAAGGACGTTACCTTGCGCACTTTTATTGCAGATGATAACAGCCGAGATGAATTGGTAGAACATGTTTATGATGTTACCTATGGCGTGGTAAAACCCACCGATAATTTGGTAATTATAGATGACAGTATTGTTCGCGGTACCACATTAAAAAAGAGCATTATTAAAATTCTAGACCGTCTTCACCCAAAAAAAATAGTGGTAGTTTCGTCAGCGCCACAAATTAGATATCCCGATTGTTATGGTATTGATATGGCGCGCTTAGAAGATTTTATCGCCTTTAAAGCGGCTTTAGAATTGCTAAAAGATACCAATCAATATCACATAGTTGAAACCGTTTATCAAAACTGTAAAACCAAAAATACCCCTTTGAATACTGAAAATTTTGTAAAGGCAATCTACAATCCCTTTACGGATGTTCAAATTTCAAAAAAAATAGCCGAAAAATTAAAATCAGAAAGCATAAAAGCCGAAATTGAAGTGATTTATCAAACCGTTGAAAACTTACACATCGCTTGTCCTAAAAATAAAGGCGACTGGTATTTTACGGGAAATTATCCCACAAAAGGTGGCATAAGAGTTGTCAATAATGCTTTTGTAAACTTTTATGAAGGCAATAAAAAACGCGCTTACTAATGAAAAATTTAAAAACTACCTATTTTGTTCCTTTTCTAATGGGATTTGCCTTGTTCTTTTCTTGCAAATCAACAAAAGTACATGCCGATTTTCCCTTTAAATTTTTAGAGTCAACTTACTATCGCTGGAGCGGTGGGCAACCTGGCGTAAAGGGTACAAATGTGGTTTTAAAAGTGCTAAATACAAACGCAATTGGCTTTAAAGCTGATTCAATTTACTTTAAAAACAAGGCGGTAAAAGTTGAAACTCACATTAAAAAAGATACCCTAATTTTTATGGGATATTTTACCGATTATAAAGCGCCAATCGACATAGAATTAACGCCTCAAACAAAAAAACAAATTCCTTTAATTGCCCTTCAAAACCCTTACCACCTCAGCGATAAAGAAGCTGTTTTAACCTATTTTATAAATAGCAAAAAATTATTTGTCAAAATTTCTAATCTGGTTGAAACTGATAATCAATATTATCCTTAAATAAATTAACAATTTTTTAATGCCAACGGTCCTGTGTTAGTTTAATTTGGCACGGATGTTGATTTATGTTGTTAACGCATTCGATAAAAAACTAAAGTTTTAGATATTGAGAATAGCGTGTTTTATAAAACTTGAAATAAAAAATTGAAGATAAGTTAGGTTTGGTTAGTTAATTTGGTTAATCTCATTAACCATAAAAGGGTTCAGAAATACTTCTGAACCCTTTTTAAATTTTAATAGTTAGTAGTAAAATTTATTTTTTGGTAGCCATAAAATCTGCATTCATAAACACGTAATCATTACTTGCGGCATAAACGTGGCAATTGCTGCAAAACTTAGCCCATTTAGAAGTTCCGGTACTAATTGCACCACCAGCACCCATAACAAAACCCCAATCGCCTGTTTCTGGAGATGAGCCTTCTTTTTGTTTAATCATCACGGTTAAGATAAATTTATCACCTTTATCATAAGCAGCTTTGTCTTTAAAAGTTTCTTTAACTAAAATGGTTCCTTCGGCATATTTATAAGGGGCGTGTCCTTGTTGCGTGCCTTCACCAACACTGTTAATGTAAATTTCTCTAAATGCTTTTGACCCGCTGTGTTTATTTGATAAAAACCCTGTTGGGTCTCCTGTATTTGCGGCATCTTTGGTTATTTTATACCAAGATTTATAGCCGTCCCAAGGGTTGCCAAGATTGTATTTTTCTAAGGGTTTGTAATCATTAGCAGGTGATTTAAAAGCGCTTAAGCCAATAAAGCTCACTGCTAAAACTAATAAGGCAATTGATAATTTAATTTTCATAAGATTTGTTGTTTTAAGTTATTTTTTAAGTGTTCTAATGTAGTTAACCAAATCCCAACGATCTGATTCTTTTATAATGGGGCCCCATTTAATCATAGGCCCTCTGCCATTTGTTATTTTCCAAAAAAGTTCGCCATCTTGCTGGGCTTGAACGCGTGCAGAAGTTAAATTTGCAGGTTTTGGCGTTAAAGCTTTTCCACCGGGTCCGTCACCCATTCCTTTAGGACCGTGACAAACAACACAAAATTTGTTAAACGTTGCTTCACCTGTTTTGGCAGATGCTTTTAATTTTTTTTCGGTTACCGGATTTTTAAGTGCCTTTGCAGATTCTGGCGCTTTCCAAGGCTCTTGTTCTAGGAGTTTAAAGCTCATAAACACGAGCGAAATAACAACAATTAAGATTGATTTTTTCATGAATAAAATTATTATTGAAAAGCTTAGTCGCAATCCAAAAACAACATTACATCCTGAAAAAATTATTTTTTAGTAAGGGTTCTAATATAGTTTACCATAAACCAAATGTCGTCTTCTGAAAATTCATTTTTATATTTTGGCATTTTACCCCGACCTTCGTTTATCTTCCAAAAAAGTTCGCCATCTGTTTGAGATTGAAAGCGCTTTGAGGTAAAATCTATTGGTGGTGGGTTAAACTTTTTGGCTTTTTCTCCATCACCTAAACCTAATTCGCCGTGGCAGGATGCACAATTTGAAGTATATTGATATTTACCTTCTTCTATAGAATAGTCGTAATCACTCGCTTTTATTGGATTTACCAAGGATTTGGCTTTATCTGGTGCTATCCAAATAGCGGCATTTTGAGCGCTACTTTTAATCGCTAAAAAACAAACGACTCCTATAAAAGCAAATTGCAGTCTTGTAAATGCCATAAAATTTTTATAAACCCGTCAAATATAATAAAAATATAATACCGTCAAATAATCGGCGCTCTATTGAATACTAAAAGTCGAATTTAATGCCTTGTGCTAAAGGCAAACTGGTTGAATAGTTAATGGTATTGGTTTGACGGCGCATATAGGCTTTCCAAGCATCGGAGCCTGATTCGCGTCCACCTCCGGTTTCTTTTTCTCCCCCAAAAGCACCCCCGATTTCGGCTCCTGAAGTGCCGATATTTACGTTGGCAATGCCACAATCGGAACCCGCCTGCGATAGGAATAATTCCGATTCGCGCATGTTGGTAGTCATAATAGCCGATGATAAACCTTGAACAACACCATTTTGTAGCGCAATGGCGTTGCTAAGTTCGCCAGCATATTTTATTAAATATAGTAGGGGTGCAAACGTTTCATTTTGAACCACCTCGTAATGGTTTTCTACCTCTGCAATTGAAGGCGAAACATAACAGCCACTTTCATAGCCCTTTCCGTGTAAAACCTTTCCTTCTACGAGCATTGTTCCCCCTTGTTGTTTTACCTTTTCAATTGCTGAAAGGTAAATTGCAACGGCCTCTTTATCAATTAGTGGTCCAATATGATTATTTTCGTCAAGCGGATTGCCAATGCGCAATTGCCCATAAGCGCTTACTAATTTATCTTTCACCTGATTGTAAACACTTTCGTGGATAATTAAACGTCTGGTAGAGGTACAGCGTTGTCCGGCAGTTCCAACAGCACCAAACAATGCGCCTACAATGGTCATTTCTAAATCGGCACTAGGCGTTACAATAATCGCATTATTGCCACCCAACTCCAACAAGCTTCTACCTAAACGCTGTGCTACAGCTTGTGCCACAATTTTACCCATCCTAATAGAACCTGTTGCCGAAATTAAAGCCACGTTTTTGTCGTTTGTCATCATGGCGCCAATGTTAAAATCGCCATTGATTAAGCACGAAACGCCTTCGGGCATATTGTTTTCTTTTAAGACTTTTTTAATAATATTTTGACAAGCAACTCCGCATAAAGGGGCTTTTTCTGAAGGTTTCCAAATGCAAACATCGCCACAAACCCAAGCTAGAGCCGTATTCCATGCCCAAACAGCCACCGGAAAATTAAATGCCGATATAATACCAACAACGCCAAGTGGATGGTATTGGTCATACATGCGGTGACTTGGTCGCTCAGAATGCATCGTTAATCCGTGTAATTGTCGCGATAAACCTACGGCAAAATCACAGATGTCAATCATTTCTTGAACCTCGCCTAAACCTTCTTGAAGTGATTTTCCCATTTCATAAGACACCAATTGCCCTAAGGGATTTTTTAATATTCTTAATTGTTCGCCAAACTGACGCACCAATTCGCCGCGTTTTGGCGCGGGAATTTGCCTAAAAGTTTTAAATGCTTCGCTAGCAGTTTGACTTACCTTGTTGTAATCGTTTTGAGTGGCTGTGCTCACTTTGCCTATTAAAGCACCGTCAACAGGCGAATAAGAGGCGATGCTTTTGCCGGAGCCAAAACTATTTTGCCCGGTTGAATTTCCCGCATTTTCGGCGTTAATTCCCAATGTTTTTAAGGCTTTGCTGATGTCAATTTTTAAATTTTCGGCGTTCATTTTCTATAACTTTTAGAGTGGCAAAATTACAACAATTTAAACCGCTAAAAAAGCAATCATAAGCCTAATTTAACAAAACACCTTTCTATTCCCCTTGCAAAAATCATAAAAACCTTTCTAAAAATTGGTTTACTTTTGCCTTGAAATCAAGCTTAAATGATAAATTCAGCCTCGCTATTTAAAATAAAAAACCCATCCGAATTTGAATTATCGGCTTTAGCGGTATTTAAATTTCAAGCTGAAAATAATGCGGTTTATCGCGCTTTTTTAAATTATTTAAATTTTGATTATCAAAAGGTTTCAAGCCTAAAAGCCATTCCTTTTTTACCCATTCAATTTTTTAAAACCCATCGCATTTTATCGGTTGACAAACCCATTCAAGAAACTTTTTTAAGCAGTGGAACTACGGGAATGCAACAAAGCAAGCATTTTGTAAGTGATTTATCGCTCTATGAAACCAGCTATTTAAAAGGGTTTCAATATTTTTATGGCAACATTACCGACTATACCATTTTGGCGCTATTGCCTTCGTATCTTGAGCGAAATGGTTCTTCATTGATTTATATGGTAGCCGATTTAATAAAAAAATCGCGTAAACCAAAAAGCGGATTTTATCTCAACAACTTGGATGATTTAGCCAAAACCTTAATAGCACTCGATCAAAAAGGTGAAAAAGTTATGCTAATTGGCGTTTCGTTTGCACTTTTAGACCTCATTGAAAAACACAACTTTCATTTAAAAAATACAATCATAATGGAAACCGGTGGTATGAAAGGAAGGCGAAAAGAATTGATTAGAGCAGCGCTACACCAACAACTTTGTTTGGGTTTTGGCGTTTCTAAAATTCATTCTGAATACGGAATGACCGAGTTGCTGAGTCAAGCGTATTCAAAAGGAGCTGGCTTTTTTAACACCCCACCTTGGATGAAAATTAGCATTCGCGATACCGAAGACGCCTTTAGTTTTTTACCAATAGGACAAGCGGGTGGTATCAATGTAATTGATTTAGCAAACCTCAATTCGTGCGCCTTTATTGCCACCCAAGATTTAGGCAAAATCTACACAAATGGGACCTTTGAAATTTTAGGACGCTTTGATAACAGCGATATTAGAGGTTGTAATTTGTTGGTGGGATAAAAACTTTAAACCACCCTTAGCACAAAATAGTTTTTTTTGCCGCGTTGTAGCAACACGAATTTATTGTTGATGAGTTGGTTTTTATCAATTTTAAAATCTTCGGTAATTTTTTCTTTGTTTACCGATAGGGAATTTTCTTTTAAGGCACGGCGCACTTCGCTATTTGAGGCTAAAAATCCGTTGGTAGTAAAGGCGCTAATCACATCGAATCCTTGTGTGATTTGACTTTGGTCGATTTCGGCTTGCGGCACACCTTCAAAAACATCTAAAAAGGTTTGTTCGTCAAGGGTTTTTAAATCGGCAGAGGTTGAATTTCCAAACAATATGAGCGAGGCTTTTACCGCATTTTGGTAGTCAGCTTCGTTGTGAACTAAAGTGGTTACTTCTTGAGCAATGCGTTTTTGCAACAAGCGCAAATGAGGTTCGGCGCGGTGTGCTAAAGTTAAATTGTCAATTGTTTCCTTATTTAAAAAGGTAAATATTTTAATGTAGTTTTCGGCATCGGCATCAGAGGCATTAAGCCAATATTGGTAAAATTTATAGGGCGAAGTTCTTTTTGGGTCAAGCCACACATTACCACCTTCGGTTTTGCCGAATTTTGTACCATCGGCTTTTGTAATTAAAGGGCAGGTCAACGCAAAAGCTTTACCGCCTAATTTGCGGCGAATGAGTTCGGTACCGGTAGTTATGTTTCCCCATTGGTCTGAACCGCCCATTTGCATTTTGCAATTTTCGGCTTGATATAGGTGTAAAAAATCAAATCCTTGAAACAATTGGTAAGTAAATTCGGTAAACGACATGCCTTCGCCAGACTCATCTGTTAAGCGCTTTTTAACCGAATCTTTAGCCATCATGTAATTCACGGTTAAATGTTTGCCTATATCTCTAACAAAATCAATTAAGGTCATGTTTTTAGTCCAATCATAATTGTTTACCATTTTAGCGGCATTCGGACTATTGGCATTAAAATCTAGAAATTTTTCGAGTTGTTTTTTTATCCCATTAAGGTTTTTTTGCAAGGTTGTTTCGTCGAGTAGATTGCGCTCTGCCGATTTTCCACTCGGGTCGCCAATCATGCCTGTAGCGCCACCAACCAATGCAATGGGCGTGTGGCCAAATTTTTGAAAATGCACCAACAAAATGATTTGTACCAAACTGCCAATGTGTAAGGATTCGCCCGTTGGGTCAAAACCAATGTAAGCCTTGGTAGGCTCTTTGGTTAATTGTTCTTCAGTTCCGGGAATGATATCTTGAATTAATCCGCGCCAGCGTAGTTCTTCTACAAAATTATTGTTCATGGTTTTACAATTTGCGCAAAGATAAAAATCAAAGGTTAAATAGCCCTATTTATTGAGATAATTCTTTATTTTAGCTTTATGATATTAGTTACTGGTGGTACAGGATTAGTTGGCGCGCACTTGCTTTACCAACTAGCGTTAAAACACAAAAAAATTCGTGCTATTTATAGAACTTTAGCATCTATAAACCGCACAAAAGCTGTTTTTTCTTTTTATAGTGATAAACCCGAAAGTTTGTTTAATAAAATTGAATGGATTGAAGCCCGCATTGAAGATTTACCCGCATTAACGCTTGCTTTTGCAGAGGTTGATTTGGTTTACCATTGTGCAGCTATCATTTCTTTTAACCCCGATGATTATAAACAAATGCGCAAAACCAACATCACCGGAACGGCAAATATGATTAACCTGAGCCTTGATTTTAAGATAAAAAAGTTTTGTTATGTTAGCTCCATCGCCACCCTAGAAGATGCGCCAAAAACAGGCGATGTTACCGAAGAAAATGAATGGAGTGGCTCCGAAAATAAATGCTATGCCATTACAAAATATGGGGCAGAACAAGAGGTTTGGCGCGGTTCACAGGAAGGTTTAGAAGTTGTTATTGTAAACCCCGGAGTGATTATTGGACCTGGTTTTTGGGAATCGGGTTCGGGACAATTATTTACGAACATTTACAAAGGATTTCAATTTTATACCCTTGGTGTTACCGGTTTTGTTGGGGTAAACGATGTGGCAAAAGCGATGATTGCCTTAATGGAAAGTAATTTGAGTTTAGAACGCTATATTTTGGTGAGTGAAAATTTGAATTTTAAACAAGTTTTTGACACAATTGCCGACGCTTTAAATGTAAAAAAACCAACTATTAAAGTGACCAAATGGCTTAGCGCCTTGGTTTGGCGCTTAGATACAATTAAAAGTTTTATAACCAATAAACCCGCCTTATTTAACAAAGAAACTGCAATAGCTTCACAACAAAAAACCTATTATAGCGCAGCTAAAATCAAGAATGCTTTGTGTTTTGAGTTTGAACCAATGGAAGATGTTTTCAAAAAAACGGCACTGATTTTTTTAAAGAAATAACTCATTGTTTAACTTGAATCTTCTTTTTTGTTTTCAATGGTGGTTTTTTTATTATCACGCCATTACCTATTATAAAATCAGATTTTAAAGAATCTTTAAGTTTTATTTTTAGTTTAGCTTCTTTAAACTTTTTAACAGAATCTGATTTTATCTTTTGTATAGAGTCTGATTTTATCTTTTGTATAGAGTCCTCTATTTTTCTAACAGCCTCTTTGGCCTTTTTTAAAATTTCTAACTTATCAATAACCCTTTGGTTAATATCTAGGTAGTCTTTAATTTTTGACATATAATAAAGGTTGCTGTTTTTAAATCGCGTACTGTCAATTTTATGTTTTTTATATACCAGTGGAAAATATTGTATGTTTCTTAAATTGTCTTTATTTGGCAAATTAACAGAAACATTTGCCATATACATATCAACCATTAAATCGACCATTTGATCTTTAGGAATCAAATCTTTTGGCTTTTTATAAATGGTGTTGCTTGTACAGGCGCCAAAAAACAACACAATGGCTAGGATTATATACGTGTGTTTCATGGTCTGTTAAAAGTAAGTCGCTTACCTTTTAACGACTCATTAAAAACTCCTTTATTGTATATGAGCTGACCATTTATAAAGGTGTGTGTTACCTTGCTGGTAAAGGTGATGCCTTCAAATGGCGACCATTTACACTGATATAAAATGGTATCTTTAGTAACCGATTGTAAAGCGGATAAATCAACCAAAGTTAAATCGGCAAAATAGCCTTCTTTTATAAAACCTCTTTTTTCAATTTGGAATAGAATTGCCGGGTTATGGCACATTTTTTCGACAATTTTTTCAAGAGAAATCAACCCCTTTTTATGCAACTCAATCATCGCTAAGAGTCCGTGTTGCACAAGCGGACCGCCACTTGGGGCTTTAGTGTAAACTTGTTGCTTTTCGACTAAAGTATGAGGTGCGTGATCGGTGGCAATGATGTCAATTTTATCGTTAAGCAACGCGTGTAATAAGCCTTCTTTATCGGCTTTAGTTTTTATGGCAGGATTCCATTTGATGAGTGTTCCTTTTTTTTCGTAATCGGAATCGTCAAACCAAAGATGATGCACGCAAACTTCTGCGGTAATTTTTTTGTCGATTAACTTTTTGTTGCTGAATAATTTTTCGGCTTCTTTAGCAGTTGAAATATGGAACACATGAAGTCTGGCTCCCGTTTTTTTAGCCAAAGCTACCGCTTTTGATGAAGAAATGAAGCAAGCTTCTTCACTTCTAATAAGCGGATGACATTTGATGGGAATGTCATCGCCATACTTGTTTTTATAGAATTCCAGATTTTTAGTTATGGTTTTTTCATCTTCACAATGGGCGACAATGAGCATTTTAGCCGATTTAAAAATGGCGGTAAGTGCTTTTTCGTCATCAACAAGCATATTTCCGGTAGAGGAACCTAAAAATAATTTGATAGCGGCAATTTTTTTGGGGTCGGCTTTGAGCAATTCTTCTATATTGGTATTGGTACCGCCAATCATAAAAGAATAGTTGGCATAAGAGGTTTTAGAGGCTATCTCAAATTTATCTTCAACCAAATTAATGCTTGTGGCTTGCGGAATGGTATTGGGCATTTCGATAAATGAGGTTACGCCTCCTGCCACAGCCGCTTTACTTTCGGAGGCAATGGTTGCTTTGTGGGTTAAACCGGGTTCTCTAAAATGAACTTGGTCGTCAATAACACCGGGAATGAGCAGTTTACCTTCGGCATCAATGACCCTAGTTTTGCTAGATTTTACGCTAATTGAACTATTAATTTCGGCAATATATTCATCTACAATATGAACATCGCCTTCAAATATTTTGCCTTCATTTACGATGAGGGCATTTTTTATAAGGATATCATTCATAATTATACGGCTTTTGCGATGCGCTTAAAACGCAGTTTTAAAACTCCAAAAATAGCTTCGGTGATAATATTGCTACTCATTTTTGATTTTCCTAAGGTTCTATCGGTAAAAATTACAGATACTTCTTTAAGCCTAAAGCCAAGTTTCCAAGCGGTATATTTCATTTCAATCTGAAAAGAATAGCCTATAAATTTTATTTTATTTAAATTGATGGTTTCGAGCACTTTTTTGCGATAACAAACAAAGCCGGCAGTAGTGTCGCAAATGGGAATTCCCAAAATAAATCGCACATACTTAGAGGCAAAATAAGACAGTAAAACGCGTTTCATAGGCCAATTAACTACGTTAACCCCCTGCGAATAGCGCGAACCAATCGCCACGTCGGCATCTTGATTGGCACAAGCATAGTAAAGTCGCGTTAAATCTTTTGGATTGTGTGAAAAATCGGCATCCATTTCAATGATATAGTCATAATCTTTAGCGAGTGCCCATTTAAACCCGTGAATATAAGCCGTTCCCAATCCGCTTTTGCCCGCGCGTTTTTCAATAAAAAGTTGGTTTTTATAGTCACTTTGAAGGTTCTCAACAATTTGGGAGGTTCCGTCAGGAGAATTGTCATCTACAATTAAAACATCAAAGCTTATTGGCAAATTAAAAACGGCCCTAATAATATTTTCAATGTTTTCTTTTTCGTTATAAGTGGGTATAATTACTAAAGCTTTAGGCATCATTAAAATTTAGGAGGTAAAGGTAAAACATTTTATTGCTAATTTTGCGTTAAGATTAAAACCTCTATGAAAATCTTTAAAAACGAAAAAGCCCTTTTTATTTTTTATATCTTTTTGTTTTTTATAGTCAATATTGCGCAAAGTGTTTTTACCGAACTTATTGATGATGAGGCTTATTATTGGCTTTGGTCAAAAAATTTGGCTTGGGGCTATTTTGATCATCCGCCTATGGTAGCGCTGTGGATTAAAATTAGTAGTTTGTTTTTTAATGGTGAACTCGGAGTGCGGTTTTTTAGTGCTTTTATGTTCGGATTTACTATTTATTTTATTTGGAATCTCATCGATTTTAAAGAAAAATGGCAGCACATTCACCTGTTTTTTTTATTGACAACGGCGGTTATCTTATTTAATTTTTATGGATTTATCACTGTTCCCGACACGCCTTTATTCTTTTTTACAGCCTTATTTTTATATGCTTACAAGCAATTTTTATCAAAAAATAACTTAAAAATCGCATTGCTTTTAGGATTTGCAATGGCGGGTATGTTATACAGCAAATATCACGGCATTTTGGTTATTGCATTTGTGGTGCTTTCAAATTTAAAACTCTTAAAAAACAAGTATTTTTGGTTGGCGTGTTTGTTTTGTTTCGCACTGTTTATGCCACATTTATGGTGGCAATATCAAAATGATTACCCCTCTGTTAAATACCATTTTAACAGAAGTAAAAAGCTTTATCAAATTTGGTTTACCTTCAATCATTTTTTAAATCAACTATTGATTGTAGGCTTGGCTTTTCCTGTTTTATATTATGCTTTTTTTAAATCATTTTCAAAGACCACCGTTTTTAAAAAAGCTTTGCAATACCTTGTGATTGGGTTTATTGCCTTTTTTTTACTATCGACTTTTAAAACCAGTACGCAACCCCAGTGGACGGGACTTATTTTAATTCCTTTAATGGTTTTAGGTTTTGAAATTATCATAACACAGCCAACCCTAAAAAAAGGATTTATTGTTTTGGCAAGTCTCAATCTTATTGCTCTAATTTATATCCGCTTTGCCTTGGCAGATGAAGTCATTTCTATTTTTAAATGGGAAACGCATCAAAATAAAATGTGGGCTCAAACGCTTAAACAAAATACTCAAGGATTGCCAATAGTGTTTCAAAATTCTTTTCAAAATGCTGCTAAATATCAATTTTATACTGGAGTTGAAACGCATTCTTATAACACGCTAATTTATAGGAAAAACCAATTTGACCTTGCTAACTATGAAGCCAATATTCAAGGAAAATCGGTTTTTGAAGTCAGTAATAATGTTGAAAAACCTGCGCTTTCTAAAAAAAGAAATAAAATTTATTACGGTAAAAAAATTGAAAATTATACCACCTTTCAGCATTTAGAATGTGTAATTGAAGAGAACTATTTAACTATAAAACCTGGCGATTCCATTAGTTTGACCTTTAAATTAATCAATCCTTATCACCAGCCTGTGCCAATTTCAAATTTGGTATTTCACGGCGTTTTTCAGACTCAAAAACAACAAATAACTGCCGATATTCCTTTAAAAATTAATCTTAAAAAAACGGATATTTTGCAAGCTTTAAAAACCTATAAAGTGTCTTGCAAATTTAAAATACCCAATGATTTAGAGCCGACGAGCAGCACCTTTAGAATTGGCTTGAGTTTTTATGATTTCCCCGCCGGATTTGAGGGAACTGTTGTTAAAATAAATTTTTAAAATGGAAATTATCTACAAACCCCTTTTGCAAAACAATAATTGGATAATTCTAGTATTTGTGTTTATACTAAGCATGCTGGTGGTTTTAAAGCAACAATACAAAAATCAGTTTAACCAGCAAATAGTGGCTGTTTTTAAAAAAGTTTGGCTTCAAAACATTAATCCCGATTATGGAATTATCATTAACTTTTACAATGCTATTTTTACGCTAATTTTGAGTCTTAGTTTGGCATTTGTCGTTTTGTTTATTCAAAAGAATTTTAGAACCCATATATCAGAAAATGATTTTTATTTTTTTCTTAAAACAGGTGCTATCCTATTGCTGTTCTTTATTTTAAAATTAGTTTTAAACCTTTTGTTTTCACTGTTTTTTAATTTAAATAGCATCCTTTTAAAAATAATTTACATTAAATCAACGTATTTAAACTTTTTAAGTCTTGTGCTCCTCATTTGGTTGCCCTTTGTGTTTTTTACAACCAAATATCAAGTAACTATATTTTATTTTGGCATTGCAATAAGTTTAATATTAGCCTTATATTTTTATTATTTAATATTAATAATCAATCTAAAATTAGCAATTAAACACTTTGTGTACTTTATTTTATATCTTTGCGCCCTAGAAATTGCGCCTATAATCTTATTATATCGCGTATTTATTTCTGCCAATTAAAAATAGAAATTTATGAAAGTGAAAACTATTTTAGTTTCTCAACCCGCTCCAAACGTTGAGAATTCCCCTTACTTCGATTTATCAGACAAGCAAAAAGTGAAAGTAGATTTCAGGTCATTTATTCATGTTGAGGGGGTAACTTCAAGAGAAGTCCGTGCACAAAAAATTGATTTTTCTAATTTTTCGGCGGTAATTTTCACCAGTCGAAATGCCATTGATAACTATTTTAGGTTGGCTGAAGAATTGCGATTTAAAGTTCCTGATTCAATGAAATATTTTTGTTTATCAGAAGCGGTTGCGTTTTATTTACAAAAATATGTAGTTTATAGAAAACGCAAAATTTATGTAGGAGAACGCAGCTTAGACGACTTGATTAAAATCATGAAAAAATATCGGGAAGAAACCTTTTTACTCCCTTCATCCGATAAGTTAAAACCGGAAATTCCTTTGGCTTTAGATAATTTAAAGGTAAAATGGGAACGCGCTATTTTATTTAAAACAGTTGTAAGTGATTTATCTGATTTAAAAGATGTTTACTACGATATTTTGGTGTTTTTTAGTCCGTCTGGAATTAAATCCTTATTCGAAAATTTTCCCGATTTTAAACAAAATAAAACCCGCATTGCGGTATTTGGAAATACAACCGTAAAAGCTGCTTCCGATGCCGGATTGCGCATTGATATAGAGGTAGCCACCGACGATAATAACTCAATGACTTCGGCTCTCGAAAAATACATTATGGAAGTTAATAAAAGGTAAATCAATTTTATAAAATAAAAAAAGCACCTTAAAGGTGCTTTTTTTATACCTTTTATTTAACAATTATTTAGCGCCAATAAATTCTTTAATCTTTGTTTCTAACTCTAAAGCCATTTCTGGATTATCGTTAATAATTACTTTAACGGCATCTCTACCCTGCCCTAATTTTGTATCGCCATAGCTAAACCAAGAACCACTTTTTTTAATAACACCATATTCAACACCTAAATCAATGATTTCGCCAACTTTAGAAATTCCAAAGCCATACATAATATCAAATTCAGCGGTTTGAAAAGGCGGTGCTACTTTGTTTTTTACCACCTTAACTTTGGTGCTATTACCGATGACTTTTTCACCATCTTTAAGTTGCGCTTTCCTTCTGATATCGAGTCTAACTGAAGCATAAAATTTTAATGCATTACCACCTGTAGTCGTTTCGGGATTGCCAAACATTACGCCAATTTTTTCACGTAATTGATTAATAAATATAACGGTACAATTTGTTTTGCTGATATTACCAGTCAATTTTCTCAGGGCTTGCGACATTAAACGAGCGTGTAATCCCATTTTAGAATCACCCATTTCACCTTCAATTTCACTTCGAGGTGTTAAAGCGGCAACCGAATCAATAACCACAATATCTATCGCGCCAGAGCGGATTAAATTATCGGTTATTTCGAGTGCCTGCTCACCATTATCGGGTTGTGAAATGATTAAATTATCGGTATCAACGCCTAAATTTTTGGCGTAATCTTTATCAAAAGCGTGTTCTGCATCAATAAAGGCTGCAATACCACCCGCTTTTTGTGCTTCGGCAATAGCATGCAAAGTAAGGGTTGTTTTACCAGAAGATTCTGGGCCGTAAATTTCAATCACGCGACCTCTGGGATAACCACCAACACCAAGGGCGATATCTAAACCCAAAGAGCCTGACGAAATGGCGTCAACTTCCACCTTTACAACATCTCCCAACTTCATCACTGCCCCCTTGCCATAGGTTTTATCGAGTTTATCTAAGGTTAACTGCAGTGCTTTTAATTTTGCTTCTTTTTCTTTGTCTGTTGCCATGATTTTTAAATTGATTTTAAGTAGCTAAAATATGAAAAACAGATGATTTAAAAGACTATTATAAAAGGTAGTTTTTAACAAAATAAACTAGGGCCTATTTTTTTTAAGAACGCTTATGTAATTTTATAGTTAAAAGGATTTTATCAAAAAAAATCATTAATTTTGAAATGTGAATATTATATAAGATATTAGCCCCTAATTAATCTGTATATTATTTAACTAATTTTAATAAGGGGGTTTAGGTATTTATTTCAGAGGTATTTCATAATTAACAAAAAATATGAAAACAATTAAATTAGCGGTTAGCATCTTGATGCTACTTTTAAACGTTTCAATAATAAAAGCTCAAACTTGGTATTTTGGAAGTGGTGCCGGAATTAATTTTAATGGTGCCTCCGTGAGCCTATCAGAGGGCTCTCCCATTAACACAAGCGAAGGTTGTTCTATTGTTAGTGATAAAGATGGTAATGTAATTTTTTATACCGACGGAAGAACGGTGTGGAGTAAATATCATTTGCCATTGATTAACGGTACTGGTCTGCTAGGAAATTCATCTGCCACGCAGTCGGCACTAATCATCCCCATACCAAATACAAGTTGTAAAAAATATTTTATTTTTACGGTAGATGCTGCCGAACACGATTTGCAAAATGGCCTGCGCTACAACGTAGTTGATATGTCAAATGGTGGAGAAGTTACAATTAAAAATAAATTATTATTTCCAAGTGTTTCCGAAAAGCTCTCTGTAGTTTCGGATAATAATGGTGGTTATTATGTGTTGGCACACGATTTTGACGACAGCTTGTATCAAAACCCAAGTCTTGGAAATCAGTTTATTTGCTACCACATTAATTCAAATAATACCGATTTAAAGGATCCAATTATTTCAAAAATTGGGAGCTATCACAAGCGTTTTTTAAATAAATATAATCAATATCAAAATTCACAGGGACAATTAAAAATTTCGCCCGATGGTGCAAAAGTTGCCCTAGCGGTTACTCAAGAAAATTTTATTGAAATTTTTGATTTTGCAGATGGCGTTGTATCCAATCCAAAAAAATATGTTTTCGACCGTAAATCAGGTTATGTTTATGGTGTTGAATTTTCGCCCAATGGTAGTTTTGTCTATTTTACACATCTTTATAATGGCGCTAACTTTTTGAGACGCATCAATTTACGCCTACTTTCTGGCGCTTTTCCAAAGACTTTAATCTCTAATATCAATTACCCAACTTATGGTTTTCAAGAGGTTAAAAATATATATAAAACCACTCAAGATTATTCAATAGGTGCGTTACAGTTGGGACCTGATAATAATATTTACGTTGCCAACCGAACTGCAGGTAACTCACAACAACGCATTGGAATCATTACTAATCCTGATTCTGAAATTGCCACTTTTAAATTCAATGCCATTCAAGTTTCTAAAAATCCTGCTTTGGGAAGCATGATGGGGCTACCAACTTTGCTCAACGAAGGCTCTTGTAAATGTATTGATACAGATGGCGATAATGTTTGTGATGAAAATGACTTATGTCCAACGTTACCAGGACCACTTGATAACGAAGGTTGCCCTTATACCGATGCAGATGGCGATGGCGTTTTAGATAAAGATGACAAGTGTGTTGATGCACCCGGATTGCCTGTTAATGACGGCTGCCCAGATAAAATTATCACCCAAGATGCCGAACGCAAACTCAATGAATATGCTAAAACAATTTTGTTTAATGTAGGAAAATATACTTTTTTAGATGGAGTAACCGAACAACTTGATGAAATTGTGTTTATTATGAAGCAGTATAATGCCGCTAATATTTTAATTGAGGGTCATACCGATAGCGCAGGTAATGAAACTAAAAATTTGATTTTATCTGATAACCGCGCCAATGCGGTTAGAAAGTACTTGATTTCAAAAGGCGTTAATGCCAAACGTTTAACCGCTAAAGGTTATGGTGAAACCAAACCTATTGCCTCTAACAGAACAATGGAAGGTATGGAAAAAAACAGACGTGTTGAGTTAAAAGTAATCAATAATAATAACTAAGCATTGTATCTGTTCATATTATACGTTTTTAAGATTTGACAACTTTTAAAAAAATATAAAATCTAACCAAAATGATTTTATAAAAATTTAAAGCTATGAAAAATTCCGTTCTTTGTTTTTTACTTTTACTCCTAACATCCGTTTTAAACTCACAAACAAAGCCATTATTAGGCTTTAGCTCTCAAAGCACAGATGATCAATTAAAATTAGAATCTCAATTTGGCGCTTCTTTAAATACCGATAGTTTAAGGGTTTGGATGCAACATTTATCAGCAAGACCTCATCATGTTGGCTCTGCCTACGATAAAAGCAATGCAAATTACATCGCCTCAAAATTCAAATCTTGGGGTTATGACACCAAAATTGATTCCTATTTTGTGTTATTTCCAACACCAAAAACGAGGTTGTTAGAAATGCTTTTTCCAACAAAACATAAAGCTTTATTAGAAGAGCCTGCACTCAAAGAAGATGGCACTTCAAATCAAAAAAAAGAACAACTCCCCACTTATAATGCCTATTCTATTGATGGCGATGTAACTGCCGATTTGGTTTATGTTAATTACGGAGTGCCTAAAGATTATGAAGAATTAGATCGACTTGGAATATCGGTTAAAGGCAAAATTGTTATTGCTAAATATTTTGGTTCTTGGCGCGGTATAAAACCCAAATTAGCAGCCGAAAAAGGGGCTATTGGTTGTATCATCTATTCCGATCCAAATGACGATGGCTATCGTGCTGGCGATGTTTATCCAAAAGGTGCTTTTAGAAATGAATACGGCGTGCAAAGAGGTTCTGTTATGGATATGCCTTTATTTCCGGGAGACCCTTTAACGACTGGATATGGTGCTACAAAAAATGCGCAACGCTTAGAGTTAAAAAATGCCCCAACTTTAACCAAAATTCCTGTTTTGCCAATCTCCTATCACGATGCACAACCGCTTTTAGAAGCTTTAAGTGGTTCTGTGGCACCTCAAAGTTGGCAAGGTGGATTACCCATAACTTATCATATTGGGCCTGGTCATACTAAAGTTCATTTAAAAATTAGTTTTAATTGGGATATCAAACCCATTTATAATGTCATTGCAAAAATGGAAGGTAGTGAAAAGCCCGACCAATGGATTATGCGCGGAAATCACCATGACGCTTGGGTAAATGGCGCAAGCGACCCGCTAAGTGGTATGGTATCATTAATGGAAGAAGCCAGGGGGATGAGTTTGTTAAAAAAAACGGGGTGGAAACCCAAAAGAACCCTTATTTATTGTGCTTGGGATGGCGAAGAACCTGGTTTGTTAGGTTCAACAGAATGGGCTGAAGATCATCAAGAAGCTTTAAAAAAACATACGGTAGCCTATATCAATACCGATGGCAGCGGAAGGGGTTTTTTATTTGCTCAAGGCTCTCATAGTTTGCAACACTTTTTTGATGAAGTAACCAATTCAGTAATAGACCCCGAAAAAAATGTTAGCGTAGCTAAAAGACGTAAAGCCTATGATATCGCCAATGGCGCTACCACAACTTCCGAACAATTTCAATTAGAACCCTTAGGCTCTGGCTCTGATTATACCGTGTTTTTAGATCACCTTGGCATCGCCTCAATGAATATAGGATACGGCGGCGAAGATGATGGTGGTGAATATCATTCTATTTACGATTCCTTCGATAATTTTAACCGATTTAAAGATCCTGGAAATATTTATGGCGTGGTATTGGCAAAAACTACCGGCAATACGGTTTTACGTTTAGTAAATGCTAAAATCTTACCTTTTGATTTTACGGTGTTGTCAACCAAAATAAATGGGTACATTACAGAAGTTAAGGATTTAGTAAATACCTTAAAAAACCAGTCTGAAAGCTTTAATAAAAATATAGATAATGATGTTTTTTATTTGGCTTCCGACCCTAAAAAACACTTTGTTAATCCTGCTTTTAAAGGCACTGTACCATTTTTAAATTTTGCCCCTTTAGAAAATGCTTCAGAAAAATTAAATAGAAGTACAAAAAACCTCCAAAAAATTATTTCAGACCAAGCAATTAACACCGCTGATTTTGAAAACCTAAACCACTCACTTTATAAAGCAGAGCGCTTGTTAATCAGTTCAAAAGGCTTACCAAGACGCCCATGGTTTAAAAATCAAATCTATGCACCCGGATTTTATACCGGCTATGGTGTAAAAACTTTACCAGGTGTTAGAGAGGCTATTGAACAGAAAAATTGGATAGAAGTTCAAGAACAAATTGGGATTTTAAGCGAAACTTTAAACAATTTTAGTGATTATTTAGATAAAATAGCCGTTTTAAAAAATTAACTCT